>Ga0335070_10000192_pt1 | contig 69687 bp, 69 predicted proteins | sample Lox_Sample_13_FD_206722 | JGI IMG/M metagenome (GOLD analysis project Ga0335070, IMG submission 206722) | Soil microbial communities from Loxahatchee National Wildlife Refuge, Florida, United States - Lox_Sample_1.3 | ecosystem: Environmental > Terrestrial > Soil > Wetlands | place: USA... | reverse complement strand
ACCAACTACATTGTTATCTATTATTTGCCCGCTAATACAAATTCAAGATGATGCTAAGTTCTCGACTATTTACATCTCCTGCCGCGCAAAACAAGATACCTGCCGCTATCGCGCGTTCCGGTTGGTCTAGCCGTTCTTGGACGCGAGGTTGGCGCGAAAGCCAGTGGATCAGGAGACCAAAATGACAAACACGAAGATGCTTTTCAGTCGGCTCGCAAAAGCAACCCTGGTTGCTACCGCCACGGCTCTCATTGCGCTCGTGGCAGTTTCGGCTCAGGCTGCCGAATCGAGCAACAGGCTCACCGCGAACAGTCTCGCCGCAAACCGGCTCGCAGGAAACAGCCTGGCAGCGAACCGGTTGGCCTCAGGAAACCTGTCCTCGAATGGACTGGACGCAAATCCGGCGACGACCCAGATCCTAAGCACGCCCGAAGGGCGCGAGCTCTACAGCTACATGATCAGTTGCGCGTTGCCGGCCGGCAAGGCGATCGAAGCCACCCTACCCAGCGTTGCTGATACTGCTCCGCCAACAACTCTTTACACCTGCGCTTACGGTAGCTGCCGATTTCCTGGCGACCTCGGACTCGCCGAAGACTGGATCAATCGCCCTCTCGACACGAAAGGGCAACGCTGGGTTTCCGCGTGCCTGTTGGCCCGCATAAACCACTACGGGATAAAGCAAATGATTTCGTTGCGCGGTGTCGCGCCCCAGTTGTGGGTTACGCCGCAGGAAGCCCGGGATTACACGGTTGAAGAAGGCGCCTTTTACGGAAATGTGTTCGACGAATCCGGCGCGCTGGACTGGAACGCGTGTCGAGGCAAGGACGCGGCAGCGGGAGAGACTCGTGGCCTGAAGGTGCGGGTTTGCGCCCAACCTGATCCCAACAATCCCGCCCAGACCATGTGCGGCTTCAAGTATGCAGGCGAGTGCGGCAGCTACTTGGATTCATCCCCGGAATCTCACGCCTGCAGCCGGTTCGACTCCGACGAGCTCTGGTACGGCGAGTGCTTGGCCGGGCCGAAGGCGGGTAACAACTCTTCCACCAAGAGTTACTCCGAAGTGATCACCGTGTACGTGAAACCGTAGGGATACCGGCGGCAACGGGTGGCTGAAGGAACGTGCGTTCAAGAGGGCAGAGGTTGTACGGGAGGATGATATGAATTCCTGGGAAAGAATGATCAGTGTTTCGTCTGTCGCGCTGGTGCTCGCCGCCAGCGTTCAGGCCCAGATGATTGACAACACGCAAGCCACCAACAACGCTAAGGCCGGCATCAACAAGTCGTTGCTGGATGAGATTGGCGCAGGCCGGGGCGACGTGATGACCCCCAATTCGTCCATCTTCATCATCAACCGTGACCCTTACCGCGCGGTCCGCCGGGGGCGCCAATTGTTTCAGCGCAAGTTCACCCATGCGCAGGGGCAGGGACCGAACGAGAAGGATGGCGTCGGCGACCTCAATACCGACATCGGCATCGGCGCCGGCTTGGCTGACAGCTGCGCTTTGTGTCACGGCCGTCCGCGCGGATCGGCCGGAGCTGGCGGCAATGTAGTGACCCGTCCCGACAGCCGCGACTCGCCGCACCTGTTCGGCCTGGGACTGAAGGAAATGCTGGCCGATGAGATCACCACCGACCTGCGCGCGATCCGCGACCTGGCGGTCACCAAGGCGCAGCAAAGTCATCATGCAGTTACCATGAAGCTGGTGAGTAAGGGCATCCACTATGGCAGCATCACCGCCAACCCTGATGGTTCGCTGGACACTTCCGCGGTTGCGGGAGTTGATCCCGATCTGCGAGTGAAGCCATTTTTGCCGAAGGCGGTACCATCTCCATGCGCGAATTTATCGTAGGCGCTCTCCACAACGAGATGGGCATGGAGGCCTCTTCCGATCCCGATCTGCTCACCGCGAGCGCCGGCGGACGCGTCGTGACCCCTTCCGGTATGGTGCTGGACGGTTCCAAGGACAAGATCAGCCCACCCGCGCCGCCCGATGATCAGAACGGCAATGAGATTGATCCGGCACTGGTGGATTACCTGGAATTCTACCTGCTGAATTACTTCAAGCCGGGTCACTACATCCAGAACAGCGTCACCGACCGTGGCCGTGCGGTGTTCGCCAAGATTGGATGCTCGTCATGCCACATCCCCAACCTGACCATCAACCACGACCGCCGGGTGGCCGATGTGGAGACGGTGTACGACCCGGCGCACGCCGGATGCACCGTGGACAACCTGTGCTTCTTTAACAACATGTTTGCTACCGCGACCACGCTTTACTGGACCGAGAACGATGGCAGCGGGTACCCTGACCTCAAGCTGCCCTTGGGAGGTTCCTTTGTGGTCAAGGACATCTTCACCGACTTCAAGCGGCACGACGTGGGCGCCAACTTCTACGAGCGTAACTGGGACGGAAGCATGCAGACCATGTTTCTGACTCGGCCGCTGTGGGGAGTGGGATCGACGGCTCCCTACGGCCACGATGGGCGCAGCAACTCGCTGAATGATGTCATCCTGCGCTACGGCGGAGAGGCGCTGACGGCGCGCAATGCCTTCGCCGGGCTCAGAGCCGGCGATCAGAACGCGCTGATCACGTTCCTCAACTCGCTGGTGCTTTTCCCTCCCGATGATACTCCGTCGAATCTCGATCCAGGAGACCCGACTACGGCGAACTTCCCGCAATTCGGGCACGGCAGCATCAAGTTGGGCCTGCTATTCAACGATCCGACCGATCCGGAGTAGGGACTTAAGTCCCAGGGGTGGCCGCCGCCAAGCCGGGCATGGCGGCGGCAGCCCCAGGGGAATCCTGCCAGATAACTTTTCCTGCCTGCCGGGACTCTAACTATAATAAAGTTGTCCTGATTGGTGTGGGCGATGCGACCTCGTTCTGAAGCCCTCCTCGTTGCCGCAGGTTTTGTTCTCTTCAGTGCTCTCAGCTTTGCCCAAAACCCGCTGCCGTCTCCGGCTGGTTCCCATCCCGTCAAGGCGTATCACGACGGCAGTATTCGCGACATTAACGCCATCGGCAACCGCAACGTGGGCTGTGGGCGCGGCCTGGGCAACTGGTACAGCTTGGAAAAACAGATCGCGATGGGCCGGGCCTATGCCCAGCAGGTGGAGTCCAGCAGCAAGCTCGTCACCGATCCCGTCGTCACCGAGTACATTAACCGCCTGGGACAGAACCTGGTGCGGAACTCAGACTCCCAGGTGCCCTTCACCATCAAGGTGGTGGACTCTGACGACATCAATGCCTTCGCGCTGCCGGGCGGCTTCTTCTACGTGGACTCCGGTTTGATTCTGGCCGCGGACAACGAGGCTGAGCTGGCAGGAGTGATGGCGCACGAGATCGCCCACGTCGCCGCCTGCCACTATGCCCGGGAGAACACGCGCAGCCAACTCATGAACCTGGCGTCGATCCCCTTGATCTTTGTGGGCGGCGGCATCGGATACGCGGCCCAAAGCGTCGCCGGGCTGGCGCTTCCCGCGACCTTCCTCAAGTTCTCGCGCGGCTTTGAGTCGCAGGCCGACTACCTGGGCGTGCAGTACATGTACAAGGCGGGATACGACCCGCAGGCGTTCACTGCTTTCTTCGAGAAAGTGGAGAACCTGGAGAAGCAGAAACCGGGCATCATCGCCAAGGCATTTGCCACTCATCCCCAGACTCCGGATCGCATTGAAAAATCCCAGAGCGAGATCAACACGCTGCTGCCGGCGCGCGACGAGTACAAGGTGGACACTTCAGAATTTCAGGACGTGAAGGCCCGCTTGGCAGCGCTGGAAAACCGCCACAAGATCGCTATGGGCCACGAAGACCGTCCCACCTTGCGGCGACGCTCCAATTCCAAGTCGGACGATTCTGGCAAGAGCACTGACGATGAGGATCGTCCCACACTGAAACGGCGCGACGGGACCCAGCCCAACTAGAAGCTGTCAGCACCAAATTAACTGGCGTTCGGAACCTGCAATCACGCATCTTGACGGCGCAGCGTTGCGATTCCGCTAGTCTGCCGGCAGCGCTCCGCTGCGAGCCTCGCGGCGCGCCCGGGTGCTGGCGCGCACCCAGGAAATGACCGCAATCGCAATCCACACGACGTTGACAAAGGCAGATGGGAAGGCGTGGTAGTAAACCGTATTCATGATCAGCAGCAGGCTGCCTACGGCATTGAGGAGTTGGTAGGGGCGGGAATCCGGACGCAGTCTCTTGAACGACACTGCCGCATACGCCAGCAGCAGCGCGAAGGCCCCGATCCAGCCTGCCAGGTCGGCTATTCCTCGCGTCAATCGTTTGGCGTCATGGGGTACTCCAGCAGATAGTGATTCAGACTACTTTTCCCTTGGCCAGGTCCTGCACTAATTCTAGGTCGGCTTCGAGAAAATCGAAAGACGGCAGCTCAGAGCGCTTGGCCCAGCGTATGTCGCGAAAAATGCGGTTCTCGAGTTCTCCCTTGTAGTGGTGCACCGCGTAGAACCGCAGTTCCACCGCGCCGCCGTTCTTGTAGCGGTGACGGATGCGGGCGACCTCTTCTCCAATGCGGGCCTCGATCCCCAGTTCTTCGTCCAGCTCGCGGCGGAGGGCGTCGCGGGGTTGCTCGCCGTCCTCGACCTTGCCGCCAGGGAACTCCCACTTCAGCGGCATGGTTTGATGACGAGTCCGTTGGCACACCAGGACCTTGCCGTCTTTCATGATCAAGGCTGCAACCACCTTCTTCATCACGGATGACTCATGACGGCTGGGTCTGCCCCGGGACTCTCAGCGCCCGGACGTTTCCAGGTGTTTGCCCACCAGCCCGGCGCAGTATTCCACCAGCTCCCGGTCTATGGTGGTGAAGGCGGAAGGGAAGTGGCTGTCAATATCGAGTTCGCCGACCACTTTGCCGCGGACGAACACCGGCACGACGATCTCCGACTTGGTCTCAAGCGAGCAGGCCAGGTAGCGGGGATCCTTACTGACATCATCAACGATGACCGTCTTTCCCGTGGACGCGGCGGCGCCGCAGATTCCCTGGTTGAGCGGGATGCGGGTATGGGGCGTCATGGCACCTTGAAACGGGCCCAACACCAGTACGCCGGTATCGCCGTCGCGCGGCTTCTCCAGCATGTAAAAGCCGACCCAGTTGTACTTCAGCATACGCTCGTGCAGCAGCTTCGCCACCCCGGACATGAGATGGTCGGCCGAAGTCGCCGCCAGGGCCAGCTCATGCAATTCCTTCTTGATGTCCTCGCTCTTGGACGAAGTGGGCATAATGGTCTTGGTCATCGTGGCGGGTGCTCACGCACCTGACCCCTCACCCCAGTCATACATCTTAGACCCGGGGCTTGTGGAAAACGCTGAGGATGAATGGCGGCCGCGAGCGCCCCCAGGCCATGGAGCAGAGTGGGGGCTGGGGTGTTCAGAAACTCGTCGCGAATGCAATACACCCGGCCGTCGCGGACCGCCTGCATCTCTCCCCAGCCGCGGTCGCGGACGATTCTTTCAAGCGGGACCCGTTCGCCCGCTCCGCACCAGGCGGCGATCAAGACTTCCGGATCCTCAGCCAGCACAGCCTGGGCATTGCGCCGGGCGCCAGGTTCTCCTATGAACTCGCCTCCCGCGGCGTGCACCAGCTCGGCTACCCAGGGCTGCGAGGCGATCAGCGGCTTACCCCATTCCTCGCAGAACACACGGGGGCGGGCGACGCTATGAGCGTGCCCGCGGACGGTCTCGATTTGTGCCTGCATGTCGGCGATCACCTGCTGACCGCGTTCAGGCGCGCCCATAATACCGGCGATGGAGGTGATATCGGTGTAAATGTCAGCCAAAGTCCTGGGAGCGAGGCCGAGAAAGCGGACGCCGGCCTTGAGGATCTCGCCGACTGCTTTCTCCTGATACGGAACCGCGGCGATGACAAGATCAGGCCCGGCCGCGACAATTTCGGCAGTGTTGGCCGTCCAGGAATCGGCGAGGACGGTTCGCATCCCATTACCCACCTCAGGGCAAACATCGGCGCAATATCGGGTACAAGCGACTACGCGGTCGAGGCAGCCCACAGAAGCCAGAATGACCGTTGCGCTCGGCTGCAGGCAGACCACCCGCCGCGGAATGTGATCGGTGACCATGGCAGTGGAGTGTCTCCATGTTATCGCGATTGCAAGCGCTGCTTGGTGCAAGAAAAGCGCTTGCCGCAAAGGACGCAAAGCGCGCGCCAAGGAAGACACGAAAGCCCTGGTGAAAGGCCAACTTCCTACGCGGCAACCCTGGTTCTCTTTGCGATCTCCGCGGACTTTCTTTGCGAACTCTGCGGTTAGAACCGCTTGCCGAGGGGACCACGTTACAATCGGGTGGCATGTACTCCGCCGAGATCCTCGACCACTTCGAGCATCCCCGCAACACCGGCGAAGTCGCCAACCCCGACGCGTCAGCGCAGATCGAGAATCCGGCATGCGGCGACATCTTAAAGCTGACCTTGAAGGTCGTGGACGGACGCATCACCCAGATTTGCTTTCGCGCCAAAGGATGCGTTGCCGCCATGGCCTGCGGATCGCTCCTGACCGAGTTGGTGCAGGGAAGAACTGTGGACGAAGCTCGCCGCCTGCGGCGGGAAGAATTGGTGCAGGCGATGGGGGGCCTGCCTGAGGCATCCGCCCACGCCAGCCACCTAGCCTTGGACGCGCTTGCCGCCGCCCTCAAGCGATTATGATTTCGGGATGGCGGACTGGAGCCGTCAGCAAGGCCTGACCGTAGTTGCGATCGCCAGTCAGCACTTGGAAGTTCAGGGCCGGATGGAATCCGGAAAATAGACCGGCCACCTGTTTGCCTGCGCAATCTTCTGCAGCTCCGCATTGGGGTTTACTGCAAAAGGATGCTGTGCGAGTTTTAGCATCTCCGCATCCCAACGCGAATTTCCAAAGGCAACGTCGGGAGCGCGCCGGATCACATCGCAGATGGCTCTTGACTTTCCCTCTCCCGAGGGCACGTGTACCAGGCGGTCGGTGATGCGGCCGTCTTCAATCGCCACTGCCGCCGCCAGTACTCGGTCCCCCGCGATTCCGCAATGCTTCATTCCCGCGCGGATCACCCACTCATTAGTTGACGATACGGCCCAAACATCGCAGCCTGACTCCCGCAGTCGCCGCACCAGGTCGCGCATTTCGGGAAAAATCTGCCCGGCAAAATTCTCGTCAAAGTACTGGTTGGCGGCGCGCTGGACATCGATTTCCGTCAGACCGCGATGCATAGTCACCATCTCGCCGCACATGGTGTCTTCGTCCACCTTGCCGGCCTTGTAGTCCGCGTAGCGGGGGCGGGCCCAGCGCGCGACTTCGTCCGAGACCAGGCGCTGCTGCAATTCCCAATCAAAGAAGCCCTCTCCGGCATCCCCAGCCCAGAGCGTCCCGTCGCAGTCAAAAGTAGCGAGGCGCGGCCGGAGGCGGAGAACCGAGTCCACAAATTCCGCGGAGTTGAGCAGGGAGATCGCGGTCACGTGCGTGAAGTCTCTTTCGCGGAGGTCATTTCGGTTGCGCAGAAGCCAGGGTGGACAGCGCGACGTAATCCTGCGGCGTGTCTACGTTCATGGCGACAAAAGGATCGGTGACTGGGACGTACTCGATGTGCACTTGATTCCTGTGTTCGATCTCGCGCGCTGTGGCGGCAGGCGGGGCCTTCAGGAATTCTTCGATCATCTCGCGGCTGACCAGAATGGGGTGTCCGTGCTTTCCCCCGTATTCCGGCACGACCGCCCATTGCCCCCGAGCAAGGGCCATCTCAAACGCTGCATGCAGTTGAGCCAGCGTGGCCGTTGCCACGGGTGGACGATCCACCAGGGTAACCGTGGCAGCATCGCGGCCGCGGTTCAAGACCTCCTGTAAGCCTACCTGCAGGGAACTGAATTGGCCGCGTTCCGGCGCGGGGTTTTGAACGATGAACCCGCCGTTGGCATAAACCACAGGAGAGAGGTTCGCCTCATTCTTTCCCGCGACGACGATCACCATGTCGTTGAACGAGCTGAGCGCCTCGATGGCCGCGGAGAGGAATGTCTGGCCGGTAGCTGCCGATCCCGGGGCGACCGGAGGCCAGGGAAGCAACGCCTTATCGGCGCCCATGCGAGTGGATTCGCCGGCCGCAAGAATCACTCCGCACAAACTGGGAGCACGACCCATGACTGAAACGATAGCAGAAAGAGCGGGGGAAATCAGCGACGGGAATCAGCCATTCGGCTCATTCTCGCGCAAAGCCTCCGCGGCAGCGTCGGAGTTGTCCACCGAATCCAATTTCTTGTTGTGGAACCAGCTCATATGCGGCAGCACCCGCTCCGCGCGGCGGCGAACGGCGATCAACTCGGCAGTGATGGCAACCGCGATCTCTTCTGGGGTAATCGCCCCAATGTCCAGGCCAACCGGAGCGTGTACGCGCTCGAACAGTTCCTGCGGCAGCCCCTCTTTGCTGAGTTCTCGAAAGATCGTGATCGTCTTGCGCTTCGATCCGATCATGCCGATATAGCGGGCTCGAGTCTGCACCGCCCAGCGCAGCACGCGCATGTCGTCGCGGTGGCCGCGGGTGACAATCACGATGTAAGAAGACTCATTGGGCGTGAGGCGCGCCGTGGCCTGGTCGAAATCCTCGGCGATGACCTCATTCGCTTCAGGGAAGCGCTCGCGGTTGGCGTAGGCCTCGCGGTCATCCACCACGGTCACGTCAAACCCCGCGTTCCTCGCAACCTTATAAAGGTTTAAAGCTACGTGGCCTGCGCCAAAAACATAAAGTGATGCTGGAGGTAGCACGGGCTCGATGAAAATGTCGAGGGTACCCCCGCAGACCAGCCCAGTATCGTACTTGGGGTCCTGGTTCAGGTTGAAGGTGAGAGTGCGGGGCTTCTCGCTTTCCATGACCTCGCGGGCGGCCTGCCAGACCTCGGCCTCGACGCAACCCCCGCCAATGGTGCCCAGGATCGAGCCGTCATCGCGGACCAGCATCTTGGCGGTCTTGAAAGAGGGAATCGAGCCGCGCACGTTGACGATAGTGGCCACGGCGCCCCGCCGGCCTTCTTTGCGCAGCTTGACGATCTCCTCGTACAGGTCCATTTCTGCTTGATTATTGAGGTTTGGCGGGGGACAAGTCAAACGGCGGGCAGTACCGAGTTGCGAGTACCGAGTACCGAGCAAGAGCCCGCAATAGCCGGTGGTCCGCCTGACGTGGGAAAACAGGGCTAGACTTGTTCAGCCTTTCTTATTGCAGCCGGCAATGTGCTAGTTTGTAAGGTTTCGTCGGCATCCCATGGAATCATAAGGAGCGCACTCATGAAAGCTGTCCGCATGCACGAATACGGTGGGCCGGAAGTCCTGCGCTACGAAGATGTCCCCGATCCCAGGCCGCGCAAGGACCAGGTGCTGGTGCGGGTGAAAGCCTGCGCCTTGAATCATCTCGACATCTGGGTGCGTAGGGGCATCACCAAGTCGCCCCTACCGCATATCCCGGGCAGCGATGTTGCCGGCGAGATTGCGGAAGTCGGTGAGTACGTCACGGGCCTGAGGGCCGGTCAGCGCGTGCTGCTGGCTCCCATGACGTTCTGCAATCGCTGCGAAGCCTGCACCGCCGGCCGCCAGAACCAGTGTCCCGAATACAGCGTGCTCGGCAACCGCAATGACGGCGGCGACTGCGAGTTGATAGCCGTGCCCGCGGTTGACGTCATTCCTATCCCGGATGGCTTGGGATTCAATGAGGCTGCCAGCGTGCCACTGGTTTTCCTCACCGCCTGGCACATGCTGTTGGGACGGGCGACACTGCGGCCGGGGCAGGTAGTGCTCATTCTCGGGGCAAACTCCGGCGTCGGAATCGCCGCTGTGCAAGTGGCTAAGCTTTTCAATACGACGGTGATCGCCACCGCCGGCGACGAGCGCAAGATGCAGCGGGCCAGGCAACTAGGCGCGGATTATGTCATCAACCACTACCAGCAGAAGATCTCCGAGGAAGTCCGGCGCATTACCAACAAGCAGGGCGTGGACATCGTCTTCGAACACGTGGGCAAGTCCACCTGGGATGAAAGTCTGAAATCGCTTAAGCCGGCGGGCACGCTGGTGACCTGCGGCGCCACCACGGGACCGGACGTGGGGATTGACCTGCGCTTCGTCTATTCGCGCCAGCTTTCCATCCTGGGTTCGTACATGGGAACCATGGGCGAGCTGCATGAGGTACTGAAGCACGTCTTCAGCGGAAAGCTGAAGCCAGTGGTGGACCGGGCTTTCCCACTCAAAGAAGCCCGCGCTGCGCATGAGTACATGGAGAAGAGTCAGATGTTCGGCAAGATTATCCTGAATCCATGAACTAAACCACAGAGGACACAGGGAACACCGAGGAAGGTGCGGAGCCACGGTTTCTCCTGTCCTCGCTGTCCTGTGGCTTTGGGTTTGCGGGGAGCGTCCATTAGAATAGAAAGCACATGGCTGACGACCTTAGCTTCGGCAACTACGTCACCACCGAGAACGGCAAGAAAGTCGTCAAGGAGCTTACCTACGGCAATTCCGCGCCGGAGGGCATCGTGCTGACCACGCTGGATTCCGCCGTCAACTGGACGCGCAAGAGTTCCATCTGGCCGATGACGTTCGGCCTGGCCTGCTGCGCCATCGAGATGATGTCCATGGGCGCGTCGCGCTTCGACATCGCCCGCTTCGGCGCTGAAGTGTTCCGGCCGTCGCCGCGGCAATCGGACCTGATCATTATTGCCGGGAGGGTGTCCAATAAAATGGCTCCCGTGATTCGCCAGCTCTGGGAGCAGATGCCCGAACCCAAGTGGGTGATCTCGATGGGAGCATGCGCCACCTCGGGCGGGGTGTTCAACAACTATGCCCTGGTGCAGAGCGTGAACCAGGTCATTCCGGTGGACGTGTATGTTCCCGGTTGCCCGCCGCGTCCCGAGCAGTTGATTTACGCCATCACCCTGCTGCAGGAAAAGATCCAGAAGCAGCGCGGCTCATTCAAACAGGCGTTAAACCTGTCTTAGAAGCGAAACACGCTGCGATCGGCCTGTCTGTAACACCTTGCTAGCCCTGGTAGTGGACAGCGTTTTCATTGCCGCGAGGGCGGATTCTTTGTAAAATCCCTGCGCCTGGAGGTGGCATTCAATAAACGGGCCGGGGAAACTTACGATGTCCACCGATGAAGCACGGACGTGCAATTTCGAGGCTGACAAGTTGATCTTGCAAATGAAGGTCACCCTGACCGCGGACCAATACGCGGTGGACCCGTTGGTTCAAGGTGTGATGCAGATCGTGCGGCAGATGCACTGCGCCCAGGGCAAAGAAGATGCCATCGAGCTGGCGCTGGCAGAAGCGCTGGCGAACGCCGTGATACACGGTTGCGAGTCGGACCCCTCCAAGATCATCGAATGCGACGTGGCCTGCGACGAGAGCCGCGGCATGCTGATCGTGGTCCGCGACCCCGGCAAAGGCTTCGATCCCGCCGCCCTTCCCAGCCCCGTGAACGGGCAGCAGATCTTCTCCGAACATGGACGCGGCATTTACCTGATCAACCAACTCATGGACGAAGTGAAGTTCCTCAAGAACGGCACCGAGATCCACATGATCAAGAGATAGTCGTCGGTCGTCGTCAGCAAACTCCAAGCCCACACCGTGACGGATCGCCAGCCTATTTCTCTTTGATGGTGTAATCCAATGGAATTCAGAGACCAGAGCCCTGAAGCAGCGGGATTGGCCCGACGACTGACGACCAACGACTGACGACTAGGCTCAGATCAGTTTCATCTGCCGCGGCTGCACGGCTGAGATCCGCACCCGCTCCACGCGCCGCGAGGTGGATTCCAGCACCTCAAAGCGAAGCCCGTCTTCTTCCACGACTTCACCCGTCTTCGGAATCCGGCCCGCCAGTTCGGTGACCAGGCCGGCCACGGTGGCGGACTCCTTGCCCTCCGGCCGCACTCCGAACAGTTCGTCCAAGCGGTCCACGTCCATGTTACCGGGCACGATGTAGCTGCGATCGCTCTCCCTCACCACCTCCGCCTTTTCGTGCTCGTCGCGGATCTCGCCCACGATTTCTTCCACCAGGTCCTCGATGGTAACCAGCCCGGCTACGCCGCCGTACTCGTCGACGACGATTGCCATACGGATGTTGTTCTTCTGCATCTCGCGCAGCAGGTCGCTGCCGAGCTTGCTCTCGGGCACGAAGTACACATCCCGGCGCATGAGGGTGTCCACGGTGCGGTTGTGGGCTTCGCTGTCCGGGACCTGCAGCACATCCTGCGCATAGACAATGCCCTTGATGTTGTGGATGCTGCCCTCGTACACCGGCACGCGGGAAAAGGGCTTGCCCCGCAGGAGTTCCACAAACTGCTCGACCGTGGTATTGGTGGGTACGGCGACGATCTCAGGACGGGGCTTCATGGCTTCGCGCACCGTCTTTTCGCTGAACTCCACTACCGACTGAATCAAGTCGCGGTTACTCTCGTCGAGAATCCCTTCTTCCTGGCCGGCCTCAATGAGCGCGTCTACGGCTTCCGCCTGGGTTTCCGGGGGCTCGTCGGAGTGTTCCTTGGTCAGGGATGCCACCGATTGCAGGAAACCCAAAACCAGGGTGACCGGCAGCAGTAGATAGATGAGCGCTCTCAGAAGCAGCGTCCAGCGGGCCAGCCACTGTCCCCGGGTTCGGGAAAACATTACAAACGGAAGGAAGCGGTTGCAGACAATGATAATGAGTATCAGGCTCAGCGTCGCCTGCAGGATTTCATGCACGCTCCAGGCGCGGTCGCGAAAGACGCTGAAGCCCACCATCATGGCGATCGCCGCTGTGGTCAGCTGGGTGAGCACGGCCATGGAAAGTGAGGCGCGGGCGCGGCCCACGCCCAGGCGGGGCTCCACCCTCTGCTCGAAGATGTCGATGTTTTCCTGGAACTCGCGCGACAGAAACTTGCCGAGTTCGGTGTACAGCCGGTCGACGTAGGACACCACCGTCAGCAACACCAACAGCAGTAGGAGCACGAATGCAATGGCGTAGTTCATCGTGGTCCTCGTCGGGCCGGGATGGCAATTGCCGGTCCGGCCTTTCTCCGCGACCCTTGCGGGTCCTTTGCGAACTTTGCCGCTAAAGCTTTTTCTTTCCGGTTCGCCGTTGCCCCGCTACGCTCGATCAATCCTAACGGCAATCCTAGGCTCTTCCTCAGGGCTTGTTCCTTGCGCGCCATCTGGCCGCGGTCGCGCTCGTGGTCGTATCCCGCCAGATGAAGCAGGCCGTGCAGGGTCAGGATTTTGACTTCCTCAGCCGCGGAGTGTCCCAGACGGCGGGCATTCTGGGCCGCGATCTCGGCTGAGATGGCCACGTCGCCGGCGAATTTCTGCGAGAAGCCAGGCTCCGGCGGAAACGATAGCACATCGGTGGGCTTGTCCCTGCCGCGGAAGCGGCTGTTCAACGCGCGCAACTCGCGGCTGCCGGTGACCAGCACATGGACGGCTCCCCGCAGCCTGGCGGCCCGGCCCGCGCGGCCCAGGAACTTCGCCAACGCCACCTCACTCAACCCGGGCACGCGTTTGCGGAATATGACCAAGCTGTTCTCTGCACCCTTCGCGATCTCGACGGTCAGAAGCTTCACAAAACAAACAGGAGGGCCACTTGCCGGCACCCTCCTGCACAATTCTATCTGTTCTACTCTTTCGTTTCCGCTTCCACCGTCGAAGGGGCGGGTTTCTCCAGAGTCGAGGCTTCCGTCCCGTTGCTTTTGCCGTTGCCGCTCTTGGCCTCCAGCAGTGACATCTGCTCTTCCGCGATTCTTGCCTTATGCTCGTCGTAGGCGCGGATGATCCGCTGCACCAGGTGATGCCGCACGACGTCACCTTCGTCGAAGTACACGAAGGTGAGTCCCTCCACGTTCTTCAGGATGTCAACCGCCTCAAGCAATCCGCTGCGCCGCGCGGTGGGCAAGTCAATCTGGGTGATGTCCCCGGTAATTACTGCCTTAGAATTGAATCCCAAGCGGGTCACGAACATCTTCATCTGTTCCGATGTGGTGTTCTGCGCCTCGTCAAGAATGACGAACGAGTCGTTGAGCGTGCGCCCGCGCATAAAGGCGATGGGCGCAATCTCGATGACGTTCTTCTCCAGATAGCGGTCCACTTTCTCGGGATCGAGCATGTCGTAGAGCGCGTCATAGAGGGGCCGGAGATAGGGATCAATCTTTTCCTGCAAGGTGCCGGGCAGAAAGCCGAGGCGCTCGCCGGCTTCCACTGCGGGGCGGGCGAGAATGATGCGGTTGACGCGCTTGGCCAGCAGGGCAGAGATGGCCATCGCCACCGCCAGGTAGGTCTTACCCGTTCCCGCCGGCCCGATACCGAACACCATGTCGTGTTTTTCAATGGCCTCCAGATAGCGCCGCTGGTTCAGACTCTTAGGCTGCACGCTGCGGCGCCCGAAGGAGCGCTGCCGCCCGGCTTCGGCCAGGCCGCGCAAGGTGGTCTTGGGGTCGGCCATCAGCACCCGCAGCATGCTGTTCAGGTCGCCGTTGTTAAACGCGTAGCCGGCCCGCTGCAGATGCTCGTAATCCGCGAAGACCTGCTCGGCTCGCGCCACGTCGCGCGCCGCTCCCTCCAATTCAACCGAGTCGGAACGCAGATCGATGGTGATATTCAGGCCGTCTTCCAGCACGTGCAGGTTTTCATCGCGCGTACCGAACAGGGTCTCAATGTTAGAACTGATCTCAATGCTCTTCTTCATTCACTCCTGTGTGGGTCGGGCACTCCTGCCCGACCAGCCGCACCACTTCTCTGGGAGGCGAAGCGACACCCACGCCTACCCTCACACACAAACCATTGTTTCTGTCTGGAGATGGAACCAGCCGAGGTGCTCGCCACCGAGGTGCAAGCAACTACCATTAGCTCAAGGTTACCGCCGCGTTAGATGGCCGTCAATGGTACCGCCGATGCCCGTCAACAAGCCTTTTGTACGAAGGACTTAAGGTCTCACCCTGTAAGGTCGGATGTGTTGGGCGGTGAACCGCTACCTGTCGGCAACCGACAGGTGAGAACACTTGGCCCACAAGAGGCTTGGCCGTCCTACGCTCCCTCGCCCCTTGCCTCCGCCAGCGACGCCGGCACTGCCCTGGTCTTGGCCCAATCGCGCAGTTCCTGTATTTCCTCGGCCCGGGTCGTAGACAGCGGCACCGTCGCCTTCAGGGCGTCGAGAAGCGTCTGAGTGGTCAACGGCTGCTTGCCGGAGTAGGACGCATACATCGCCGTTTGCACTGCGGCATCAATTTCGGCGCCCGAATAGCCGCGCGCGGCTGCCGCGACCTGGTCCAGATTGAATTCCGCCGATTTCCGTTTCCGGCGCTCCAACTGAATGGTAAAGATCTGCTTGCGTTCCGCTGGGTTGGGTAAATCCACGAAGAACAGCTCGTCGAACCTTCCCTTGCGGATCAGTTCGGGCGGTAGTGCCGTGACGTTGTTGCATGTGGCCGCCACGAAGACCGGCGCTTTGCGGTCCTGCATCCAGGAGAGAAAAGCTCCCAGCAGCCGCGCCGACACACCTGCGTCTGCCGACGCCGAGTCCGGCCCGCTGCCCGCAAAGACCTTTTCCAGCTCATCAATCCACAGCACACACGGCGCCAGCCCCTCCGCCACTTCGAAAACCTTCTGGATGCGCTTTTCCGTCTCGCCGATGTACTTGTCGAAGACCGCAGCGGTGTCGAACTTGACCAGCGGGAGTTTCCATTCGCCGGCGACGGCGCGGGCGCACATGCTCTTGCCGCAACCCTGCACCCCCAGGATGATCACGCCTCGCGGTGGCTCCAGGCCAAAGGCGCGCGCCGCGTCTTCCCATGCGCCTTGCCGCTGCGCCAGCCAGTGCTTCAGGTTGTCCAGACCGCCTACGCTCTTGAGGTTCTCCGAAGCATCAATAAAATCCAACATGCCGGAATGCCGCAGCAGGTCCTTCTTGGCCTCAAGCACGTCGGTCACGGTCTCTGGGCAGAGCGCGTAGCGCCGCACCAGGGCCTGGGACACCGCGCGGTCCGCTTCTTCTTCAGTCAGGCCGCGCAGATTGTTGGCCATCGCGTCCACGCCCGGAGCGTCCAGCTTGAGGTGCAGGGTGTAGGCTTTCGAGAGACGGGTATACGTCTCCTGGATGATTTGTCGCAGGCGCTGCCAGTCCGGGAGCGGCAGATCGAGAAACTCAACCAGGGTGCCCAACTCCGGCGGCATGGTGATGCTGGGGGCGGTGATGATGACGGTACGGCGGTTGCCTGAGAACTTCTGACCCACGTCGCGCAGCCGCCGCACCACCACCGGGTCGTCCATGTGGCGATGAAAATCCTTCAGGATGAAGACTGCCTCCAGGGTCATGGCCTCCATGTTGGCCAGCGCCTGCCCTGGCTCGCGAGTGTTGTAGATGGACGTTTTGCCACCTGCGGCCTCCTGACCCATCGCGGAATTCAGAGCATGGGCTAGGCGTTCCTCCTCGCCCTTGCCGAAGCTGAACGGCGTTACCGTAGTCCGGCTGTCGGCATGGGTCATTCCATCCTTGCTGGTCCAGGTTGCGGTTTTCTCCACCTGGGTCTTCATGCCGGGTGGCGCCACGGGCGCATTGCTGCCCGACCGTACCAGTCCGTCGGCGATGCTCCACTCGAACGTGGCGAGGTTGAGTTCGGTACAGGCAGCGCGCACCAGGCCGACCGCGCGCGTCTCTTCCACCGTCTCCATCACCACGATGGGAGTGGAGGAGTTGATCAGAATCTTGAGGCGTTCAAAAGGTTCCATAAGACAATCGTCGGTCGTCGGTCCAACCGCCAGGCTCCAGCCCTTGACAGCGTCATCCCCAAACCCGGCGCAGTTCAGCCGGGTGAGGGATCTGGCGTGCGGCGGCAACGGCCATCATTCCGCCACCCGCTCCGGTGCCTTCGCTGACGGCTGACGAGAGGTTTGACCACCCGCGACTTACTCCCGTAAAATACTGTATTCGGCAGCCACCCGAACATCTCTTTCTAGAGAAATCAAGAGAAACGAAGGTAACTGGACAAAATGGCAAACCATTTTTCGGCGCTGAAACGCGCCCGTCAGACTGAGAAGCGCACCGCCCGCAACCGGGCCAACCGCTCCCGCCTGCGCACTGCGCTGCGTGACCTGCGGGAAGCCCTAGCCAAGGGAGACAAGCAGGCCGCCGAGCAGACCTATCGGCAGACGGTTTCTGCCCTCGACAAGGGCATCCAGAAGGGCGTGCTGCACGAGAACACCGCTAACCGCTACAAGTCCCGCCTTGCCGCTCGCCTGAACGCATTGGCCAAGTAGCCTTTAGCCACTCTCAACAACCACCATGCGGGAGCAGCCGTATCCACTGCGCCGCGAACACAGCGAGGGCGTGCTCACGCGGCGTTGAGCCCCAGCGCTGTCGGGTGCGCCGGCTGGTACAAACCGATCTCGCCACCGCTGGGCAGACGGACAGTCGTCCTGATTCCCCATCCCGCCTCCAGCACCGGAGAACAGGCGACCTGGCGGGCCTCGAGCGACTGCATCGTCGCCCGCAGATCATCGCACATCAGGTAGAGCACTGCTCCGAGCAACGGATGTTCAGCGTGTTGCTGCACGAATTCACCGCTTCCTGGATGGACTGCCATCTCGGCCGGAGGCAAGGCAAATATCAGCCAGTTCTCTCCCAGATCCACCGAGCGGAAGTTCAGCACATCGCGAAAGAACGCGCGGTCGGCGTCGGGAGCTTTGCTGTAGAGGAGAAAGTGGGCGCCGGTAATCATAGAGGGAGTGTAGCACTGAGGACGAGGCTTGGTTGTCCTCATCGCTCATCTATTTCGCGCCGACAACATTACGGCAAGCAAAGATATCGGTAATCGCTGCCAAGAGGCCATCGACCGCCGCGCCGGGTGGTAAAATCGCGTGAGCGCACATCAGCAGATGAGTGCCGATTGCCGCATTCCGGTCTTGCTGTTGACTCTGTTGCTGCACGCCAGGGCGCAGACGGCTCCGCCAGGAAACGTCGAAACTGGGAAAGCAGGTCTCCAAGCTTCACTGAAGGTGGGTGGGCCTGTTTCCGCCCCCTCGGTGATTTACGCGCCGGATCCTCAGTATTCTAAGAAAGCCCAGAAAGCCCACTACGAGGGCACTTGCGTGCTGTGGCTCGTCGTGGGAGCAGATGGCCGGCCGCGAGACATTCAGGTGGCACGCGCACTCGGCATGGGATTAGACGAACAGGCTATCGAGGCGGTGAGGGCTTGGAGATTCAAGCCGGCCAGCAAAGACGGGCAACCGGTAGCAGTGCAGATCAACGTGGAGGTCGAATTCCGTCTTTTCGGACCTCGGTCGGAGACCAACGAGTTGTGGAAGAGGGCAGATGCCGGAGATGCAAGAGCCCAACTAAAGCTGGCGAGAGGGTTCTTGACAGAACCATATTATGGCGAAGACGAACAGCGAGGTCTCGCGCTGCTGACGAAGGCTGCCAACCAAGGCCTTCCGGAAGCGCAGTTCCGGATGGGAGAACACGCCTATGGCCACGGCAACGGTTCCCCCGACTACGTCAGCGCTTACATGTGGTACGCATTGGCGCGGCAGGGAGGATACAAGCGGAGCGAGAAGGCCTTGAAAGAGGTGGCATCCAGGATGACGCCGGACCAGCTGGCCGAAGCCCAGAAGCGGGTGGAGAGTTGGACCAGCGATCGCGATAAATAGCAGCCTGTGCCGGTGGCTGGCGGAACCAGGCGTGGAAAAAACGACGGTTCTCCAGAAACTACTTCTCTAATACGTGTGTGGCCTTCTTCGCGGTGGCGTGCTCTTCCCGGAACATGCGGGCCACATCTCCCAGGGGCATTTCATCATGCTCTGGCATCACTTCCCATAGCGGCCTCTCGCCTCGAGCATAGAGGTATGTGGACTTTTGCAGCAAGCTCTGCTCCGGCGCCATCGCAGTTTGAGAAGCATGTCTGACATGACCGGGAATCTGGAACACCACCGGCTCGCTGCTCAAGGCTGAGCCGGCGGCCGCCGCTTGCCCAAATGCCGCGCTGGCACATAGCAGGCACAACACAAAGCATGTGATCTTCATAGCCTTCGCCTCCGGTCACAGCTCAAACCGCTGAGCTGTCCGGTATCTCCTGGGAAACAGGGTAGGCCGCAAGAACCCTTGCCTGGAGCGGGTTTTCGTGACCTCACAGTCATCTATGCAAGACCCGTACCAAACTCAAACGGCTGAAATCTCGGGTTATGCCCGGTAGCGAAGGGTAAGTGGCAATTGTTTGCACACTTGTGGAGGGTAGGCGGGCTTGCCGACGGGGAATCGTGCTAGCTGATCCAGCCGCCACCGACCACGAGGTCCCCGTCGTAGAAGACCGCGGCCTGGCCGGGGGTGATGGCGCGCTGCGGCTGCTCGAAAGTAACCAGTACCTCGTCGTCGGCTGACTTTTCCAGCGTGGCCGGGGCGGGCTCGTGGCGGTGACGAATCTTGACGGCCACACGCATGGGCCCACGTAGCTCGTCAACCGCGATCATGTTTACTCGGCGCGCGCGCAGCGTGCGCGAATAAAGCGCGTCCTGGTTTCCGACCACCACCTCGCGCGTGTCCCCCTTGATCTGGATGACATAGAGTGGAGAGCCCGTCGCCACCCCGAGGCCCTTGCGCTGGCCCACGGTGAAGTGGTGAATGCCTGCGTGTTCGCCGATCACCTGGCCGTCGCTGGTGACCAGCTCACCGGCGGTATCGGGCAAGAATTCGCCCTGCTCCGCAAGATAAGCGTCGAGGAAGTTCTTATAGTCGCCGCCGGGAACGAAGCAGATCTCCTGCGAATCCGCCTTCTCGGCCAGGGCCAGCCCGTGCCGCCGGGCGAGTTCACGGACCTCGGGCTTGGTCAGGGAGCCAAGCGGAAACAGCGTGCGGCTGAGCTGCTCCTGGGTCAGTCCAAACAGGAAGTAGGTCTGGTCCTTCGACAAATCCGCAGGACGCTTGAGCAGCCAGCGGCCGCGCGAGTCGTCGAATTCCACGCGCGCATAGTGCCCGGTTGCCAACGCATCGGCGCCGATCTGGCGCGCAACTACCAGCAATTCGTCAAACTTCAAGTGGTTGTTGCACAGGCTGCAGGGAATCGGTGTGCGCCCCGAGAGATATTCCTCGACGAAGGGGCGCACCACGTCGCGCTCGAAGCTCTCCTCGTGGTTCACCACGTAGTAGGGAATACCGAGCGTCTCAGCGACGCGCCGGGCATCGTACACATCGTCGAGCGAACAGCAGCGTCCCTGCACCGCCTCGGGCATGCCCGGATGCCCGGCCAGCCGCCGCTGGTTCCACAGCTGCATGGTCAGGCCGACAACATTGTGTCCCTCGGCGCGCAGCATGGCCGCGACGGTGGAGGAGTCAACTCCTCCTGACATGGCGACGGCGATGGTCTTGGAATTCAACATCTGGCAATTAGCAATTGGCAATTAGCCAAAGAACGGTGGTCATTAGCGCCTTCATTCCATGCAAAAGTGGTTGCCCACAGGCAGAGGGGCTAAATGCCAAGTGCTAATTGCTAATTGCTGCTTTCTTATTGTAAACCGGGGAAAGTTCCCGTAAGCGGGCGACGGTTTGAGGGATCAGGCTGAGTGCGAACTCGACATCTGCGGGGGTGTTCTGCTTGCCCAGGCTGAAGCGCAGGCTGGCGCGCGCCCGGTCCGGACGCAGACCCATGGCGGTGAGCACGTGCGACGGCTCGATAGCGCCGGACGAGCAGGCGGCGCCGGTTGAGACCGCGAGTCCTTTCAGGTCGAGCGCGATCACCAGAGCCTCCCCTTCGATATAGTCGAAATAGATATTGGTCGTGTTGGGCACGCGAGGCGCGCCGTCGCCGTTCACGCCCGTGGCCTCTACCGAGCTGAGCACGGTTTGCTGGATGCGGTCCCGCAACGCGGCCATCTTCGCTAAGTCCCCACGCTCCAGCGCCTGTCGCGCCAGCTCTGCCGCCTGACCTAATCCGACGATCCCGGGAACATTCTCAGTGCCGGCCCGCCGCGAGCGTTCATGACTCCCGCCGTAAAGCATGGGTTGAAGAATTGTCCCCTTGCGCACATAGAGCGCACCCACGCCTTGCGGCGCATGCATCTTGTGGCCGGAGAGCGAAAGCAAATCGCACCCAATGCGTTGCATATCAACCGGCACTTTGCCCGCGGCCTGGACGGCGTCGGTGTGGAAGTACACGTCAGCCTCAGCGGCAATCCTGCCGATCTCCTCCACCGGCTGCAGCACTCCAGTCTCGTTGTTGGCCATCATGATGGTAATGAGCTTGGTATTGGGGCGCAGAGCTCGCCGCACGTCATTGGGATCCACCAGGCATCGCCCATCGACCGGTACATACGTGACCTCGCATCCCGCCGCCTCCAGGTGCTTGCAGGAGTTCAGCACCGCGTGATGTTCGATCGTCGAGGTGATAACGTGGTCGCCAGGACGAACCAGGCCGAAGATCGCCAGATTGTCACCTTCCGTGCCACCGCTGGTGAAGACAATCTCCGATGCCCGGCACCCCAGCAGCGCTGCCACCGACTCACGCGCCTGCTCCACTGCAGCCCGTGTCTCCTGCCCATGATGGTGAATGGACGAGGCATTGCCGAAGTGCTCCGCGAAGTAGGGCCTCATGGCCTCAAACACCTCGGGAAGGACGGGCGTAGTGGCGTTATTGTCGAGGTAGACCCGGCGCATAGCTCTCCGGGTATTGTACGACGACGTGGTCATGCCGGGATCCGAGACCTGAGACTCTCCCCTACCGCTTCTCCATCGCCACCCAATGCTGCGGATAAACCGGCCCGGTGTAGTCGGCCCTCGGACGGATCAAACGGTTGTCATCGAGCTGCTCGATCACGTGGGCCGTCCAGCCGCTGATCCGCGACACTGCAAACACCGGCGTAAACAGATCCACGTCAATGCCCAGGGTGTGGTAGGTCGAGGCGGAGTAGAAGTCCACGTTGGCATTGAGCTTCTTGTCGGCCTTTATGAACTCTTCAATCTTGCGGGAATACTCAAACCACTTGGGATTCCCGCTGGAGGTGCCCAGGTCGCGAGACATCTGCCGCAGGTGCGTCGCCCGCGGATCTTCTGTGTGATACACACGATGGCCAAAGCCCGGAACCTTCTTCTTCTGCGCCAGCATGCCCTTGACGTATTCGACCGGGTCGGCGCCGTCGCGGTCAATTTCCATCAGGATCTTGAACACGGCTTCATTGGCGCCCCCGTGCAGCGGCCCTTTCAGCGCGCCAATCGCGGAAGTCACGGCCGAATGCATATCCGACAAGGTCGCCGCCGTCACTCGGGCGGCAAACGTGGACGCATTCAGTTCGTGGTCAGCATGCAGAATCAGGGCAATGTCGAGGGCGCGCTCCGCGGTTCTTGAGGGTGCGGTGCCATTGAGCAGCAGTAAGAAGTTGGCGGCATGCGACAGCGCGCGGTCCGGCTCCACTACCGGCTTTCCCTTGCGAATGCGATCGTAGGCCGCCACCACCATGGCGATCTGCGAAGTAAGCCGGATCGCCTTGTGGATATTGGCCGCGCGGTCGTTGCTCTTTTCCTCGGGATCGTAGAAAGAAAGCGCCGACACGATGGTGCGCAGCACGTCCATGGGCAAAGCGTGCTTGGGCGCCAGGTTCAGACGGTGGATGATGGAGGCGTCCAGCTTGCGCTCCTCGGCCATGCGCTCGCGCAGGTCTTTCAACTCGGCGCGGGACGGCAGCTTGCCGAACCACAGCAGGTAGCAGGTTTCCTCGAAGGTAGAGTTGTCAGCCAGTTCGTGGATGTCAATGCCACGATAGGCCAAAACGCCCCGCTCCCCATCGATGTAGCAGATGCTGGAGGTGGTGGCGACTACGCCCTCCAGCCCCCTGGGGGCGTTGGTGGTGGTCAAACTGGACATGATGCCTCGCTCGCGCTACCGGATCGCTGGCGTCGTGCCGCACGGGCAGGACAAGGCGTGCGTCGCAACCCACTTTTATACGCTAAGAGCCCCGAAGTTTCCAACCCGGTGGGTTTGTCAAAGGTCCTAATCTGCGGGAAACACTCAACGTTTTCCCGGCACCACCGCATCCACCGGTTTGATCTTCACCGTGGTGTCAATAAACGCCAGAGCGGCGCGGCTGAGGGCCTTATCTTTGCGGAAGACCAGGGCGAGATCGCGGCGAATCTGGGCGTCGGACAGTGGAATCGTGGCCAGCACACCGGCGCGAACGTCCTCCAGTACATGGGAGCGGGCTATGAACCCCACGCCCACGTCAGCGGCCACAAAGCGCTTCAGCAATTCACTGGAGTCGAGTTCCATGGCGTAACGCGGCTTGAGCCTGCGCTCGTGAAACAGACCCTCCAGGGCATCGCGTGTGTGCCCGAGTTTGGGCACGACCAGGGGGAACCTGGCGGCTTCGGCCAGAGTGGCGGTCTTCATCTTGGCCAGGGGATGATGCGGCGGAGCGATGATCACCAGTTCGTCGCGATGGATCAGCACCACGGTCAGGCGATTGTCGGTCACGGGCAGGGAAACCACGCCGAAATCCACCGAGTTGTCAATCACCGACTCCAGAATCTTGCCGTAGTCGGCGCGCTTGATATTCACCGCCACGTCGGGATAGAGCTTCTTGAACTCCGCGAATACCTCGGGCAGGATGTGCAGGCAGGTGCCCTCGTTGGCGCCGACGATGATCTCGCCGCGCGGCACGCGCTCGGTCTCGGCCACCGCGAGGAGCATCGCCTTGCGCGATTCCAGCATCTCCTCGGCGTATTTCTGAAAGAGTTTGCCGGATTGCGTGATCGACACCTTGCCCCCGGAGCGGTCGAGCAACTTCGCGCCCACCTCTTCTTCCAGCGCGCGGATCTGCGATGAGATCGCCGGCTGAGTGCGAAAACGTTTCTCCGCCGCTCGCGAGAAGCTCGACAGCCGCGCTACTTCGAGAAAGGTTTCGAGCTGGTCGAAGTCCATAGGACAGCAATTAGCAGTTCGCAATCGGCCATTAGCTTCATGGCGGTGGCTGACGGTCCGCCCCAATACTAATTGCTGTCTGCTAACTGCTTCATCATCATAACCCGTTCCTCTCCGTCCGATAAAAGCGTTTGTCCCGAATTGAAAACACGGCATCAGTGGGGCTGGGAAGTGCTAGACTTGCATTTTTGCCCTCATACTTTGATCAAGGCACACCGCTATGCCTGTCCTACGCGTCCTCATCCTCTGGCACCAACATCAACCGTTTTATAAAGACCTGGTTACCGGGGAGTATCGCCTGCCCTGGGTTCGCCTGCATGCCCTGAAAGACTACTATGGCATGGTCAAGCTGCTGGACGAGTTTCCCGGCGTCCACCAGACGTTCAATCTGGTACCTTCGCTGATTACCCAGATCCAGGATTACGTGGCAGGAACCGCCCAGGACCCCTTCTTGCAGGTCGCGGCCAAGCCGGCGAACGATCTGACGCCGGAAGAGCGGCGGTTTGCGTTGCAGTACCTCTTCCAGGCTAACCACGTCAACATGATCGGCCGCTACCCGCGCTACCACGAACTGTGGGAGCGCTTCCGCAGTGCCGGCGACAATGCGCAGCGCGCGGACAAGTACTTTCAGCCGCAGGATTTTACCGATCTGCAGGTGCTCTCCCAGATCGCCTGGTTTGATGAATTCTTCCTCGCCGATCCCGAGATAGCCGCTCTGGTGGAAAAAGGCCACAACTACTCGCTCGATGATCAGCGCTACATCATCGCGCGCGAGCGCGAGCTGCTGGCGAAGGTGCTCCCGGCGCACACGGACGCGGCGCGCCGTGGCGGCATCGAAATCTCGACTTCGCCCTTCTACCATCCCATCCTCCCGCTGGTTTGCGATACCAACGTGGGTGGCGTTTCCACCCCGGGACTGCCGCTGCCGCAAAACCGCTTCCGGCATCCGGAAGATGCCCGCGAACAGCTGGAACGCGGGTTGGCTCTGCATCAACAAGTGTTTGGCATTCGCCCGCAAGGGGTATGGCCTTCGGAAGGCAGTGTTTCGGAGGAAGTTCTCAGCATTGCCCACCAGCTCGGTGTCAAGTGGATGGCCACCGACGAAGGCGTGCTCGGCCGCACGCTCGGGGTCTTCTTCTCCCGCGATCGCTACGGCCGCCTGGAGCGTGCGCTTGCAGAAAAGCTCTACACGATCTACCGCTATGAGCACGCCGGCACGGAGATGCATCTTGTATTCCGCGACCACACGATCTCCGACCTGGTCGGATTTGTATATTCGGGAATGCCCGCCCCAGAAGCCGCCGAGCACCTGATGAGAAACATCCGGGACTCCGCCCGCCCGCTTCTGGACCATGGTTCTGACGCGGTGGTACCCGTCATCCTGGACGGGGAGAACGCCTGGGAATACTACTGGCAGTCGGGGCGCGAGTTCCTGCGCCGTTTTTACGATATCCTGCAGCAGGCCCCGGACGTTGAGGCGGTCACAGTTTCAGAGGCGATTGCGCGGCAGAAAGACTTCGCCAAACTCACCTCGCTGGTGCCCGGCTCGTGGATCCATGCCAACTTCAACGTCTGGATCGGCGCCCCGGAGGACAACCGCTCCTGGGACTACCTCTACCACGCCCGCAACTTCTACACCGAGAGGATGCCGGGCGCCAGCGAGGCCCAGCGCAAGCTGGCGTTCGAGGAACTGTTGATCGCAGAAGGCAGCGACTGGAACTGGTGGTATGGGCCCGAGCACCACTCGGCCAACGACCGCGAGTTCGACGAACTTTACCGCAAGCACCTCTCCAATGTTTACCAGGCCATGGGGGCGACTCCGCCAGAATACCTGGCGCAGCCCATTCAGGGTGGCGTAGCACGGCCTTCTTTCCTGCCTCAGACTGCATACATTCATCCCCGCATCAAGGGAGACATGGTGCGCTATTTTGAGTGGATGGGCGCCGCGGTTTACACTGCGGACCGGCGCGCCGGGGCCATGCACGGCAAGCGTTTTTTTCTGGATTCAGTTTATGCCGGCATCGATGATGCCCACGTTTATGGCCGTCTGGACTTCGCCGAGGGGGTTCCGGAGATGAAGTTCGAACTGGTGGTCAATCTGGAATCCTGGGCCGCCGCGGCGTACCAGCCCAGGCGTACCTTGCGGCTGGATGTGGAGGTCGAAGCGCGCCGCGCTCGCTCCTGGAAGGTGGGTGTCGCCGGCGAGGACCAACTGCTGGCGAGTTCCGCCAGCCCGGCCCGTGAAGTCCAGCTGGCGCTCGCGCGAAACTTCGAATTCAAGTTGCCGCTGCGCTGGCTGCAGGCCGTGCCGGTCCCAGACAGCACCAGGGACAAGCCTTCGGTCCTGGCGGTGACCAAGCTGCGCCTGCGTTTCAGCTTGTGGCACAACCACCTGCCGGTGGATGCGCTTCCCCTCGAAGGTTGGATCGAACTTCCTCTGCTCAGCGAGGCGCACTTGATGATGCAGGCTTACTAGTTGCCAGTACCTAGTACCGAGGCTTCGCTTTCATGCCGTGAAGTCTAGCCTCCGAGGGCAAACCATGAAAACGATTGCGTGGTGGTTGATCTTGTTCCTGATGCCAGTTCTCGTACGGGCCCAATCCAAGCCTAGCGCCGACCTGATCATTATCAACGCCAAGGTCTGGACTGTGGACAAGTCCCATCCTACGGCCCAGGCCGTGGCTGTGTTGGGCGATCGCATCGTTGCGGTGGGCTCGAATGCCGACATTGAAGCCTGGCGAGGCCCCTCCACGCATGTGATGGATGCCGGCGGCAAGCTGTTTCTGCCCGGCTTCAACGATGCGCACGTCCACTTCGTCGACGGCGGCCTGCAACTTGACGCGGTGCAACTCAACGATGCCACCAGCGCGGAGGAATTTGCTCGGCGTATCGGCGAGCGTGCCAGGAAGACGGCCCAGGGTGAGTGGATCCAGGGAGGGGACTGGGATGAGACCAAGTGGACTCCGGCCGTGCTTCCCACCAAGGAACTGATCGATCCGGTCACACAGGGGACGCCGGTATTCGTCAGCCGCTACGACGGCCACATGGCGCTGGCAAACTCGCTCGCCCTGCGTCTGGCCGGAGTGACGGCGCAAACGCCCGATCCTCCGGGGGGAACGATTGTCCGCGATGCGCAGGGAAATCCCACCGGAGCGCTCAAAGACGCGGCTATGGACTACGTCTACAAAGTCATTCCTCCGCTGTCCCACGAGCAGCGCGTGCGGGCGGTGAAGCGCGCCCTGGCTTACGCCGCGTCCCTCGGTGTCACCAGCGTGCAGCACATGAATCCTGACTATGCAGACATCGCGGTGTACACAGAATTGCTGGACCGCGGGGAGTTGACGACGCGGATTTATGCGGCGCCCTACATCATGGGTGTGGATGACCAGGCGAAACTGGGAATCCGCCACGCGTTTGGAGGGCCGTACCTGCGCATCGGCGCACTGAAGGCCTATGCGGACGGCTCGCTGGGCTCCCGGACGGCCTACTTCTTCGAACCCTTCACCGATCAGCCCGATAATCACGGCCTGCTCTCCGATGAGATGCATCCGGTTTCGTTGATGCGCGATCGCATGATGAAGGCCGACGCCGCCGGCCTGCAGCTCTGCACCCACGCCATTGGAGACCAGGGGATTTCCATGATCCTCGACCTGTACAGCGACGTCGCCAAGGCCCATGGCAAGGCCGACCGCCGTTTCCGCATCGAGCATGCGCAACACATGGCGGCCAAGGACTTCGAGCGCTTCGCGCAGCTAGGTGTAATCGCCTCGGTGCAGCCCTACCACGCCATTGACGATGGCCGCTGGGCGGAGGCGCGAATCGGGCACGACCGTGCCAGCCGCACCTACGCATTCCGCACCTTTCTGAATCATGGTGTGCGCCTGGCTTTTGGCACCGACTGGAGTGTGGCTCCCCTCAATCCGCTGCTGACGGTTTACGCCGCGGTTACGCGGGCTACGCTGGACGGCAAGAATCCCAACGGCTGGTTCCCCGAGCAGAAGCTCACAGTGGCGGAAGCCATCGAGGCGTACACCATGGGATCAGCCTACGCGGAATTTCAGGAGAAAGAAAAGGGTTCGATCACGCCGGGGAAACTGGCGGATATGGTGCTGGTGAGCGACGATCTCTTTGCTATTGCTCCGGAAAAAATCCGCGATACCAAAGTAGTAACCACCATCGTCGGCGGCAAGATCGTTTTCAGCGAGTCAGGATATGCGCACTGACAAGCGCAACTGGCGGCGGCTCCTCGTCAGCCATGCTCTCCAGCGGAAACCGTTCCTGGGGGCAGTGGCCAATTTCCCGAAAAGCCAGGGGGCCTGGAAACCCGCGTCAGTCAAGCCTTTTGCACAGGCCGCAATGTACTTCTGGACATCTTGACGTCCAGGCTCACTCGCCGTTAAAGTGCCTCCCAATCTCGCGGTGCCTGGAATAAGCAGTTAGCCCGGGGTGGGTTCCCGCCACTCATAAGGCGTTTGCTTCAGGGGTTGAGCGCAACGCCAATTTCATTCCCACTCGGGCCGGGCCGAACCATTGGGACGAACCCGGCGCCGCTCCTCCCAGTGAAAACAAATTTCGTGCTGAGGCCGGAAGCGTATATCGCCCGGCAATGGAGGTTGCGATGAAATGCTGGAAGGTGCTTGGTGTAGCTTTGTGTTGTACATTGCTGATGCTCGCACCGGGAGTCTTGCAAGCTCAACAGGACCCTGGACCACGCGCCGGCGCCGCGGGAGCCGGGGGACCGTATCCCACTCTTGTTGGTCCCGAACTGGATCTTTTCACGCAGGCGCTCGACCGATTCCAGGAGGTAGATTCTGTCTCCGGGAACATACCGGGCGAGGATGATGCCGGATTGGGGCCGACCTTCAACGGGAACAGCTGTGCGATGTGCCATGCCCAGCCATTTGTTGGAGGGACCAGCCCGGGCCTGACTAGTCCGCAGAATCCCGTTCCCAACCCCCAGGTAGCGCTTGCCAAACTGCACAACGCCGCGAATACTGTGCCCTCGTTCATTACGACGGAGGGCTCGGTACGGGAGGTGCGGTTCGTCAGGAATCGGGACGGCTCACCCGACGGTGGGGTTCATGATTTGTTCACGATTACTGGTCGCGACGATGCTCCCGCATCCTGCACACTTGCCCAGCCGGATTTTGCCGGGCAGCTCGCCGCCAACAACGTGATCTTCCGCATTCCGACCCCAACCTTTGGGTTAGGCTTGGTGGAGAACACGCCCGACGATGCATTGCGGGCCAATCTGGCCTCTACCCGAGACGCCAGGCGCCGCATGGGCATTGGCGGCTCTTTCAACACCAGCGGCAATGACGGCACCATCACCCGCTTCGGTTGGAAAGCTCAGAACAAGTCGCTGCTTATCTTCGCCGGCGAGGCCTACAACGTCGAGCAGGGGGTAACCAACGAACTGTTTCCCAACGAGCGCTCCGGAGTCTTCGGGTGTGTAATCAACCCGTTGCCTGAGGACGCCAGCGGTGGGAGCGACAGTCCGCTGTCAGATACGTCGCTGTTTGCGGCGTTCATGCGGCTTTCCGCCCCGCCAGCGCCCGCGGCACCAACCGCCTCTACCCAGAAGGGGGCGACCCTGTTCAGCGCGGTAGGTTGCGCGTTGTGCCATTCGCCTTCGCTCACAACCGGTTCCTCCCGGTTTACCGGCATGAGCGGGGTGACCTACCAACCGTACTCAGACTTCGCGCTGCATCACATGGGTTCGGATCTGGCGGATGGTGTCAGCCAAGGCGCAGCTGGTCCCGACGAGTTCCGCACGGCACCCCTCTGGGGTGTGGGCCAGCGGCTGTTTTTCCTGCATGACGGGCGCACCTCCGACCTGTTGCAGGCGATTGAGGAGCATAGCGACTGCGGCGGCAAGACCTTTGGCGGTCACGGTTTCAACCATGATCGCTTCAACAATTGCAGTTCGGAGGCCAACCAGGTCATCCGCAACTTCAATGGTCTCAGCCAGTCACAGCAGCAGGACATCCTCAACTTCCTGCGCTCGCTGTAGAGAAACAGTGATCTGTCTCGGTTTCCGGGAAGGGCACGGTTCCGGCCGTGCCGCCCGGAGCCGAGTAGAGATTGGGCCGTAGCCCATATGAATTGACTGCACCGTCCTTCAGCCGACGGATGATCTCGTGCAATGGCAAGCCTGCCAGGGACGGCAGCACGCCATCGGCATCAGGTCTCGAGGCGCAGCAGGTCACCCACGGTTTCACGCCGCCGAATGAGTTTAACGGACTTTCCATCCACGAGGACCTCCGCGGGACGCGTCCGTGTGTTGTAGTTGGAAGCCAGCGCCATGCCGTACGCCCCGGCATCCAGGATAGCCAGTAGATCGCCCTCAGTGACCGCCGGCATGTTGCGGCCACGCGCGAAAAAATCTCCGGTTTCACACACGGGGCCCACGACATCCACGAGTTCACGCGGCGCGGAAGGAGGCTCGTCCAGCCCGACAGGCACGATCTCGTGGTAGGCGTCATAAAGCGCCGGACGCAGGAGGTCATTCATCGCTGCATCCACCACCACAAACTTCTTTCCGTCGTTGCTCTTTCGATAGAGCACACGAGTCAACAGGATACCGGCGGCGCCGACGATGGCCCGGCCGGGTTCGAGCAGCAGGTGCACCTTCAGGCCGCGCAATGGCTGCCGCAAAGCGTGCGCGTACGCCGCAATACTGTCACCGAACTCGGATGGGCCCTCCTCGTAAGCGATGCCGAGGCCGCCGCCGGCGTCCACGTAGTCAATAACGTGGCCGTCGGAGCGCAACTCGCGGACCAGTTCCGCAACCCGCTCCATGGCCAGAGCAAAGGGTTCGACCTCGGTGATCTGCGAACCGATGTGCACACTCACGCCCGCAATCTTGAGGTGCTTGCTTCCCGAGGCGCGGGCATAAAGGGCGCGCGCCTCGCCGCTGCGCACCCCGAACTTGTGTTTGTGCAGGCCGGTAGAAATGTAAGGATGGGTGTTGGCTGGAACATCCGGGTTGACGCGCAGGGCAATGCGCGCGGTTTGCTTCAGGTGTGATGCGCAATCCGCCAGCGCCTCAAGTTCGGATTCGCTCTCTACGTTGAACAGCAGAATGCCGGCCTTGAGGGCCGCACGCATCTCCTCCGCAGCCTTGCCGACCCCGGAAAACACGACCTTCTTCGCGGCCCGGCGGTCCGCGCTCAGCACACGCTCCAGCTCTCCTCCCGAGACGACGTCAAACCCGCATCCCATGCGCGTTAGCAGGCGAAGAATGCTCAGATTGGAATTCGCCTTTACGGAATAGCAAAGCGTGTGCGGAACTTTGCCCAGGACGGCGTCGAAGCTATGGACGCGTTCCCGGATGGCCGAGGCCGAATAGACATACAACGGCGTGCCGAAGCGCTCTGCGAGCTGGGGCAAAGGAACCCGGTCACCGTAAAGCACCCGGTCGCGCACCCGTTCCTTGCTGCTTTCCCGGTAGGCAAAGGCGGGGGGACGGCCCAGGCGCCACGTCGGCTTGCGATTCACTTGCGTTTTCCGGAACTGCCTTTGACTTTGATCGCCACTACGGTCTGATCGTCGAACGTCTCCTCGCCGGCCGCGTGCTGGGCGACTGCTTCAAACAGGGTATTGACCACGGATTCGGCCGAAGCTTCCGCGCAGCCGGCCACAATCTGCTCCACTCGCGAGCGCCCGAACATGTCGCCGGCGCGGTTGCGCGCGTCCAGAATCCCGTCGCTGAAGAAGACGAATACGTCGCCCGGCTTGGCACGGAAAGTCAGCTCGTCGTACTCGGCGTCGTCGAAAAGACCCAGGGGAAGACCGGTGGCCTCGATAATCTCCGTCTTGCCGTCGTGGCAATATACGGGGCGGGGCAAGCCGGAGTTGGCCACCTGCAGAGTGCGATTAGTATCGTCCCACACGGCATAGATCAGCGAGACAAACTGGCCTTCGATGCGGCGCTCCCCAAGCGAAAAGTTCACCGCGGAAAGCATCTCTGCTGGGCCGGGCTCGATGGGCGCATGGGAGCGTAGAATGCCGCTGACCAAGGCCGCATAAATCGCCGCCGGCGCCCCCTTGCCGCTGACATCGCCAATCACCATCGCCGTCCGCTGGAGCGAGTAGTTGACAAAGTCGTAGAGATCGCCGCCGATGGCGCGCGCTGGGACAAACTTGGCCGCGACCTCCAGATTCTTGAGGTCCGGGAGCGCTTGCGGCAGCAGACGGAACTGCAACTCCCGCGCCAGCGCCAGATCGCGCTCCAGTCTCTTTTCCTGGCGGGCGATCTCTTCATAGAGCCTGGCATTCTCGATGGCAATGGCGATCTGGGCCGCCAGCGTGGTGATGGTGCGCTTGTGGTCCTCGGTGAAAAACGCCCGCCGCGTGTGCTCCAGGTCGAGCACGCCGATCACCTTGTCCTTGTAGATCAGCGGAACCGCCAGCTCGGAACGGGTTTCGGGATTGAGCTTGATATAACGCGAATCCTTGCTCACATCAGGAACCAGTACCGCCTCGCGGCGTTGCGCAGCGTATCCCACGATGCCACGGCCCAGCGGAATGTCGTGCTTGAGCTGGATGTTCTCCTGGAAGCGCAGCGAGAAGCGGTGCTGCAGTTTGTTCCCTGCGTCGTCCAGCAGCAGGATGCTGAACATCTGGTAATCGATCAACCGGCTCACCAGCTCGCCGACGCGTCGTAGCAGCTCGTCGAGATTGAGAATGGAGGTGAGCTCGCGCGCGATCTCATTGAGCAGGACCAGGGTGCGCGCCTGGCGCGTGCTGCGGGTGTAGAGACGGGCATTCTCGATACCCACCGCCATGCGCGAGGCAATCAAGGTCAGCAGGCGCTTGTGCTCTTCGTCAAAATGGTTGGGCCGTGGCGACTCGATGTCGATCACACCGATCAGCCGGTTCTTGACGATCAGGGGAACTGCCAGCTCGGACCGCACGCCGGGCACAGACGAGATGTAGCGGGGATCTTTGGAGACGTCATCCACCAGGATGGCTTCGCGCCGCTGTGCCGCCACTCCGGTTACGCCTTCTCCGACCTTGATGCGCAGGCGCTCCGCTATCTCCCGCGGGTGGCCCACCTGAAAGCGCACCCGCAGCTCCTGTGTCTTCTCGTTTAGCAGCAGGATGGCAAAGATCTCGTAGTCGATGACCTTGCGCACGAGTTCGGCCACCCGCCGCAGGGTGGTGTCCAGGTCGAGCGTGGTGTTGACCACGTCCGCCACTTCGAGCAACAGTGGCTCGACCCTGACGCGTATATCGGATGGAGTCGTCGTCCCCACGTTATCCATGATACCAGCCGCTGGAAAACGGCCGTCTGCCATCATCCGTCGGGGAAGTGCACCGGCGGCGGGAGCTTTGATGGCGTCACCCTGAGCGGCATGCCGCGAAGGGTCTGGCGTGGAGCGACGAAGCCGTCTGGGTTGGCACTGCGCGCATGTCCCTTACCCCGCTGGAGAAAGCGCGCGGAATGACCTCAGCACTTCTTGCCTTTGCTGACGACCGACGACTGACGACTAGGTCCTTGGCACTACGCAGATGTCAGGCAGATTGCGGTAGCGCTCGGCATAGTCCAATCCATACCCCACGACGAACTCGTCGGGAATGCTGAAGCCCAGGTAGTCAGCCTGGATGGCTTGCTTGCGACGAGAGGGCTTGTCCAGCAAGGCGGCGATTCGGAAAGCTTTGGGCTGGTGCGCCAGAAGGATTCGTTTCAGGTAGGTGAGGGTCAGGCCGGTGTCGAGAATATCCTCCACCAGGATGACGTTCCTGTCCCGCATCGACTGGTCCACATCCTTGGTCAAGCGGACCTCGCCGGTGGAATCCCAGCCGTGCTGGAGTTCTTGCGTGGGGCTGGGCCGGTTGCCATAGCTCGATACCCCGATGAAGTCGAAGGTGGCGTCGAGCCGTACCTGGCGGGCAAGGTCGCTGAGGAAGATAGCAGCGCCTTTGAGCACCCCGACAAAAATCACCGATTGGCCGGCGAAGTCGCGGGTGATTTCGGCGCCCATGGCCGCCACCCGGGCGGCAATCTGCTCGCGCGAAATGAGGACCTTTAGCTCGTTCACGGCGACCATACTAATCATCTTGGGCGGACAAAAGAAAGCTGTGTCCCAGTGCAATGCATCCGGCCGTCCCACCCGGCATCGCGCTGCGCGTTGCAAGGGCGAAGAGCGCTCAATAGAATAGTAATTCCGTTTTTGCTGCAGGCCCCGGACGGCGACCGTGCAGGCCACGCCAGGGGCCCAATGCTAAGTGCTGAGTGCCAATTGCTGATCCCCAGGAGCAATCGTTACCCATGGACCTGAAAGGCATCAAACTCACCTGGCTGGGCCATGCCACGTTCCGCATCGAGACGCTGGCGGGCAAGACGGTTCTCATTGACCCCTGGGTCATGGGGAATCCCAAGTGCCCGGACAGCGAGAAGAATCTCAAGAAGGTGGACGTGATGCTATGCACCCACGGCCACGGCGACCACATCGGCGATGCGGTTCCCATCGCCAAGAAGCACAACCCGGTGGTCATTGCCGTTTACGAACTGGGCTTGTGGCTGGAGAAGAAAGGCGTCAAACAGGTCTCGGGTATGAGCAAGGGTGGCACCCAGACCGCGGGTGACGTCAAAGTCACCATGGTTCATGCCACGCATTCTTCCGGCATGGAGGATGGAGACCAAGTCATCTACGGCGGCGAGCCCTGCGGCTTCGTGATCGAATTCTCCAATGGTGTAAAGATCTATCACGCCGGCGATACCAACGTCTTCAGCGACATGCAGATCATCCGCGACCTGTACGCGCCTGAGATCGCTCTGCTGCCCATCGGCGACCACTACACCATGGGCCCGCGCGAGGCTGCGTATGCCTGCAAGCTGCTGCAGCCGAAAGCGGTGGTACCCATGCACTGGGGAACCTTCCCGGTGCTGACAGGAACGCCGGACGCCTTCCGCAAACTGGTGAAGGGCGTGGAAGTGGTGGAAATGAAGCCAGGACAGACAATTTAGATGGTTCACTGAGAGGCCGCTTTGGCGAACGCACTGGACGTGGCTCACTGGCGCATGGGCGGGATCACAGTTGGCGCCGTCGAAGACTATCTTTATTCGCTGCTGCCGCCGCGCGATGAGGTGTTGGCGGAGATGGAAGCGCTGGCCGCGGAGCAGAAGATCCCTATCGTCGGCCCAGCAGTCGGCCGCGTTCTTTACCAGTTGGCGCTGATGATCGGCGCCAAGACGGTGTTTGAGATGGGCTCGGCCATCGGCTACTCCACCATCTGGTGGGCGCGCGCGTTGGGCGATGGCGGACGCGTCATCTATACCGACGGCGACCCGAAAAACGCCGAGCGGGCCCGCCGCTACTTCGAGCGCGCCGGGGTGGCGGACCGCATTACGATCAAGACCGGGGATGCGCTGGAGTTGCTCTCCGAACAGAAGCAGCCATTCGACATCATCTTCAACGATGTGGACAAGGAGGACTACCCCCGCGTATTCCGCTTGGCCGTGCCGCGCCTGCGCAAGGGCGGGTTGTTCGTGACCGACAACGTGTTGTGGAGCGGAAAGGTGGCGCAAGGCAACCCCGACAGCCACACCAATGCAATTCTGGAATTCAACCGCCAGCTGTACAGCTCACCCGACCTGTTTAGCACGATTCTTCCGATCCGGGACGGAGTGTCAGTGGCGGTGAAGAAGTAGCGGTCACAAAACTCTGTCATCCCGAGCGAAGTCCGAGCGCAGCGAGGGCGAGTCGAGGGACCTTGCGTTTGGCTGCCGGGTGCGCCGGCGCTGCGGCTTCAAATGGACTTCACCGGAATCGCCAGTAAATCCTCCACAAGCCCCACTTCTTTCTGCAGGAAGGGCTCGGCGTACGTCACCCCGCCCAGAGCGCCATAAAATCGTGCCATGGATTCCACTCGTGCCCGAATCTCCGCCTGGGCCGGGAAAAGTTCCTTACCGGCATCCTGGTCGCTGTACTGCGACTTGTAGGCCATCAGCGATTGAAAACGGGCCTCGAACTGCTCGGTTATATCCACGACAAAAGTGGGACGGATGTCGTAATAGAGTGTGGCGTAGATGACCTTGAAGGGGCGGTGGGGTTGAGTAGCGCCGGCGTCCCGCCGGCTGTCCTGGGGGCGTCCCGCCCCGAGATCTAATTTCGCCAGCCCAGCCAGAAAACAGGCCTCATACCCCAGCGTGGAGGCGTTGTAATGGTCCGGATGGCGCCCCTGCCAGTAGGGAAGAATTAGAACCCGGGGCCGCTGCTCGCGAATCACCCGCGCCACCTTCAGCCGGTTCTCCCAGGTGTTCTCCACCCGCCCGTCGGGAATATCGAGGGCCTGCCGCCAGCTCACGCGCAGAATCTTTGCCGCTTCTGCCGCTTCGCGCGCCCGGTCCTCGGTAGTGCCGCGGGTCCCCATCTCTCCTTGCGTGAGATCAAGAATGCCGGTGCGATAACCGCGCTGTGCCATCTTCAGCAGCGTGCCGCCGCAGGTCTGTTCCGCGTCGTCGCGATGGGCGGCTATGGCCAGAATGTCGAGAGCAGGTGTGGACATGTCAGTCGAGAAAGGATACAGACATGTCGGAAACGATGGCAACCAGCCAAGTGGGCCAGTGAGCGAACCCAGATCCGCCGGCCGGATTCGCCTGGATAGTGGCTGAATCTAAGTCGCCACCCGCCTGTGGGGCTGCTTGACAAACAACGCTGTGTGGCGCATCCTGCACTCCGCCCTGTTCGGCCCGCCAGTGCGCGCCGGGAAACCGTTCTCCGAGGCCCTACCAAAATTGTTTTTCCTTAGGAGGCCGGTATGCTTTCGGCAGCTGCCATCCAAAAGTTCAGGGAATCAATTCGCGGTCAGTCCTTTTGCCCCGGGGATCCCGGCTACGACCCGGCTCGGGCTATTCCCAACGCCATGATTGACCGGCGGCCGGCGCTCATCGCGCGCTGTGCCGGAGCTGCTGACGTCATCGCCTGCGTGCGTTTTGCCCGCGAGCAGGATCTTCTACTCTCGGTTCGCGGCGGGGGACACAGCGTTGCCGGCAAGGCTGTCTGTGATGGCGCGCTCATGGTGGATCTCTCGGCCATGAAAGGCATTCGGGTTGATCCCGTGCGGCGAACCGTGCGTGCTCAAACCGGTCTGAAACTGGGGGAATTCGACCGCGAGACGCAGGCCTTCGGTCTAGCCACAACCCTCGGGGTGGTGTCCGCCACAGGCATCGCAGGCCTGACGCTGGGTGGCGGCTGGGGCCACCTGCACGCCAAATATGGACTTGCTGTTGACAATGTCATCGGCGCCGATGTCGTCACTGCGGATGGGCAGTTGCTTACGGCGAACGCTTCCGAGAATCCGGACCTTTTCTGGGGCATTCGCGGCGGTAGCGGGAACTTCGGAATCGTGACATCGTTGGAGTATCGTCTTCACGAGGTTGGACCGGTGCTCGGCGGCGCGGTGTTCTACCCCGCAGCCAAGGCGAAGGAGGTGCTGCATTTTTGGCGGGAATACGCAGCCGGTAGCCCCGATGAACTGGTGACCCAGGGGGGCTCCTTTTGTCTTCCGGACGGCGTTCCCGTGTTTGCTATTGCTGCCTGCTATTGTGGGCAGCTGTCCGAGGGCGAAAAGGTGTTGAAGCCGCTGCGGAGCTTTGGCTCACCGCTGGCGGACAACTTTGGCGCGATGAGCTATGTGCAGTTGCAAAGCATGTTCGATCCATTCTTCCCACCAGGGCGTCTCACCTACGTAAAGTCAAACTTCATCCGCAGCCTGAACGACGAAGCGATAGACACGATTGTTCAGTACGTGGGCCAGAGTCCCTCCCCACACACGTTTGCCCCATTCATCGAACACTGGCACGGCGCGGCCACCCGCGTCGCACCAACCGATACCGCCTTTCCCCACCGGCAATACTCGTATAACTTTTTTGCCTGGTCGAACTGGGATAGCCCGTCAGATTCGGAAAAGAATATCCAATGGACGCGCAAATGCTGGGAAGGGATGCGGCCCTTTCTGGTCGCAGGCGCGTACGGCAACTACGTCGCTGACGAGGGCGATGCGGTCGCGCGCGAAGCCTACGGGCCGAACTACGGGCGCCTCGCCGACCTGAAGGAAAAATACGACCCGACCAACTTCTTTCGCTTGAACCACAACATCAGGCCTGCCCGCGAAGGGCCGGTGGCCATCACTGCCTAAAGTGCACACGGGCGGCTAACGTCAGTCCAGGCTCCCCTGCTCCAGCACCACATTCTCGCGCACGATCAGCCGGTGCGCCGCCATCTCTTTGAGGGTTGGCAGCACCCGGTTCACGTGCTCGTCCGTGTCCACGAAGGTGATGATGACCGGCAGCTTCCCGCCTGCGTCCACCAGATGGGTGGTCTCCACTCGATGGCGTCCCAGGAATCCGGCGACCGCATGCACCGCGGTTGCGGCATAGACACTTTCCTTGCGCAGGTAGTTGAGAATCTCCACGTGCAGCGGCCGGTGGTGCCACTGGTCGGCTTCGTTGAGGTAGATGGTGACTTGGACCGCCATCGCGTTTGGCATTTTACAGCACCCGCGCCAGCGCCATGCCGGCCAGCGCCGCCGCCAGGCACAGCAAGTTGTTTGTCAAGATGTTGGTTGTCATCAGCAGCCACTGTCCCTGCTCGAAGTAGGCCATGCTTTCAAATGCGTAGCTGGAAAAAGTTGTGAACGATCCGCAGAAGCCGATCACCACCAGCAGGCGCCAGCGCGGATCGGCCAGCACGCGCTCGGTCGTCCAGATTACGAAGAAACCAACCACCAGGCTGCCCAGCAGATTGATGATCAGCGTGCCGTAGGGAAACACCGGTCCCAGCACTTTGACGGTGTAGCGGCTGAGGAAGTAGCGGGCGTTGGCTCCGGCGATGGCTCCCAGGGATATGACGAGGAAGTCGGTCACGATGGAGTTCTCCTTCACAAGTTGGTAGGAGTCATCAGCCAGATACGCGGGCGGTTGTGGCGAACTCCATCGCCGTCACACTATTTTTACCACAGAGGGCGCGGAGGGCACAGAGGAAATGAGCCACGCAGGACACGGTGTGCACAGCAAGGCTACTGTTTGCGCTCCACCAGGAAGTGGGCCAGCGATTTCAGAATGTCGGCGGATGGACCAAAGGAGTCCAGCGAGGCGCAGGCTTTCTCCACCAGCATATCCGCTTTCTTGACGGACTCTTCAACCCCAAACAGGGCGGGGTAGGTGGCCTTTTCCGCGGCCCTGTCTTTACCGGCGGTCTTCCCCAGTTGCTCCGAGGTCTGAGTCACGTCGAGCACGTCGTCCACGATCTGGAACGCCAGGCCGATGGATTGTCCGAAAGAGCGCAGTTTCGATACCGCATCTTCGCTCGCTCCGGCATAAACGCCACCGCTCACGATGCTCGCGGTAATCAGGGCAGCGGTCTTGGAACGATGGATGTATTCCAGCATCTTGAGGTTCGGCCTGCTGTGCTCGGCCTCAAGGTCCACCACCTGGCCGCCGATCATGCCTTCGACGGTTCCGGTGCCGCGCGCGACTTCTTCGATGATGCGCACCCGTGCTTCCGCTGGACAACGCAGCCGCGAAAGCACTTCGTAGGCCTGGGTCTGCAGTCCGTCGCCCGCCAGAATAGCGAGAGCTTCGCCGAACACTTTATGACACGTGGGCCGGCCGCGGCGCAGATCATCGTTGTCCAGGGCCGGGAGGTCATCATGAATCAACGAATAGGTGTGCAGCATCTCCAGCGCCGCGCCCAGGTCTTCGATACCAGTTGGAAGGGAACCGGCGACCATGCGTCCCGATTCCATGCACAGGATGGGCCGCAGGCGTTTGCCCCCGGCGAACACGGAATGACGCATGGCCTGGTGAATCGAGGCGGGGTGCTGAGTGGCAGGCGGCAGCAGCCGCTCCAGCGCTGCGTCCGCGTCGACGCGACCCCGCTCGAGTGTCTCCTTCAGCATCGCGCTTGAGTATAGCAAGGCGCTTTGTGGGATGGCGTTCACGGGTTGAGGAGTACAAAACCCATCTCTAAACTACGTTGATCCAGAACATGGAGCAGTTCTTGACATCTTACGGTAGGCGCTATCAGAAACGCCTATCCTCTCCCTTAACTCCTTCTGTGTTGCTCGTAAACGAGGATTTGACAATCTCTTGCATAGCTCCCAATCCCAGACGTCAGCAGTCTTCTTACTTACAGCGAAATGTCCTAGTGTCGGAACGCTCTGTTCTTGCTCGTAGGAAGCACTAAAAAAGTAGAATTCCGGGAAGCTAGACCGGTCAGGGTCACGGTATAGCATGAATCGCTTCGATTGAGTGGGATAGCCTTCCTTGCTCAGCCACTCCCGAACAAGGTCTCCTGCTTGATCAGGCGTGATCTGTCGATTTTGCGCTTCTGATCCAAGGGATGCAGCTGCGAAAACGCAACCGAGTGCCAAGTTGCGGACGAGAATCGTCATCGTGCCCCTCTCCGGTGGCCCGGGTCTGCCTAAGTATATCGCGCCTTAAACCGCAAAGTGCGCGGTGAATCACCGCAGGAGTGAATTCAAGAAAGCCGCCAAAAAGAAAGGACGCCCGCAGGCGTCCCTGGGCTTGCAACCGAATCTAGGCGGCGTACCCCTGCGACATCGCTACATTGCGAAGCGCCGCCGTCAGAATGGCTCCCGTGTCCGACGAAGGGCAGATGTCCACGGCCCCGGCGCTCAACGCCGCTGTCCACATCTCCTCATCGGCCAGACGATGGGTACAGACGATCGGGACTCCGGGAAAGTCGTGCGAAAGTTTCTCGACCTCAGAAAGGGAAGCGGTCTCGATGTCGAGCACGACTACCTTGGCGCGATGTTTGGCAATGCTGGCCCGCAGCTCCCCTAAAGACCGCACGGCATGTACGGAATGAAAGGAAGCGCACAAGCAATTGACCAGCGCTTGAGCGACTCTGGAATCGCCCTGGAGGAGGACTACACTCGACGCTTGCATAACAACCTCTAAACAACGCTTTCCGCAGCGAGACTGAGCCGCAGCAGGCTCACCGGTGTGACCACTGCCGCAGACGATGGAAGTGAGGGCCCAGCGCAGGACGCTATTTTCTGCCCGGCGCCTTCTCCGTTATGGGCTCGAACGCTTCGGCCTGGAGCTTGCCGTTTTGCTTCAGCAGGATTTCCACTTTGCCTTCCGCCTGTTCCAGTTCCTTGCGGCAGGCCGCGGAAAGCTGCATGCCTTCCTCAAACAGCGTCAGCGACTTCTCCAGGGGCACTTCTCCTTTTTCCAGTTCCTGGACAATCTTCTCCAGACGCTGGAGGGTCTCCTCAAATTTGGCCAAAGGGTTCGCCGCTCCTAGTACTTTAATGCACCTTTCCGCACAGGATGTCCAGAGAAAATTCAGAGAAAAATTCACAGGCCGCAGACGCAGGCTGGCATCGCCGGATGTGCCGAACTGGGTGCCGAAAAAAGTGCCGACCGGTCGGCAGGCGGGTTGGGCCCAAGTCTTCTAGGCGGTGGGTTTCGACGTCCCCAAGGCCTCCAGCACGTCCACGGCAGAGGCGTAACGTCCCAGGGGGGCGCTGATCTGAGCACCCTGCACCAGCTCGCGCACCGCGACCAGCATTTCCCGGGCGATGGCTATCCCCTCTTCCCGAGCGGCTTCTGGCGTGCTGGCGCGCGCCATGCGCTCCAGGACGGAATCGGGCACCGAAACCCGCAACTCGTTCTTCATGAACTCGGCATTGCGCACGCTCACCAGGGGCCAGATGCCGGCCACCACGGGAATGCGGCAGTGCTCAATGCGGCGCAGGAAGGCCTCGAGCAAGCCCAGATCGAATACCGGCTGAGTCACCGCGTACTCGGCGCCGGCCTCGACTTTGTATTCGAAGCGGCGAATCTCCTCGTCAATGTTAGGTACACCTGGGTTGGCCCCCACGCCAATCACAAAAGCTGTACCCATTCCTAGAGGGTTTCCCCCGATGTCCAAGCCGCGATTCAGGTTATGTACGATATTGACCAGGCCGATGGAGTCCACGTCAAAGACCGCGGTGGCATCGGGGTAGCTGCCCATCTTGGGCGGATCGCCGGTGATGCAGATCAGGTTGCGGATGCCGGTGGCGGCGGCGCCCAGCAGGTCCGACTGGATGCCCAGTACGTTGCGGTCGCGACACGTGTAGTGCAGGACAGCCTCGATGCCCACTTGCTGCTGCAGTAGCAGGGAGAGTGCCTGGTTGCTCATGCGGGCGGAAGCGCGCGGACTATCGGGGATGTTGATGCCATCCACGCCGACCGACTTGAGAAAGCGCGCCCCCTCCATCTCTTTGCGGATGTCGATCCCTTTGGGTGGAACGATCTCCACCATGGTGAGGAATTCGCCGGCGGCAAGGCGGACACCCAGCTTGGATCGTTTCTCGATGGGAACCGCCGGCAGTGCAGCGGGGCGCTGCGCGTCCTTGGTCACTGGCGTAGAAATGACCCTGGAACGGGCTTCGTCCGCGCGCAACGCGGATTTCATTACCCAGATGTGATCGGGTGTCGTCCCGCAGCATCCCCCTACCAGCCGTACCCCGGATGTCACAAACTTGCGGGCATAGCTGGCCATGTATTCCGGCGAGCAGAGATAGATATTGCGGCCCTCCACCGAGCGCGGCATGCCGGCGTTGGGCTGCGCCGCCAGCGGCAGGGAAGTGACGGCACGCACTCGTTCGATGGCGTCCAGCATGGCCACGGGCCCGACGCTGCAGTTGCAGCCAATGACGTCCGCACCCCATTCCTCCAGGCGGGGAGCAAAGGCTTCAGGAGTGGAGCCGTCGAGGCAATTGCCGTCCTCGTCGATCGTCACTTGGGCAACTACTGGGACCGCAGGGTTCACGTCGCGCGCGGCCAGGATTGCCTGGTGGATCTCCTCGAGGTATCCAAACGTTTCCAGAATCAGCAGATCCACCCCGCCTTCCACCAGGGCTGCGATCTGATCGCGGAAAGCGCTGCGGGCTTCTTCGAAGGAAGTCTTGCCTAAGGGCTCAATGCGGATACCCAGCGGTCCAACCGAGCCTCCCACCCAACCGTCGAATTTCTTCGCCGCCTCGCGGGCAAGCCGGGCTCCGGCCAAGTTGATGTCGCGGACCCGGTCAGCCATGCTGTGGCGGGCCAGGCGGAATGTGTTGCCCCCGAAGGTGTTGGTTTCAATGATCTCGGCGCCCGCCTGCAGATACTCCTGGTGAATGCCGCGAATCAGGTCAGGCTGTGACAGGTTCAACTCGTCGTAGCACCGATTGATGAAGATCCCCTTGGCATACAAAAGCGTACCCATTGCGCCGTCGCACAGGACAGGCGATTTCTTTAGCCGAGTCAGCAGGTCTACCGCCATAGTCTTTTGAGAATACAAGATGAAGCTCAAGATTGCATCCTGGGGCACACTCGGAGTAGCGCGAGGCGGCCACCTCCCGTCCGGTGCTGCCCCGGACCTTCCGAACTAGGGAAATGACTCTGCTATAATCTCGGTTTTTGCATCTAAATCTCCAGTCTTCATGCTCTTCGGAGTCTAAGGTTTGAAGAGAGCCGCGACCGCGTTAGCTGTTCTGGTTTCCCTTAGTCTGGGCTTTCTTTCCTGCGGAGGATACAGCGCCCCGGGCGGGGGAGGGAGCGGCAGCGGGCTGGCGTTTAAGGCGTTTGTGTCCAATCCGCTGCAAACCCGGCCGGGCGGCGGAACCTTACCTGTCCTGAACATCGTGGATGCGGCCAAGGACCTGCTGTCGCCGGCCGTGGTCAGCTTATCGGGTAGCGCGAACCAGCCCGGCCTGATGGCCCTGGCCCCGAACAAGACCTTCACCATGGTGTTCAGCACCTCCAATAACTCGATCACGCTAATCGACAACGCAACCGAGTCCCCAGTCCAAGGCGCTAACGGGACGCTCCCATCCATTCTCCTGCCCGACTTCAGCGAAAGCATGTTTGTGGATCCGGATGACGCTACAGGTTGGGCCGCGGTTCCCAACGCACCCGTGCTGGGACAAGACCCGGGCGTAGTGGAGGTACTGCGACTGGGTACGGCATCCATCAAGGCCACGCTCCCCATTCCCGGAGCGCATTACATTGTGCAGAGCCACGATGGCAAGCGGGTGCTGGCGATGGGAGAGACCTCCAATACGGTGACGGTGATCGATCCCAGTCTGATTGGCACAGGAAGCGACCAGATCCTCACACCGGTGTGCTGCTTCGATCATCCGGTGGGAGGTGTATTTAGCAGCGACGATACCCTGGCCTTTATCTTTAACTGCGGTGCGGAGTGCGGTGGAATCGAGGCGGGTGTCACCGTCTTGAACATGAGCGACAACACCACCGGAATCACCATCCCGGTGGACGGCGCCACCGCAGGCTTGCTTTCACTGAATATGCTTTACGTCGCTGGAACCCCGCTGGCCCCGGGAAACAGTTGCACCGGTTCCACCACCGCCGCAACCAGCTGCGGGCGCCTGGACGTGATCAACCTCAGCAACTTGACCGTGACCGGCTCCGCCATCATCACCGATGGCTATCACTCGCGCATGGAACTCGGGGCCAACGGCCGCATCTTTGTGGCTGCGAAAAACTGCACCAACATCAACAATCCTCCACCCGGTGAGGTGCGGGGCTGCCTCTCTATCTTCAACACCAACAACTCCAACGTTGTCATTCCACCCGCTGTCGGTAATGTCACCGGCCTGCAGGCGATCAGCGGTCGCAGTGTGGTCTACGTGGTCCAGGATGGGGAACTGAACATCTACGACACCACGACCGACCAGCTGCAGAGCACGCAGGTGGACATCCTCGGACAGGCGTTCGATGTGAAACTGGTGGATTAGTACTGAGTACCCAGTACCGAGTACCGAGCCGCAGGAACTGAACCGCAGACGCCATGCCCTGACCGTCACGCGCGAAGCTTTCCCACTTAGGTCGGGTTCTAATTGTCAGGCTAGAGCTTGGGATGGTTTTTGCTCGGTACTCGGTACTACCTCCCCGGCTCCAACACCAATTCATGGGCGCGGCTCTTTTCTACGGCCTGGGTTGAAAAGGGCAGTGGGAAGGTGAAGCCCTGGTACCATGCCTTCCATTGGTCCATGTAGTAGGGGCTGAGAAAGTTTCCTGCCTCGCCGGTCACCAGGTTCAACGTGGAGCGATCCAGGTCGGAGAGATCCACCGTCATGCGCTCCGACGGCCCATGGCTTGGCGTGACCGCCTTGACGGAGTAGCCGCTGCCGGATTGCGGTTGCACTCCAGGGCCCGTCCAACGCTGCAAAACCGGGATCCGGCCCAGGATGGGATGCTGGATCTCGACCGCGTTGAATGCGCCCCATTTCCAGCTGCTCAGATCCTGGGGGGCATCGCCTGCGTTGACCGCGGCCTCGACGGCGGCACTCAGCAGTTCCTCGTAGTTGGGATATGCATCGGGAAGCCAGCGCTTGGGCTGATGGGACAACACATTCTCCAGCCACACCGACTGCATCGCCCAGCGGTAGCTCTTCCAGTTGAGCGTGGCGTCCGCCTGCTGTGGGTCCTTCGGCGCAACCCCAAGCTTCGGTTCCAACAACAGACGGGTCAGCTCCCGGCGAGCGCGATAGGCAAGCGTCGGAGCCGCCGACTCCGCTGTCATTCGCCCATCCCATCCCCGCATAAGTTCAGCCGCCTGTTTGGTTCGGGGGGATGGACTCCTGGCATGGTCAACCGCGTAGACGAAGCGCTCGGCACAGAACCGGTCGAACTCGGAATAGATATCGTTCTGCAAGCCCAGCATGTCGGCGGCGGAAAATTTGTTGCCGGACTCCAGGACCCGGTAGATGCGCGCTGTGCGCCAGGGCGCCTCCCACTCCGTGCTGATGGAGTCAGGGTATCCATCCGGCGCGATCCGGCCATTGGCAGTGGCGATGATCCCAGAGGCCGGGTTGTACAGGCTGGGCAGCTTGTCGAACGGAATGTAACCGGTCCACTCATGCGCATCGTCGCTGCCATTCTCCGGCAAGCTGCCGTCGCCCGATGCGCGGATGGGAACCTTGCCGGTCGCCTGGTAGCCGATGTTGCCATCCACGTCAGCGTAGACCACATTCTGGCCGGGCGCGTCGAATTGCGAAAAGGCCCGCCGGAACTCCTCCCAGTTCTGTGCGGTATCCACGTCCAGCAAGGAACTGCGGATGCCGTCATAGAGCGTCCAGCGCAGCGCCAGCTTGCGGGTTTCGCCAGGAACCAGTTCGCTCACAATCGGCCCGTGGCGGGTGACCACCACGTCCACGGTCACGTCGGGTTTCCCCTTTACGTGGATGACCTCGCTCCGATGCTCCGGCTGTTTCCATCCCGCAGGTGTCAGGTATTGGCCCTCGGAGTTGAACGTCTCCACGTAAACGTCGTTCACTGTTGGACCGACATTGGTAAATCCCCAGGCGATGCGCTGGTTGTGGCCGACGATCACGTACGGCGCTCCCGGAAGCGTGACTCCGGCGACGTCGAAGTTATCGCAGCGCAGATGCGCCTCGTACCACAAGTTGGGCATCTGGTGCCCCAGGTGCATGTCGTTCGACAAAAGCGGCTTGCCAGAGACCGTGTGCGCGCCCGAAACCACCCAGTTGTTGGAACCCACAACCACCGGCGGATCCGATTCAAGCTCGGGCCAGGCTGAGGGCGCAAACCATGTGCCGCCGTTGAGGGCGACCCAGCTGTCCACGCCAGAGTCCCGGGTGTCATCGGTGTTCTGCTCGAGACTGGGTCGCGCCACGGTAGGTGGACGATCCCGCCACGACGAATTTACGTAAAGGTCCGCAGTCAGTTCCGCTCCCAGCTTGGCCAGGATCTTTTCCCGGACCAGGGCCACGCCGGAGTGGTACAGATTCAAGTCCTTCACCATCTGCGCCGCAATCAGCCCGGAATCCTCCGGCGCCCACGGGCGCGGCGCGTAATGCAGAATGCGGAATTCGATGGGCAGGTGGTCGCGGTGAGACTCGATGTACGCATTGACCCCGCGCGCATATGCCTCAAAATATGCGCGGTCTGCGCTGGAGGCCACTTCGGCGATCTTGCGCGCCGCCACCCGCATGCCCAGGATGCGCTGCTCCCGATCGTGCTTGATGAAATCCGCTCCCAAAATTTCAGACAGCTCCCCAGCGGCGAAGCGGCGCATCATGTCCATCTGCCATAGGCGATCTTGCGCGGTGACGTAGCCCTGGGCGAAGAAAAGATCCTCGAGAGTGGAGGCTTCTATGGTCGGGACGCCATGGGCATCGCGGGTCACCGTCACTGGCCCGGCAAGCCCGGAGACTTGCACCGACCCGTCCAGTTGAGGCAGGGCCGAGCGCGCAATGGAATAGAGCCAAACGCCGATGCCCAAGGCAACGAGGAGCAATCCGATCAGCAAGACAGCCAGCGCGCGCCACCATCGCAGGCGCTGGGGAGTGGAAGCTATGGGAGTCGTGGTTGCAGCCATGGCGGAATTTCGATTCTAGCAGGCGGGAAAGAGATACGGTTTTGGGTTCGAGTAGCGAGCCTTTTTGTGTCGCCCGCCGGTTCGCATTACTTAGCCGGAGCGAGGGACAAACAGCCGGGGCGGGTTGTACATCGTCACCGCCCTGCGTGAGTCGAGTCACTGACAGGACGTAATAAGACAGCCTAAGTACAACCCCGTTACCTCGGATGATCCGGAGTGCGAGTACCATCGGATCAAGGGCGATCTGCGCACCAACGGCTACAGCGAGGCCCAGGTGCAGGCCATTTTTCTGAAGAGCTCGAACCCTTACCCGCAGTGCGATCTAAAACGAGCTTACTGCGCGGGTGGCGACCCAGACGCTTACATCTCCGAACGCTACATGGGCAACATTCTGCGCTACCTCAAGTGCTGCAAGCTCAATCCCGACCATAGCTCGAGCGGCCAGCCCCGTTACCCCAACCTCAAGCAGGTGTTTGTGACCAGCCGCATCTACGGCGGCTACGCTAACGGGCAAACAATCAACGGTCAACCCAGCGGTCACAACTGTCTCATGCCCGAACCGTTTGCCTACGAGGAAGGATTTGCAGTGCAACGGCTGATCGTGGCCCAGATCAACCAGGGCGGAGGCGAGCCGCCGGTCGATTACGCCGGCGACTTGAGCTACGACGTAGCCCCCTGGGTGGACTGGGGGCCATACCTCTGGGCCAGTGCCAACAACCTCAACAGCGCGGGGATACGGTGGTGCAACAACCAGCAGGGCGACCCGAACTGCCAACTCGTCAATGACGTACGCTATGGCGACCCCAATGATCAGGAGCATTTCTGGGGAGACTTCACCCACCCAACCGCACACGGTGCCGGCGTGGTGGCCGACCAACTGGTCAAATTCATCCAGGGCAACCTGACCTCAGTCCAGCACTATATCTCAGACTGGGTAGTGCCCTGGATAAAGAAGCCTTAGCGGAGAAGAAGCGGCGGGTGGGCTTCGGTACCATCCGCCGCACTTCGCAGCAATCCGTGAGCCGTTTTTTCAGCAAAGTCACTTAGCCTGCATCGGCTGCTTGAGATCGACAGCTGCAATGAGACCGGTCACGAAACCGTGCCAGGTGTGGTCAACTTCGTAGGCCCCCACGATTTGGCCGGAGGTGTTAATGCCCAATGCGTCCGTGGACGTTGCGCCCGGGTACCTGATGGAGATGTATTTGCCGTTCTTGGCGGCGAAACCGAAAGTGAAGGGTGGCTGGTCGTACGCCCCCACGATTACCCCGTTGTCGTTGATGCCCCTGGCCGAGGTCCGGGTCGCACCGGGAATGTCCCTGAGTTGGCAGCTGCCGTGCTGGCATACGAAGCCATCTTTGTCGGTCCAGCCCACGACCACGCCCAGATTGTTGACTCCGCTACCGTAGACGTAGGCATTCGCCCCTTGAACATTGAGAAGTTTGAACCGGCCGTTCCGCATCTCAAATCCTCGGGTCACGTAAATCGTCCCCGTACCACCCACTACGACCCCGGCATTATTGATTCCGAGGGTGGCGGTGGCGCTGTCCTGGCCGTGCTGGATGGGAGTGAACGTGATTCCGTCGTAGATGAACCCGACTACTGGATTCTGACCGGCATAGCCGACAATCAGGTCCGAATCGTTGATCCCGGTGGGCACTGTCACGGTTTGCCCAGGGTAGTCAAAGTAGGTAAAAGTTCCGTTGCGGTAGAGGAAGCCATGAGAGTCGCCGTTCGTATTTTGGCCATAGTTTCCCACCATATCCCCAGCCGTGTTGATACCCCACACATTCGTGTATCCCGCCCCCGGCACGTCGATGGTGGTGAAGGTGAGATTCACGTTGGTGACGGCTGATGGCGACTCTGCCTGGATCAGAGGAGCATAAGTCAGCGGAACGCAGACCAGCAGAATCAGCGCGAGTGCAAACCTTTGAAGCAACGTCATAGCGGCTGCCTCCGGGAGGACCCGGCCAGGAAGGGGAAGCCCGAAACTTGCGGCATTATGCTTCCTGCCAGGTATGCCGTCAACTGCGAAGGGCGTTGACGGTAAGCCAGCTTGAAGCCGTCCGCTGCCATCTTCGCGCAAGCCGTCGCAACTGGAAGTGATCTGCATCACAATACGGGGAAGGGCGACGTCTGCGCCCTCCGCGAGAGCTCCGGAAGGTGAGCACCCAGCCTGCTGGCCGAAACCATTGGCGGCTTTTCCGAAAGGCAAGTATGATTCTGACGATCCCCGACGCCGGCGCCACGGCCCCGACCTATGCTGCAAAAGCGCATTGACGACCAGCCCAGCATCTCGCGCGAAATGATCCGCGAGGCGGAGGAGATCCTCCATCGCCATCTGAGACGCGTGGGCCTGAAGCACACGGCGCAGCGCGACACCATTCTGCGCACCTTCCTGGAAACCCGCGAGCACCTCTCCACCGACGAACTGCACCGCCTGGTCAAGAAGAAAGACCCCCGCATCGGCTTTACTACTGTTTATCGCACGCTCAAGCTGCTGGCCGAATGCGGCCTGGCCAGCGAAGTCGCCTTTCATGACGGCATCGCCCGCTACGAGCACCAGTACAACCGCCGCAGCCATCACCACATGGTCTGCACCGAGTGTGGCAGTTCGGTGGAGTTCTTCTCGCCAGAAGTGGACCGCCTGGAGCAGGAGATCGGCCGCAAATACCGCTACGCCACCACCCGCCACAGCTTCCAGATTTACGGCCTGTGCGAAGATTGCCGCAAGAAGGACCATTCGCGGCAGGTGGGGTAGGCCTCAGCGCAGGCCCGGCCCTCCCGGCGCCAGCAGCGAGAACGGATACACGGGAATGTTCCGCACAATTCCGAAGACTACGATTCCCACACACAAGGCGCGTATCCAGGAAGCCGGCAGAAACACCCTCGGCAGGTACCGTCCCCGCACTACGAAGACGGCGTGCGAAGCCATGCCATAAGCGAGGAAGGGCAGCGACACCACCGCCAGAGGATTCAGGAGCCAGGCATTGCGCAGGTTCCCGTGCAGCAACTGGTGAAATGCTCTCAAGGAGCCGCATCCCGGGCAGTACCATCCGGTCAGGACGCGCAAGGGACAGGGAGGAAATACGCCTGAGGTGGCAGGATCGAACAGGCGAAGCGCCACCAGCGCGGCAGCGCCGGCTGCCAGCACAGTAAACAGAGCGCCATGCTTGCGGCTGAAACCAGTCATCCAGATTTCCGCGACTTCAATACGAACGGTGACTCATGACTCCCAGCATGATCAGCAGTGCATACAACACGCATACCAGTAGCCCCGCCCCCAGCGAGATCCAGCACCACATCTTGGCGTTGTTGGACGCTTGTTGCGCTCCGGCGATGTCCCCGGCGGCGAGCTTGCCGTTCACTTGGGCGGCATAGACGATCGCCGCAATTCCGGTCGGCAGACAGCACAGCACCGTCACCAGAATGGCAAACACCAGGTAATTGGGAACATGCACGCCCGCCGGGTAGCCCGGCGGTATCGCGGCCGCAGGAGTCGTTGGCATGACAGTGCGAAAATCGCGGCCGCACCGAGTGCAGGTTACGACACCGTCCGGGTTATTGGTTCCACATTGAGGGCAGAACACGTTTTTCTTCCTTTCGCGGGTGGATTTTTTTCACTGCAGCGGCGAGCCGCTTTCCAAACAAGCTTGCGGAGAGCCGTCGCTATCGAACCGGATCACGCCCGATTCATCCGAGCAGAAAGCCCTCACGCCAGTCTGGTTCCTGCTCATGGGATACGCCACGACCTGAAACTTCGTATTGGGCCCGCCGGGTTGCTCCGCCGTGCAATTCTGCAGCGCGAAGACATAGCCGGTTCTCTTGCCGCTGCCCAACTCCGGATTCAGTTCGCCATAGCTGACGATATGCTCCAAGTCGCACGAATATCCTTGTTCCGGATATGCCGTGGAATAAGTGGTCTCCGCGATGTCCAACTGCCGGACCGCATTCACCGCAGACGCCTCATTCGCGGCAATCCGCGCGCGCAACAAGTTTGGGATAGCGATGGCAGCGATGATCAGGATAATGGGAATCGCCGCCAGGCCCATATATCCCAGAACCAGCCCCGCAACGGCGAGGCCCTCCCCCTTCAGCCGGCCTGCACTCCGCTTGATCTCTGACAGCGCCAGATGGCCGAGGATGATGGCCGCGAGAGCGGTGAGCAGCAGAAAGCAGAAACAGCCGCAGACCAGGCTGGCGATGGCCTTGCCGCTGGTCTGGGGCGGGACGCCTGGGACAATTCCCGCAGGGGTCGCCCCTGGAACCACTGACACCGCCCGGCCGCAGATCCGGCAGAACTGATCGCCTTCAGGAACGGGATTGCCACACTGCGGGCAGAGCACGCCACACACTCCTGCACCACGGCCTGGTTGTCACTAAATTGCATGTCAAATTACTCCCGCTCCCTGATTTCGTCAATCAAACTGCCGCTGCGGATCATCCGGCATTTGGGTGTTTGGTAAGAATCGGAGGTGCCGGGAGAGAGTCTCTCTCCACATTCCGTTTGCCTTGGCTCCGCGATTCTGATACCTTTCGCCCCATCACGTGGTCGTGGATTTGCGGTCTTGGTGTGGCCGCCAGATTGTGAAACCATTGCGCGGGAGGGAACTATGGCTTTTTGCAGCGGATGCGGAACACAGATACCCGATGGCTCAACCATGTGCCCGGCGTGCAGCGCCAAAGCTTCGGCGGGCGGACCCGCTCAGAGCACGACCGGGGGCATGACCGACAACGTCTCTGGCATGTTGGCTTATATCACCATTATTCCAGCGATTATTTTTCTGGTGATGGAGCCATACAACAAGAAGCGCTTCATCCGCTTTCACGCCTTCCAGTCCATCTTTTTCGCCATTGCCTGGACCGTGCTTTGGATTGCGCTCAGCTTCATCGGTGTGATCCCGGTACTGGGCTGGGCCACCTTGCTGATCTGGCCTCTGCTTGGACTTGGGGGATTAATTATCTGGATCATCCTTCTGATGAAGGCCAATCAGGGGCAGATGTTCAAGCTGCCGATCATTGGGGACATGGCGGAAAAACAGGCCAACGCTGTGTAGCTTCGAGCTGCGCGCCGCCAACCCTGCGTTGCACCTGTTGTCTGTGGAAAACTCGGGTCTCCGCGCGTTCGCACGGAGACCTCCTCTCTTGACAGAACCTCTCCGGACGGCAATCCTATGTGCTTTTGGTTTGACGCTCGCAGGGCGCCGCTCTGCCTGCGGGGCGCTCAACTGGCAAGGGGAATCATTTGAGAGTTCGGGTCTTCTATCACGATCGCTGCTTCGACGGGGCCTCCTCGGCGGCGCTCTTTTCCCGCTTTTATCGGGAACGCATCCGCAACGACGTGGAGTTTGTCTTCTCCGGGTTGCTGCATCGCGCCGGGGCGCTGTTCGACGAAACCCAGTTCGATGGTGACGAGAACGCCATCGTAGACTTCAAGTACTCCAGCTCACCCAAAATCACCTGGTGGTTCGACCATCACGAGAGCGCCTTCCTTACCCCAGAGGACGCCGCCCACTTCGAGCAGGACCAGAGCAACCGCAAGTTCTACGATCCTGATTTCAAGTCCTGCACCAGCTTCATTGCCATGGTAGCTGAGGAGCGCTTCGGTTTCGACCCCGCCCCGGTCGCCGACCTGGTCCACTGGACCGACATTATTGATGGGGCGCTGTATCCCGACGCTCGCACAGCGGTTGAGATGAAAGCACCAGCCATGAAGCTGACCATGGTGATCGAGTCGGCCAAGGACCACGGCTTCGTGCCCCGGTTGATTCCGCTGCTGGCCAGCAGACCGCTGCAGGCCATCCTGCAAGAGCCCTTCGTCGCCCCGCTGCTGCCGCCCCTACTCGAACGGCACGAGCGTTCGATTGCCATCTTGCGCGAGCGAACCGAGTGCAAGGATGGCACGATCTACTTCGACATCACCGACCATGACCTGGAAGGCTACAACAAGTTCATCCCCTACTACCTGCATCCGGATTCGGTCTACAGCGTGGGCTTGAGCAAGAGCACCTTCCGGGTGAAAGTTTCCGTGGGATCGAATCCCTGGGCGAATACCGAGCCGCGGGTGAATCTCGCCAAGATCTGCGAACGCTACGGCGGTGGCGGACACGCGCGGGTGGGCGCCATCTCCTTCGACGTGACCCACAACGAGGCCGCGCGCAGAGCGGCGGCGGAAATCGTCGAAGAGCTTCGCGCCAGCGTGCGTGCCGGCCCATGAACGCCACCCCAGCGCCGGCTCCCGGTTCCGTCCTTCTCAGGGCGGAGCACCTGGGCCGCACCGTCAAAGACAGAACCCTGGTCGCGGAGGCCAGCTTCGAGGTGCGAACCCGCGAGGTGCTGGCCATTGCCGGTCCCAGCGGCGCCGGCAAAAGCTCACTGCTCCGGCTGTTAAACCGACTCGATGAGCCCACCACGGGAACCGTTTACCTGCAGGGTCAGGATTACCGGCAGATCGCGCCGCGCGACCTGCGCCGCCAGCTCGGCATGGTGACGCAGCGCCCCTACCTCTTTCCGGGCAGCGTCGAAGACAACCTGCGCTTCGGCCCCGCCCAGCGTGGCGAAGTGTTGTCGCAGGACTCCGTGGAAGACTTGCTGGCGAGAGTTGGCCTGCAAGGGTACTCCGGGCGCAACGTCGCCAAGCTTTCCGGAGGCGAAGCGCAACGGGTTTCGTTCGCCCGCACCTTGGCCAACTCTCCCCTGGTGCTTCTGCTGGATGAGCCAACCTCGGCGCTGGATGACGCCTCCAAGCTGGAGGTCGAGGCGCTGCTCCAGCAGATCGTAAGGGAGCAGCAGCTCACTTGCGTCATCGTTACCCACGACAGCGCCCAGGCCCTGCGCGTGGCCGACCGCGCTCTGTTGCTCGAAGCCGGACGGATCGTGCGCGTCGGCGCGGTCCAGGAGGTGTTCCATGCTTAAATTGCTTTTCTCCAGCCAACTCCAGTTGGGCTTCGCGCAGGCCGCGGTGGCCGCATTGGCGGCCATGATCGTGGTGCTGGCGGCCCGCACCCGCAAGATTCATCTCGAAAGCGAAGCCCTGGTCGCCATGGTCCGTGGTCTGGTGCAGATCGTCGCCGTGGGATCCATCCTGGTCGTGCTGCTGCGTGGCCCGCGCTGGACCAGCGGATTTCTCCTGGCGGCCATGATGGTGGCAGCCGGAGCCACGTCGGCGCGGCGTGCCAAGGGCATGCCCGGCGCCTTCCGGGTTTCGACTTGGGCGATTGCCTGCGGGGCAGGATCGGTGATTGCCCTGATGACCTGGCTGGGGGCCATTGATACCGCCATCACGTCGCTGGTTCCGGTTGGCAGCATGCTGATCGCGAATGCCATGAACACCAACGGACTGGCGTTGAACCGCCTCCGCTCTGATGTGCTGGCCCACGTCGGCGAGATCGAAACCGCCCTCGCGTTGGGCGCCGACGGCCGCAGCAGCGTCGCGCCTTATGTGCAGGCCTCCTTTGAAGCCAGCCTGATTCCCGCCATCGACTCCTTGCGTTCGCTGGGGATTGTGTGGATTCCGGGATTGATGGCCGGCATGCTGCTCTCGGGAGCGCGCCCGGTGTACGCCGCCATCTACCAGTTCGTGGTACTGGCGATGATCTTCGCCGCCTCCGGCCTGACCTCGCTGGTCAGCACCCTGCTGATTCGTGCGCGCGTATTCTCGCCAGCAGAGCAACTTCTGCTTCAGCCCGGGGAATAATCTGGCGGTAGACTCGTACTGGCTGTCCGCCATGTGGCGGATCACCTTCCCGCCATGGCTTCGATCGGGGTCCTGAGCGGCTGCCGCTGCTACTCGTAGCGCAAGGCCAGCATCGGATCCAGGCGCGCGGCCCGGCGTGCGGGGATGTAGCAGGCCAGAAATGCGGCGCTCGCCAGCAGTGCTGTGGCGGCCGAGAAGGCCAGCGGGTCGGTGGCTCCGGTCCCGAACAGCAGGCTGGCGAGCAGGCGGGTAAGGGCGAACGACGCTGCCGTCCCAAGCCCCACGCCCACCAGTGCCAGCCCCATGCCGTGGCCGACCACCAACTGCAAGATATGGCGTGGCTGTGCCCCCAAAGCCATGCGGATTCCCATCTCCTGGCGGCGCTGGTTTACCGAGTACGCCATCACCGCGTAAATGCCAATAGCGGCCAGCAGCAGCGCCAGTCCCGCAAAGACCCCAACAAACTCCATGATGATCCGAGGCTGCGCCACAGAATTGGAAACCACCTCATCCATGCTCAGGATGTCCGAGACCGGCAGCCTGGGATCCAGTTGGGAGAATTGCTGCCGCACCGCGCTCACCAGCGGCGCAGGATCAGATTGCGATCGCACCACCAGCGTCGCCGAAGGCCACGGCTCCTGCTCGATCGGGAGAAACATCTCCTCGCGGTCCGGAGCGCTCAGGGAGCTGAACTTCACGTTCGCCACCACCCCCACGACTTCACGTTGAATCTTGTCCCGCGAGTTGGCCAGGTGTTTGCCGATGGGGTCCTGGTTGGGCCAGTAACGCCTGGCGAGGCATTGGTTGACGATCACCACGTTGGTGTTTCCTGCCACATCCTGATCGGTGAAGTAGCGGCCGCGGAGCAGCGGTGTGTGCAGGGCCTGGAAATATTCGGGACTTACAAAACTGCGGGCAACTACGGGGTCCTTGCCGATTCCCTGGCACGCCATGCCTTCGGGACAGAAGAACACGTAGGGCGTCACATAGCCCAACGGTAGGTCACTGGCCAGGCCGACCGATTGCGCAGCCGGAACGCCCTTCACGCGCTCCAACAGCTGTTGATAAAACTGCACCTGCTGCTCGGGTTTGGCGTAGCCGGCCTTGGGCAGATTGATGTGGAAGGTCAGCAGAGTGTGCGAATCAAACCCGGGATCAACCTGCATGAGGCGCGCAAAGCTCTTGACCAGCAGTCCAGCCCCGGTCAACAGAACCAGGGCCACGGCCACCTCGGCCACCACCAGCAGCGAGCGGAAGCGGTTGCGCGCGGAGCCGTCGGAGGAACCGCGTCCGCCCTGCTTCAAGGTTTCGTGCAAGTCGCGCCCGGACAGCTGCACAGCCGGCACAAGCCCGAACGCCAGCCCTGTCAGCATGCACAGGCCAAGAGTAAAGAGCAGCACCGTTCCGTCCACGGTGGTCTGTTCCAGGCGAGGGACCGTGCCGGGGGAGATTGCGCGCACCAGCGGCATCAGACCGGCCGCCAGGGTTGCACCCAGCGCTCCACCCACGAGCGCAAGCAACAGACTCTCACTCAGGAGTTGCCGCACCAGCCGCAGGCGTGAGGCGCCCAGCGCCTTCCGGATGGCGATTTCCTTCCCGCGCACTGTCGCCCGCACCAGTAAGAGGCTCGCAACATTGGCACAGGCGATCAGCAACACGAAGCCCACTGCCCCCAGCAGAACCAGCAAGGATGGCCGCAGCGTCCCCACCAGGTTTTCCTCAAGCGAGGCCACCGCTAGGCCGTACTTCGGATCAGCATTGGCGGCGAATTGCTGGCCGTAGCGGGCGTTGATGGTATCGAGCTCGGCCTGGGCGCCGGCGATGCTTTCGCCGGCTCGCAGGCGCCCTAGGAAATTCAGGTAGCCTGCGCCCGAATAAACCTGCTGGTGGGTGAGAAAGTCAATGTCAAACACCCGCGGCAGCCAGATCTGGGGCTCGGGAAACTGCAGTGGGAAACGGAAATCGGGCGGCAGGATGCCAACCACCGTGACGTTTCTTCCGTCAAGCGTCAGGGTCTTACCGATTAGGCCGGGATCACCGCCGAAGTGACTGTGCCAGAAACCGTCGGTGACAACCGCGACGTCGCGTCCGCCGGGTTGATCTTCCTCAGGCAGAAAGCTGCGGCCCAGTGCCGGCTGCTGGCCCAGCGTACGAAATAAATCCAGCGAAGCGCGGGCCGCGGGAACCAGTTCGGGTTCGTGCTGGCTCACCAGACTCAGGGTCAGGGGATAGTAAACCGCGGCGCTCTCCAGCGACTGGCTCTGCTCGCGAATCATGCTGAACTTGGTGAAGGAGACCTCGATCCCAGTAAAGGAGTTGACCTTGTCCACCTGGGAGACGAAGATCAGCCGGCCAGGATCAGGGAAGGGAAGCGGACGCAGCAGGACCGCATTGATCACGCTGAAAATTGCGGTGTTGGCCCCAATCCCCAGCGCCAGCGTCAGCACTGCCACCAGCGTGAAGCCCGGCGTCTTCGCCAGCATGCGCAAACCGTAGCGAATGTCCTGCCAAAGGTTCTCCATGCTTCCTCTTTCTGACGTTAGACGCATTTTCTGCTCAAGGTGAGCAAGGCAGAAGATTATTACATCGGGCAGCGAGCTACGACAGGAATCTGCCATGCGCTCCCCATCCCGCCATAATGCGGGCGGCATCCCCGCTGAGCGCAGGATCATCCAAATATTAGAGGATGAGAGTTATGAGACTGTCAGGGGTGAGAGCAATTAGCGCTTTGATCCTGGCAACGATCCTGTCTGCACCGGCCTGGGGATATGACCGGAGCGCAAATATGGCGCTACCAGGAACTCTAAACTACATCGAGGGCCAAGCTTCCATCGGAACCCAAGTTCTGAATGTGAAGTCGATCGGCTCAGATCAACTGCAAGCCGGGCAAACCCTGGCCACGCAAAACGGCAAGGCCGAAATCCTGTTGACGCCTGGTGTGTTCCTGCGTCTGGATGATCACAGCTCCGCCAAGATGATTTCGCCCAATCTCACCAACACCGAATTGGCGATCGCGCGGGGCGAGGCCATGGTCGAGGTGGCCGAGATTCACAAGGCCAATGATATTCGCATTGTGGAAGATGGAGCCACCACGCGGTTGCTCAAGACCGGCGTGTATGACTTCGACGCAGTCCACGGCCAAGTGCGAGTGTTCGATGGCAAGGCAGTCGTGCAGGATGGCGACCGCGAGGTGAATCTGAAAGGCGGACGCGAGCTCACGCTCAATACTCCGGGCGAGCTGAAGGCCCGCAAGTTCGACAAGAAGGGTTACGAAGCCAGCGATCTGTATCGCTGGAGCAGCCTGCGCTCTTCCTACCTGGCTGAAGCCAGTGCCCAGACGGCGCAGATCTACGTCGCCGACGGTTGGTACGGTCCCGGATGGCTGGGCGCGGGCTGGTACTGGGATCCCTGGTTCAGCGCCTACACCTTTATCCCGGCGGACGGCATGCTGTTCAGCCCGTTCGGTTGGGGATTCTATTCTCCGTTAGTCGTCTATCGGGCCCCCGTGTACTGGGGAGGCCACCGCTACTTCCGTGATTTCGACCGGGGACAAGAGGGGCGGGGCCTGGATAGGGGCACGGCCGGGTTCCACGGGCCAGCGATGCGCGCGCCTTCCATGAGCGGCTTCGGCGAAGGCTTCCACGGCGGCATACGCACGGACTTGGGCGGGCGGCGCTGAGCCGGACGACCAGCGAGGAGATAAGGCGCGGAAGCGACTTGTCTTCGCGTTCCCCTCGCCTAACCGGCAGTCCCGTCGCGGACCGAAGCCGCCTGCGCTCTTTCTTCCAGCAATAGCCGCCGCAGGCTGCGCAGATCATTGAGGATGCGGCTGCTGCCGCGCAAGGACTGCTCCAGCTTCTCCAGCTTGTATTGCACCAACCGTAACGCCTGCAGACGGCGCTCAGACTTGGTCTCCACTGCCTTGGCAATGTCCGACTCGATGTCGCCGCGGGCCTCGGCGATCGCTTCGGCCAACAACTGAACGTACTCATGGGCATTCTCGAGACTGTCAAACGGGGTCTCGGACCGGCGGGTCATGCGCTCCATAGTACTCCTTTTGTGTACTATTGGAGCTCGGGGCTCGTAAATGCTCCTAGGGAGGGCCCGGTTTCAACCGGGCTGGTCGAGACCGGACTTGGTCTTGAGGTGCTCATCCGGCTGAATCCTCGGGCAAAGGAGCGCATCTGACTGCCATGGCGACTGAAACGGCGATATTCGGCGGAGGTTGTTTCTGGTGTATTGAAGCAGTCTTCAAGCGGCTGGCAGGTGTGGAGTCCGCCGAGTCTGGCTACATGGGCGGACACGTGGACAATCCCACTTACCGCCAGGTGTGTGGCGGAGACACCGGCCATGTCGAGGTGGTGCAGGTGAAGTTCGATCCCAGCGTGATCTCCTACCGTGACCTGCTGGACGTGTTCTTCGCCGTCCATGACCCGACAACGCCCAACCGCCAGGGGAATGATGTGGGAGAGCAGTACCGCTCGGTCATCTACACGACGTCCGACGAGCAGGAGAAGACAGCTGAGGAGACCATCGCGGAGCTGGACGCTGCCAAGGCCTACGGGCAGCCGATTGTGACCACAGTCGAACCCGCGGTCAAGTTCTACAAGGCCGAGTCCTACCATCAGGATTACTACGACAACAACCGCAACCAACCCTACTGCCAGTTCGTGATCTCGCCGAAAGTGGCGAAGCTGGAAAAGAAGTTTCAGGAGAAGCTAAGGGCATAAGGATCTGGCGGAGAGGGAGGGATTCGAACCCCCGATACCCGTTAAGGTATGTCCGCTTTCGAGGCGGATCGTTTCAACCGCTCACGCACCTCTCCGCGCCGGAAACCCGTCGTTAGTCGCTGGTCGTTGCTCGCTCGCCCTTGTCTAGGCTGTCATTTGCCAACGACGAACGACTAACGACGTGCTCTAAAGAACTGCTGCAATAGCTCTGCGCATCTCCCCGCCAGCACTCCGCTGCGCACCTCCATCCGATGATTCAGGCTGGGATGGTTCAGCACCTGCATCACCGAGTGCACCGCGCCGGCCTTGGGGTCGTCGGCGCCGTAGACCAGGCGTTTCAGCCGCGCGTGCACCATTGCGCCCGCACACATGGCACACGGCTCAATTGTAGCAAACAGCTCGCAGTCTCCCAGACGATGGTTGCCAACGGCGGCGCCAGCTTCGCGCAGCGCGATGATCTCAGCGTGGGCTGTGGGATCGGAGTCGGTGAGATTGCGGTTCCAGCCTCGTCCGACGACCTTGCCCTCGCACACTACGACCGCTCCTACCGGCACTTCGCCGGCGTCCAGTGCGCGCTGCGCCGCGCGCAGGGCTTCTTCCATCAGGAGTTCGTCCGCGCCAGCCACCACCACGACATTGTATCCGGGGGGAGGCGCTTCCGCGCGCACCCAGAATGCCGGACGGCCTGTTACCTTCAGTTTGCCCGTCTCGAAGGAAATCGTTGCAGAAGTAACCTTCAGGGGTGGTCGGGTAGAGAGCGCCCATTTACAGACTTTGGCGAAATATCTGGAATTGATGAAAGAGGCTATTGACGCTACCCCCAGCCAAGAGAGTTGACGGGCATGTATCTTGCCAGACTTGAACGGCTTTCAACGCAATATTAGGACACTACCCACCCCGCTTTGGGCGTTTCCCTCGCTGGTGGTATTCTCTTACGTTATGGGCATGCCGAATCTGCTCCGCAAAGTGCTCCTGGTGGACCTGCTCCAGGGCCTGAAGGTCACGTTCCGCTACCAGGATCCCAAAGAGATCTACACTGAGCAGTATCCGCTGCAGCGGCCGCAGGTGGCCGAGCGCTATCGCGGCGCGCCCCGGCTCAATGTCAATCCCGATACCAATGAGACCATGTGCATTGCCTGCGACCTGTGCGCGCTGGCCTGCCCTGAACACCTGATCGTGGTCTCCAGCGAGCGCAACGAGAAGACCCGCCGCAAGGAACTCACCACCTTCACCTACGACCTCAGCCGCTGCATGTTCTGCGGTCTCTGCGAGGATGCTTGCCCCACCGACGCGTTGGAGTTGACCCAGGACTTCGAGCTGGCCAACTACACCCGCGAAGGCGCGATCTGGGACCGCGAAACCCTGGAGAAGGGTCCGCAGCCAACGCAGTATCGTAGGTAGTCGTCGGTCGTCAGTCGTCAGCAAGAACCCTCTACAGCGAACAGTCCCGGCGCTGCCTTGCCTCAGAGTTCGTGCTACATTTCCTTCAGCGAACCTCATGGACAACGGTCTCATCCTGATCAATCTGCTGATCAAGCTCGGCGTCGCGGCCGCCGTGGCCAGCGCGCTGGTGCGCTCGGTCGAGTTCAAGTCTCTGCTGTTTCGCGAAGAGCGCTCACTGAAACAGAAGATCTATCTCGCGCTATGGATCGGTATCCCTCTGGCCCTGGGCGTGTGGATCCGCTTCAGCGCCAAGAGCTTCTCTGCCGGCGACCTGTCGTTCGAGACGGTGATTCTGCTGGGCGTGATCGCCGGACGCCTGACCGGCGTGCTGGGCGCGGTCGTGATCAGTCTTCCCGCGCTGCTGCACGGCGAGTGGGCCACCATGCCCTTCATGGTTCTTTGCGGCTTTCTCGCCGGACAGTTGCGGGAGATGGCCCCCGACCGCGAGGACATCTGGTCGTTTTCTCCCTTCATTGATTTGAGTCTGTACCGCATGATCCGGCGCAACCTGCCCACGCCGCGTATCTTCGACTGGCAGGTCATGTTCTTTGTGACCATCGTGGCCTTGCGTTTCGTACACAGCGAACTCTTCCGCGTCCTGCCGCACAGCACCTACAGCCTGGAGAGCCCCAATCTCTGGGTGGAGGTAGCGATCTACGCCACCTCGGTCACGGTAGTGGGCACCGAGCTCAAAATCTGGAACAGCGTGCGCATCCAGATCAAGCTGGAGGAACAGGAGCGGCTGCTGCTGCATGCGCGGATGGAGGCGCTGCAGAACCAGATCAATCCCCACTTCCTCTTCAATACCCTGAACTCGGTCTCCTCGCTGGTGCGCTTTGATCCCGATACCGCGCGCGAAATGATCATCAAGCTGGCCAACATTCTCCGCCGGTTGCTGAACAGCAGCGACGCCTTCGTCCCCCTGCGCGAAGAGCTGGAGTTCATTGACGACTACCTCGACATCGAAGTGGTGCGCTTCGGCCGCGACAAGCTGCAGGTGGTGAAGGAGCTGGAGCCGGCCTCGCTCGACACCATGGTGCCCAGCATGTTGCTGCAGCCGCTGGTGGAGAACTCCCTCAAGCACGGACTTGCCTCCAAGATTGACGGCGGAACGATCTTTTTGCGCAGCCGGCTGGCAGAGGCCCGGTTGATCATCGAGGTTGAGGACAACGGCGTGGGCATGGGCTCAGCCACCCTGCTGGAGCGTCCTACCGGCCTGGGGGGTACCGGGATTGGGATGGCCAACGTCGCCGAGCGGCTGAAGGTGTTCTATGGCGATACCGCGCGTATGACCATCGACAGCCACGAAGGGAAGGGAACTCTGGTTCGGCTGCGTTTGCCGGTATTGCAAACTGCAGGCGCGATCCCGACCACGCTTTACGAAGAGCGCTCCAGCACCCGCCGGTAGAAGTCCTCATATTGCGGAATAATCTTGCTGGCGCAGAAGCGCGACTGCGCCACTCCCCGCGATGCTTTGGCCATTTTCTGCAACGCCGCCTGGTCGCTGAGCAGTTCGATGGCATGGCGCGCCATGGTGTCCACGTCACCTACGTCGGCCAGGTAGCCGCTCACCCCGTGCTCGATCACTTCGGGAATCCCGCCCACCCGGGTGGCGATGGGCACCACCTCGCAGGCCATGGCTTCCAGCGCCGCCAGCCCGAACGACTCCAGTTCGCTGGGCAGCAGCATGATGTCGGCCAACGGGAGCTGTTCGTAAATCTGGTCCTGCTTGCCCAGAAACAGCACATCGTCGTGGATTCCTTTTTGCACCGCCAGCCATTCGGCGCGCGAGCGGTCGGGACCATCCCCGATCAGCAACAGCTTGGACGGAATTTTCTTGCGTACCCGGTCAAAGATTTCGATGGTGTCGGTGACCCGTTTCACCGGTCGAAAGTTCGAGAGATGCACCAGGACACGTTCTTCTTTGGGCGCGTACTCCGCCCGCCGCTGTGCCGCCTCGGAATCGCGCACGTAGACATCGCAATTGACGAAGTTGTAGATCACCTGGATCCTGTTCCGCACATCGAACTCTCGCACGGTGCGCGCCCGCAGGTATTCCGAGATGGCGGTCACACCATCGCTCTGCTCGATGGAGAATCGCGTGATCGGCAGATACGAACGGTCCAGGCCAACCAGGGTAATGTCGGTGCCATGGAGCGTGGTGACGAAGGGTAGCCTGCGTCCGCGTGGCTTGGCCGCCAGCATCTGCTTCGCCAGCAAGGCGCTCACCGAATGGGGAATCGCATAGTGCACATGCAGGAGGTCGAGATCATACAGCTCCGAAACTTCCGCCATGCGGGTGGCCAGCGCCAGATCGTACGGCGGATAGTCGAACAGGGGATACCGCGAAACTTCCACTTCGTGGTAATGGATGTTGGGATGAGGGTCGGTCAGCCGGATGGGCTGAGCATAGGAGATGAAGTGGATCTCGTGTCCGCGCTCGGCCAGTTCGAGCCCCAGTTCGGTTGCCACCACCCCGCTGCCACCGTAGGTTGGGTAACAGGTGATCCCGATCTTCATGCAGTCCTTTCCCGCCGACTGCCGGGTCTTTCCCATTCGATGGAAACGGAGAAGCCTGGATTCACATTTTGAATGAGGGCTGCAGAAACAAGCGCGACCTACGAGTTCTTCGGCGGCCCCCCGCCCAGGCCGGTGACGGTGGTATCGAGCGCCTCGATCAGCCGCTGAAAACGCTGCTGTGCTGTCTCGTCCAAGCCCACAAACTCAATCCCCATGCCCACCCCGGGATCGCAAGCCCTCACAATACCGACGGTGCTGACCTTTTCTGACTCCATCCAGAAAGTGATCTGCACAGTGGTTCCCAGAGGAAACGGAAGCAGGGTCTCAACATAACAGCCACGGCCGCTGATGTCGGTCGCGCTGGTGCGCATATTGGAGCCGCCCCCGCGCTCATCGTGAATCTCCAGCGGGAAGCGAATCCTGTGGCGGACGAATTTTCTCTTGTTCAGGGCAGCGGCTGCGGGCTGCGCCGCCGGCTGGGCAAGCTCTTGCGTCCACGGACACCCCTGACCCTCGAGCAGCTTCACGCCGGCCTGGATCTTGTGCAGCGGCCCGCCATCGATGACCCAGACCACCCGGACCCGGGCTTTCTTGTCCCCATTCTGCACGCCAATCACGTCGCCGGCGCTGAGCTTGCGCTCCAGGCCGGAGAGTTGCGCACCCACGCTGCTGATGTTGTCCGCGTGCGCATTCTGAAAGAAGGTGTGACCCTCCGCATCCATACCCCACACCCGTACCAGAAGGTCTGCGCGAACGCGTGGCTCAGGTCGGTCTTGCATGCAATCCCGGCTACCATGATACCCCGGTGAAAACCGCCATAGAGTTACGAAGGTAGCTACTGCTTCCAGACACTTGTTCAGCCCCGCAGGCGACTGGCGATTTACGCCAGGTCGGCATAGGAGATCAGGTCAATGCCGCCCGCGGCCAGCAGCTCCCGGGTGGATAGGGAGGTCAGCAACCGCAGTTCGCGGGTCCGCGATTCCTTGAGCCGGGTCCGCACGGCCTGCAGTTGAGCATCGTCGTAGCCGGGATGGCAGACAAATTCCCAGGTCCCTTCGGGGAGCTTCTCAACGATAGAGTGGAACAGCCCTTCACCCAGAGCCCCGGTGGCTACAATGCCGAGAGTGCCGTCGGGTGTGAGCATGCCCGCTTCTTTCACCGCCCGCCGGAACCTTCCCGCCAGGCCGCGTAATGCTCCGACCTCCAGCCACCGTTTCCATAAGATTGGCCGAGCAGCCACTTGGGTGAGCTGGATCACGTCAAACGGGTTGCGCAGCGCCCGGACGCCGCACGCTTTCGCTGCCCGCAACATCGGGTCGAGCACTTGGGGGAGCATGTGGGTGTGTTTGTGCGTGTCCAGATGAGAGACCGCGAGCCCTGTGGACTGAATTCTTCGAATCTGCGCGGTGACTTCTGCTTCGATTTGATCGGGCTTTAGCCTTCGGCAGATCGCCCGCCGAATAAAAGTGCCCAACCCATCCCGGAAGCGCACCTGGTCGTGTGCCAGGAGGCTTGGCACCTGGGACGGATTCAACACCGGAGCCCCATCCACCAACACCACGTGACAGCCGAGGCCGAGCCGCGGTGAGGCTTGCGCCAGCCGCACAGCTTCCGCAAACGCCGGCCCGTTCGCCATCAGGGTGGTCGACGTAACCACCCCGTGCCCGTGCGCCTCCACGATGGCGCGATTCACCCCGGAGGTGAGGCCGAAATCATCGGCGTTGATGATCAAGCGGCGCACGCGAGCAGTCTAACAGGATGTCTGCTGCCCACCCTTCATTGACCGCCGTTTCCGCGCTCACGTATACTCAACAGGAGTAGAGATTCCCCTCATCCTTCGAGGTCTTGAGGCTCCCACCGGGAGCGAGGGGCGGTTAGCTCAGCTGGTTAGAGCGCCTGCCTTACAAGCAGGAGGTCGCAGGTTCGAGTCCTGCACTGCCCACCAGTTCGGCGGTTCCGGTCATCAACCGGGGACGTAGTTCAGTTGGTTAGAACGCTGCCCTGTCACGGCAGAGGCCGCGGGTTCGAGTCCCGTCGTCCCCGCCATTCCTTTCAAGCACTTGCAAGACACCCAGAAAACCAATCTGGGTCCGTTTGGGTCCAATAAGAAAAATTCCTCCCTAATGGACCAATTTTGATTTGCTTCCCGAGAACAGGCCGGCCGGCAAAATCGCACCCACCAGTTTGTCCTGTGCCAACCGCTTGCTCTCCGCTGTGGCCTGCAGATATTTGTTGGTCACATGCAGATTGCTGTGGCGCAGGTAGTCGCGAATGGTGAGTTGATGTTCCCCCATGTCGGCCAGCATCGTTCCCACTGTGTGGCGAAACGTGTGCCAGCCGACGCCGGGGCGCACCGGAAGGTGATCGCAGCCATTGGCGACGGCTCATTCCAATACTCGATTCAATCTCTCTGGACGGCCGCGCAACTGCGCCTTCCGATGTTGATCGTCGTCCCGCGCAACGACGAATATTGCATTCTCAAATCGTTCGCCGTACTGGCAGAGACGCTCGGAGTTCCGGGCCTAGACATCCTTGGTTTCGACGTTGTCTCAATTGCGAAGGGCTATGGGTGCGATGCCGCCCGCCTCGATGATCTTGACTCGATCAAGAAGGCGGCGGTCGCGGCCTGGAGCAAATCGACACCGACAGTCCTCGAGATCCCCATATCTGCGCAAGTACCGTCACTGATCTGATGATGGGTGCCTCGGAGACGCGTAGCCCGATGCCTGGAGAAAAGTCGTGAGCGAGACACCTGTTGTTCATTTGGCGCGACACGGCGAGACGGCCTGGAACCTTACGGGCCAGCACATGGGACGAATCGATATGCCGCTAGGACCAGAACGCAGGTGCCTCGCGGAATTCCTTCAGCGCGGCCTTGAGACCCTGCAGGGCCTTACGGCCCCGCCGCTTACTCCATCGCGTCAGCGCGGCCGCCGGCTTCGCTAGGTCCCGCCGATTGACGCTAACCAGCGACACAGCCATCCGTTTCGTCATCACCGCGTCGTTTGCCAGGCCAAGGATTTTTTCCAGTGCCTCGCAGCGGCTGCTGTAAGTCCTCACCGCGCGAGGGGTATATAGTCCGGCAAGGGTTTCGACGTCAAAGCAGAGTTTTTTGAGCGATTTTCGCAATGCGTGGCGCTTCGACGCTGACAGCCGGCCGGCATGCCGGCTGCGCCGCTTCACCTTGCCAGCAGCGCGGTTCAACAGCGATGGCGCAAGGGTCCGCAGGCGTTTGCCCATGCAGTGGTCGCCCAGCGTCGAGGGCTGGTTCGCCCCCGCTTCCGCCCAGACCGCTAAGCCCAGCACAAGTGCCGTAAAGTCGTGCTCATGCACGGTGTCCGCCACCGCCGCATGGGCAAACTGCCGTGCGACCTCGGCCACTAGGTTCAGATCCTCCAGCCGCTCGACCGGCAAATCCGCCTTCGCCGCCGATAAAGTCTCAAGGCAGAACACGTCCCAGTCGCGCGCCGCTCCGAAGATCTCCCCGAGGCCACGCAGGACTGCGTCGAAGCGCTCTGCGGCAGCCACGTCGAGATGTCCCTCGAACAACTGCAATACGGCGCGAGACTCGCGGATGGCAATACGCATCTGGTGTAATGCCTCGGGGTCGCCGCGCAGAGTCGCGCCGATATTGGCCACTAGATGCCCCAGCGTTGCGCCGAGAATCTCGCGAAATCCAGCGGCGGCTTGCACGAGCCGCCCCAGTTCCGGCATCTGCCCGAAGTGTCCGCCTTCCGTCTGGCCGGTGCGTAAATGCCAGCCGCGCGCCGCTTTGCTCTCCGAAGAGATCCAGAGCGGCGCCAAGGCCTGCAGTTCGGCGGCAAGCCGGTACACCGGTTCAATGCGGCCCCTCTTGAGCTCCAATTCCAATTCGTTGACCGGCTCGCGTGCGGGTCCTGCCTCGATGCTACCTTCGTCGATCGCCACTTCCGCGACAGTATTGTCATCGAGGTGTAGAAGCCGAGTGGTCCGCAGAATATCGGTGACGAATACCGGCTGCAGCCTATCCTTGATGGCCGTAGCTATCATCGTGAGTGCCTGGATCTTCTTAAGCCGTCTGATATCCGGCTCGTCCTGGCTGATCCGCCACTCCCATTCCCTGCGGTTGGCGGCGATACCGCGCTCGTTCGCCTGGGATTTCACGGTTTGCGTTCGCGTGCCTCCGCTTCGTCGGATTCGTAGGGTCAACCCGGTCCGATCCAGCAGATTGTCGGGCGTATCGAAATATGTCGTCACTAAATGATGCTGTCTTGGCTCGACGGCAGCGAGTGCAGGGCTCGCTTCAATAGCTGTCCGACTGCCAGGCGGGAACTGGAGCTTCAGCTCGATCTCGCGCGGATCCGCGGATTTACTGACTCGAGGTTTCATCTTGCAACTGTTTACGGATCGCCAGTAATTCTTGGGCCCGCTCTTTTGTCGTTTTCGGGTAGCTCATTTTGAGGGCGGTGAGCGTCTCGATGATGATCTGGGAAACAATCAGCCTAGCGTTCTCCTTGTCATCGGCCGGAACTATATACCAAGGGGTGTGGTGGGTGCTGGTCGCACCGAGACATTCCTCATACGCCCTCATGTATTGCTTCCAGAATTTCCGCTCCTGGACGTCCGCCACGGTGAATTTCCAATTCTTTTCAGGCTCATCGATGCGATGAAGGAAACGTTTCCGCTGCTCCTGCTTGGAGAGATGGAGATAAATCTTAACGATGTGTGTTCCGTTGTCATGAAGGTGTCTCTCCAGATTGAGGATGGAGCGAAACCGGTCCTGCCAGATTGCTGCGTCGTCTTCCACCGGTGGAAGTCCTTCGCGGCCGAGAATCTCCGGATGCACGCGAACGATCAGCACCTCCTCGTAATAAGACCGGTTGAAGATGCCTATCCGCCCACGTTCCGGCAGATTACAGGTCGTGCGCCACAGAAAATCGTGTTGCAATTCCGTGGCGCTCGGCTGATCGAATCTGAATACTTGGCAGCCTTGGGGGTTGACCCCGCACATAACGTGCTGGATCGCCCCATCTTTTCCGGACGCGTCCATCCCCTGGAAGATCACCAACACAGCAAAGCGGTCGGAGGCATAGAGAAGCTGCTGCAACATGCTCAGCCGCGCAATATGCTCCGCCTGAAGCTCTCGATAGTGCTCCATCGACTTGTACCCAGGCTTCACGATTGTCGCCCATTTCCGAAGCTCGACCTGGTCGCCTTCCCGGACGCGAAAATCGTCTAAAGTGAAGAGGTGAGGCATGGTGCGCGCCGCCTTCAGCCAAGTGCAATAGTTTGAAAGCGAAAACCAGTCTCCGGCTGAGCAGTGACTTCAAAGCATTGCACTTGCCTAACCACAGGCTGTGCTCCCTTCGCCGGCCAACAAAAGGACTGATAGCTATGTCTTTTGTTGTTAGCTATTTGAGTTCAGCAAGCGCATTCCATCGCTGTGCTTAAGATTCGGGGCTATCTGAGAGGTGAAGTGGCTTAATCTCGACTCTGTGACGAAGACTTGGCGATAGGATTCAAAACCTTTATGAGGCAGGCTTGGACTCTAAGTGCCGTCGTTGGCTTCTCATTGAGAACAGATGGAGATTGGCCAGTTCGACTGCACTTACCATTTTCTGCGGATCCCCTTTCCGATGAGGTGAAAGCTCAACCGAATATCAACGCACGAATCGATCAAACTGCGTAAGCAGTACGAATACTCCGCCGCAAAACTGAGGAATGTGAGCACCGAAAAGTTGAGGGAAGCGGCCATCAAAATACAGAAAGCGGGATAAACTGCTTCATCATTGCAGTTCTTTTGCGGCCCGAAGATTCTCACAACGCGTCGGCCAAAAAGAACAGACGCAAGAACTACCTATGCCTGAAGCTTGCGAACCGAGATTGATTCTGGGCAGCTGTAACCATGTGGTGGCGTCATTTTCGGTGCGGCCCGTAGTTGACGGAAAAGTGCGCCGTGAAAGGCGCTGGACTTCAGCGGGTGAAACTCCCGCCCGGGAACTGGTTCGCTCCACCCGGTAGCAATCGAAACAGCGGCGGAGGCAACAAAGCTGTC
>Ga0335070_10000191_pt1 | contig 69721 bp, 65 predicted proteins | sample Lox_Sample_13_FD_206722 | JGI IMG/M metagenome (GOLD analysis project Ga0335070, IMG submission 206722) | Soil microbial communities from Loxahatchee National Wildlife Refuge, Florida, United States - Lox_Sample_1.3 | ecosystem: Environmental > Terrestrial > Soil > Wetlands | place: USA... | reverse complement strand
TCGAGCGTGAGATACTTTTTGTTTCGTCCCTCAACGATGAAAGGGATTCCCACGCCATCGATATTTTCGCCGAAGGGAGTCATCTTGCGAGCCGGGTCTCCATCAGGCGGTTCGATCTTGATGACCTTGGCTCCAAACTCCGAAAAAAAACTGGCCGCAATAATCCCCGAAAAATTCGCATAACTGGCGTCGAGCACCAAAACATCGTCCAAAACCTCGGGTTTACCTTCAGGATTCATCACCTGGGCCAAAGTCTTTCCCCACGATGCAAGGTGATCAGTGGTCTTTCCCGAGGCGACATATCGGGCGTATACTTGCTGCTTCTCCTCTTTGCCGCTCACTTTTTCTCTCTCCCGTAATTAAAGATTAAATCTTCATTTAGATCATAATAGACTGGCGGCTTCAACCCGGGTCGGTCATCAAAGGTGCCGATAATTCTCTTTTTCTCCAATAAGGCAATCTCTTCCTCCGACATTCCCATAAATTTTTTGAGCACCAGCCGGTTATGGTAGCCAATGGGACGGGCTAACCATTTTGTCCTGGCGGGCGTTTTACTGAGCTGGGCTGAGGGGCCGGCCATGACCAGGTCTTTATACAGTTCGTCATGGAATAGGATGACGCTTCCCCTCTGGCGTCTCCAGGGGTCATGGCAGATCTGGTAGTCGTCTAATACTTCCGCGGCTGGGAATTCCTTCTCATTAGCCAGCTTGGTAATCTCCCCAGCATCCAGAGACTTTAACCAGTCGCCAGCAATCTTCGTGAGTGCAGCGGCATTGGCCGGTTTCAGTCTCTCGAAAGTGTCCGTGTAGATTTTTTCTTTAAGGAGATCATCCCGATTCATTGCGCTGCAGAGACCTTCAAATTGTTTTTCAGTCGCGCACGCCAGGGCCACAAACTTTCCGTCCCGGGTCTTGAAGATAGAAGCGGGGACCATGGTCGGGTCACTGTTCGCGGTCCGCGCGATCTCTTTGCCAGTCATGTTGAAGAACGTGAAATGCCAGAGCAGGCGCATCAAGGCCTCAGATTGGGCCAAGTCGATGTACTGTCCCTTCCCGGTTTTTTTACGGAAGTAGAGGGCCATCAGAATGGCCAATGCTCCCATATTGCCGGGGATGTAATCTCCCAAATAATCAGGGAGCTTGTAATACTTGTCTGTATCGGGATAACCTGTCAAACTTAGGACGCCGCTGGCAGCCTGAGCCAGAAGGTCCCAGCCCGGATAGAATCTGAGAGGCCCATACTGGCCGTAAGTAGAACAGCTTAGGTAGATTGCCTTGGGGTTGATTTTGCTGATTTGCGTATATCCCACTCCCCAGGCTTCGGCTGTTCCCGCAGCGAAGTTCTCGGCCACCACATCCGCGGTCTCGGCCAGCCGGTAGATAATCTCTTTTGCCTCCGGTTTCTTCAAGTCGACGCCGATAAAATATTTGTTTTGGGTAATAAAATGCCAGAGAGGGTTCGAATGCTTCCAGTACCTTCCCCAATAGGTGGCCGGCCTCCAGAGGTCCCCGTGAAAAGGAAGTTCAAGCTTGATGACTTCTGCCCCGTATTGGGCCAGAAGTCGGGTGGCGGTGGGACCGAAGATCACGTGGGAGAAATCCAGGACGCGGATCCCTTTGAGGATCTCGGGTTTTTTATTGATCTCGCCAGGGTCAAAAAGTTTGGCCGTAAAGGAAAAATAATCTTCCATTCCTCACCTCCCCAAGTAGGCCTTTTTCACGAGATCGCTCTGCAATAGACCGGTGGCATTTCCCTCGAGCACGATCCTCCCGTCTTGCATGACATAGCCACGATCCGCAATTCCCAGGGCCCGCAAGGCATTCTGCTCGGGAAGCAAAATAGTGATTCTGGACTCTCGGAGCTTTCCCAGGGTTTGGTAAAGGTGATCCTGGATGACGGGAGCCAGACCTAAAGAAGGCTCATCGACCAAGAGCAGTCTGGGCTGGGCCATCAACCCCCGGCCGATGGTAAGCATCTGCTGCTCTCCTCCGGAGAGGAGGCGGGAAGGCATATTCGCTCTCTCTTGCAGAATCGGGAAAAGCTCCATGACCCATTTCATTCTCTCCTGTTTCGCCTGCCAAGCCTTACCCGGATAGGCTCCCAGGAGGAGGTTTTCCTTTACGGTCATGTAAGGGAAGAGTCGTCTCCCTTCCGGCACCTGGACAATCCCCTCGGCGATGATCCTATGGGAAGGGAGGTTCTCTATGGGCTTATCCAAAAACCGAATGCGGCCGGATGTTGACTTGATGATCCCCTGGATGGTATTCAGAAGAGTACTCTTCCCCGCTCCGTTGGAACCGAGCAAAGCCACTATTTCACCCTCCTTCACCCGCAAGCTCACGCCGTGAAGGACTGGGATGACCCCGTGGGAGACATGTAGATCTTGAACCTCAAGCATGGGTCTTCCCTTTCCACCCAGAACCGAGATAAGCCTCAATGACTCTTTCGTTATTTGCGATCTCTTCCGGAGGTCCCTCGGCGATCTTCTCGCCGAAATGAATGGCAATAATCCGCTCGGCGGCTTCCATGAGAACCGCCATCACATGCTCGATCCAGAAAATGGTGAGACCAAATTCTTCCTTGGCCCTCGCAATGAGGTGGACAGCCCGGTTCGCCTCTCCTGGGTTGAGTCCGGCCATCACCTCATCAACGAAGAGAAGTTTCGGCGTGGTCGCCAACGCTCGAGCCAGCTCCAGCATACGGAGTTCAAAAAAGGTAAGATCCCGGGCGAGGATATTGCGCTTGCTGAAGAGCCCGACGAATTCCAGATAATGGGTTGCTTCTGACGCTGCATCCTCCAGCCCCCGGTTTGTCCGCTTTTTACCGCAGAGTGCACTGGTCACCACGCTCATCAGCGCGGTCAATTCTGGAAAGGGTCGGGGAATCTGGTAGGTTCGGCTGAGGCCCATCCGGCATCGCTGATACGGCTTGCTCCGGGTGATGCGCTTCCCGTCCATCTCAATCTCACCGGAATCGGGATAGAGAGAACCGCAGAGGAGATTGACCAGAGTTGTTTTGCCGGCCCCATTGGGTCCAATCAGGCCCACTGTCTCTCCAGGGCTGATGTCGAAGCTGAGATTACTAACGGCGGTGAGGCCCCCAAAACTTTTCGTAATGTTGTGGACCTTTAGGATCTCTGACATTCACTCTATCTCCGTACATGTAAAGTTGGCAGGTACTCGCGATACCGGCGCTTGCGGTAGATCCCGAACAGACCTTCGGGCAGTGCAAAAAGGAGGATGAAAAGGATGATCGGAAAAACCACCGGCTGAATGGCACCCAGGGTGGAGATCAGTATCATTTCCAGGAAAGCGATGAAGTAACCCCCGGCGACGCACCCGAAAACCTGTGCCCGTCCGCCGATGAAAATGACCAGAAGAATTTTCACCATGAACGTAAGGGGAAGATAGGTGATCCCAGCAAACGTTCCGAAGTAATGGGCGAAAAACCACCCGATGACGCCTATCATCCCAGCGGGAAAGACAAAAGCAAGGATCTTCACCATATTAATGTTTACCCCGATCCCGTGAGCGACCTCCTCGTCGTCATTGATGGTGGCCATGATCAGGCCGTAACGGGATTTAAGGATTTTGTTTACGATAAGGAGATATAACAGCATCATGAACATGGAAAGGTAGGCAATCACCAGGAAATTGATTTTTACATTTCCGAGGTTCACTAACAGTTTGATCCCGGCCAGACCGACATCCCCTTTGAAGAGATCCGTGTAGATGAAAGTGACTTCGAGAAAAACAAGGGGTAGAAGTAGGGTCAGAAGAACGTAATAAAGACCACGGGCCAAAATGACCAAAGGGCTGAAAAGAAGAGCGGCGACCAAACTCGTCAGGATAGCGATCGGAAGAGTTTTCAGCGGTCCCCACCCATAAGCAATGGAAAGAATGGCGGCAGTGTATCCTCCGATGCCTACAAAAAAATTCGGGCCGAAATTGAGTCGACCTGTTCCTACCGTCATGAGTGCCAGGGGAATGGCAATGGCGGCATAGAGGTTGGCAGTGATCAGAGTGTTCAGGAGGATAGGGCTGACGAAGTAGCACAGGACGGGGAAAATAACCAAGCAAGCTGTCCAGATGAAAGTGTTTCTCCAGTACCTGGGCTCAAGCATCCAGTCCCATTTTTTTCCTTTGGAGCGAATGATGATCCGGTCTCTTTTGATCTCAATATTTACCATAAGGCCTCACTCTTCGCGATCCCCTGCGGTCTCACCATCAGGATCACCATCACCAGGACCAGAGCTGAAAGGTTCATAAATCGAGGTTCCCCGAGCACGAAAGAGACAAGGGAGTGAGTCAGCCCGATCAGAAAACTAGCAATAATCGTTCCTTTGATGTTTCCCAGGCCCCCCAAAATAGCCACCAGGATGGCTGTGGTCATATAGATTGAACCCATCCCGGGCTCCACTGACCAGACCGGAGCCACGATCAAGGTGCCGACGATTACCGGGATCAGGACCAGCATCATTGTGAAGACATAAAGACTCTCAACATGAATCCCGATGATCTTGCTACTGTAAATATCCTGGGAGATGGCGCGCACTGCCAAGCCCGTTTTGGTCTTAAGGAAGAAAAGAACAAATAAAATCGTAAGGAGAATAGCAATTCCCGCTCCCGTGAGAAGTTGGTTCGAGATCACTGCGACCCCGATCTTAGAGCTTCCTTTGAGGAGAGTTGTCTCCAGAAAAACGCCGGCCTGGATCGGGTAGCGGTAATTGACTGCTTGCTCCACAATGATAGAAAATAAGAGAAGTCCTGTGAGGAGAATCTCTTCTCGCTGGACGAATTTTATAATGATGCCCTTATAAATAAGGATGGAAATGAGAAACTGAAGGACGACCATGCCTATTATGGCAGGAAATAATCCCAAGCCGAGTTCTTTCATAAGCATCCAGGTGAGGTAGACGGTGAGGGCAAACAGGTAGGAATATCCAAGATGGAAAATCCTCAGCACCCCGCATATGATGGAGAATCCAAGGGAGATGAGCAGGTAAAGAGATCCGAGGACAAAAGAGTAAATCAGTACGACCTGGACGGTATCCCACATGAGTGCTCTACCTCCATGCCCGAGTCGTCAAAGGATTAGCAAAAAAAATACATGTACCTTCCGCAGTCTGAAAATTTCTTGGACAAGCGAGGACATTTCGCAGGTAAAAAAGCGATAAAAGTTTATACTAACGATATTAAAAGAAAGTCAAGAAAAAATTTGGAGAAGGGTATTAGATTTCATGAATCCTTTGCCCGGATTCAGAGTGTTCGGCCGGATTTGAGAATTCCTTACGCCTCGATTCTAACCCGCAGACTTGTTTATGTCGTCAGCGTTCCGCCGTCAACATAAATGGAATGGCCGGTGATGAATTTGGCCGCATCCGAGGCCAGGAAAAGGACGGATCCGACAATCTCTTCAGGCTCGGCGATGCGGCCCATTGGAATTGCCAAAGCCACGTGCTTGACCGCTTCAGGGTTAGACCAGATGGGTTTGCTGAAATCTGTTCGGGTTAAGGTCGGCCCGACGGCATTGACCCGGATTCCGTATGATGCCCATTCGCGAGCCATGCAGCGGGTCAGCATTTTTAGGGCCGCCTTGCTGCAGCCATAGGCAGCCATGCCCATCTCTGCTTTTTCTGCCCCTACCGTAGTAATATTAATGATGCATCCGCTTTTCTGCTCGATCATTTTACGGGCCACGGCGCGACTCAACAGCCAAGCGGCTTTGACATTCGTGTCGAAAATCTTGTCCCAGCCGTCTTCACGCAAATCAAGGAGACCGCGTAAGAAACTTCGAGCCGCGTTGTTCACGAGGATATCGATGCGCCCAAACTCCTGCAACGTCCTCTGTACCAGATTTTCGAGTTGCTCATTGATGGTTAGGTCTGTGACGACTGCCAGGGCCTTCCCGCCCAGTTTACGGATTTCTTCGGCAACCGCTTCGATTTCATTCTGCGTCCGGCTGGCCACGGTCACAGAAGCTCCGGCTCCTGCGAGTCCTAAGGCAACTGCCCGGCCAATTCCTTTTCCGCCTCCTGTCACGATGGCGACTTTGCCACTCAAGTCAAACTGAACGCCTGCCATTTATGCTTTCCTCCTTGGTTAAGAAAATAAAAACGAATAGCACGAATCCCAGCGAATGATACGAATAGGCAAAGTGCATCAGCACATCAGAGGATCGGTGGGAAGGATATCAGCCCCCAGGATATCAGAGAAATCTGATGCCCTGATCCCTGATCATCTGCCTACTGATATACTGGTTCCTGATATACGTGCCTGTATTCGTGAAATTCGTTCTTGGTAATCATTTTCATAATTCGTGGATGCCCTATTCTCCCCTGAAAACGGGCTCACGCTTCTCCAGGAACGCGGTGAATCCTTCCTTCGCATCATTGCTTTTGGCGATTTTATCCGCCCACTCCCGGTCAACACAGATGCCCTCTTCGATGCCCTTTTCGAGTCCCACGGCCATACCGTTCAGCACGGCGCTCACTGCAAGGGGTGGCCGCTTGGTCAGGGCGAGTGCGAAGGCCATGGTCTCTTTCATCAGCTCCGCCCGGGGAAAGACCCGGTCCACCAGGCCGATGGCCAGTGCCTCCTGCGGCAAAAGCCTTTTGCTGAAAAGAATCATATCCAATGCCTTAGACCGGCCAAGGAGACGCGGCAGCCGCTGTATGCCACCCCAGCCAGGAGTGATCCCCAGGTTCAATTCGGGGCAACCGATCGTCGCCCTCTGATTATCCGTCATAAACCTGAAATGACATACCAGCGCCAGCTCACACCCGCCGCCCAGAGCATGCCCGTTGATGGAAGCGATGACCGGCTTAGTGAGCCGGTCGATGCGACTGAATACTTCGTTGCCGTTTGGCCCTTTCCTGATATTGGCTATATCTGTTACATCCATCCCAACGCTGAAAGCCATATTACCTGTGCCGGTGATGATCACGACCCTGGTATCTTTGCCCTGCTCCAATTCAATGATGGCCTCGTTCAATTCTTCCCGTATTCCAAGATTAATCGCGTTCGCCGGAGGCCGATTCAGCGTGATGGTACTGACGAAATCCCTCGTCGTCACCATGATGTCTTTATAGCTCATAATCGCCTCCAATTCGGGAGTTGGGTTCTGGAAGTTATTCTCAGCAGCCGTTTCGTAACGTCAGCTTCAAAAAAAATGACAAATGGTTGCTTTTGATTGTGTTGAATATACGAAAAAAAGAAGTTGCCTGTCAAGCATACCAGAAGAACACGCAGGCAGATTCATCATCTTGACAACAATTTTTTCCCCTGCTATCGTTCAAATCCATAAGCTTTCGGTATCGTAAGCTTTGCGACGAATAAAAATTCCAGCCTGAATTTTGTTATCCAATAGATGAGAACACGGAGACATTCTTTTTAAAATATGGATCGGCCATGGCTGAAATTTTACGAACCTGGAGTACCGCACCATATCCAATATCCGGATGTCCCACTGGATCGCCTTCTGGATGATGCGGTTAGGGATTTTCCCGAAAAGGAGGCCATCGTTTTCCATGGCCGGAAGATCACCTATCGCGAACTGGGTGAAGCGGTCGCCGAAGCGGCCTCCGGCCTTGCCCAGAAAGGGCTGAAGAAAGGGCAGCGCATGGCCATCATGCTCCCCAATTGCCCTCAGTATGTGGTCGTTTATTACGCGATCCTTAAAATCGGCGGGATTGTCGTCAATGTGAACCCGATGTATGTCGAGCGAGAGCTCGAATTCCAGCTAAAGGACGCCGGGGTAGAGATGATTTTGGCCTTGAAAGAGTATTATCCACGATTGCAAGCAGTCAAAAAGGTAGTCTCTTTGAAGACTATTATCCTTACCGATCTTGATGAAACACTTGGTGAAAGCCATTTGCCAAAATCGGCCAAAGAAATTTTGGACTACTCAGAATTACTCGAAATGGGAAGATTGCTCCCTGCGCCTTTTGTGGAAGTGGACCCTGGAGAAGTGGCAGTGCTCCAATATACCGGGGGGACGACCGGTTTCAGCAAAGGGGCGATGCTGACCCATCGAAACCTGATCGCCGATGTCTTTCAATGTGTTAGCTGGAATCAGGATGCGGTGAGAGGAAAGGAGAGAATGCTCGCGGTTCTTCCGTTTTTCCATGCCTATGGAATGACCGTGGCGATGAATGAAGCGATTGAATTGGGCGCGATGATCATTCTCCTGCCGAGGTTCAACGTGGATGATGCCCTGGAGGCCATCAATCTTTACCGACCCACACGTTTTCCGGGAGTGCCCACCATGTATATGGCCATTATGAACCATCCGGAAATTCACAAGTACAATGTCTCCTCGATCCGTGTGTGCAGTGCAGGTTCCGCTCCCATGCCCATCGAAGCCCAAAAGCGTTTTGAAGAGTTAACGGGCGCAAAAATCAGCGAGGGATACGGACTTACCGAAGCCTCGCCCGTAACGCATGCCAACCCTTTCTTGGGCAAACGGAAGATTGGAAGCATCGGATTGCCCCGGCCTGATGTCGATTCGAAGATCGTCGACCTCGAAACAGGAGAGAGAGACCTTCCTCCGGGAGAGGTGGGCGAGCTCTGCATCCGGGGTCCGCAGGTCATGCTGGGCTATTGGAATCGGCCTGAGGAAACGAGTAAGACTTTGCGCAATGGTTGGCTTTACACCGGTGATATTGCCTATATGGATGAGGAAGGCTATTTCTATGTTGTCGACCGGAAGAAAGACATGATCATCTGCAGTGGTTATAATGTCTACCCGAGGGAGATTGAGGAGGTCCTCTATCAGCATCCGAAAATTCAGGAGGCCTGCGCCCTCGGCGTTCCAGACCCATACCGGGGCGAAACAGTGAAAGTGTTTGTCGTGTTGAAGGAAAAACAACAGGCTACTGCAGAAGAGATCATTGAGTATTGCCAGAAGAATATGGCCAAATATAAAGTGCCCACATCCGTTGAGTTCCGCCAGGAGCTTCCCAAATCAAATATAGGAAAGGTGCTTAGAAAAATCCTTAGAGAAGAGGAGATGAAAAAAAGCTCCGATCGCCCGAGCTACTAAGGAGTCCATAATTGATTAGACATAAGTTTTGGGAAAATCTCCCCCTCCCCTCTTTGCCAAAGAGAGGAGTTCCTCCCTTTGGAAAAGGGAGGTGAGGAGGGATTTTACAAAAATTCTTGACCTTCGGGTCATTTAATGTGTTTTGTCTTTTATGGACTGATTAGTAACTTGAACTTCATGTTCATTTTCAAACCGAGAACAAGGAGAAAGAGAGAATGTCCGGAGAAGACCAAAAAAAGGTGATGACCACCCAGGAGGCCATTCGTCGCTTTGTGAACGACGGCGACCATGTCGTCATCGGTAATTACACAGTTGGCACCTGCTACAATCAGATCACCGAGATCATCCGCCAACGTAAAAAGGGGTTGACGATTTACAGCCAGTCCGGAGTGTTTGACGTGGAAATGCTCATCGCGGGTGACTGCGTGAGCCGAGTGATCACCACCTATTGCATCCGCTCGGGAGGTCGGTCCGGCGGAAGCATGCTGGAGCGCTACCAGCGTGCCGGAAAGATCGAGGTGGAGGACTACTCGAACTTCACTTACAATGCTCGACTCACAGCGGGTGCTCAGGGATACTCATTTATGCCTGTACTGCCCGGGATCATGGCCTCGGACGTTTTCAAGGTCCGGGACTTCATGGGTGATGACAAGTTTGGCGTGGTCAAGTGTCCCTTCACTGGCCGGGACGTGCCCGTGGTTCCCGCGGCCAACCCGGACGTCTGCATCGTTCATGTGCAGCGGGCGGACAAGTTCGGGAACGCGCAATATTGGGGTGCCCTGGGTTCGGTATCGTGGGCATGTTTAGCCAGTAAACGGGTGATCGTGAGCTGCGAGGAGATCGTGGACCACGAGATCGTCAAGGCCTCTCCGCAATATACGATTGTGCCCAGCTTTCGAGTGAACGCGGTGATCGAGGAGCCAAGAGGCGCTCACCCTGCGGAGCTCTCGGGTTGCTACAATCTCGACATTCTATTCTGGGCCATGATGGATCTCTCCAACCGGACCGAGGAAGGCTTTAGGGCTTGGATGAAGGAGTGGGTCTATGACCTGCCCAGCCGGACGGCCTACCTTGAGCATTACGTCGAGCGCTTCGGCAAGGAGTCTCTCGACAGGATCAAGGCCAGACCTTATTATTCTGCTCCGGTAAACTATGGGTCCGCCTTCACTTCCATGTGGGATAACGAAGGTAGGATGTTACTGCTGGGCATGACAAGGGAAGAGCTCGAAAACTTAATGGCGGAAAGGGGGTTGTTGATCGATGTCTCCAAGAGCGACTAAAGAAGAATTGATGATCATCGCAGTGGCGCGCGAGATCAAGGATTACGAAAGGGTCTTGCTCGGGGTGGGGCTCCCCACCACCGGCGGCAGCCTGGCAAAGGCCACTCACGCCCCCAATGCGGTGCTCATGACAGAGGCCGGCATCATTGACTTCAATCCGCTGATCCCACCCAACCACATCGCCGATGTCATGTGCCTCCGGGGTTTCTCTTATGCCCTCGACCTCTTCAATACCTTCACGACCATCACCTACCGGGGATTTGTGGACAAAGCCATCCTGGGAGTAGGCCAGGTGGACAGATACGGCAACATCAATACCTCCTTTATGGGCGGTACTGCCAAAACCGGGATGCGGCTCACCGGCGCTGGCGGCGCGCCCGACTTCGTCTCCTATGCCAAAGAGACCATCCTCACTTTGAAGGGCGGCGAATTCGTGGAAAAACTTGACTACCTCACCTCTCCCGGATACCTCGGAGGCGGCGATGAACGGGACTCTCGTGGAATTTTTGCGTCTGGTTCCGGACCCAGTATGATGATCTCTACCGAGGCGATCTTCCGCTTCGATAAGAAAACCAAAGAGGTTTATTTAGAGTCACTGTTTCCGGGCGTCGATCTCAACATGATCAAGTCGAAGGTCCCTTGGGACCTCCTGGTGGCCAAGCCCCTCAAACATTTTCCCATCCCGAAGGAGGAGGAAATCAACTACATCCGCACCTTCGCTCCCCACCACTGTATTCCCCGCCAGATGATGAATGAGCTCGCTGTAAAAAGATTGCTTGAGTTTGCAGGTGGAAAGCATAGGGGGAAGTAGCGCGAGATGCGCTGCGGGGGCTTTGGGTTCGGGAGATTCTAAATGGGATTTCCCCTAAATCCAGTTTGCCCTCTTCTTAGAGGAGCGGAACTCGTGGGGAAGAAAAGGGACGTTCGTGCAGAACGTGACTGGGGGATCTGATATTTTAACCTAACTTCCTCCGGCAATTCCCGGCTCGCCGCAATCCTCGTTACACACGATGCTGTCACTCCGATAAAGCGCACCACCTCCGCCCGCGAAAAATCTATCTCTTTTACCGATACCTGTTCAAACTCTTCCCCGGCCTTCGAAATCACAAGCCTCCGATTACCGGACCGCAACTCCTCTATCGTCGTCCCCCAGTTCTCACATACTCGCTGGCCCAACAACGGAAGGTTCACTCGAAGCCGATTCGAGCGGAGATGGGGCTCCAAGCACGTTCTGCTCGAACGTCCCCCAGAGCTATCCCTCCCGTTATCCCGACCTACGCCTTTTCTGTAGCCGGAATCAAGCCCTGCTTCTCCTTCAGCCATCCTTTGGTTGAAAAGACCTATGAGAGAAAAATAGCTTGTATCCTTTTACGGGTGAAACCCGCCCATTTCAAGCACGACCGATTCTCAGATGATTACCCTTCGCCCTCCTTCCTCACCCCTTGGATGATGAATTGGAATACCTCAAAGGTGTCCCTGGTGATCCTGTCGTATTCCTCCTTATCGGTAATTCGCATGAATCTTGCCACCGACACAGGTCCGAGTGATTTTATATCCTTGAATTGTCCCTCAATATTCTTGAAAGCTTCTTTCATTAACCCATGATTTCTCAATTTCGTTAGCTCGGATAGAACTGAATTGGGTCCTTCTTTGTAATATTTTGCAAGCATATACAGATCATAAGCATCCTTTTCACTTGTCCGTTCACCTAATGCTATGCCTTTCATCACAAAGCATGCCGTAACATCCGCTACTTTGATGTCCAATTCGATATTTGCCCCATTTGATATCGGACCTGATAAATGAATTACGTCTGCATGATTGAACACGATATCGGTTCCACGCCCCTTCCTGGCCAGCATTTCCTGTATTATTTGATGCCTCCTTTTCTTAGCTGTGCCACCGTATTCAGGGGCCAAGAAGTCAATTCTCACTTCGATCTCTTTTCCATCTTCAGGGACAACCTTTTTTAAAAAACTTGCAGGAATATCTCTGCCCAGGGCATCTTTCTTGTGATAGAATCCTCTTTCTCTAAGAATCTCAAGAATGCTCTTATAGGCAGTCTCTGGAATGGAAGAAGCATCAAGGGCCACGTCAATATCCAACGAACCAACGTGCTGGTCATGCTCTCCGGTATACTTATATTTTTCGAGGAGAAAGTAAGGCACCCATCCTCCAATGAGCACGATTTGATTACGATAAGGTTTCAGATATAGAAAAAGCTCTCGCATCACAATTACACAAGCCTCTATTTCTTCAACCGTAAATCCCATCTTCACGCCTCAGAATTTAATGATCTTCTCCCTTAGAAATTGGGCCTGCTCCCTTCCACGTCCTGCGTCGTTATACAAATCGAGATATATCTGTATAGGATTCGCAACTCTAACGGAATCAATTTCTTGAGCCTTATAATAAACACCCTCATCGTAAGGTACGACTATCTGCAAATTTGCTCCGGAAGGGACCTCTTTTAATTCAAGCTCCTCTTTGAGTTGATCCATATCACCGGCGAAATAGCTCGTGGCCACATTGTATCTTGTGAATGGTGCAAGGCGGTTAGCACCTGAAAAAAGAGTAAAAGCATATTGAGCTTTTCTTGTCCTACAAAATTCAGCAAACCGTTTTTCGATCTGGGTCACCTGCATCATGGAATAGAGGCTAAATATTCTATTTTTCTCAAAACGATAATTGTCCCTCCATAAATCGAGTAGCTTCGTTTTATCGATTGCTTCTAAATCCTTTGGTTCTTCTGACCACAGTGCGAATTCATCCAATTTCTTGTTGACCTTTGACAATTGACCAAGGCTGATCCCGATTTCCTTGGCGATGCCTCGATAACTATTCATGGATTCTTTTCCTTGCCAATCCCTAAGCAAATAGAACCTCAATACCCTTTCCGCCTTCGGGTTAAAAAGTCCCGTCGGTTCGCTCCGGTATTTGAATCTGTTCGGTTTCCCTTCAATCTCCATGTAGAAGGAATTAAAATCCATGTAGGCATTTCCAGAGAGATCCAAGAACCCCACCCCGATCTTCTTACAGATTTCCCTCCCCACTTCCGATACGTAAGGGGCGATGATCACTGGATAGCCTTTTTTACCTCGTTGGCTTATTTCCAGAAGCTGTAGCCCTTTTTCTCTTAATTGTTTGGGGTATCTTTGACCCACCACTTCACAAAGAAGGATTTTGGTTTTGCCCGTGACCTTCAGGCGTAGTATAATATCGACCATCCTGGCGGCCTCATAGAAATCCTTTGGGAGTGCTGCGAGGGGGACGACAGTCGCATCGTTAAGCTTAGGGAAGAGCTCTCTAAAGTCGGCCTTGAATCTTTGCTCAATCTCTTTTTCGGTCATTTTTATGTTCACCAGTAATAGGATGTTCACTAATTAGTGAACAGTATAAAATTAGTGAACACAAATGTCAAGAAAAATACAGTATTTGATCAGAACATAGGATGTTCCCCAAAGCTATTGACTTCAATCCGCTGATCCCACCTAACCACATCGCCGATGTCATGTGCCTCCGGGGTTTCTCTTATGCCCTCGATCTCTTTAACACCTTCACGACCATCACCTACCGGGGATTTGTGGACAAAGCCATCCTGGGAGTAGGCCAGGTGGACCGATACGGCAACATCAATACCTCCTTTATGGGCGGCACTGCCAAAACCGGGATGCGGCTCACCGGCGCTGGCGGCGCGCCCGACTTCGTCTCCTATGCCAAAGAGACCATCCTGACTTTAAAAGGGGGCGAGTTTGTGGAAAAACTCGACTACTTCACCTCTCCCGGATACCTCGGAGGTGGCGATGAACGGGACTCTCGTGGAATTTTTGCCTCAGGTTCCGGACCCAGCATGATGATCTCTACCGAGGCGATCTTCCGCTTCGACAAGAGAACGAAAGAGGTGTATTTAGAGTCACTGTTTCCGGGCGTTGATCTCAACAAGATCAGGTCAACAGTCCCCTGGGACCTCCAGGTGGCCAAGCCTCTCAAACCTTTCCCTGTTCCTACGGAGGAGGAAATCAACTACATCCGCACCTTCGCTCCCCACCACTGTATTCCCCGCCAGATGATGAATGAGCTTGCTGTAAAAAGATTGCTCGAGTTTGCAGGAGGAAAGGCTAAGGGGAAGTAGGAGTGAGGTGCTGTGTAAGGGACCTCGGGGCGAGCGGTTCTATGGCTTGCGGACCTATCTCGAAAGTGCTAAAATCTGACCAGACTGACTAATTAAATAGGGAGGTTCCTATCATGGGTATGTGGCAACTCCAGGAGGCGAAGGCCCGCTTGAGCGAGGTTGTCAAGAGAGCAACGAAGGAAGGCCCGCAGAAGATCACTGTACATGGGGAGCCGGCCGCTGTCTTGATTTCGAGCGAGGAGTACGAACGCCTGAAACACCCAAAAGACGGCTTCGTCCAATTCATGCGAAGATCACCGCTTTACGGCTTGAAGCTTGATCTGAGACGCGACCAAACCCTTACGCGCGACGCGGAGGTTTCATGAGTTATCTGCTCGACACCAATATTCTGTCCGAGACGGTCCGCCGCAATCCGAACAAGGCGGTAATCGCATGGCTCGATCAACTCCCCAGTGAGGCGCTCTATGTGAGCGTTCTGGTACTTGGTGAAATTCGCAAGGGCATTGAATCGCTTTCAGACAGGAAACGGCGGGAGAAGTTGCGCCTCTGGCTGGAGCATGATCTCCCGGAATGGTTTGAGGGTCGGGTGCTTCCGGTTGATCTTGCGGTTGCCGACCGTTGGGGTCGGCTGCTTGCGGAGGTGGGAAGGCCGGTTCCCACGACCGACAGCCTTCTTGCCGCGACTGCACTGCATCACGAGTTACGGTTGGTAACGCGGAATTCCGGAGATTTCGATTATCCTGGCCTCGATGTGATCAACCCCTTCCGTTAAGCCCAAGGAGATCTATCTCGAATCGCTGCTTTCGGGTGTGGATCTGAACACGATCAAATCTAAAGTCCCCTGGGACCTCCAGGTGGCCAAGCCCCTCAAACATTTTCCCATCCCGAAGGAGGAGGAGATCAACTACATCCGCACCTTCGCTCCCCACCACTGTATTCCCCGCCAGATCATGAATGAGCTTGCTGTAAAAAGATTGCTCGAGTTTGCAGGAGGAAAGCATAAGGGGAAGTGAGGTGCGGTGCAGGGCTTTGGGTTGAGCAATTCTAAGCGGGATTCCCTTAATCCAGGTTGTCTTCTTCTTGGATGAGCGGAACTCCTGTCCCTTGGGACAATCATAGGCCTCACCTCCTATCCCTGATATTAGTTTCTTCTTGCTAAAGAACCTTTTGATAATTCCTCCTTTCTCTTTGAGATTAACTCCAAATGGAGTTCTCCCGAATCCAATAGGTCTCGATATTAATTGATTTGAATCGTACATCTTCTTACAGGCATTGCAGTAAGCGTGACCTTTACCTGCCCTTGTTAAGTCCAGGGCTATGTAACCAAAATAGTCTGATTCGACTTTGATGGCTGGAGACGGCATGAAGAAATTGCTTCCAATATTTCTGTGGCCTCACGGACTTTTTGATCAGAGTAATACTTGAGGCGGTTAATCACGTCTGGGAGCTCAAAATCAAACATGGCATTATCGTTTTTGAACATCACTGTTTTCATAGAACCTCCGTGGTGGTTGTAGATGAATGAATTGTGGATGAGTAGGAGTTTCTTCTAAAAATTAATATATATAGGAGTTGAACGTATCCCTGATCGTTTATCTGAAGAAAATACTGGGATAAATGTGGGGGAATTGAAGGTAGGGAAGTTCTATTTGGTTGGTTTCTATCTAATCACTGTGAGGGGTTTCTTGGTTTGGTGAGTTTATCTTATTTTTGATATGAATGGGGTTGTTTGTTTCACCTGCTACTGCACAGCTTTGGTTGGTGTCAAGCAATGAAGATTTGCAGTAGGAACAAATAGTGTTGACAGCACTTCAGATGGCTCTCCAGAGGAGACACCCTCCTGCGGGAGTCATCCATCACTCGGATCGAGGCGTGCAGTATGCAGCCCATGAGTATATCGACGTCCTGCGGGCGTATCAGTTTCGGATCAGTATGTCCCGCAAAGGTAACCCTTACGACAACGCTGCGGCCGAGAGCTTCATCAAAACCCTCAAGACCGAGGAGGTCTATCTCTGGGAGTATCAGACGATGGAAGATGCCCAGAGGCGACTTCCCTACTTCATCGAGGACGTGTATAATCAGAAACGGCTGCACGCTTCCTTGGGGTACCGTCCCCCGGTGGAATACGAGGCGATGCTTGTACCAGAAACATTCAACCACCCCTGTCTGACTCTAACTTGAGTGTCCAAACTCAGGGGTGCAGTCCAAGGCGCAGAACATGGGGCCAATAATCATTCTTGACAAATCGGCTCTTCAATCGCTTTCCTTTGATGAAATTATCACTCTCCATAAGTATTATCTCTTAAATATACCTCCGGTCCTGACAATTGAAATTCTGGGCGACTTAAAGAAACCCACAAAGAATTCACTGTCACAAGAAAAGGTTGTTGAACTTGCTAATAAGTTGCTACCATTTAATTCTGCAATTAATGTTCACTATAAGGATTCTATCGCGGCATCATTGTTGGGTTATCCTGTCAACATGGATGGTCGTCCGGCAATAGGAGGAGGACGTAGTATTCTAACAAAAGAGGGTGAAAAAGGAATCATTTTTGAGGAGACTCCAGAGGAAGAAGCCTTATTGAGGTGGAGAGATGGGAAATTTACGGAAGCTGAAAACATTCTTGCTGAGAGGTGGAGGGAATCAACTCGAGGGGTGAACCTTGAAGTTTTTAAGAAGCATCTAAAGGATGTTTATAATGCTATACCTAAATTTAGTAGTTTAGAGGAATTAAAAAACTTTTTAAATGAGTTCCTGCTAAATCCTCTCCTCCAGGTTAATCTTTTAACATTGTTAATTTATGAATTTAATCTAAGTTTTAATACTGCACAAAGAGCATTTCTTAGGTGGGAAACTGAGGGACACAAGATTATAAAAGATTTCTCTCGTTATGCTTTTTACTGTCTTTCAGCAAATTTGTTTTTCGAATTTGGGCTTATGAACAATTTGATAGGAACCAGAACGACTAATCGAGTTGACTTAGAATACATTTTTTACTTCCCGTTTTGCATGGGTTTTGGCTCGAATGATAACTTCCATAAAACAGTGTCACCTTTTTTCTTAACATCAAGGCAATCCTTTATTTCTGGAGAAGAATTAAAATTAGACCTAAGGTCAATATCCGATCAGTGGAATGCTCTAGATGAGAAAGGAAAGGCAGAATGGAAAACAAAGTTTGGTGTCGCTCCTCCTGAAAATTGCGAATCTCTTTCCTCAAGATTATGGCAACGCCATATGGGTTCTTGGAAGCATGCTGGGGATATGACATCTGATTTATCTGATGAACAGAATAAAAGGTTTGCTGAGTTTATAACAAAGAAACTTGAGGGTGAAATTGGAAGTCCAAATTCTAAGAGTGATTTTGGCTCTGATGATGCGGATTTCATTATTAAGAAAAGAACAATTAGAATTGATGATCTTTGCCCATGTGGTAGTGGGAAACAATTCAAGGATTGTCATGCAAAAAAATTCGCCTGACTTGTCTCTTTTGTTCAGAACAGAAACGTGAGTCCCTTCTATAGTCAGAGTTTATGAAAATTATAAAACGGTGTTTACCCCTGTTAAGCCCCTATTTGCCCCCTCCATAATACCTCTCTTAAGTGGAACCGGTTAATTTAATTCTAGGAATGATGGATGGGTTCGTAGCTGTTAAGGTGTTAGGGTGAAAATGGAAGGGATAAGAATATTTATAGGAGGCCCAAAAAGGTTCGTGTTATTTATCTTTCTTCATAGTTCATCCCCGTTCAAAATGACCAATCCTTTTTAAGCGTTAACATAGGAATCCACTTCCATTCGCTGAATACGAAATAATATTTCATAGTAGGCAGAATTCGCTTATCCCCTAACTCATTACGAAATTCTATTTTTAAATCTAGAGTTAACTGATTATCCCTATTTTCATCTGAGTATTCCTTAATCATCTCTTTAACAGTCTTACCACGTTGCTTTAAAAGGGATTCAATTTCAAACCATCCGTTAGCAGGTTGCCCCGGCGAAATAGTCCAAACCTCCTTCCCGCTATAAGCCCCAGCAAGATTAACAGGCACACCATAGACTTTAAAGTCACACCAAACCTTCGCTTCGAGCACTAGATTTGATGGATTCAGTATTGCAAATCCAGTTCTTCCCTTATCTCCTTTATGATCTGTAATTGCCATAGCATAGGTTGCTAGCAGAAGATTTTCGCGTTCCCACCTTTTTTGAGTTAATCGGGCTAATCTATTTGTATCGAACGCATAGAATATTATAGCGATCAATGTCAGAGTAAGAACCCCAAAAGTTCCGATTTGTAAAATGTCAAAATTTGGCTTTTGTCTTGCCTTGTAAACTATAAGACAAGCCAAGAAGAAAATTAACCCAACTGAAGGAAATAATACCCACCACATATTCACTTTCTCCTCAAATGGACCTATCAGTTATCAATAATACTTCATAATATATGCAATTCTTAAGCTTTTTGGAAGTGGCAATTTTTTTAAAAAAAATCCACAACCGACGTTTATGGTGTCTAAAGAGATTAAGATTCTGGTAAGTGTTTTGGATTCTGATTTCCTCACTTTTCTGAAAAGTCAATAATCCTTAGCATAAGTGAATCAATTTTGTTGAGTGGTGAGGCAACATTGACATTAATAGAAAATTAGGGTAGTAATGGCTATGCCTTTTTCCGAAAAGATAAAATTGGAAGCAAAAAGAAAGGCTGCCTTTCAGTGCTGTATCTGCAGACAAGTCGTTGTGGGGTTGGAAGCCCACCACATTATACCTGAAGAATTTGGAGGATCTAGTGATTTGGACAATGCGGCAGCTCTATGCCCAAATTGTCACACTGCTTATGGAAATGACCCTGAAAAAAGAAAGGAAATAAGACAGCGACGTGATTGGTGGTATGAACAGGTAGAGAAAATGTATCCACCACAGGGATTTGGCCCCGGTATTTTTCAGAAATTGGAGGAAGTAACCCAAAAGTTAAATGGCTTACCATCTGGTTTATCTAGCCTGGAGGAAGTCAAGAGACTGTTTAAGGATCTCTCAGAGGAAGCTATCGATAGAGTTACAACTGGCAACGCGAACGCTACAGCATCAACCCTTATAAATACTTTCGTCCCTACCACATCCGGCGGATCACCATATGGGCAGGAAATTTTAAAATGCCCTAGATGTGGTCAGCTGATTACCCAGCAAACAACCACATGTCCAGGATGCGGTATGCGGGACCCTGCTTTTCATGGTGATTAAGATTTTTGCTTAATCTTTTTCTTTAAAGAACTCCAGAACCTGTTTCTTATCAACCCTCTTTGGAAGACCTTTAGCCTCAGCAAGAAGACGAGTTTAAAAAGCCAAGATCGCCTTTCCTCCCACCACAATAAGTGTGGATGTGCTCGAGGGCTTGTGTGTTGGTTGCAATGAGAACACAGTATTTATCAAGAACCACCAATTTCCTCTATAGATATCCGAATGATTCCAGCTAAGTAAAATGCCGAAAATTCCTAACCCAGTCTGCCCTCATTATGCGATCACACTGGGCAGGGAGTGTTATCAAAAACTTGTCTGGTGTGATGGTGGCATCTTCCTCAAAGTTTGGCTTGACTACCCAGAATCGAATCTGTATATCTTTTGTTATACGTCTCCATGAGGTAAAAATGAGATGACGGTAGAAAAGCATTTCAAGGAAAGATATGAAGCAGGCGACACTCCTTGGGATATTGGGGAACCTGATTTCAACCTTATTGAGACTGTAAACAAGACGCCGATCAAACCCTGTAGAGCATTGGATATCGGATGCGGAACTGGGGATAACGCCATATGGCTTTCCCAACAAAACTTCCATGTGGTAGGAATTGATACTTCAGAGATTGCAATAGAGAAGGCTAAAGAGAAAGCTTTAAAAGCCAACGTCAAATGTACCTTTATTGTGGCTGACATCCTCACAGACCACGTTGAAGGGGCTCCATTTGGCTTTGTGTTTGATAGAGGTTGTTTTCATTCATTAAATTCGGATAAAGAACGGGAAAGCTTTGCCAAGAATGTGAATGGCTATTTAGAAAAAGATGCCCTGTGGGTGAGTCTTGTTGGCAACGCTGATGAACAACGTCATGCCCCAGGTCCACCACAGCGGAGTGCTAAAGATATCGTTAACTCTGTGGAGCCCTACTTCGAAATCCTTTCGCTCGTTTCAAGCTATTTCGGATCTAATCGCCCAAACCCGCCTAGAGCCTGGGTTTGCCTGATGCGGAAAAGGCGAGTACAGTTATCTTCCTCGTAAGATACTTTTTTGTTTCTTTCATTAATCTATCGATCTGTCTGAATAAGGCCATGATTCCCTTTTTAAATTTAGATTATTTCCGATTCTTTGCGGTTTCTTCCTCCCGTAGGATTTTACGGAGAACTTTTCCGATGGCGGATTTTGGAAGAGAAGTCCGAAATTCCACCAGCTTCGGGACCTTGTAGGCGGCCAACTTTTCTCGGCAGAAGGCAATGATTTCCTCCGGTGTAGCTGTCTCGCCGGGCTTCAGGACGATGTATACTTTGACGGTTTCTCCCCGGTACTTATCGGCGATGCCTACGGCAACGGCTTCCTGCACCTTGGGATGCTTGAAAAGAACCTCGTCGATCTCTCGAGGGTAAATGTTGAACCCTCCGGCGATGATCATGTCCTTTTTTCGGTCTACGATGAAGAAATAGTCATCCTCGTCCTGTATGGCAATGTCCCCTGTGTAGAGCCACCCCTCTTTTAGCTGTCCGGCCGTCTCTTCGAAGTTATTCCAGTAGCCCTGCATGATAAAGGGACCTTTCATGACGATCTCACCCGGTTCGCCCCGGGGGACATCGTGAACCCCCTCCTCTAAGTCCACAAGCCGCACATCATTATCAATAAAAGGAACCCCAATGCTGCCCACCTTATGGCCCAGGATGGGATTCGAAATCCCAAGTGCTGTCGACTCGGTCAGGCCATATCCCTCGCCGAAAAAAATCCCCATATCTTTCACCTGGTCGATGAGCTCCACAGGCATCGGTGCGCCTCCAGAATTCAAGAAGCCCAATTTCCGGCTCAGGTCAAGTTCCGTGGCCCTCGGATGATTAATCACCGCGTTGATCATCGTGGGTACAGAGGGGAAGAAGGTGATCTCTTTGAAGTTGGCCAAAAGTTCCATCAATTCGTCAATCTGGAACCGTGGAACGATAATTTGAGTAGCGCAACTGAAGAATGCCGAGTTCATCACCACGATATTTCCATAGATATGAAAGTACGGGAGGATTGCAATGACATTACGTCTCTCGTGGGGAGTGAGGGCATTGACGGGATTTCCCCATAGATTGCATCGAAAAGTAGCTGCAATCACGTTGCCATGTGTAAGGACTGCTCCCTTGGGAATTCCCGTGGTTCCTCCCGTGAACTGAATCAAGGCCGGGTCCTCCGGGTTTACCTGGACGCGGGGACGTTTGGTGGTTTGGATGCCTTCGATGAGAGTTGAGAAGTGATGCCACCCTTTTTCCAGATCCAGGCTGGCTGCTGTGCTCACACCCATGCCTTTGATAAAATCCGTCACCTTGGTTGTAATCACCCGAGGGATAGGCACCTCTTTGCAGAGAGCCCGGACGGTCGAAAGCACCATGTCAAAGGTAATGATTGTTGTCAGGCCCGTGACGTTAGCCATCAGCTTAAGCTCTTCAGCTGTGTACATGGGATTAAGATTCACGATGATTGCTCCGAGCGATAAGACCGCATAATAAGCAATCACGTATTGAGGACAGTTCGGCAGATGGATCCCTACTCGCTCCCCTTTTTTTACCCCCAGCGCACCTAAAGCATTGGCAAACCGTATGACCAGGAGACGTAGTTCCCAGAATGTTATTTCCGTCCCGTAAAAGTTCAGGGCTGCTTTGTCCGGAAAGGCGTTGGCAGGAATTTGGATGAGTTCATGGATGGGCAGGGGCGGCACGCGGACAGTCGTTGGTACGTTGTAATCGTAATGTCTATGCCAGGGTTTCGGCTCCATACGTGCTCTACTCCGGATGATTTAGTCCCTTATGAATAGAATTCTCCGCGAAATGGTAGCAAAGTTATTCGCGTTAAGCTGGTCTAAATTCGAAGCACGAAATCCGAAATTCGAAACAATCTTAAAATGCTCAAATTTCAAATGTCCCAAACAAAAGAGTTTAGAAAATTTGAATTTTGAAAATTTGAATTTGTTTCGGATTTCGATATTCGGATTTCGGATTTTTCGACTCCAGATGCTATTTGGTTCCGGCTATGCCGGGCTAGGAACGGTTCATTTTAGACTACACCTCCAGATATTTCTCCCGAACCTGTGGGTTAGCCTTTAAGTCCTCTGTGGAACCTACAAATCCTATGTGCGCCTTGCCCATGAGGTAGAGGCGGTCGGCCAGGGACATGGCTACCTTGATGTTGTGTTCCACCAGCAGAATTGAGACACCCGCTTTATTGATCTCTTTCAGGATGTCCCTGACTTCCTTGACTAGGAGTGGCGAAAGACCTTCCGTGGGTTCGTCGACTAGTAGCAGTGAAGGATTGCCCATCAAAGAGCGGCCAATGGTTAACATCTGCTGCTCACCGCCGGATAGAAACCTCCCGGGCTGCCGGGCCCTTTTTTGTAGCATGGGGAAATGACGATAGATCCTGTCCACTGTCCATACGTTTGGGTCATCGAGATTGCTGATTCTCCCTCCTTTAACCCCTAAGAACAGATTGTCCAGCACGGAGAGATTGGGAAAGATGCGTCTCTCCTCCGGAACATAACCGATACCCGCCCTGGCCACCTTGTAAGGCGGATCGCCCGTAATCTCCTTTTCCTGAAAGATCACTGATCCTGATTTCGGTCTGACCAGCCCCATGATGGTCTTCAGAGTGGTACTTTTCCCCATCCCGTTTCGACCAAGAAGGGCGATCAATTCCCCTTGAGCAACGCTCAGAGATATCCCCTGCAAAACATGGCTCGTGCCGTAGTAGGTATTCAGATCACGGACTTCCAATAACACCTAACCTCACCTCATTAAAGAACGCATATAATCAGAGCGTTCAAAATCCCAAATTCCAAATCACAAATCCCAAACAAATACCAATCTCCAATTTCGAATGACCTAAACCTGTTCTGCTTATAATGTTGAATTTGGTTCATTGGTGCTTATTTGATATTTGGTGCTTGGGATTTGGTGCTTCTTGTTTCCCTATGCTCTATGCCCTTTGCGCTTTGCGAATTTTTGCTATGTTCTCTGCACCAGGCTCCTATGCAGATTCAACTTCCGTCTCACCCAGGTAGGCATCCTTCACAGCCTGATTCTGACGGATCTCGGCCGGAGGCCCTGTAGCCAGAACCTGGCCATAATGGAGCACGGTGATGCGGTCCGCCAGAGAGAAGACCACATCCATATCATGCTCGATGATAACCACAGTCTTTCCCTCAGTGAGCCGCCTGATCAGCTCCACGGCATAATGAGTTTCATCTCGGGACATGCCAGCCGTGGGCTCATCCAGCATGATCAGGTCCGGATCGGTCGCCAGGGCAAGGCTAATTTCCAAGGAACGATGTTTCCCGTATGACAACATGCCGGCAGGCACATCCCGCTCTTGATCCAGATTGATCCGCTTTAAGACCTCGTTGGTCTCTTTGGTGATGTCCTGCATCCTGTCCACCTTGCGGAACATATGAAAACGGATTCCCTTTTTCGAAAGGATGGCCAGTCGAATGTTCTGGAAGGTGGTCAACCGGTTAAAGGTGCTGGTGATCTGAAAGGAGCGCCCCACGCCGAGGCGCATCAGTTCATGTGGCTTGGTTCCGGTAATCTCCTTTCCTTTGAAGAAGATCTGCCCCTGGCTCGGCTTGTATGTCCCGGTGATGACGTTGAAGAGGGTCGTTTTCCCTGCGCCGTTAGGCCCAATGACGGCGTGTCGCTCTCCTTCTTCAACCTGGAGGTTGACATCGAAGAGCACTTCCAGCCCGCGGAAATCGTGGTAGAGCCCTTTGGTCTCGAGGATGTTCACGAAGCTCTCTCCAAATTAGGCCTGGAAGCAGAGCGTGCCAACCATTTTTGCTTCCAAATTTTGAACAAGCCCACAGCCCCCATCGGGACAAATAGAATGACCAAAATGAGGATCAGGCCCACCACTAACTCTACTCGTTCAGTAAAACGAGTGGTCAGTTCCTCTATCATTTGAATGATGGCCGCACCGATGACAGGGCCAAAAAAACTGCCGATCCCCCCGACCATGGTCATCGTGATCGGGGCAAAGGAAGTAAAAATATCTATGGCACCGGATGAGATCAGGTTTTGAAACAATGCATAAATGGAGCCGGCAACCCCGGCAAAAGCACCGGCAACAACATAGACCAATCCCTTGGTCTGGGGCACCTTGAATCCCAGATAGTCAATCCTCTTGGCGTTATCTCGGACACCGACCTGGATTTGGCCAAAAGGCGTCTTCGTAAAGAACCACATGATCCAGAGGCTAATCCCAAGGACGGCTATGGCAAAGTAATAAAAGTTCTCCGGGGCTTTCATATTAATCGATACAACTCCTGGAATGCTAAACGGGGGTATGGGGAACCCCCCGATCCCGTCCTCACCGCCGGTGATGCCTCTTAATTTATATGCAAGCATATGCATGAGTTGGCCAATGGCGAGATGGAGCATGGCAAAGGCCGTGCCGCTCACCCTGACGACCAAAGGGCACAATATCAGGGCAAGGACAACTCCCGATATCAAACCGATCAATACCGCCGGTATAAGGGGCAATCCCTGGATATGCTTCAAGGCCAGGGCCGTGCCATAACCTCCGACGCCAAAAAACATGGCATGGCCAAAGCTGAGAAGCCCGGTGTAGCCCAGGAGCAGATTAAAAGAGACTGAAAAAGTGGCAAAGACAGCAAAAGTCACAAACAGGTTCGTATAGTAGATCCCAAAAAGCTTGGGGTAGACGGCCAAGACCGCGACCAGAAAAATCCAAAGAATCGATTTAAGAACTTTATTCGTCATTCCCTTTCCCCAAAGAAGCCCGTAGGTTTGATTGCCAGGACTAATGCCATGAAGAGAAACATCAGAAGTGGCGCGAGCGAAGAAAGGAACTGCACCCCATAGGAGCTCAGCAGCCCAAATATGATGGAGACGATAAACGCTCCCGAAAGGCTGCCGAGTCCCCCTGTCACCACCACCACAAAGGCGTCCATGCCGATCTGGTCAGCCAATCCGGGAAATACCAGGAGTATGGGTGCGATGGCAGCCCCGGCCACCCCGGCGAGCCATGTACCGACTCCAAAGACAAACATGAAGACTAAGGGCATATTAATACCGAGGGCATTGACCATGTCGGCGTCAGAAACGGCCGCGCGCACAATTTTGCCTAAGCGCGTCTTGTAAAGAAGTAAGGCCATCATTACCAGAACCGCGAGAGCTAATCCGATAACGAAAAGGCGATAGACCGGGTAGTCCATACCTGCGATGGACACCAATCCCGTGAGAAGCGGAGGAATTTTAAGCGGAAGGCTCTCGGTTCCCCAGAAGATCTTAACGCCGGCCAGAATAACGAGAGAAACTCCCACCGTTAAGATCAATTCGCCCATATGCCCGAGAGCGTGCATTTTTCTGAGAAGAAATCTCTCCAGGAGAATTCCAAAGAAAGCGGTTACGGCCGGTGCCAGGAACAGGGCTAACCAGAAATTTCCCGTCATGGATAGAAACTGGTAGGAAAAATATGCAGAGAGCATGAAGAAAGAGGCATGGGCAAGGTTTAGAATCCCCATCATGCCAAAGATGATGTTGAGGCCCGAGGCCACCAGGAAGAGTATCATGCCGTACGCGAGCCCGTGTATTCCCTGGGCCACATACATAGCAGTCGTCGGATCCATTCGTTTGCTCTTTTTCCTTTACCCAATGCGCCATGCTCTATGCGCGATGCGGTTTCGTTTTAGAACTTATCCGTAAATAATTATTATTCGTAATATCCCCCTTTGGGAACCTTCTTCCTGTCGCAGACAGGCAAAGGGGGATTTAGGGGATTTTCCAAAGGTTGTCACTTTAAATCCCCCCTCACCCCCCCTTTGCTAAAGGGGGGGAAGTTATTTGTGGATAGGCTTTTATTCCCCCCAATCATTTTTCCCCTTGCAGCGATCCAGGTTACGATCCATTAAAGGGAGCACCTTTTCTGCCGGGATCGTGAATGTTGGGCCCACGTTGGAACAACCTTGATACCAGTAATAAGGCGGAATGTTGAAAGAGACTTTCTGCTGCTCGGGCGGAACGAATTCGAATATGTGAAGGTCCTGTATCGCCTTATGGTCGCAGGCTCTCATCTTCATGATTTTCCCATTGTTATATTTGTAGCTATCCCCTTCCCAGACTTTGATGATTTTTTCAGGGTCTGTACTCTTGGCCCTCTCGATGACACTTAAAAGCCAGTAGGTCTGTTCGATGTATGAGCCTATATTTCCGGTGCCGTGTTCGAAAAGCCTGGTATTAAAGGGGGCTGTCCATTTTGTCTTCCACAGGTTGTTCCAGGTTTTATAGTATTTTATCTGCTCTGGTGTTTTGAAGTTAGGGTTCTCGGTTCCATACTGGCTGAGCTGGACTAACCCTTTTGTTCCATCAACCCCGACCTCATGAAGAAAGTTGGGTTCGTCTAAGAAAATGTGAGCGAAGGGGACCGTGATCCCCATCTGCCTCGCCTGCTTGAGGAGGTTCGCTGCGTCTGGAATCCAGTCGCCGGTGTAAACGACCTCGGCTCCGGAAGCTTTGATCTTGGTCAGGTAAGGAGCGAAGTCGGTCAAGAACAGCTTATGGTAGTCTTCCCCGACGATCTCACCTTGCGGAAAATACTCTTTCAACCCTTTCTTAAACCCGGCGGCCATGGAGTGACCGAACATGTAATCCTGGCAGAGGATATAGAACTTTTTTTCTTTCTTTCTGATCTGGGCATAATAATAGGCGATTCCACGTCCGATCTGATCGCAGGAAAAAGAAGTGAAAAAAGAATAGGGGGAGAAATTCGTGGCATCATTGAGCTCATCGGACAGGGCAGCGGTGTTCTGGGCAATGACTTTATACTTATTGGCCGTTTCGTTGATGACTTTCATCAGATTGCTGCCATCGGTACCCCATAGCACATGAACCTTTTCCTGCAGCACCATCCTTTCACATATTTTCTTGCCCTGGTCCGGCTTGGACATATGATCGGCCTTGATGACCTGAACCAGCTTTTTTTTGCCATCTACCAGGATGCCACCTCTCTTGTTAATGTCGTGGGCTGCCCACAGGACAGAGATGTAATAAATCTGTCCCACCAACGCGGCTGGCCCGGAATGTGAGGCCACCAGAGCGATCTTGATGGTATCTCCGGTCGGGATCACCGGGTTGTTCGGATCGAAGTCGGACATATCGCCCATTTTGTTAACATCAAATGCGGCATTCACCGCCATGCCCCTGGACGGGCTAAAGGCCGTCAGAGAGAAAAAAGAAAGAATACATACAAGAATGAAGATACCCTTACCGATCCGTTTCATATGAACCTCCTTTGATCAAGATTTTGGGATTGCAGGGAGCTTTTCCAAATCATTTTCCCGGTGGGCTTTAAAATAGGGCTTACCATGCAGCCTACCAGGGAGAGGAATTCCCGAAAAAAAAGCTGCCATTCCATACAAGAATTCTATGTTTGGACCCGATTCCTTCAACACAGTTTGTCAGTTGGATTTTTTTCGGGAAAACTTGATTTAGAACGAGGTGACTTTACGAAAAACGGAGTTGAATGTCAAGAATAAATATCTCTGGTCAAATAAATGCTTCTTTGCGAGTAGAGGCTACGACCGGGACTGGTGCATTCATGAGGACCGCATCATATTCGGTTACGCTTTTTGCTTTATGATCTTCTGCATTTTCAAAGATTCCAGGCGGCACGGGCTCCTTCCTCTGTGGCTTCGATGATTCTGCGGGGATAAACGGCATCACCGATGATGAAATGGCGGATCTTTTTAGCCTGTAAGATTTCTTTCAGTTTTGGATTGGCTTTCAGCCCGACCGCAACGATGACTTGATTGACCGGGGAAAGAATCTGTTCTTTCTGGTCGATAAGAACCGTTACGGAAGATTCTTCGATTTTTTTGACAGCGGTGTTGAAAAGAAGTCGGCACCCGGCTTCCTTGAGCCTAGTGTGAAGCATATATCCGTGGGAGGTAATTTTTAGAACAGGCGAGCGTTTCAGAACTTCAACCAATGTGACCGCTGTTCCTTTCTGGCACAGATAATCGGCTGTTTCCATTCCAATCAACCCACCGCCAATGACCACTGCATTTCGTCCCGGCGGAACCACTCCTCCAAGAAGCTGCAGGGCATTGCAGACAAACGGAAGGTCAATGCCTGGGATGTCAGGGTTGATCTGTTCTCCACCGCTGGCTAAAATCACCACCTCCGGGTTCGATTCGGAAATCATGCTCTCTGTGACCTCGATCCCCGTATTCACGGTCACACCGATCTTTTTACACTGAGAAGTAAGCCAGGAGGCCCAAACCCCATAATGATCTTTGAAGGGTGCTTGACTCGCAAAACGGAGCTGACCGCCTGTTTCCTTCTCTTTTTCATAAAGGGTCACATTATGCCCGAGGCGGGCTGCCTCATAGGCTGCGGTTAGTCCGCTTGGGCCGGCCCCGATGACCCATACGTTGCGGCGGATGCTGGCTGGACCTTGGGGATAAATCAATTCCTGTCCGGTTTCGGGATTAAGGGCGCAACGGATTTTCCCTTCTCCCAAGATCAAACGCTCGATGCAGCCCTGATTGCAGGCAATACATTTGCGGATGTCCTCAGGATGGCCTTCCCGCGCTTTGATGAGGAAATCCGGATCAGCCAGATGTTGGCGGCCGAATGCCACCAAGTCGGCTTCCCCGCGGGCAATCACTTCGTTGGCCAGAGAAGGATCTGTGAATCGACCGACAGCAATCACTGGAAGGCCAACGGCCTCTTTCAACTTTTTGGCCCGCCAGACGTTGAAACCGGGCTGATATTCAGAGGGGGCACTCGTAATGCCGGCCGGACTTCCATGCGTGCCGAGAGATGCATGCAATAGGTCGGCTCCGGCTTTGACCAGGCTGGGAAGGATAGGCTGAATATCCTCGAACGTATAGCCATCCTTAATGCACTCCTCAACAGAAAGGCGAAGGAAGATGGGAAAATCGGGTCCTACTTTTTTCCGGACCTCTTGTAATACTTCGATGATGAAATGGCTACGGTTGATAAGACTCCCCCCATACTGATCATTCCGTTGGTTTGAGAGAGCGGATAAAAATTGCGTGAGCAGGTATCCATGGGCACCGTGCACTTCCACAGCGTCAAACCCCGCCTCTCGAGCCCGGGCCGCGGCAGCACCAAAAGCAGCGATGATCTCTTGAATCTCCTCGATGGTCATCTCCCGCGGGGTGAGCCCATAAACCAAAGATCGGATGGCGGAAGGGGCGATGGCCTTTCCTTCCTGTAAAAGAAAAAGACTTTCCCGTCCCGCATGGTGGAGTTGCAAAGCCACCTTGCAGCCGTAAGCATGAACCATATCAGATATTTTTTTGAGCCCAGGGATGAACCGGTCTTCATAAATCCCGAGTTGATTGGGTATGACGGAGCCGCTCGGATGGACGAGGGTGATCTCAGTGATGATTAGACCCACTCCTGCTCTCGCCCTGCGCCTTAGATAAGCGAGATTAGCTTCACTCACTGTGCCGTCCTGGTTACCAAGATTGGTTCCCATCGGAGGCATGACTGCCCGGTTGAGCAGTTCCATTGATTTTATCTTGATGGGAGAAAAAAGAGATGACAAGAGGTTCATGATTTCTCCTTAGATGGAAAACCCTCCCCTGCTTACGAAGAAGTAGGCAGAGGAGGGCAATTTATTTTTGTGAATGAATAAGAATAACCTGGCTACGGTTCCCTCTCGATGATCGTGGCGATGCCCTGGCCACCACCCACACAAGCATTGGCGAGACCATAACGGCCACCCCTGATTTTCAGAATTCGGGCGAGCGTGCCCACCAGGCGGATCCCTGTAGCTCCCAAGGGATGCCCGATGGCTGTGCCCCCTCCCATCACATTGATTCGGTCAGGATTGATACCCAACTCTTTCATGCAGTTCAGGACGACGATACAGAAAGCCTCGTTGATCTCCCAGTAATCGATGTCCTTCGCCTGCAGTCCTGCTTTCTCCAGGGCCATACGGCTGGCCGGGACAGGGCCAGCTCCCATGATCGAGGGATCCACCCCGGCAAACCCAATGGAGCGAATGGTTGCCAGGGGCTTGATGCCCTTTTTCTTGGCCGTCTCTTTGTCCATCAGGATCATGGAAGATGCCGCAGCATTCAGGGGTGATGAATTCCCAGGCGTGATAACACCATCGGGTTTGAAGGAGGGCTTGAGGTCTTTCATGCCTTCATACGTTGCATCATCCCGGACGGCCTGGTCTCGGTCCACAACCATCATCTTTCCGTCCGCCTGCTCGGCTTCGATCGGAAGGATTTCATCTTTGAAAAAGCCCTCTTTATAGGCCTTGGAAGCCAACTGATGGGAACGAGTTCCCCAGCGGTCCATGTCCTCCTTGGTAAATTGGGTCATCCCAAAAAGCTTCTCCGCAGTGAGTCCCATGTTTATGGAAGTCATCATGTCCCAATGCTTATACTGCGGTTCGGTAAAGAGGCGCATATTCAGGGAGATATGCTCCTTCGGGGCCATTCCTCCCATTGGGACTCGGGTCATATGCTCCATTCCTCCTACCATCACGATGTCTGCATAACCCATGGAAATTTCCATGGAGCCGACGTGAATGGCAGCCATGGATGAACCACACTGCTGGTCCACGAACTTGGCAGCCATTGTCTTCGGAAGATTGGCCAGCCAGATTGGTGTGCGGCCTCCATAGGCCCACTGCTCATTTACTCCGATGGATGACCCTACGACGAAATCATCGATCTCCTCAGCTTTGATTCCAGTTCTTTTAATCACCTCAGGAAGGAGTTTTGCCAAAAGGTCATCAGCTCTTACTTTGTAGAACCAGTCTCGCGGCGGGTCATTCGGTCTAGATCTTGAAATGGCACTCCTCAAGTATCCGACGATTACTGCGTCTCTCATTTTATCCTCCTCGTATTTTCATTGATACAAACGCATTGGAATCTCATTACTATCACCGGGGGCGCCCCTCACCCCTGCCTACCGGTAGACAGGCTACCCCTCTCCCCGACGGGGAGAGGGGAGAAGGAGCTCAAGATTTCTTTTTTCTGTCAGGAATGCCCGCAATTTTCTTTACCATTTTTTTCCGGGATTCGATGTCGTATTGTGTCGTGATAGCGATCGACTCCATAATGGGAGAGCCACCCCCGTGATAGGATCCCATTAAATGGATTCCACCGCTCGCGGAACAAAGGATGTCGCCGATGTAGCGCCAGAGCTGTGCGGCATCTTCTGGATGAATATCCGGGTTCCGAGTGATGTACTTATAGAGGAGATCCTTCGTCTCGGGGTTCATAAAATCTCCCTCATAGGGGAAAGTGGCCGGAATACCCCCGGTGACATCGCACAGAATCTCTGCCTCCCGGAAGACCGCCTCACCCGTCAGGCAGCGACCGACATTGGCATAGATGGAATGGGGAATATAGCTTCCAGGCCCATAAGGCATAAAGCCTACCCCAGGCACATACAATTCCGGTTTTCCCAATTCCGAAGCCGTGAACCCCGCGGCATAGCCTAGCTCCGATACGCGGATGATCTCCGCCAACTTGTCTCTCACATGCTGAGCCTTTGCAATACCGTTATACTCGGCTGCTAACGCGACCGTACCGAGCATTAAGTCCCCCAAAGCCGGCTTGCAACCGGAGTAGCTGTGACGATGAAAGAGAGCAAACAGAAGAGCGCACGCCCCGCCATGAATCGTTTCTCCACAGAGGAAGACACGGTCCCACGGAACAAAGCAGTTGTCGAAGACCACATAGGAATCGGTGTAACCGGGAGTGAACCCTCTCTTGAAATGGCTCCGATCGCGCAGGTTATGTATGGATACCACCTGCTTCACTCCCTCCCAGTCTGCAGGAACAGCAAAAGATACCGCCCAATCTTTCTCCTCTGGCAGAAGAGCGCGCGTCGGAACGACCAAAATCTCGTCGGCGACAGAAGCTTCGGAAATATGAACCTTGGAGCCCTTAACCACGATTCCATCGCTCTTTCTCTCCACAACGTGGACATAAAGATCCGGGTCTTTCTGCTGGCTCGGCCGCTTCATCCTGTCCCCTTTGACGTCCGTCTGGGCACAGCAGCCGGCAAGGTCCTCTTTTTGAAATCTCTCCAGCCATTTGACGAAATTCTTATGGTATTGAGTGGCTCCATTGTTCAGCTTATCCGCTTCATAAGAGACATTATAGATTGCATTGGTGGCATCGATTCCCATACACCGCTGAATACAACCCCCGGCGACCTGGCAAAGAGCACGGGTCATATCCTGTTTCTTATGCAGATCTTCCTTGCTGTGATGAACATGACAGAAACGGTTGATCTTCTCCCCTGTCAGATGAGACTTGGCCGTACACAGGTCTTCGTATTTGGGATCGGCTGCATAATCAAAGGTGAGGCCATAGGTGTTGATGGTCGGTATTTGGATCTCATCGTCCCGGGCGATCTTTTCACCGTTCACGTAGATGTTCCGGCGCATCTTTCGCAACCCTTCAATGTACTGCTGCTTGGTTCTCATTCCTTCCTCCTTTCCAACTGAATGGTTTTACAAATCATAAAACACTTAAGCGGAAATAGAAAATAAATTTCCTGATTCCTCAGGTCGCTGGAGGATTGCTCGAATCGAGCTCTTCCCTCTCGGCCTCTGCAGCCATGAGGGAAAGAATTCGTCTGAGTTCCTCCCTGGAAAGTTTGCGATAAAGGTGGTAAAAAAAAGTGCTCATGATCTCTCTTCCCTGGATCTCCTTCTGGGAGTATTCTTCCGGAGAGAGCTTTCCTAAGCTGGCTTGAATAAAATATTTATGAGACATGACCACGATCGGTCGGAATATTTCCCGGTAATGCCGAAGGGCCTCCGGATCGAATCCATCCTTTGGCCCTAGCCCTTTTTCATCCATTTCCACGATGAGTTTACCAATCGTGATATCGTCCTGAGAATAAACTTTCTGCCCAGCTCGAACTTCCGGAGTGATGATCTTCCACTCTTCCATTTTGTCCAACCATTTTTTTCCTATGCCGGTGGCTTCACGAAATTCCGGCTCTCCTGCGATCTCGCTGGGAAGAAGACGATCTACGGGCCGAAAATAATTCCTGTTTAGGTTCAAATAAGTGTTTCCTTCGGGAGATTTCTTTTGAAACTTCAGAATATTCTTGATCAGGGAGAGCGGCAAGAAATAATCGTCCTGGAGTTCCTTTATCAGAACGAGGCGGTCGATATACCTCTCATCATAATCAGCGATGTTCCTTCCCAATTTACGAGGTTTGGGCAGCAACCCTTCGCGAATGTAATAATGAATGGTTTCTTTGGAAACCTTAGTGCGCTCAACCAGTTCTTTGATTTTCAAAATTTCCTCTTACGCTTCGAAATCGACGCCGCTTTCGGAATAGTCGAATGACCGAGCTCATTATCCAGATAGAGTCTTTTTCCCTTATCGACCGGTTGGATTTTTTTAAAGATTAGTCTTGACTCATGCTCGATGGCTGCTTATAAGTTTAGGTGGCCATCATGCTTGAGAAAAATCTCTATTGTTTCTGTCAGACTCACGTTGTTCCAGTTTTATATTAAATAAAGAGACGTTTGTCAAGTGATAATTAGGCAGGTATAAGATTTCGCTTGACTTTTATACATAGCGTATAGTAATACTCATCAATGCTGCTTTCCTTAGCTAAGAAAACGACAAATCCGACTATACCGAGGATATCCTGCGTATGATGAAGATAAGTATTTCTTGATCGTAGACCGAAAAAGGACATGATCATTGCCGGAGGGTTCAACATTTACCCCAGGAAAATTGACTTCCAAAGTCCGTGATCGGAAAAGTTTTACGGAAGGTTTTGCAAGCTGAAGAAGAAGCCAAAACCAAAACATAACGGGGGAGATGGAAGACACAAGGGTCTAAATTCGAAGCACGAAATCCGAAATTCGAAACAATTTCAAATGCCTGAATTTCAAATGTTACAAACAAAAGAGTTTAGAGAATTTGAATTTTGAAAATTTGAATTTGTTTCGGATTTCGATATTCGGATTTCGGATTTTTCAATTTCAATGCCTGTTTGGTCCCCGCTGTGCTGGGTTAGGAGTTTATTCTAAAGGGAGGTAACTTATGAGGACGGATTACAAGACTGTGAAGGTGGAAGTGAAAGACGGGGTGGCTGTTCTAGCCTTGAATAACCCGCCGGTGAATCAGCTTTCTGAGCATTTTGTACGGGAGATGGCCGATGCCCTCATTCAGGCGGCGGCGGATCCTGCCATCAAGGCTGCGATCCTTACCGGCACCGGAAAAAATTTCATCGCCGGAGCCGATATTACTGAGATCCAGAAGGTGAAAGATAGAAATGTTATTTTACCGCGGGTGATGGAGAATCACCGGTTTATTAATGGGATTGAGAACTCGCCGAAGCCGGTGATCGCTGCCATCAACGGTCATTGCCTGGGAGGTGGACTGGAAATCGCAATGGCCTGCCATTATCGTATTGCCGCCCAGGGGGTGGAGATCGGGCAGCCCGAGGTCAAGATCGGTTTGTTTCCCGGAGCCGGAGGCACGCAGCGCCTTCCCAGGCTGATCGGCTTTCCCGATGCCCTGCAGATGATCGCAACGGGGAACCCTATTTCAGCGGAAGAAGGTCTGGGAAAAGGGGTCCTCGACGAGGTGGTCCAGACCGACCAACTTCTGGACCAGGCCTTGAAAGCGGCCCACCGGTTTATTTCGGGAGAGATGAACCACAAAGATCGAGTGACCAGGAATAAAAAGGATAAGCTGCCTAAGCCCGATGAAAAGGCTGCCATTATTGCCTTTGCAAGAGGAATGGCCGCCAAACAGGGGAAAGGGTACATTGCCCCCTTTAAGGCGATGGACGCGATGGAGCGGGGGCTCGGCGATGATTTCGAGGCCGATTTAAAGATCGAAGCCGAACTCTTTGCTGATTGTGTGGTATCAGATGTTGCCAAGAACCTCATCGGAATCTTTTTGAATACCCGCGCCGCAGGAAAGCTCCCCCGGATTGAAAAGATCGCCCCTCAAAAAATCAAAACGGTGGCCATGCTTGGGGGTGGAGCAATGGGATCGGGTATCACCAACCTCCTCCTCAGCAATGGGTTCGATGTCATCTTATGGGATATTAATGATGAGGTGATCCAGAAGGACCTTGAGGCGATCCGCAAAACCTACGCCTACCCGATCAAGAAGGGAAAGATGACCAAGGAAGGGCTGGATCGGATGATTCGAGAACACTTGACCACGACCGTCTCACTGGAAGCCGTGAAAGGCGCTGATCTGGTGGTCGAAGCCGTCTTGGAGGACATGAAAATCAAACAGGACATCTGGAAGCGTCTCCAAGGAATCTGTAGGCAAGATGTCGTTTTTGGAACCAACACCTCCGCACTGCCCATTACTGAGATGGCCTCTGTCTTGACGGACCCCGGCCGAATGATCGGGTTGCACTTCTTCAATCCCGCAGAGCGGATGCCGCTGCTGGAGATCATCTGCGGCAAGAAGACGTCCGATCAGACGTTGGCGACGAGCGTGGCTCTCGGCCGAGCTATTCGCAAAGTCCCTGTGGTCGTGAATGATGGCCCGGGCTTTTATGTCTCCAGACAGCTTTCCGCTCTCATGGGCGAATCGACCTTCATGTTGTCAGAAGGGATAAATCCTGCTAAGGTGGAAGAGGCGGTCATCGACTATGGCTTGCCCATGGGACCAGCCACTCTGAGTGACTTGACTGGAATCGACATCGGTTACCACGTCGGAAAGAATTTTGAGAGATCTTTTGGGGAGCGGTGGAAAATGTCACCGATTTATGAGCTGGTTTATAAAACGGGCTGCTATGGCCGGAAGACCGGCGCTGGATGGTTCGATTACAGCGGCGAAAAACCTGTGCCGAATCCAAAAGTAGTCGAGGCCGTACAGAATTATCTCAAGGAGAAAGGAGTTTCTCCGAAAGAAGTGTCTCCTAAGGAAATCATAGACCGGATGCTGGCCAGGGCAATTAACGAAGCAGCTTACATGATTGAGGAAGGGATTTGCGATCGTCCCCAGGATATGGACTTGGCGATGATTTATGGCACGGGATTTCCCCCGTATCGTGGCGGAATTCTCCGGTATGCGGATGTTTGGGGGATTGGCAACGTGTATCAGCATCTTATTAAGCTTGAAAAAGAATACGGAGTGAGATTCAAACCCTGCAACCTTCTCAAAGAGATGGCAGAGCAGGGTAAAACATTTTATAAGATCTAAAATTACTAATCCTTCCTCTCCCCTTTATGGAGGGGACGTCTACATGCCGGAAGGCAAGGGGGGATTTGAAAGGGGGAACCAAGATGGCGAAATTTACTTCGGTGAAGGAGATTTTCTCTGGGATGCCAACTGTGTTTAATCGAGATGCTGCGGCCGGACTGGATGCTGTGTTTCAGTACAACATCGAGGGTGCGGATGGCGGGGATTGGTATGTGGCCATCAAAGATCAAAAATGCACGGTGTCCCAGGGTGTGCATGCAAACCCATCTGTCACTTTAAGATTAGCAGACAAGGACTGGCTCGCGATGTGCAACGGCGAACTCGACGGCATGTCCGCCTTCATGAGCGGTAAGCTCAAGATCACGGGCAATATTATGCTGGCCCAGCGCATCCAGAGTCTATTCCCGGTAGGTTAGTGCCGGTTCACTGATAAAAACAATCGTTTCATCTACAGGAAATGATTCTTTCCTGTGGGCAAGCCCACAGGAGGGGAAGGATTTTTGTTCCAAAATTTATAAACTAATCAGGTCAACATGGAGGTTTTATGAGCAAGAGGGTTCTTCGAACAAGACTTTGTGACATCCTTGGAATTGAGTACCCGATCATCGCAGCGGGCATGGGGCCAACGCTCATTGGTGAGAACACCGGAGCTCCCGTAGAGCTCGTGGTGGCTGTCTCTGACGCGGGTGGCCTCGGGGTCCTGGGAGGAAGCGGCTTCACCGTGGACGGATTGCGCGACGCGATCCGGGAGATCAAGGCGAAAACAGATAAACCTTACGGTGTCGATCTTCTCCTGCCCCAGAAGCTCGATATCGGAAGCGGGTTGGGTCAGCAGAATATCAAGGAGCTGCCTCTCAGCATGATCCTGAGCACTCTCCCGAAACCGCATCAGGATTGGGTGAAGAAGGTGAAAGAAGAGCTTCAACTTCCGGAGGTTGAGATCATGGTGAGAATGAATACGACCACCATGCGGCCGGCTGAGGCCGTGAAGGTATGCATTGAAGAAAAAGTCCCTCTCTTTTGTGCAGGCCTTGGAAATCCCGGTTTTATGGTGGCGGAAGCCCACGCCAATGGTGTGAAGGTGCTGGGCATCACAGGCAATACAAAAAACGCAAGACGGATGGCCCAATCGGGAATTGACCTCTTAGTTGCCCAGGGGTACGAGGGAGGAGGTCACACCGGGCGCATCGGGACGATGGCCTTGCTGCCGCAAGCCATTGATGCGGCTTACCCTGTGCCGGTCTTGGCCGCGGGCGGTATTGGAGACGGCCGGGGCCTGGCAGCGGTTCTGGCAATGGGCTGCGTCGGAGCCTGGGTGGGGACGCGATTTCTTGCAACGAATGAAGCAGGCGCTCTGCCGGTCAACAAGAAGCATATCATCGACTCGACGGATGAGGATACACGAGTGAGCAAATCTTACACGGGTAAGACCTTACGGGCGAGCTACAACAAATTTCATGATCTCTGGGATGGCTCGGGACTGGAGCCACTGCCGTTTCCGACCCAGGTTCTTATCTCTTCAGGTCTTCTGGCCAGTTTCATTAAAGCGCAGAAGGATGAATATGTCGGCGGCCTCGCAGGGCAGATTTCGGGACTGGTCAAGGAAATCAAACCTGCCCGACAGGTGCTCGAAGAGATGGTCGAAGAGGCAGTGGAAATCCTGACGCGAAAACTTCCCGAAAGCGTGGTGGCTAAATAAGAATAGTTTCTTTTCTATTTTTTTTGTCATCCCGAACCAGGTCTCAGTTTCGGCCTTAGAGAATTTGGGTTCAAAGCCCCGGCAGGGTCCTTACTGATCAAGAAGTATCGGAGGATGAGATGAACATTAAGGATCTTTTCAACTTAGAAGGAAAAACAGCCATTGTGACCGATGGAGGAAGAGGGCTTGGCGAGCAGATGGCATTCGGATTGGCAGAGGCCGGACCAAATATCGTTGTTTGTTCCAGGAAGCTTGATCGATGCGAAGAGATCGCCGATCGGATTGAGTCTTTAGGGGTGAAGGCACTGGCGCTTCGTTGTGATGTCGCTCGCGAGGAAGACGTTAATCAGGTGGTGAAAGAGACACTCAGAGAATTTGGGAAGATCGATATACTGGTTAACAACTCCGGGAGAACTTGGGGGGACTTGGTAGAAGAATTTAATATTGAAGGTTGGAAAAAAGTGATCGATGTGAACGTGACGGGAACCTTTCAAATGACTCAGAAGGCGGGAAGGGAGATGATTAAGCAAAGAAGTGGGAAGATCATCAATATTGCTTCGTACGCAGGCATGAGGGGAACAGATCCGGATTATTTGAATGCGATTGCATACAATACGAGCAAAGGAGCAGTCGTCATGTTTACCAAGGACCTCGCAGTGAAATGGGCAAAATACGGAATTCACGTGAATGCCATTGCCCCCGGCTGGTTTACCACCGAAATGACAAAGTGGAGTATGGAACATTTTAGGGAGAAGATGCTTGACCGAATTCTTTTCAAGAGATTCGGCGGGGAGGATGACCTGAAAGGAGCGGTTGTTTTTTTAGCCTCAAAGGCCTCGGACTTTGTAACCGGACATATCTTGTGTGTGGACGGGGGCGAAATGGCTTGGTAGAGATAGATGGTTGACAGGATCGCTTCTGGGGGAATGTGACGATGGATAAAAAAGAGATCGTGATGATCAGTGCCTTGCGGACTCCTTTTGGCAGATATGGTGGATTGTTGAAAGATTTCGATTATTTTGATTTGGGCGCGATTCCCATGAGAGAAGTCGTGAGAAGGGTGAAGATTGAACCTGGAATGGTGGAGGAAGTCTTTTGGGGAGTCGGAGATACGTCTGTATGCAAAGATGTCTATACGCCTGTGGCAGCAAGGCAAACCTTGCTGAAGGCCGGGTTATCTGCTGAGACCCCTTCTACCAGTCTCGACAAGGCATGTGTTTCCGCTATGTCGGCGGTTAAATTGGGAGCGATGGCCATTCGATTGGGCGATATCGATGCTGCCATTGGAGGAGGGGCCACTTCGTTTAGTCAGGAGCCACTCATCGTCCGGGGGGTCCGGTTCAACGGGTTTCGACTCGGGGACATCAAGATGGAGGATCCTCTTTTTCAGTTGGGCTACAAGGACTTCAATCTCGTTTCAGTGGATACCGATCACGTGGCCGCGGAATACGGGATTTCAAGGGAAGAACAGGATGAATGGGCCTTGAGAAGCCATCAAAATTATGGGAGGGCATGGAAAGGAGGAAAGTTTAAGGATGAAATGATTCCTCTTGAAGTTCCTCAAAAAGGGAGAGAATTATTTGTTCTCAATATCGATGAACAGTATCGGGAAGATGCGACCTTGGAAAAACTGTCCAAGCTGAAGCCGATTTATGGATGTCAGGCGGTGACGGCTGGAAACGCGCCCGGGCTGAACGATGGGGCAGCAGCCATTCTCATCATGAGTGGCGAGAAAGCAAAGAAACTAAATCTTGAACCGATAGGGACTATTATTGCTATGACTTCGATTGCCATCCGGCCAGATCGAATGCCCGAAGGTCCCGGCGTTGCAATCAAGAAGGTATTGGATTTGGCGGGGATGAGGCTGGATCAAATCGATGTGATCGAAATCAACGAAGCTTTTGCTGCCGTTCCCCTTGTGAGCATTGAGGTTCTCTGCGATCGAAATAAGGTCAAGGCAAAAGAAATTCAAAAAAAGACCAACATTAATGGAAGTGCGATTGCAATCGGGCATCCTAACACGGTCAGTGGTGCTCGGATCATGATGACCCTGGCCTACGAGTTGAGAAGGAGGGGGGGCGGATATGCTATCGGTGCGATCTGTGGTGGTTTGGCCCAGGCAGACGCTTGTGTCATTAAGGTGGCCGGATGAAACTGTATCTCAGACAAACCGCACCTCACATATCGGAGGAACATCCCCAAACCTGTGAAAATGACGAAGGCGGACCGCTTTCGAAAGTTTTAGAATTGCGGGTTATTAGAACGTTATGGGTCATTTTCGTTTTTCATCGAATCGGCAGGTTCCCGTGGATTTCGAACGTTTGAATCCAATTTCTCAAAGGTGCCGCTCTAAAACTTTCTCGACGGCCCATCTTCGTCACTGGAGAAAAAATGCTTACCTATTGGGAATTCTTATTGACACCCATCGCTCCATGAGCTATTAATTTTCGTGGGATTTGGTTCAATCTGAACGGATGGATTTTCCGTAATCTCATTTAAGGAGGTTAAAGGTGTTTGATCTTTCAAAGTTTTCTTTAAAGGGGAAAACGGCCATTGTGACCGGTAGTAGCCGCGGCATCGGCAAGGCGATCGCGCTGGGCTTTGCGAAGGCGGGTGCGAAGGTTGTGCTGACCAGTCGCAAAATAAACGATCTCGAGACGAATGCTGCTGAGATTAAGGCCTTCGGGGGTGAAGCATTTCCTATGCAAGCACACCTGGGCAAGGTGGAAGAGATAAACAGGATGGTCAAAACCGTCATGGACAAGTTCGGCAGGATCGATGTATTAGTCAATAATGCAGGTACCAATCCTGCCTTGGGTACTGTACTCGATTCCGACGAACGTCTCTGGGAAACCATCATCAGCGTGAACCTGAAGGGATTTTATTTCACGAGCCAGGCAGTAGCGAAGGTCATGAAAAAGCAGGGTGGCGGCAAAATTATTAACATTGCCTCCATCGACGGCTTCAAGCCGGAACCCGGGGTAAGCATTTATAACATTTCCAAGGCCGGTGTCCGGATGGTCACCAAGTCCTTCGCTTTAGAATTGGCGCCCTTTAACATTCAGGTCAACACGATTGCTCCTGGGCCAATCAGCACGAAGCTGCTCGATTCGCACTGGTTCCACCTTCCGCCCGAAGTGGCGAAGAAAGAAAAACAAGCCATGGCTAACATGACACCTATAGGACGCATCGGCGAACCCGATGAAATAGCGGGTGCGGCGATCTATCTGGCTTCGGATGCCTCGAGCTATACGACGGGTGCGGAAATCGTAATCGATGGCGGAGTGCTACAAGGGTTCTTTGTACCGGCAGAAAGAACATCGTAAAAAGAAGTTTAAAGAGCGGGTACCACAAGAGGATCGTTCATAGAAGGAGAGCGGGCAATGGCAAATGAAACCCTTCTCACCTATTTTCAAGAACACATCAAACAGGAACCCAACCGAATTGCCTTGCGACATAAGGATTACGGAATTTGGCACGATGTCACCTGGGCTCAATATGGAGAAAAGGTAAGGCACGTCGCCATGGGATTGATCAGTCTCGGCCTAAAAAAAGGGGAGTGTGTTTCCATTATCAGTGAGAATCGTCCAGAATGGGTCTATTCTGATTTTGGAGTGATGTCCGCCGGTGGGACCACGGCCGGGGTATATACGACGAATGCGGCAGAGCAGTGTGGATATATCGTCCAGAACTCTGGATCGAGGTTTTACATCGCAGAAAACGAGGAGCAATTCGATAAAACTCTGAAGTTCAGAAAGGACAACCCGCACCTGGAAAAGGTCATTGTCATTGAGATGGAGGGCTTGAAACGTTACAAGGACCCCTTGTTGATGAGCTTTGATGACCTGTTGAAATTAGGGAAGGAATTTGACGAGAAGAACCCCGGACTGTTTGAGAAGCGGGTGAACGAGGTGACGCCCGGTGACCTGGCAGTTCTCATCTATACCTCTGGGACCACGGGTCCGCCTAAGGGAGCCATGCTCACTCACAGCAATCTCCTTTATATGAGTGAAGCCATGGTTGAAGCGAATCCCATTAAGGATGGTGATGAAACCCTTTCTTACCTGCCTCTTTGTCACATTTTTGAACAGCTCTTTACCGTGATGATCAATGTCCGGTTTGGGACAATCTGCAATTTCATTGAGAGTCCTGACACGGTCATGGATAACATGAAAGAGATTTCTCCAACCGTCACCTGCGGCGTCCCTCGTATTTGGGAAAAATACGCCTCCGGGATTATGATTAGGATGTCGGATGCCACCTGGTTCAAGCGCATGATTTTCAAAATCTGCATGGGAATTGGGATGAAATATGCCGGGCTGAAGCTGAATTTTAAGCCCCTTCCCGTTTACCTGAAAATCGCTTATTGGGTGGCTTATGGGGCTGTTTTTCGAAAGCTCAAGGAGCGTCTCGGTTTTGATCGCGTAAGAGTGGCTTACTCCGGAGCCGCGCCGATCTCCCCTGAAGTTCTGAAATTCTTCAACGCAATAGGGCTTCCGCTGATCGAAGGATATGGACAAACTGAGGGGACAGGCGTCACCACGGTGAGCCGTAAAGGTCAACTGAAGATCGGAAAAGTTGGGAAGCCCTTGTCCGGGGTGGAAGTCAAGATCGCTCCGGATGGCGAGATCCTTGTTAAGGGACCTGGGATATTCAGAGGGTATTTTAAGAATCCGGAAGCGACCGCGGAGACTCTCAAAGATGGTTGGCTTCATTCGGGAGATGTGGGAGAGTTGGACGGGGACGGATTTTTAAAGATCACCGATCGAAAAAAGGATTTGATTATCACTGCGGGTGGAAAGAATATCGCTCCCCAGAATATTGAGAACCAACTGAAGTTCAGCCCTTATATCAATGACGCGATTGTGATCGGTGATCGCCGTAAATTTCTTGCTGCACTCATCGCGATCGATGAGGAGAATGTGATTAAATATGCTCAGGATCATAAGATCCAATTCGGCACGTATTCGAGTCTTACCCAGGCCGCTGAAGTCAAGCAATTAATTCAGAAAGAAGTGGATCGGGTGAACAAGACCTTGGCCCAGGTGGAGCAAGTTAAGAAATTTACCATTATCCCTAAGAGACTTTATGAGGAAGATGGTGAGGTGACCCCCACCATGAAAGTGAAGCGAAAATTTATCAACGAAACTTATAAAGATATCATTGAGAAGATGTACCGGTCGGGTTAATCTAGGATTAACCCTCTAAATTCGAAGCACGAAATTCGAAATACGAAACAAGCATCAAGGTTCAAATCACAAATTTTTTCAAACGGAAAAGTTTAGAATTTTTGAATTTGGATTTCGAATTTGTTTCGAGTTTCGATATTCGAATTTCGGATTCTTTAGTCAAAATTACCGCCAGCGTTTCTTTTTCTTCCACCTTTGGTAACCCTTCATCGATTCCTCTGATCGGATCCCCAAGTAGAACTCTTTGACGTCTTCGTCTTCCAGAAGGACGGTGGGGGTATTAGCGGCGACAATTCTTCCATTTTCAAGCACAAAGGCGTAGCTCGAGATCTTCAAGGCCATCTTTGCATTCTGTTCAACAAGAAGGATGGTAGTGCCTTCCGTATTGATCGTTTTAATAATTCTGAAGATTTCCTGAACGAGGATGGGAGAGAGTCCCAGCGAAGGCTCATCCATCATCAACAATTTAGGCCTGGTCATCAATGCTCTGCCAATGGCGAGCATTTGCTGCTCTCCTCCGCTTAACGTCCCCGCCCACTGCGCCTTCCTCTGGCTGAGAATGGGGAAATGGGTGATCACTCGATCGTAATCCTCCTTCACCCCTTTTTTATCTCTCCTAGTATAAGCTCCCATCTTTAAGTTTTCATCGACGCTTAGCTCGGGAAAGACTTCCCTTCCCTCCGGCACATAAGAAATTCCCAGGTGCACAATTTCCTCTGCGTCCTTACCATCGATCCTCTTTCCGAGAAATTCGATGGTTCCTTTATCGGGCTGGTCCTCCAGAAGTCCCATTACGGTCTTCAGGATAGTGGTTTTCCCTGCGCCATTGGCACCCAAAATGGCCACGACCTGCCCTTCCTGAACTTCTAAGGAAACGCCTCTGATTGCCATGATCAATCCGTAAAGAGTTTCAATATTTTTTACTTTAAGCAATGCTTCACCTATGAACGAATGTAATAATAAAATACGTGCAAGGGTTACGGTCACGAAGCCCGTTTCGTTTAGCGTTCAACGGTAACGTAAGCTTCTTGAGCCGAAGAACGTAACCGGTTGACGATACGGGCATCGTTTCCCTAACCGTAACCGGAAGACTTATTTTCTAAGCAACCTTCTCCTCCTCACCGAGGTAAGCTTTGAGGACCTCCGGGTGTTTTTGAATCTCTTCGGGCAACCCTTCCGCGATCCTCTCTCCAAAATTCAAGGCCAGGATTCGGTCGGAGACATCCATGATCAAGTTCATGTCATGTTCCACGAGAAGAACGGTGATGCCAAGGTCGTCACGAATATCCTGGATGGAGAACATCAAATCTCCTTTCTCCTCCATATTCATTCCGGCCGAAGGTTCATCAAGAAGAATAATCTCTGGCTCCAATGCCAAGGCGCGACCGAGTTCTACAAGTTTTCGAGTCCCGTAAGGCAGATTGATCACAAACTGATTTCTTGCCGCCTGCAGCTCAAGAAAATCGATGACTTCTTCGACCTTGCCTCTATGTTCAATTTCCTCTCTGGCCGCCTTTGAACCCTTATAGATAAAAGTCGCACCTCTCCAGACTCCTGTCTTCATGTGAATATGACGGCCTAACATGAGATTATCCATGGTACTCATATGTGAAAAAAGTTCGATGTTTTGAAAGGTCCTGGCGATCTTTTTTTTGGCAACCTGGTCGGGCCTCAGATAAGTGATGTCATCTCCTTTAAAAAAGATCTTTCCAGAATTGGGTTGATAAATTCCACTGATACAATTGAAGATGGTGGTCTTCCCGGCTCCGTTGGGTCCGATGATGGAATAAATACACCCTTTCTCCACTTCAAAGCTAACGTCATTCAGCGCTCTGATGCCGCCAAAAGAGATGGTTAGATTTTCTATTTTGAGGATAGGGTCCATATTTCCAAAAGAAGAATGAATAATTAAAGAAGAAGTCATTGCGAGAACCCCGCACTTGATGCGGGGGACGAAGCAATCTCAGCAGTACTGTTTTTCTTGAAACATTTCACTTGTCCGCAGGATTGCTTCGCTTCTCGCGCAATGACAGCAAAAAAAGTTTAAGCTCTATTTCGTGACCTGTATCCAGTCCGTGAGTCTCTGAATCGTTCCGTCTGGTTTCACCTTTCCGTAAAATAAATGCTTACCGCCCTGCCGATCCATGGGATTGTTGGGTTTGCTATAAGTAATGGGGCCGCCGATACCTTGCCAATTCTTTAAAGTCTCCATGGCACTCACCCATGTATCCGGGGTCAAATTCTTTCCCGCTCTCCTTACGCCTTCAAAGAAGGGTTCAGCAAAGATGATGCCCGCATAGTAAAAGACACCCCATCTCTCCTGAGGTGCTAACCTTTTGTGAGCTTCTCTATATTTCACCATGAGAGGGTGATTGGAATCTGGCAATTCAACAAAATTGGAATGGATCATACCAGCCCATAACCCCTTTGTGATCTGCATCATCAGAGGCGCGTCAGAGAGAGTATTGCTGGTTGCCCATTGAGGTTTAAAACCAATTTTAGCCGTTTCGGCTAAGATTAATGCACCGTGGGTGGGCATTGCCCACATGATCACTGCCTCTGCTCCGGAATTCTTAAGCTTCAGCGCGTGAGTGCTCAAATCGCGATCGGTCATTTCCGCGGAGATCTTGGCCACAAGCTTTATATTTTTTTTCAAGAGATAGCGCTCAACGCCCATCACCCCTTGCTTTCCATAATCGTCATTCTGATAGAACATGGCAATCTTTTTGTAGCCCAATTTTTCATAAAGATAGCCAGTCAGGTTAAACGCCTCGTCATCATAGAGAGGATAGATGGCGAAGAGGTATTTTTGAATTGGAGTGATCCATTCGTAAATCCCGGTGACGGGACCGCACCAAGGGACTTTATTTTCCATAAGGTAATCCCTCGCTGTCATCCCACAAGCAGCCCCTACGCCCCCTATGACAGAAAATACACCGATTTGCTCTACGAACTCTTTTGCAATGGCTTTTGTTTTTGCTGGCTGATAGGAGTCGTCACGAAGAAAATATTTGAATTTTCTTCCGTTGATTCCCCCTTCTTCGTTAATGATTTTTACCAATAGGTCGGTCCCCCTGGCCACTGCACCCCATGGAGCAGCAGGTCCTGTTTGTGGCCCCCACTGCCCGATGAGAATCTCGGTGTCCGTCACACCCCGAACCTTCTGAGCAAAGGCAGGAGTTGACATTAAGAAGATGGTCAGAATGAGTAATGAAAAAACCAAATTTCTTTTCAACATATTTCTTCCTCCTTTCTGAATTTGCCCCGATGTTGTCGGGACGTTATAAAAGAATTTTTGGATCACGCAACCCGAAGGCTGCGGCTACAAAAAATCAATCCCTTTTTCTACACTTTTTTCACATAATGCCTGGCCAAGAGTCCGCTCGGCCGAATGCATAACATTAATACGATAATGGCGAATGCCACAACAGATTTAAACGCCAAAGAAACATATCCTCCGAATAGATTTTCCATGATTCCTAATATCGCGCCCCCGACGGCTGTGCCCGGTAGGCTGGTCATCCCTCCTAAAACCCCGGAAGCAAAACCTTTCAGGAGCGGATCCATCATCATGGGTGGATCAAGAACACCCAGGGAGGCGATGAGCATCCCAGCGACTGCCCCAACAATCGAACTGATGGCCCAGGTGAAGGAGAGGATCCATTTGGTACGGATACCCATCACTCGAGCGGCCAACTGATTTTGTTGAGTGGCCCGCATGGCAATTCCTAATTTGGTGTAGCGGAAGAAGAGAAAGAGAATAAACATCAGGACCAATGTAATCAGAATTGTCCAGAAATTAATTTTGCTGATGAGTAATCCGCTTATATTATAAGTTTCTACATTCGAAACTGGGAAGGGCAGTGCCCTTTGGTCAGGTCCCCATTTCCACCCAGCAAATCCCATCAGAATCATTTCGAAGCCGAGAGTAATGATGATCAATCCTATTACGGTTGGGTCCTTGGCTTGTCTCAAAAAAACAAGTTCAAAGAACATGCCCAGAAGGATAGCAAACAAAAATGTGAAAAAGACTGTCCATTCGAAAGGCACATGATAACTCTCCAGGAGGGAAAAGGCCACATATGTGCTGACCATGGCCATTTCTCCCTGGGCGAAGTTAAGAACCTCAGAGGTTTTATAGATGATGACCATGGCAATAGCCAAAAGCGCATAACAGGCTCCAACTGCCAAACCACTCACAATCAACTGACCAAACATCTTTCACTCCAGTTTCAAGATGCAAGTTGCAAGTTTCGGATTGCGGATTTCGGGGTTTAATCCGCATTCCGCATTCATCATTCCGAAATCAGAAGGGCCATGTCTTCCAGTACTTTTTGGTACGAATCCAAAATCCAAATATACCTAAGGGTTCAAAGAGGACGATCAAAATCATGATCAATCCGTAAACGATAACAGCCACGTTAGAAATTCCTGCGACGCTCATATATTTCTCCGAAAAGCTGACCAACGCAGGTCCGATCGCTGGAATATCCTGAATGGCTTGAAGTTTAATATCGAGAAAGGTCATCAGAGCGGCCCCGGCAATAGATCCCATGATGGATCCGAGTCCGCCTACAACGACCATGGCCAAGAAGGTGATGGACATAATAAGATGAAAACTCTCAGCGTTGATAAAACCAAGGATAAAAGCAAAGAGTCCTCCTGCAATTCCCGTGTAGAAGGCGCTCACTGCAAAGGCCAGCGTCTTGTAATAGGTGAGGTTGACTCCCATGGCCTCCGCAGCGATGTCGCTATCTCGAATGGCGATGAAGGCCCTTCCCACCCTTGTCTTGATTAACTTTACTGCGCCGATCACCATCAAAACGGCGATGATCATGATGGCGTAATAATAATGGATATCCTTCATCGGAGTTCCAAAGAGGTAGAGCTTTGGGGCTTGGAGTCCCATCCTTCCCCCAAAAAATTCCATATGTTTGATAATTGTGGTAATGGTCATACCGAAACCGAGGGTGGCGATGGCGAGGTAGGGACCCTTCAGACGTAGGGCTGGAAGGCCCAAAATAAATCCAAAGACGGATGTAATGAACCCTGCAATGGGAAGAGCAATCCAAAGGGGGAAGCTCCAGTTCAATACGAGGATAACGGTTGTAAAGGCTCCAAGGGCAAAAAATCCAGCGTGCCCCATCGATATTTGACCCGTGTAACCGACGAGAATGTTCAGGCCGATAGCCACGATGGCATTGATGGTGATCAGATTGACTATGTAAAGGGACATTCCCAAAAGATGATATTTTGTGATCAGCCAAGGTAAAATAGCCAGAAAAATGATAAAGAGAATGGACCAGACGAGGATGGTATTGCTTTTAAAAAGCTCAATGTCTTCGTAATAGTTTCGCTTTATATCCATGAAGAATTATCTTCTTGCGATTTCGATTTCCGGCGACCTCGGGTCGGCTTTAAAAAGAGGTATGCAACAGGAAGTAGTATTATATTCCTAAAGTTACCCTTGTCAACCTTTTTTTTACAGTATAACTTGTGAAAAGCAATGGCCTTTTTAGAGATAACCTGTTATAAGAAACTAGATTTATTCAGTGAGCATCAGTATGACGGAGAAAATAGGGAAGAAGGGGCTCTGTGGGATTTGTCCCTCGGGTTGCGGGATTGAAATTACCCTGAGAGATGGGAAACTCCACAGAATAAAGCCGAGGCAGGATCATCCATTAGGAATCGTCTGCAGGCGGGGGATTCATGCAGAGGAGATTATTTATTCCCCTGATCGATTGAGATTCCCGATGAAGAGAATTGGAAATCGTGGTGAAGGGAAGCTGGAAAGAGTTTCATGGGAAGAGGCATTTGAGCTTTCGGCACGACTTATCCAAAAGGTTTCAAAGAGATATGGACCCGAGGCAATGTCAATGTTTTCCGGCAGGGGCGGCTTTGAACAGTCGTTACTCGATATGTTCTCGACAGGAGGGCACGATCAGATCTGTTCAAACTTCCTCTTTCCGTTAGGTTCTCAAAACACCTTCAGCTGTAGCTCCCTCTGCAACAATGCTCACCGGGTATTAGCCCCTGTGTCCACATTTGGAGCTTCTTTTGATCGTCTCTTCCCTGATTTCGAGCAGAGCGATCAGGTTGTTGTGTGGGGTTCTAACCCTGCTACCGATTCTCCTCCAATTAATCTTAAGAAAATCTTGGAAGCAAAGAATCGGGGGTCGAAAGTGGTTGTGATCGACCCTCTAAAAAGCTATACGGCAGAGAAGGCCGATGAATGGATTGGGATCAGACCCGGGACGGATGGGGCCTTAGCTCTAGGAATGGCCCATGTGATGTTGGAGAAAGGTTTCTACGATACAGACTTTGCGGATGATTGGACAGATGGTCTTGGAGAATTCAGAGAATATGTCAGAGAATTTCCGCCGGGAAAAGTAGAAAAGATCACATGGGTCAACGCCAGGAAGATCGAAAGATTGGCAGAGGATTTCGCGAAGCCGAGAACCTCTTTACTCCTCCACACCGGTTTGGAATACACGAACAGTGGCGTTCAGAATATTCGCGGACTCCTTACCTTATGGGCTCTCACGGGAAACCTGGACAGACCGGGAGGTTTGGTTTTTCGAATGCCACAGGTTTCTTCTGTTCGAAGAAATCGGATAGCGCCCCCCCAAGGAAAACCGGCCGTTGGTTCAGACCGACATCCCCTTTACTGTGACCTTAACCGGAGCGGCCATTTTATGGAGGTTCCCAGGGCGATTTTAGACGGGGATCCCTATTTCATTAAGGGACTTATTGTTTTAGGGGGTTCGATTATTACGTCCTTTCCGAATCCAGACCTGTGGAGGCGTTGTTGTGAATCATTAGAGGCCCTGATCGTAATCGATCGCTTTCTTACCAACGAGGCCATGTATGCAGATATTGTTTTCCCGGCGACCACGATGTTTGAGATCACTTCTTATAAACGTTACCCAGGTCATCTCTCTTTCAGAGAAAAGGTGATCTCCCCTGTCGGTGAGGCCAAAAACGATTACCTCATCCTAGCAGAGCTTGCAAAAGCGCTTGGATATGGAGATCGTTATCCGCAATCTGAAGAAGACATGTTGAAATTTATGTTCAGTCAGTCTCCTGTCTCTCTCGAAGAATTAAGGTCAAAAGCCGAAGGGATTGTTTTCCCATCGCCTCCAATGGCTTATGAAAAATATAAAAAAGGGCTTCTTCGAAAAGATGGAAAGACAGGATTTGAAACTCCTTCAGGAAGGTTCGAGATTTCTTCAGGGTTGCTAAAAAAATATGGGTACGATCCTCTTCCTGTTTATCAAGAACCGTCTGAAGGTCCGCTCGGTTCACCCGAATTGGCCAAGGAGTTTCCCCTGGTCCTTACAACAGGTACCCGTATTCAATCCACCTTCAGAAGTCAGCATCTCAATATCCCGGGCCTTCTCAAACTTCAGGATAAACCGAATATTCTTATCCATCCCGAGGATGCGGAACCAAGAGGGATCCGAGATGGAGACAAAGTCTGGGTGAGAACAAGAAGGGGGAGAGTTCCCTTTTATGCGAAAGTGACAAAGCGGATTGTAAAAGGTGTGATCGAGGCCAATATGGGGGGAGGAGGACCGCTTCAACCCCGGGCATGGAAAGAGGCCAACGTCAATGAGTTGACCGATCCTGAGAACCGGGACCCCATCTCAGGGTTCCCTGTATTCAAAGCTTTGCTCTGTGAGGTGGCGTTGGGAAAAGAGGTGAAAGATATTTGACAGCATTCTCCTCCCTGGTAGAATGGAGAAAATTACTAATGATGAGAAGAGGAACACCTTGGGAGTTCTTGATTTTTTAAAAGGCAGCGGATCAGGAGTTGGGGGCAAATCGCAACCTCCAACTGATAAAGATTCAAGATCTTACGATGAACTCATCGAAGAGATCATGGAATGGAATATTGGCCACACCGATATCTTGGTGATCCTACATAAAGAGATCGAGGCGAAAAGACTCGCCTCGTGGTCACGTGCCCTGGAGGTGGGTGTCAAAAATGGGCTTGTTTCCGCATCGGGAAAGGTTGAGGAAGCCCCTCTTTTTTCTGTTTTCCTTGATTTATATAAGTTTGTCGTTCATTTGAGGACAAGATTATTGTCGAATCCGACGATGAAGGATGTGAGGAAGATGGAGAAATCGGATTCGCTCATCACGTGCATTATCTGTGGTATCCGGGCTTTGCAAAAAGAAAGTGGAGCGAAACCATTGTTAAATACCATCCACTGGATATTACTTGAGAGGTTTCTGAGCAATTTGCCCTGAAGGGAATTTAATCATGAAGTAACCTTCGTTTCTGCCATTAACTTTTATTAAGGGATTGACTTTTAGGAAGGGTCTTATAAAATAGACATGGAAGAAGAATTTCAAATCTCAAACTTCATATTTCAAATTTTTGGATTTTGATGTATGGGTTTTGAGGTTCCGAATATTGGGGGCGCTTAGTTCAGGGGGAGAACGCCTGCTTCACACGCAGGAAGTCAGAGGTTCAAATCCTCTAGCGCCCACCATGATTTTAGAAAGTAGAAAATAGGGGGGGCAAGATTTTTCGATCTGCCACCGACCTTCCGGTTTCGACCTTAGAGAGAAAACGATGTCTGGACATTCAAAGTGGAGCACGATTAAACGAAAAAAGGGCGCAGCCGATGCCAAGCGGGGAAAGCTCTTTACCAAGATCATCAAAGAGATCATGGTGGCGGCTCGTATAGGTGGCGGGGATATCAATGCCAATCCAAGGCTTCGGGCTGCCGTTCTCGATGCCAAGGCAGAGAACATGCCTAAGGACAACATCGAGAGAGCGATCAAGAAAGGGACCGGTGAACTGGAAGGGGTCAATTACGAAGAGTTGACATACGAGGGCTACGGACCGGGCGGCGTGGCGATGATGGTGGAAGTGCTGACCGACAATAAAAACCGGACCGTGGCCGATGTGCGACATGTCTTCTCGAAGTACAACGGGGGCCTTGGCGAGAACGGCTGCGTCTCGTGGATGTTCGAAAAGAAGGGATTGATCGCCATCGAAAAAAATGGGGTTGATGAAGATCGTCTGATCGAGGTCGCCTTGGATGCTGGAGCACTCGATGTCAAGGACACGGGCAAGGAGTTTGAGGTAACGACCGATCAAACGAATTTCGAGGAAGTGAAAAAAGCAGTCGAAGAAGCTGGCTTCAAATACACTTATTCTGATATAACCATGGTCCCGAAAAGCACTGTTCGCTTGAGTGGAAAAGAGGCAGAGCAGATGCTGAAGTTAATGGAGGGACTTGAAGACTCTGATGATGTCCAGAAAGTTTATGGCAATTTCGATATTGCCGATGAGGAGATGGAACGGCTCAGTGCATAAACCTTCTTGTTTCAGTTAGATAATAGGCCACCCTTCTAAAGGAAAGTGATCGGGTGGCTTTTTCACATCTGGACCTTTCGACTATGCTCAGGGTCAACCCCTGCCTACCGGCCTTGTCCCGCGCTATTAATAGACCGAGGGCGGGGCAAGCAGGCTGAGTAACCCCTCGGCTGAAGGCCGGCGGAAAACGGAAAGGTGGAGAAGATTTTTTGGTAAAAGCGATCGGAATCGATCCGGGCTTGGCCATGACGGGCTTTGGCGTGGTAGAGGCCCTTCCCCGTGGAGGGAGAGCCTGCGATTGGGGAGCCATTCGAACCGAATCAGATTGTTCTATTCCTCTCCGTTTGAAAACCATTTATGACCGGCTGAAGAGACTTCTTGAGAAATGGCAGCCCAACCTCGTTGTCATCGAAGAGGTCTTTGTCTTAAAACAATTTCCCAAGGCGGCCATCCAGTTGGGAGAAGTGAGAGGGGTGATTTATCTCGCGGCTCAGGAGATGGATATTCCTGTGGTTGAAGTGAGGCCGACGGAGGTGAAGAGTGCGTTGACCGGAAGCGGTCGGGCTGACAAGGAACAGATGAAGAAAGCAATCCGGCAGATTCTCAGGATCGAGAATCCCCTGAGCTCGAGCCATGCAGGCGATGCTCTTGCCCTGGCCCTGACCGGTCTTTCCCGAAATGAAAACTTTCATTGGTAACCTCTGCTTTTCAGAAGAGAAGCAGAGAAATAGCAAATTTCAAGCACCAAATTCCAAATAAGCACCCATGTTCAAAATTCAAATCTTATAAATAAAAAAGTTTGGAATTTAGAAATTCGAATTTGGGAGTTATTTGAAATTTGGGTGTTGGGATTTGGGATTTCTAACTTGGTTATATCCATGGAGCTAAAGGAATAATGAGAGGGCCATACGAACGCTTAGGTAGGGGAAAATGATTCGTTACATCGAAGGAAAATTGCTGAAAAAAGAAGAGGATAGGATCGTGGTCTTGGCGAATGGGGTTGGCTATGAAATTCTCCTTCCTGCCATTGTTCGGCAGACTTTTGCTCCGAAGAGGGCAGGCGAGGATGGAGAGGTCGTCAAGCTCTATATTTATTACCATCAGACCGAACGCCAACCCAAACCTCTCCTCATCGGGTTCAACTTCGAACCTGAGAAGGAATTCTTTGAGAAATTCATAACCGTTGAAGATATCGGGCCTCCCACTGCAGTGAAGGCTTTGGTCATGCCCATTCCCAAGATCGCCAAGGCGATAGAAGAAAGAGATTCGAAAAGTCTCGAGAGATTAAAAGGAATTGGCAGAAGGACAGCGGATAAGATCATCGCGACTCTCCAAGGAAAAGTTGGCAAATTTGCACTAATGAGGGAAGATGAACTTCCAGCTGAAGAGGAGGTTGTGGACTTTAAGAAACAGGTAGAAGAAGTGTTGGTGAAAGACCTCGGCCACAAGCTGAGTGAAGCACTGCGACTGGTCAAGGAGGCGATGGTAAGAAATCCAGGCATCTCGACCCCCGAAGAATTGTTTGAGGAAGTGTATCGAGGGCAAAAGGAGTTTCCGCTTTAGCACAGGCTTAATGATCATGAAGTCATCATGTCATTAGGTCATTCAATGACCAATGACTTATAGACCTAAATGACCCAACGTTCTGCAAGGTTGGTGCTTGTAAGGTGAGGATGTTATGAAAAAATCCGAAGAAGGGATGAAGCCTGATCCGGAGAAGAGAGCCGAGGAGATCAATCGCGAAGTTGAGGACTACCTCGACCTGAGACCGCGTAAACTCTCCGAATATATCGGACAAAAACAGGTGGTTGAAACCCTGGAGATCGCGATTCAGGCTGCCAAAAAACGAGGAGAACCCCTGGACCATGTCCTCTTTCATTCTCCTCCAGGATTAGGGAAAACCACCCTTGCTCACATCATCGCCACTGAATTAGAAGTTCGCATCATCACCTCATCCGGGCCTGCCATCGAAAAGGGGGGCGACCTGATCAGCATCCTTACCCATCTGGAAAGGGGGGATGTCTTATTTATTGATGAGGTGCACCGTCTGCCCAAAGTGGTAGAAGAATTTCTCTATCCAGCGATGGAAGATTTTTGCATCGATTTCATCTTCGATAAGGGGGCTCATGCAAGAAGCCACCGGTATCGGTTGGAACGTTTTACCCTCGTCGGGGCCACGACGAGGGCCGGTCTCCTTTCTGCACCTCTTCGGGAACGCTTCGGGATGCTGCGGAATCTTGATTTCTATTCTGTGGAGGAACTTTGCAAGGTGGTTAGGCGTTCTGCCGCTCTCTTAAAGATTCCTATTGATGAGGAAGGGACAGAGGAGATCGCCAAGCGGTCGAGGGGCACACCGAGGATTTCGAACCGGCTTCTCAAAAGGGTCAGGGATTTTGCCGAGATCCGGGGGCAGGGAAAGATTGACAAAGCGATTGCCGACGAAGCACTGCTTTTGGAGGGAGTGGATGAAATTGGTTTGACGAGCCTTGACCGGAGGTTCTTAGAGACCATCATCCGGTATTACAAAGGAGGGCCGGTGGGCCTTGAGGCGATCGCAGCGACCCTCCAGGAAGAGACCGATACGTTGGTCGATATGATCGAGCCTTTTCTCCTCAAGATCGGTTTTGTGGCAAGGATGCAGAACGGGAGGAAAGCTACGGAGTTAGCCTACCAGCATTTCGGACTTTCCTATACAGAATCAGGGAGACAACTTTCCCTCCCCACCCGCAAAAAACATTAGGAAGCTGCCGAGAAGCGCCCACTCATTAACTCTTGAGCATTTCTTTATTGATATCGATTTTGGCTTTGGATCGGAGCTGAGTCACCCAGCCCTGAAAGGCCTCTTCCTGCTTCTGATAGATCAACCTTTTTTCAAGATTTTTCTTCAGGGATTGGAATTTATTCTGATCGGCGGGTTCGTGGCCTGATAGCCTCACCACAAAATATCCATCTTTCGTACGGATGGCTTCCTTTGGAACCGGATTTTTTTCTGTCAGCGAGGAGAGTATTTGCATAAACTCTCTGGCAGGGCCAATTTTGGGAACCACTCCAGACGTCCGGGTGAAAAAACCGGTCTCCTCTATGGAATACCCTTTCTCTTTTGCAACCTCTCTGATGTTCTTGCCCGTACGAATCTGATTGAGAAGGTCTTCGGAAACCTGACGAGCCTTCTCCTCCGCCTTCGTTCCGATGACCTTTCGCTTCACATCCTCTTTTACCTCATCAAGAGGGGGAATCCGGGAGTCCTTCTTGTTCAACAACTTCAAGATATAAAAATTGGGAGGGATGTCTACCACCGCTGAGATCTCTCCCGATTTTAGAGAGAAGGCGTTGGAATAAAAGAGGGGGTTCTTGCCAATATCCGGTATCTCGTCGCCTTCTTTGAAAAACCCCGTCGTCTTAATAGAAATATCCTTCTCTCTCGCATAACCTTCTAAATCGCGGCTCTTGAAAAGGGCGTAGAAGGCCTCATCCGCCTTTTTGGAGGCTTCTGCCTTTGCTTTTTCACTCTTTAAGGCCTGAACGATCTGGTCCTTGACTTCTTCAAAGGATTTTTGTTTCTCCTCCTTAACCTCCTCCACTCTTAAAATATGAAACCCGTCTCTTCCTGCTAACACCTCACTCAGGTCGCCTGCCTTCATCGAAAAGAGAATGGATTCCATTTGTTCTCCCAGTGCGCCTCTTTGAACCCATCCCACATCGCCGCCTTTAGAGGCATTATCCGCCTCGGAATACTGCTTTGCTAAGGAACCAAAGTCCTTTGTCTTTTTGGCTTTGTCTAAAATCTGTTCAGCCTTTTTCTTCTTCGCCTCCAGTTGATCAGGCGTGTCCTGCGGCCCTGTCTTGATCAGGATATCCCTCACCCTTACCTGCTTGGGTATCTTGAAGGCATTTTTTCTGGAATCATAATATCCCTTGGCCTCGTCCGGAGAGATCTGAACTTTACTCTCAAAGTCCGAAGGCCGGAAAAGGAGATATTGAATCTGGACAAAGGTAGGAATTTTGAATTCCTCCCGATGCTTATCGTAGTAGTCCTTAATCTCGGTTTCATTCACGCTGACCTGATTCTTAAAGGAGTCAGGAGCGATCTTCAGAAAGGTGAGGTCGATCCGCTCATTCTCGAAAAGATAAGTGTCCATCACTTCTTGATCTGATACTTTCCCAGTATTCATTTTGACCAGGCTAACCGCCTTTGCAATCAGAAGATTTTCCCTTTGACTCTGCTCAAACTCTTCCGGAGTCATCCGGATTGAACGAAGGGCCCTCTCGTAATTCCTCCTGTCAAACTGCCCGTTTATCTGAAAAGCGGGGATGGACTCGATCGCCCCTCTCAGTTCTTCGTCCGAAACGGAGAGTCCCAGTCTTTTTGCTTCTTGAAGGATGAGAATCTTGGCAATGAGGTCGTCTAAAGTCTTGTCTTTCAGATGAAGTTCGTCAATCATCTTGTCATCGAAGGAAGGGCCTAATGCCTGTCGATATTGCTTGATTACATTTTGAAGGGCATCATTGTACTCTCTCCATTCAACGGTGACTGCATTCACTTTAGCCACATAAGTTACTTTCTTCTCACGAAAATACGAATACCCTCCCCAAGAGATGAAAGTCACGGCCACCAGCAACAGGATAGCCTTAAGCATCCATGAAGTTGCATGTTCCCTTAATATTCTGAGCATAAGTTTTTTCTCCTGAAAACAAATGTTAATCAATTTTCCTTAGAAAAACAAGGGGTTCTCACCAATGGTCCTTCAAAAAAGAATTCACTTGATTCTTTATGATTTTTGGGTAAAGAATTCATCATAAGGTGGCCAAAGGCCAATACTACTTACAAGGGGAGGGGAGGACATGTACGATTTTCTTTTATCAGAGGGGGAGAAGAAATTACAGGAGGAAGTCAGAAGGTTCGTCAGGGAGAAGGTGCCAAGTTCCCTCATCCGAGCCATGGATGCTGATCAAGTGAAGTATCCGAAGGAGTATGTGGAAAGCCTGGCAGCACAGAATCTACTTGGCCTTCGCTTCTCTAAAGAATGGGGAGGCAGGGGGATGAAGTGGACTGGAGAAGTGGCTGCTCTCGAAGAGATTGGGGTCCTTGGATCGGGGATGACCTGCCTCTATTCATTGGTGAGCATCTGTGGTGAAGCCATCCACCAATTCGGCACCCCGGAGCAGAAGGCAAAATATTTGAAGCCCACCCTGGAGGGGAAGCTCTGCTGCGCGGAAGCCCTCACCGAACCCCGGGGAGGATCTGATTTTTTCGGTGCCACCACCATCGCCAAGAAGGATGGAGATCATTATATCTTAAATGGCCAGAAACGTTTTGTCGTGGGAGCCGAAGGGGCGGATTATTTTCTGGTCTACGCAAGGACAGCGTCAGAGGCTCAACCGCACCAATCTATTTCCTGTTTCATCGTCGAAAGAGAAATGGGCGTGGAAGTCAAGCATGTCTACGGACTCCTGGGTTCACGAGGAGGAGGCACGGGCCGTCTCTATTTTCGTGATACCAGAGTGCCGGCAAAAAATCTGGTGGGCCCGTTGAACGGAGGTTACCTGGTCTTTAATCGGATGATGATTCCGGAGCGGTTGACCACCGCGGCAGGGGCACTCGGCATGGCCCGATGCTGTCTGGAGATTGCCATACGGTATAGCGATCGGAGAAAGGCTTTTGGTGAGACGATCCGGAAATTCGAGGCAGTCAGCTTTAAGGTGGCCGATTCGATCGCCAAACTCGACGCTGCTCGGAGCCTCGTCTATGTGACGGCGAGGCATGTTGACGAAGGCCTCGATTCAAGACGGATAGTCTCCGAGGCAAAAAAGAATTCCACGGAGATGCTCTGGGAGGTCGTCAACAATTCGATGCAGGTGATGGGCGGAATTGGATACACCAATGTCTATCCCATCGAGCGTTTCTTCCGTGACGCCAGGCTGCAGATGATCTGGACCGGAACGAATGAGATCATGAACCTTCTCATTCAGCATGAATTCTATAGCGAGGTGTTGAAAAGAGCGAGCGACGCGAGGGATATAGAAAAAGATGCCATCGACCTCGAGGGAGAAGAAGAAAAGGTCTATGAATAGGAAGCAACAAATCCCCTGCCTGCCGGCAGGCAGGAATGACCGAAATTCCAAACGCGAGTCAGATTTGAGAACATTCTGGTCATTTGGATATTGGATAATTGGGATTTTTTTGGAATTTGGTTATTGGAATTTACACAGTAACGCTGTCATGACCGCGGGAATCTTAAACGTCTAAAAATATGCCGAAAGAAGATCGCATCTGTATCACTGGAATCGGGGTTGTCTCTCCGATTGGAATCGGAAAGGAGGAATTCCTTTCATCCTTAAAGAGCGGGAGATCTGGTATTGACGAGATAAAAGAATTCGATACTCATTTCTCCAGTTCCAAAAAGGGAGGGGTAATTCGATCTTTCCATCCAAAGGATTTCATTCCTGCGAGCAAGATCCGGCGCCTTGACCGTGCAAGTCAGTTTGCCATTGCCGCTTCAAAGTTGGCTTTGGCCGATGCCAAGTTCACCGTGACTCAGGAGAACAGCTCGAAGGTTGGGGTCGTCCTTGGCTCCGGTTTCTGTGGCCTCTCGAGCTCGGAAGAATTTCACCGAGGCCAGGTCCTAAAGGGATTTCTGGATTTAAACCCGATGCTCTTTCCCAACACTGTTCCGAATGCCCCTTCCAGCTATGTTTCCATCGAGCTTGGAATCGAAGGGGTCAATTCTACACTGGTCCAATCTTTCTGCACGGCGGAGGCAGCCATATTTTTCGCCTGCGATCAGATCCGTAAGGGAAGGGCTGACCTCATCCTCACGGGCGGAGTGGACGAATTGAGCGAGTTTCTCTTTCGCGGCTTTTCGGAACTTCACCTCTTAGCCACTGATGGAGGGGATGGAGAGAGGTCGCGTCCTTACGATAGGATGAGGAACGGATTGATATTGGGAGAAGGGGCCGGATTATTGGTTATCGAGAGCGAGGGACATGCAAGATCAAGAAGAGCGAGGATTTACGGTTATATATTAGGTTACAGTCTAGTCGGGAAATCACTTCGTGTTGACGGGTCAGAAGATTTGAGGCGTTCCATTGAAATGGCACTCAAAGGGAATGAAGGGGCTTTCATTGACTACCTCAGCGGGGCAGGAAACTCATCCAAAGTATTGGATGCCTTAGAGGCCAAAGGCGTCAAGAGGAGCTTTTCAGCCCAATCTCTTCGGATTCCCGTTAGTTCGACCAAATCGATGACGGGAGAGGCGATTGCATCCGGCGGAATGAGAATGGTCGCTGATGTCCTCTCGATGGAGAACGGGTTCGTTCCACCGACGATAAATTATTTCATTCCGGATCCAGGCTGCGATCTCCATTATGTCATCAATCAAAGATTGGATCGAGAGGTTAAAACGGTCCTTCATTTAGGAATTTCGCCAGAAAATTGCTTTTCGTCTATCCTGGTAGGTGTTGAATGGAATGGGTAGCCGCCCACTGGAAATTAATTTCCCTTTTTACCGTCATCCACTTCACCCTGGGGAGATCTTTTTCTGTCCTTTTTGCCATCTTCAACCAGATGCCAGCCTTCCTCTACTTTCCCCTGGCCATGGCTTATGACTATGTTCAAATCCCGGTCTATGGCATCATCTTGGAACATTCGAGCAGGAGTTTCTTCCCCGTCCGATGGCTGAAAAATAAGGCAGATCATTTTTTTGGCCACTTGGATGAAAGGCCGATTTTGAAGAGGGTGATGGCTCTGGGAAATGTGGGGCTGATCCTGCTTTCTGCCCTTCCCATCCGGGGTTTTGGCATCCTTTCAGGGAGCATCGTCAGTTTCTTTCTCAGGAAAGGAAAGTTTGAAGGCACCGTCCTCCTGATGATCGGTTCCTTCATCGGTATTTTCATTATAATGGGAATTGCAAAAGGGATCTTCAAAATCATTGCCCTCTTCTAATCCTTGTTTCTATAATTTTGAGTAAGCGTTTGGTTCATTTTACGGATTGTGGAAAGTTCAAATTTCAAAATCCCTGCCTACCGGCAGCAGGCAAATGTCAAATGAATGTCAAAGTTCAAAATAGGATTCTGAAATGAGTTCAGAATGACACCTTTTTGTCATGCCGAACTTGTTTCGGCAGCGCGTTTGGGCTTTGGATTTGATTGGACATTTGAACTTTGTCATTTGACATTGTTGATGCATATGGTTGAGTTAGCCGATATCTTAAAAAATCTCCCTCATCTTTTTCCCTTTCGAATGATCGATCGAATTCTCGGCATCGAAAAGGGAAAGAAGGCGATCGCCCTCAAGAATGTCAGCATCAACGAACCGTATTTCCTGGGTCATTTCCCAAATGAACCGATCATGCCATGGGTTCTGATTCTGGAGGCGATGGCGCAAACAGGCGGGTTAGCTTTCCAGTCATCCTTTGAAACCGAAGGGGAAGGGGTTCCGGTCTTAGCGAGGATCGAAGAGTTTCGATTGAAAAAAAGAGTAACGCCGGGGGATCAAATCATCATCGAAGCCGAAATCTTACATGTTTTTTCCAACCTGGCCAAAGTGAAGGTCCTGGCGAAAGTAGGAGGAGAGATTGTTGCCGAGGGAACGTTTGTCTTAGCGAGAGGTGCCCTTGTATAAGGCCCGCCCCTGCCTACCGGCAGGCAGGCTCTCCCTTGGGAGAGGGAAGGGTTAGGGGTAGCGACACAGTGTAATGAAAGAGCGGATTCCAGAGCCCACCGGCATCATTGAGGACCAGGAACTCGCGGAATATTATAACCGGATGGCCAGACGATACATGGTTTTCCCCTGCCGAAGGGTTCTCAAGCGGATCGTGGCGAAGGGGATTAAGAAAGGAAAGGCCATCGATGTGGGAACGGGTCCGGGAATTTTCCCCATCTTTATGACTCAGGCCATCCCGGGGATTCGGTTTAAGGGAATTGATCTCTCCCCGATTATGGTTGATCTTGCAAAAAGAAATGCAAGAGATGAAGGGATCGCCGACCGAATTGAATTCGAGGTAGGCTCCGCCTACTCCCTCCCTGTCGACGATCACTCTCTCGATCTGGTCCTCTGCATTAACACGCTTCACCATTTGGGGAGTCCTGTTAACTTCTTCAATGAGGTCGGGCGATCCTTGAAGGAAGGAGGAGCGTTTGTTATAGTTGATTTTCATCGGGATGCCTGGTTCGTGTTCATCGAATTCTTTAATCTTCTCTGGAAAGTTTTTTTTGGAAGGCATCCCAAGGCAAAAAAAGGATTTCTAGAGTCGGTTCAGTCGTCGTATACCATCGAGGAATGTCGGGAATTCTTGAAAGAATCCAGATTGAAGAATTGGAAACTTTATACGCGAACCGTGGAGATGTGGGTCGAATCGGTGAGACGTTGACGACGGGAGTCGATCTACAATTGGAGGAAGTTGACTGCCCTGTTTGCGAAGCAACGAAGGGGGAACCTCTCTACCGGGAGGGTGCCTTCCAGATGGTCCGGTGTCCGTCGTGTCAATTCGTCTTCCTCAATCCCCGACCCACAACTGAATCCCTTCTTTCTTTCTATCAAGGCTATCTCCCCGAAGAAGAATCGTCGATCGAATCGTGGGGGAAGATGATGGAGTCTGTCTTTCATCGGGCGGCGACTCTGCTTGGGCAATATGGAAAAAAAGGAAGGCTATTGGATGTGGGCACGGGCTTCGGATTTTTCCTGATAGAAATGAAGAATAAAGGATGGGAGGTCGCGGGCGTCGAGATCTCCAAAAAGGCGATCGACTATGCGAGAGATGTTTTAGGACTCACTGTTCATCTTGGACCGGCGGAGAGAATCGGTTTTCCCGATAATTATTTTGACGCACTCACCGGATTTTATGTGATCGAACATCTTCCATACCCCTTAGTTTTTCTCAGGGAGTGCTACCGGATTTTAAAACCGGGAGGGCTTCTTCTCCTGCGCTATCCTCATACCACCCCGATCAAGAACTTCCTCCATGTGTTTCGCATCAGAAATCGATTGTATGATCTGCCTGCTCACCTCTCGGATTTCTCACCGAAGATGATTCAGCACTGTTTGGAGAAAATTGGTTTTGAAAGATGCCAGCATTTAATTGGCGGATACACAAGACCCGGCGATTACGGTAAGCGAGCAGCCTCCATTCTTTTCGGGAGCGTATCGGAAGCCCTCTTCACCCTCAGCTTGAAAAAAGTGTTTCTTCCCGGGGTGAGTAAAACCGTACTGGCTTTCAAAGGAATGACCGCATGAAAATCGTGGATTGGAGATGAAAAAGCGGGTTGTGATCACAGGTCTGGGCGTGGTCAGCGCCGTGGGAAACAGCCTCCCTGAGTTTTGGGACTCCCTTGTCAGGGGAAGAGAAGGGACGAAGGAGATCACGGTCTTCGATCCCTCGGCTTATCGGACAAAAATCGCAGCAGAGGTTTCCCATTTGGACCTTGAGGCACACTTCTCAAAAAAAGAGGTCCGGCGCCTCTCCCGATGTGATCGATTCGGCCTGATCGCATTCAGGGAGGCCTGGAAATCTGCGCACCTTGACCAAGATTCATGTGATAAAGAACGGGCCGGGGTGATCTTGGGAGCGGGCTCCGGCGGGATTCTCTCCGTTGAAAAATATTTCAGAGATCTTTACCGAGAGGGGAAGAAGTCCTCACCTTCACTCCTCATCTCTTATTCCCTTGCCACGACGACAGACCACATTGCGGTTGAAACAGGGTTGAAGGGCCCCCGGAGCACCACTGCCACCGTTTGTTCCTCGAGTTCTGCCTCGATGGGCGTGGCCTATGAGATGATTCAAATGGATTTGGCCGATGTGATGGTGACGGGCGGAAGTGACTCTCTCTGCGAGGTCTCCTATAGCGGGTTCAGCAGCTTGAAGTTAGTTGATCCTGAAAGTTGTAAACCCTTTGACAAGAGGAGAAAGGGTTTGGTCATCGGTGAAGGAGCGGGCATCCTCATCCTCGAAGAACTGGAACATGCTTTAAAGAGAGAGGCTCCGATCCGCGCGGAGTTTTTAGGATATGGGATCTGCGCAGATGCCTATCATCTCACTGCTCCGGAACCCAATGGAGAGGGCGTGGAGAGGGTCATCCGAATCGCTTTAGCTCATGCCGGAATCAGTCCGGACGATGTTGATACCATTAATGCCCATGGGACAGCCACTCCTTTTAACGACATTGCCGAGACAAGAGGGATCAAGCGAGTTTTCGGAGAGAGGGCAAAAGATATTCCCATCAGCGGGATCAAGTCGATGATCGGCCATTGCCTTGGCTCTGCGGGCGGCATTGAGGCAGCGGCAACCATCATGACTTTAGAGACAGGGATCATTCCTCCTACGATTCACTACGAAGTTCCGGATCCGCTTTGTGATCTGAATTATACACCGAATCAATCGATCCGACGGGAGGTCCGTATTGCCCTTTCAAATTCTCTTGCCTTTGGGGGCAATAACGCTTGTTTGGTGTTTGGGAAGTATAATCCAAATTCGGAATGCAGAATGCGGAATGCGGAGTAAAAATGGTTAGTTTAAATTCCGCAATCCGCAATCCGAACTCCGCATTACTATGAGCCATCACGTTGTGATTACAGGTTTGGGTGTCGTTTCTCCTATCGGAGTCGGTCAGGAGGCTTTCTGGGAGAATTGTCTTCGGGGAACCCCTGGGATCAAACCAGTTCAGAGGTTTGATGTAAGTTCCTACCGTTCTCGACGGGGGGCCGAACTCCCGGAAATTGATTTCAAGGCCTTTATCAAACCCGCCAATCTGAGAAGGATGGATCGGATAGGGAAAATTCTGGTTTCCGCCGTTCGATTGGCTTTAGATGATTCAGGTCTCATTCTGGAGGAAGAGGACTCGAGCCGCATCGGAATTTCAATTGGAACCGGTCTTGGGAGTTCAGATACGGTGGACCAATTCTTTCGTTCCCTTTTGAAAGAGGGCCCGACCGGAGCCGCCCCCCTTCTTTTTCAAACCGCTGTGCCCAATGCCATCACGAGTCACTGTGCCATCGAATATGGCATTAAGGGAGTGAATATCACTTTTTCCCATAAAGAATCCTCCACGGAGATGGCCATGGCTTTTGCCTATCACTTCCTGACAGAAGGAAGGGCGGACATCATCCTTGCAGGAGGAGGCGATGAGTTGAGCGAGCCTCTCTATCATGTCTACTCAATGCTTGGAGCTCTTTCCCCGGGAAAGGGAACGGGTGCAGAAGGGATGAGGCCTTTTTCCAAGGACCGAAACGGGATTGTCTTGGGAGAAGGAGGCGGGATCCTCGTCTTAGAGAGACTGGAGCATGCGAAGAAGAGGGGGGCGAAAATCTACGCCGAGATGGCCGGCGTCGGGCTTTCGAGCAGCACGGACGGACTTCTCCGATACGATCTCAGAGGAGACTCGATTGCCAAGGCAATGACTTTAGCGATCAAAGAACTCGGCATGGTCGATTTTATTTCTGCCGCTGCTAATTCTACTCCTGATTTGGATCGCGCAGAAGCCTTTGCCATCAAAAAAGTTTTTAAAGAGAGAGCAAAAGAGATTTCTGTCAGCAGTTTGAAATCCATGTTTGGAGAATTCGATGGCTCGGGCGGGATCAGGGCGTGCGGTGCGGCATTAAGTCTTTATTACGGGATGATTCCACCCACCATCGGTACGAGCCATCTTGACCCGGAATGTGATTTGAATGTGGTCCTCTCTCAATCGAGGAAGACGGAGATACGATCCGCTTTGCTGAACAGTTGCTCCAATGGGGGTTCAAACCTATCACTTTGGTTTAAAGCGTATGATCCTGGCGATTCTCCCTCTCCCCAGTAGGGAGAGGCGAGGGTCTCTTGTCAAAAATCAAATGTTAGTCCTGCAGAAAAGCGATTAGCGCGAAAAAAAGAGAACCTATCCAGGAGGCAGTCCTTATGAATCGAGAGAAAATTCTTGATGAGATCTTTGAGTTGGCGCTCCAAAATGATATGAAGTTCTTTGGATGAACGCAAGCCGTTCTTGCAGCTCTGCAGGAAAAGTTAAATGTAGGAAGCAAGGAAATCACGAAAGCGGGCAGTGCCCTGGCTGGGGGCGTAGCCAGACAGGGAGAAACGTGCGGGGCGCTCACCGGAGCCATCATGGCCATTGGTTCATTGATTGGTCGCGAAAGGCTTGAAGATATAGAGCAGTACCGAAAGGCGCTGGAACCAGCAAGCCGGATTTACCACCTTTTTAAGGAGAAAATCGGGCACACGCTTTGCTGGGAAATCCACAAAATCAGGTATGGTAAAGTCTATAGGCTCTGCATCCCTGAAGAGGGCCATGCCTTTCATGAGATGGGAGGGCACAGCCGGAAGGGTTGTCCAGAGGTGTGTGGAATTGCTGCCAGGATTGCCGCCGATGTGATTCTTGATCTTAAAGAAGGGTCCAAATAGAGGTGCTTGAACTTACGTTTTAGATGGGGCGGTTTATTTCTTTCGGGATCATCGGAAAGGGACTTGCTCCTCACCTCCCGATTCCTTGCTCAACAAAATGTGCCAGCCCGAGTAACTCTTGTTTGGTAAACATCCATTTCTCTCTCAGCCACTTGGCATCGTTTCTTAAGTCCATCTCATTCGGTATAACGAAGATCGGTTTTCCATTTTTCTGCAGCTTACCAAACGTCAACTTTGCCCACCTCAAGCCGGATTCGGCGAGAGTCATTCCCCTCGTGTTTTTCCTCCTCTCGATCAATATGCCGATCAGATCGCCTTTCTTATGCTGAAAATCCTTGTAAAAGACTTTATAGACTATCATCTCTCCCGTCGGTTCTATTAAATAACCAATTATATACCACTTTTCAATCCTTTGGAATCATTTTTTTGCAAGAAATTTTTGCGGCGCCAAGAAAGGTTGCGCGGTTTGATTTCACCTCCATTCGATTTCTCTTTCAAAAATTTGAAGAAATCTTATAATTTATATATTATTAGAGTCGGGATTCTCAATGGTTAGCGGGGACAAAAAAGAGAAAGTTCTTATTAAACCGGAGTCAATCCGTCAGAGGGTTTCGGAAATGGAGCGTTTCGGCGAAGAAGGTAAACGAATCGAAGAAATCTTCTTCGATCTCTTCAATGCAACGGAGGAGGTTGCGCTCCTGATGGAGCGGGAAGGAATCATTCTCGTCGCCAACGAGAACGCAGCACGTCTTTATGGCGTACCTCTCGAAAGGCTACCCGGGAGGTCGATTTATGACCTTATTCCCGCTGATCGGGTCAAGAGCAGCCAGGAAAAGGTAAAGACGGTTGTAAACACACGAAGGCCTGTTCGGTTCGAGGGGAAGCTCGGGGAGAAGGTTTTTGAGAATAGTATCTACCCTGTCCTGAATGATGGAAAAGCGGTGGAGAGAATTGCCATCTATATCCGCGACATCACCGAAAAGAAGCGGCTTCAAGCGATATTACGCCAGACGGAGGAAAAGTACAGGAATATCTATGAGAATGCGATGGAAGGAATTTTCCAGATCGACCAGGATGGTCGTTTCATCAGCGCCAATCCGGCTCTTGCCCGCATCCATGGGTACGATTCCCCCGAAGAACTAGTAAAGAGTTTGAAAGATATTCGAAGCGCGTACGTCCACCCCGACGATCACACCCGTCTGATCCATCTTCTCTTCAAACAAGGCACCGTTCAGAACGATATGGCCCAGATGTACAAAAAGGACGGCAGCCTTCAGTGGATCTCCGTCAATGTGAGGCTCGTGAGGGATGCCGAAGGCAAGCCTTCATATTACGAAGGCACGATGATGGACATTACGGAGCGGAAGATGGCTGAGGAGGGGCTCGCCGAAAGCGAAGAGCGCTACAGGACGGCCATCGAACACTCGAATGATCCCATCGCCATCATCCGCGAGTACAAAATTCAGTACGTGAATAAAAGATTTGTGGAGATTTTCGGCTACCATGGGCGGGAAGAAGTCATTGGACAATCCGTCTCTCATTTCGTCCATCCGGATGATCGGGAAATGGTCATGGCGATCAACCAGCGACGTCAGAGGGGAGAAGCGGTTCCTTCTCGTTACGAATACAGGGGCCTGACGAAAGATGGAAGAGTCATTTACATCGAAGTTTCGGCCGCGATCATCCACTATAAAGGCGCGGTGGAAAATCTCGTTTATCTGAGGGATGTCACAGGACGGAAGGTAGCCGAAGAGACATTGCGCAACGAGCGGAACAGGTTTCGAACCCTTTCAGAAAATGCACCTTTCGGCATTATCCTGATCAACAAAGAAGGCGTGTTTGAATATATCAACCCGAAATTCAAGGAGTTATTCGGTTACAATCTGGAAGAAATACCTAACAGCACGGAGTGGTTCAGAAAGGCATTTCCTGACTCAAAGGCCAGAAGAGAAGTTGTCTCGACCTGGCTTGATTACCTGGAAAGTACAAAACCGGGGGAGAACGTTCCCCGAACGCTTTCCGCTACCTGTAAAGACGGGACACAGAAAATCATTCATTTCATTCCTGTCAGGCTGGCTACGGGAGAATATATTGTCACACTCGAGGACATTACCGAACGGATTCAGGCTCATGACGCACTCGTCAAGTCCCATCAGGAGCTGGAGCGGTTGAACAGGGCAAAGACGAAAGCGGTCAATCTTATTTCCCATGAACTGAGAACACCCCTTTCGGTGATCCAGGGCAACCTAAGGCTCCTGAAAAAGAAGTTAAAGCCTTTATCCGTCGACCTAAATCTTCAGGATACCATGGACACGTTGGAGCGAAACCTGGGTAGACTTTTCAGCATCTCGAAAGAAACAGATGAAATATTCAGAGCCTCCCGTGAGATCGAGGCAGGTGTCCTGATCGACAACCTCGATAGTCTCTGGCAACGGATGGAGGATTTATCGGACATGCCACCGAACGTGATGGATCATTTCAGCGCGCTCAAGTCATGGCTGAGCCAATATCTTTCGGGCAGCACCGAGTCATTCCAGTCGGTCAATCTTTTTCCCTTTGCGCTGGATGTATTGGAAAGGGTCAAGCAACTGTCGAGTCACAGAAATATTCGCTTCAGGGTGGAGGGGAAAAACGACCTTTTCATCGTCATCGATCCGCTCATCCTGCAAAGCGTTGTGGAGGGCCTCCTCAGGAATGCAGTGGAAAACACACCGGATGGCGGGATGATCCGATTAGTGATCGAAGAGAAGAACGGGAAAATTGCGCTTCACGTCAGGGATGATGGGGTGGGCATTACAGAAGAGGATCAACCCTACATCTTCGACGGACTCTTCCATACGAAAGAGACAGAGCTTTACGCTTCAAAAAAGCCCTACGACTTTGGAGCAGGAGGCAAAGGGTTGGACCTCTACCGGATGAAGCTCTACGCACAGCGTTTTGGCTTCGACCTCTCGATGACGAGTAAGCGGTGTGTTTACATCCCCGCAGACCAGGATCAATGTCCTGGAGATATTTCCCGGTGCCCCCATGTGAGCAATGCAGAAGAGTGTGCCGCCTCCGGCGGGACCACGTTTACGGTCGCCTTCCCAGCCAAACAGGCCAGTCAACCGGCTCACATTTAAAAAAGATCATCCTCCATTTCCCAGACGAAACCACGTCCGTTTTATCGAAAGACCCAATTGTTGAGAGAAGAAAGAGGCTTCAAAAAGAGGGATTTGCGGACTTCACCTAC
>Ga0335070_10000190_pt1 | contig 69748 bp, 68 predicted proteins | sample Lox_Sample_13_FD_206722 | JGI IMG/M metagenome (GOLD analysis project Ga0335070, IMG submission 206722) | Soil microbial communities from Loxahatchee National Wildlife Refuge, Florida, United States - Lox_Sample_1.3 | ecosystem: Environmental > Terrestrial > Soil > Wetlands | place: USA... | reverse complement strand
CCGACCTCCCCGCGTGGGGGGAGGTAAGTAGAGTGCGGTTGATACGTGGAAGCTTTGCCATGCAGAAAGCATGCGCCAAGCTTGTCGCAAAACTTTCCCGAGCCTCTCTCAAACTTTATCCCGCACCCTTTTCCTTACCTCCCCTTCACGGGGAGGTCGGCGGCGCGCGTCAGCGCGACGACGGGTGGGGTCCGCGGGAGCAAATCACAAAGAGCAGCGTGTGCGGAAGCAACCCCCACCCGCCGCGCTGTCGCGCGTCGACCTCCCCGCAAGGGGAGGTAAGTAACGCATTTGCCAACCCCCTGACACCTTGTCAGGATCGCCCCCAACGAACATCCAAAAACCGGGAGCGCGCCGATGAAATTCACCTGGTTCAACCTGATGCCCTGGCCCCATCTGCCGGACGATTTTCGTCAGAAGAACCGCTCCGTTTGGGTGGACATCGACTCCCGCCTGTTCGATCCGGTGAAGAGTCACGAGGTCTACAACACCTATCTCGATCTTCTGGAATACGCCTCCACGCTCGGCTTCGACGGTATCGGCGTGAACGAGCACCACCAGAACGGCTACGGCATCATGCCGTCGCCCAATCTCATCGCGGCCACCTTGGCGCGTCGCACGAAAGATGTGGGGCTGGTCGTGCTCGGCAATTCGATCGCGCTCTACAATCCGCCCGTCCGCGTGGCGGAGGAGTTCGCAATGCTCGATTGCATTTCGGGCGGCCGACTTGTGGCGGGCTTTCCCGTCGGCACCTCGATGGACACCAACTATTGCTACGGCCAGATCCCTTCGCTCACCCGCGAGAAATATATGGAAGCGCACGATCTCATCATGCGCGCGTGGCATGAACCCGATCCCTTTGCCTTCAACGGCCGCTACAACAAGCTGCGCCACGTCAACATCTGGCCGCGCCCGATTCAGCAGCCGCATCCGCCGATCCACATTCCCGGCGGCGGTTCGGTCGAGACGTATGATTTCTGCATCGACAACACCTATTCCTATTCCTACCTCTCCTTCACCGGCTACATCCGCGCGCAGGCGCTGATGAAAGGTTATTGGAATCGCGTGGCCGAACGCGACGTGCCCGACAAATCGCCCTATCGCGCAGGCTTCGCGCAAACCATCTGCGTCGCCGAAACCGATGCCGAAGCGCGCAAGCTCTACGAAGAGCATGTGATGTATTTCTACAATCGCTGCCTGCACGTCTTCCCCGGCTTTGCGGATGCGCCTGGCTATCGCACCATCAAGACCATCCAGTCCGGCGCGCTGTCGCAATACGCCCCGCCGCGTCCGTTCTCCGATGTGACGTGGGAAGAACTGACCGAGGGCGGCCACATCATCGCGGGTTCGCCCGAGACCGTGCGCCAGCGCATGGAAGACCTCATCAAGTCGCTACACGTCGGCAACATCTTCTGCCTTCTCCATGTCGGCAACATGCCGAAAGAGAAGTGCATGTACTCGACCAAGCTGTTCGCCGAGAAGGTGATGCCGAAGCTGCGCAACATGTTCCCGGACTATGCCGATGACAGCCGCTTCTGGTGCCATCCCGTCGACAAGCAGGTGAAACCGGGAAGCCTTCCCAACGAACGCGAAGCGGCCGCCGCCGTCGCGGCACGCTAGGGGAGGGTGAAATGGAATTGAAAACAGTCGCCGCTCCCAAAGTGCCGGTCCGCTATTTCGAAGGTGGCAAGGGCCAACCGCTGGTGTTCCTGCATGGCGCAGGCGGTGTGTTGGGCAACGATCCCTTCCTCAACGGACTTGCGGAAAAGTATCACGTCTATGCGCCGCTAACGCCGGGCTACGGCGATTCCGAGGAATGTCCCGAAATCCGCGACATGCTCGATTTCACGCTGCACTACTGGGATGTGATCGATGCGCTGGGCCTGAAAGATCCGATCATCGTCGGACATTCCATGGGCGGCATGATCGCAGCCGAAATGGCCGCCATCGCGCCGCACGATGTTTCGCGCTTGGCGCTCATTTGCCCCGGCGGCTTGTGGCTGGATACGCACCCAATCCCCGACATCTTCTCGACGATGCCTTACGAATACCCCGCGCTGCTCTTTCACGACGTGAAGAAAGGTACGGAATTGCTGACTGCCGGAATGGCGCTCGACGATCCCGAATGGCTGAAGGGCTTCCTCGTTACCAACGCGCGACAGATGGGCATGGCGGGCCGCATCCTGTTTCCCATTCCGGATCGGGGCTTGTCCTCGCGCCTCTATCGCATCAAGGCGAAGACCGTTCTCATCTGGGGCGACAATGACAGGCTGATCGTTCCGGCCTATGCGCACGCATTCAAGAAAGGGATTCCCGGCTCCGAACTCGTGGTGATCCCGGAAGCAGGCCACATGGTGACGCTGGAGAAAACCGATCAGGTGATCTCGGCGATCGGAAGGCTGGGTTAGAGGATCCCCACGTCCTCGAACGTCGGGTTCGGGCCCGACGTCGCGGGCGTGTCCATCGGCTTCACGAAGGAGATGCGGCAGAACACGCCCTCGGGCGGATAGTCGAGCGTCACCTCGCCGGCTTTTTCACGCGACGCGGCGAATTTGATGACGCGCGAACCGAAGCCCACTTGCGTCGGTGGCGAACATGCCGGTCCGCCAGTTTCCTTCCACACGATCTCCACGCGCTCGCCATCGGGAACAGGATTGTGCCACCAGCTCAGGCTCACCTTTCCCTCCGGCACCGAAAGCGCGCCATACTTGATCGCATTGGTCGCCAGCTCATGGATCGCCAGTGCAATCGCGGCACCCGTTTCCTCCGACAGCTCGATCGGTGGCCCATCGATGGACATCCGCGAAGACCGTTCCCCCATGAATGGCGCAAGCGTCGCGCGCACTGCTTCGCCCAGTTCCAGCGAAACCCGTCCGCGCGCCATCACCAGATCGGCGGCGGCGCTCAGCGCCTGCAAACGTCCCGTCAGCTTGCCGATGAACAGGTCGACCGCAGGCTCGCTCCGCGGCCGCGAACTCTGCGCCAGCGATCCGATCACGGTGAAGAGGTTCTTCAGCCGATGCCGCAATTCCCCGATCACCAGCTCACGCCGGTCGCGCGCCAGCTTGCGCTCGTGCACATCGGTGATGATGGTCACCCATTCTCGCGGGTTGCCGCTGGTATCGCGTATCGCCACGGCCCGCATCGCGAACCACCGCCAGTCGCCGGATGGTGCATGATGCACACGCACTTCCGCATGATGAGCACCCGTGGAATCGGTATCCCAGGTATCGAACATCAGCTTGCCGCGGTCCTCCTCATGGATGCTCTGCATCCACGCATGTCCCGCATAGGCAGGCCATTCCATGCCCGTGATCTCCAGCCAGCCCGGCTGCTGTTCCTCCACGCGTCCCGACTTGTCGGTGGTCCACACCACGCCCGATGTCGCACTCACCAGCTGGCGATACCGGTTCTCGTTCCGCTCCATCTGCTGGAGCACGCTCCTCAGCCACTGGGCGAGTGCGACCTGCAGCAACGCCGCCACGACAAAGGAGAAGATCGCCAGTGTCTGCGGGGTGCTGGGGACGCCGAACGACATTATCGGCGGCATGAACAGCCAGGTGGAAACAAGGATGCTGAGCAGGATGCAGGCAATACCCATCTGCCATCCCGCCATGATGGTCACGATCATCACTGCCGGGAAGTAGAAGGCGAAGAACCCTGCCTGCGGGAACAGCAGGCCGAACACCGCCCGTACCAGCGTCACGGCTGCAACCGCCACCACCAGCAGGAAGATGCGGAATGCCGTGCTCCTCTGCTTGAGCACATAGCCGACCAAGGGCGCACTCCCGTTGGAGCGCGCCTCGCGGGCGGGCATGTCAATCGAGTTAGGCATCCGCTTCCGTCCAGCCCACGAAAAAGGAGGAACCCGTGCAAATGCCCCGAGCGCCGGGTGCAAACGCCACCCTGAGGCGCCGCATAACAGCGGGTTTAGGTTCCCGACGCAACATCATTTCCTGCCGCTCCCATGCCCGTTTTCCCTTGACAACCACCGCCCAAACCCAAACCGTTTTCGAACCGCCATTCGAAAGATCCAGACCATGAAACAATCGTTCGATCTCGTTATCCGGCACGGCACAGTGGCCGATGGAAAAGGCGGTACGCCTTACGAAACCGACATCGCCATTTCCGATGGCCGGATTGCGGCGGTTGGCCGGGTGGAAGGTTCGGGGCGTGAGGAGCTGGACGCCAGGGGCCGCCTCGTCACCCCCGGATTCGTCGACATCCACACCCATTATGACGGCCAGGCGACGTGGGATTCGCATCTGGCACCTTCCAGCTGGCACGGCGTCACCACCGTCGTCATGGGCAATTGCGGCGTGGGCTTCGCACCAGTCCGCAAACAGGATCGCGACCGCCTGATCGAACTGATGGAAGGTGTCGAAGATATTCCGGGCGCGGCCCTGCACGAGGGTCTGAGCTGGAATTGGGAGAGTTTCGCCGACTATCTCGATGCGCTCGAAACGCGCCAACGCGACATCGACATCTGCGCCCAACTCCCGCATGGCGCGTTACGCGTGTACGTGATGGGTGAACGCGGAGCCAAACTCGAACCCGCAACGAACGACGACATCGCCCAGATGCGCCACTTGAGCGCGGAAGCCATGCGCGCGGGCGCCATCGGCTTCTCCAGTTCGCGCACGCTCAACCATCGCTCGGTCAAGGGCGAACCAACGCCCTCCTTGCGCGCGACCGAAGCCGAACTGCTCGGCATCGCACAAGGTCTTGCCGATGCGGGAAGCGGTGTGATCGAGATGATCTCCGATTTCAATGCGCCCGATCTCGAAACCGAATTCGGCATGATCCGCCGTCTGGTCGAAACTTCGGGCCGCCCATTGTCGCTTTCGCTGGCGCAAGCCCACAGTGTCCCCGAAAGCTGGCGCACGTTGCTCGGCCTGATCGAAGAGTCAGCGCGTGACGGCCTGCCCATCCGTGCGCAGGTCGCGCCCCGTCCCATCGGTATCCTTCTCGGTCTGCAGGCCACGCTTAACCCGTTCTCTGCTCACCGCGCTTTTGCCGCGATCAAGGACAAGCCTCTCGCCGAAAAACTTGCAGCGATGCGCGATCCGTCATTCCGTGCAGCGATCCTTGCGGAGGCCGACACGCGTCAAAACCATCCGCTGGCCCGCCGTGTCATGGCGTTCGACCATATCTTCCCGCTAGGCAATCCGCCGGATTACGAACCGCCGCGCGAGAAATCACTCGCTGCAGCCGCCAAACGCGAAAATCGCGATCCTGCCGATCTCGTTTACGATTTGCTGTTGGAAAATGACGGAAAGAATTTCCTCTTCATGCCGTTCGCCAATTACGCACATTACAATCTGGATGCGTGTGGCGAGATGATTGCACACCCGGATTGCGTCATGGGGCTCGGCGACGGTGGCGCGCATGTCGGCATCATTTCCGACGCAAGTTATGCCACCTATCTTCTCACCCATTGGGGCCGCGACCGTGCGCATGGAAAATTCGATATCGGCTGGCTCATCAAGCGCCAAACTCACGACACGGCCCGCGCCGTCGGCCTCAACGACCGCGGCGTCATCGCACCTGGCATGAAAGCCGACATCAATGTGATCGATTTCGACAGGCTCAAAGTCGAATCGCCGACCATGGCCTTCGATCTCCCGGCGGGCGGCAAACGCCTGTTGCAGGGTGCGCAAGGATATGACGCCACCATCGTCTCCGGCGAAATCGTCTATCGCGAAGGGAGGGCGACCGGCGCACTCCCCGGCAAACTCGTCCGCGGACCGCAAAATTAATGTGAATTTCGGCGTGATTTCCCGCGCTGCATGTTGACCGTCATAAAGTTTCATATGAAACTATATTGGTTTCATTTGCAACAAAGGCGCTCCCATGGCTGCTCTCTGGGAAAACCCCATCGGAACCGACGGTTTCGAATTCGTCGAATACACCGCCCCCGACGTGGCGCAACTCCACAAGCTCTTTGACGAGATGGGCTTTCGCGCCGTTGCGCGCCACCGCTCGAAGGCGGTCACGCTATACCGGCAGGGCGAGGTAAACTTTGTCGTCAATGCCGAACCGGAAAGCCACGGCAGCCGCTTTGCCCGCGCCCACGGGCCGTCGGCTTGCGCCATGGCCTTCCGCGTGAGGGACGCAGCATACGCTTACAAAAAGCTTATCTCTCTTGGCGCCACGCCGTTCCAAAACCAGGTGGGTCCGATGGAACTCAACATTCCGGCGATCGAGGGAATCGGCGGCAGCGTGATCTATCTGGTGGATCGTTATGGCGACCATTCTATCTACGATGTCGATTTTGTCCCCACCGATCCGGCGAAAGGGTTTGAACACGAAGGCGCAGGATTAGCTGATATCGACCACGTCACGCACAACGTCTTCCGCGGCAATATGGAAAAGTGGGCCGGCTTCTACGAACGGCTCTTTAATTTCCGCGAGATCCGCTATTTCGATATTGAGGGCAAGCTGACCGGCCTGAAATCACGCGCCATGACGAGCCCGGACGGAAAAATCCGCATCCCCATAAACGAATCTTCCGACGACAAGTCGCAGATCGAAGAATATCTCCACGCCTATCACGGCGAAGGCATCCAGCACATCGCGCTCGGCGCAAAAGACATCTACAAATCCGTCGAAACCTTGCGCGCGAAGGGCGTGGCGTTCCAGGACACGCCGGATACCTATTACGAACGTATCGACAATCGCCTCAAAGGCCACGGCGAAGATGTGCAGCGCATGAAGCACGACCGTATCCTGATCGATGGCGGCAAGGACGAAGGTTTGCTTCTGCAAATCTTTACTCAAAACGCTATCGGGCCTATCTTTTTCGAACTCATCCAGCGCAAAGGCAATGAAGGCTTCGGCGAAGGCAATTTCCGCGCCCTGTTTGAATCCATCGAAGCCGATCAGGTTAGACGTGGGGTACTTGAGGACACGCACAGATGAGCCATCGCAACTGGATCGAATTCCCCCGCACCGAAGGCGAAACCTCTCATCAGGCTCACGCCGACTTGCCGACCGGTACTTACGAACGCGAAATCGGCCGTGATGGCTTCTTCGGCCCTGCCGCCCACATTTATCATCGCCACCCCCCAACAGGATGGTCGAATTTCGAAGGCCCTTTGCGTCCTCGCGCCTTCGACGCGGCCAAAGCGGCGGAGGAAGGCGACCCTCTCTCCGCACGAACGCTGCTATCGAATGCGAGCGTGAAAATCCGCATCTGGTCTTGTGCGCGGAACATGGAGCACCTTGTCCGTAATGCCGATGGCGACGAACTGCTGTTCATCCATGAAGGCGAGGGCGATCTGTTCTGTGATTTTGGCCGCCTCACCTATACCGAAGGCGATTACATCGTCCTGCCGCGCGGCACAATGTGGCGCATCGAACCGAAGTCACGTACGGTCGTGCTGTTGATTGAAGCCACCAACAGCGCCTTCAAACTTCCAGATCGAGGCATCCTCGGCCCGCACGCGATCTTCGATCCGGCAGTGCTTGTCACGCCCAAACTCGACGATGCCTTCCGCGACCAGCAGGGCGAGCAGCAATGGCAGGTCCGGGTGAAACGCCACGGTGCTTTCTCCACCATAACCTATCCCTTCAACCCGCTTGACGCCGTCGGCTGGAAAGGCAATCTCGCACCGGTCAAACTCAACTGGCGCGACATCCGGCCTGTCATGAGCCACCGCTATCACATTCCACCTTCGGTACATTCCACTTTTGTGTCGGACCGTTTCGTCGTCTGCACGTTCGTGCCGCGCCCCATCGAAAGCGATCCTGGCGCGCTGAAAGTGCCGTTCTTCCATTCCAATGACGATTTCGACGAAGTGATCTTCTATCACCGCGGCGAATTCTTCAGTCGCGATAACATCCATCCGGGCATGGTCACCTGGCATCCCAACGGCTTCACCCACGGCCCGCACCCCAAGGCGTTCGAGACCGGCGCCAAAGCCGCCAAGACCATGACCGACGAGGTAGCTGTGATGATCGATGCGCGAGATCCGCTCGATTTCAATGCGCCCGCCGAAGTCGAATTCGCAGCCTATGCGGAATCTTGGCACCGCTGATGAACGCGCAATCCTGGACTTTGGAAGATATTATCGGCAACCCATTCTGGTTTCCGGACAATGTGAATTTTCAGCGCAGCACATTGGGCTTTATCGAAACCGATCGCCAATCGCTGTCGAAACAGTCTTTTCTCGACAACCGCTGGGACCGCAGCATTCTCCCGCGTGTGGATATTCCGATCTCCACCGCGGTTTCTGCTTTAACGAACTCTCCACGCCCAAACCTGAATCTCGTCTGGCACACGGCCTTCTGCTGTTCCACGCTGATTGCGCGATGCCTGGATGCCGAGGGCATCAACCTTTCCCTAAAGGAACCGCAAGTCCTCATCTCGCTTGCGGAAGCCAAACGCGCGGGCCATCTCGCGCAACAACCCACCGTACCCGATGCCGTCTTCAAGCTCTTGGCTCGTCATGCGCCCAACGAACGCGTGCTAGTCAAACCGACAAATGCCGTCAACAATTTGATCCCCGAGGCTCTGCGCGCCACCGATGGCCGCATGCTGTTTCTTTATTCCGATTGCAAAAGCTTCCTCATCTCCATCGCCAAGAAGGGAGAGATGGGCCGCATCTTTGCCCGCAAACTCTTTGGATTGTTCGCCGCCGATGGTCACCCCCAGGCCAAATGGCCCTGGCAAACTCTGTTCGAACTGTCGGATCTACAAGTCGCAGCCATCGTCTGGCACATGCAGATCGCCGAATTCCGCCGTTCTCGCGACATATCCAGGTCTGCTGCGCTCAACTGTGACGACTTCCTTGCCAACCCGCGTGCCACTTTGGATCGTCTGAACACTTTTTTCGATCTGAATTTCTCACCGTCGCATCTCGATGCCATCGCGTCCGGTCCGCTGCTTACGCAGGATGCAAAGAACACATCCCAATCTTTCAGCGCAGACCGCAGAGCCGCCGAAGCCTCCACCATGGCGAAAATACTCGGCGACGAACTGGATACCGTCATCGAATGGAGCTATCGCGCCTGTCCCGAAACGCCACGCGAAAATCCATTGGGCGCTACGCTATGAAACTGGCCTCGCTCAAACACGGCAGGGATGGCGCGCTCATCGTGGTCTCGCGCGACCTTTCCCGCTTCGTGCCGGTCCCGCATGTTGCACCAACCCTGCAGCGCGCCCTCGACAACTGGCATGAAGTCGCACCGCGGCTCATGCGCGTCTACGATCTCCTCAACGAAAGCATGGCCGATGGCACGCATGCCTTCGACCCCGTTCAAGTTGCAGCTCCGCTGCCACGTGCCTATCAATGGGCGGATGGTTCGGCCTATGTCACCCATGTCGAACTCGTCCGCAAAGCGCGTAACGCCGAAATGCCGCAAAGTTTCTGGACCGATCCGTTGATGTATCAGGGCGGTTCCGACAGCCTGATCGGCGCACGCGATCCCATTCTCGCCGCCGACGAATCCTGGGGTATAGATTTCGAAGGCGAAATTGCCGTCGTCACCGACGATGTGAAGATGGGCACGCCCGCCGCAAATTCCGAAAGCCACATCAAGCTTCTGATGCTTGTCAACGACGTGTCGCTACGCAATCTCATCCCGAACGAACTTGCCAAAGGCTTCGGCTTTTTCCAATCCAAACCCGCGACTGCCTTCTCGCCTGTCGCCGTCACGCCCGACGAACTGGGCGAAGCCTGGCACGACGGCAAAGTCCACCTCCCGCTACATGTCACCTACAACGGCAGGGATTTCGGCCAGCCAAATGCAGGCGTCGACATGACGTTCTCCTTCCCGCAACTCATTGCGCATGCTGCCAAAACGCGTGCGCTGGCCGCCGGCACGATCGTCGGTTCGGGTACGATCTCCAACGCCAACCGCGCCGCAGGTTCAGCCTGCCTCGCCGAACGCCGCACATTGGAAACGATCGAGCAGGGTGCTCCGAAAACGCCGTTCATGTCGTTCGGCGACCGCATCCGCTTCGAAATGTTCGACGCCGAAAACCGTTCGATCTTCGGCGCGATCGATCAGGAGGTCGTCCGATACCATGGCTGACCCTCTCACGCTCTACACCTATTTCCGTTCGTCTGCGGCCTATCGCGTGCGTATCGCGCTGAATCTGAAAGGCTTGAAACCCGACTATCGATTCGTCCATCTGCTCAAAGACGGCGGTCAGCAACACGGCGAAACGTACAAATCTATAAATCCGCAGGAACTCGTCCCGACGCTGATCGACCACGGCCATGTCATCGCCCAGTCGCTCGCCATCATCGAATATCTCGAAGACACCCATCCAGATCCCCCGCTGTTACCGAAAGATGCTCCGGGGCGCGCCCGTGTGCGCCAACTTGCCTATGTCGTCGCCTGCGACATCCATCCCGTCAACAATCTGCGCGTCCTGCAGCATCTCAAACGTCTCGGCATCGACGAAGATCAAAGGACCGATTGGCAAAAACACTGGATCGCGATTGGCTTCGAGGCCATCGAAACGCTTCTGGCCCAATCCACCGACACCGGCGTCTGGTGCCACGGCAACTTGCCCACACTCGCCGACATCTGCCTGATCCCGCAATTGGCCAACGCGCGCCGCGTGAATCTCGATCTCGCGCCTTATCCGACGCTCACCCGCATCGAACAAACGGCGCTCGCTCATCCCGCCTTCGCGGCCGCCCAGCCGAAAGAACAACCCGATGCGGAATAGCCGCGTCACGGTATCTAAGCCGCAGCTCAACCTGGATACGTTTCTTCCTTATCGCCTGTCGGTTCTCTCCAATCGCGTGAGCGATGCCATCGCCCGGCAATATTCCGAGCGTTTCAATCTCTCTATTCCGGAATGGCGCATCATCGCTGTTCTCGGCCAGTCACCGGATCTTTCCGCGCGTGACGTCGCCGCCCGTACCGCGATGGACAAGGTGCAGGTCAGCCGCGCCGTTACCAGCCTCGTCTCTGCAAAACGGGTGGCTCGAACGGAAGACGCGACGGACGCCCGCATCACCCGTCTCACGCTCACGGCAAGAGGCCGCGCCATTTATGAAGAAGTGGCGCCCCTCGCGCTGCATCTCGAAAGCCTGCTGCTTTCAAGCCTTTCTGCGCAAGAGCGCACGACACTGCGGGACCTGATGCACAAGCTAGACCGTCAGGTCAGCCTTTTGAGCGCGCGCGAATAAGCAGGATCGCGAGCGCCTTCGGCCCATGCGCCCCCAGTTCGAGCGTCTGCTCGATGTCGCCGGTGCGCGAAGGACCGGTGACCAGATTGATCGTGGCAGGCCAGTTGCTGCGCAGTTTTGCGAACGCACTTTCCAGATCGCCTAGAACATCGCCTTCGTGCAAAACCGCGATCTCGAATCCCGGCCGGAAGTGCCAGCTCGCCGGTCGTTCTGCGCTTGATGGATAAACCAGCGTCCCCGTCTCCGCCACGCCGAAGGCGGCGATAGAAACGGCCGTGTCATCCGGTCCGGGTGCCTCGCTCGAGACGGTAACGCCACGCCAAGCAAGCGCCCCCAATTCGGAGCTTTCCGGCGAATGCACCGCCGCCGCCAAATTCCGCTCGCGCAACAATCGCGCCACCTGCTCCGGCACCTCGGTCAAATCATTCAAGACGTCCACTGTCGCATTCGCCGCATTCGCGTAAGCCACAAATTGTTCGACGGCCTCGCCATTCACGCGCCGCATATAGGCTGCCGGGCGGGGCAGAACCGCACCTTTCCGCGCCCGTATCGTATTCAGAATATCGTCCCGCGCAGTCATCGTGCCCGCCACAAATCCTGAAACGTCTTGCCCAGCGGCGCCGGAAAATCGCGCACCGCGAACCAACCTCGCATCATCGGAAGCGAATGAACCGCGCCTTCGGACCAGCCCAAAACCTTCAGCACACTGGCAAGCACTCGTACCCCTATCCGGTAAAGCCACGGCCTCTTCGCCGCGAATGCCCAAAGCGAAAGACCAAAACGTGTTGCCTTCGGCACAATCCGAGATTCAAATTCCTTCGCGCGCCAGTACCGCATGATCGACGGCAGCGGAATTTTTACCGGACAAACCTCCGCGCATCGCCCGCAAAATGTCGACGCATTGGGATGGTGATGCGCTTCCGCAATCCCCAGCAGTCCCGGATTTAGTGCGGCACCGATCGGTCCCGGATAGGTCGCGCCATAGGCGTGCCCACCGATCGCATTGTAGATCGGACAATGGTTGAGACACGCCGCACATCGTATGCACCGCAACACTTCGGATGTCTCGCCGCCGAGAAGCGATGTCCGCCCATTGTCCAGCAACACGACATGGAAATTCCTCGGCCCCCCGCGCTCGTCGCCCGGCCCGCTCATCACGCTGACGTAGCTGGAAATCTCCTGCCCCGTGGCGGATCGCGTCAGAAGTCGCAACAGAACGGAGACATCGTTCATGTCGGCGACAACTTTCTCCAGCCCCGTCACCACAATATGCGTCCGCGGCAACAACCGCGTCAGGTCTCCATTCCCCTCATTGGTGACGATGACGGCCGCCCCTTCTTCCGCCGCCAGAAAATTCGCGCCCGTGATCCCCGCATCCGCCGCTTCGAATTGCTTGCGCAGCATCACGCGCGCTTCCGCCACCAGCGCGCTGCGTTCGTTCAACGGGCGCGACGCCGGAAGCTCCGTATGCGCTTCCCGAAACGTCTCTGCCACATCTTCCTTGTTGAGATGAAAAGCGGGCGCGATGATGTGGCTCGGCGGTTCGTGGCGAAGCTGGATGATGTATTCCCCCAGATCCGTTTCAATCGGGCGGATGCCGTTCCGTTCGAGAAACGGATTGAGTTCGATTTCTTCGGTGACCATGGATTTTCCCTTGGTCACGGTCTTCGCACCCGCTTCTCGCAGAATGTTCACAACAATCCCTCGCGCCTCGGCAGCGTCGCGCGCCCAGTGCACATGCCCGCCCCGCGCCGTCACGTTGCGCTCGAATGTCTCCAGCAAGACATCGAGATTGGAAAGTGCCGCATCTCGAATAGCAGCGCCGGCCTCGCGCAAGGCTTCGAAATCGCCGTAATGCGCAATCGCTTCCGCCCGCTTGTGCACGAAATGCGTTTTCAACCGCCCAAGCGCGGTCCTGAGCCGTGCATCGTCCAGCGCTTCATGCGCTGCTTGCGGAAACGCAGTCGGATCGAGTTTCATTCTTTCTGATCCGCCAGAATTTCCGCCGCGTGCCGCACCTCCAGCGCCATCCCTCTGCGCCGCGCACGCCCCGCAAGATGCAAAAGACACCCCAGATCGCCGCCCAACAGCATCGAAGCCCCGGTCGCTGCCGCATCCGTCAGCTTGTCATCGGCCATCCGTTCGGAAATCTCCGGGTATTTCACCGAAAACAATCCGCCGAACCCGCAGCAGATTTCCGGATCGGCGAGTTCGCGCTTCTCAAGCCCCGCAACGGAAGAAAGCAGGGCGCGCGGCTCTTCCCGCACGCCCATCTCGCGCAAGCTCGAACAGGAATCGTGATAGCAAAAACTTCTCGCGCAGGACGCCGGAACGGCCTTCACCCCGCACACCCGCACGAGGAACGACATCAATTCATAGCTTCGTTCCGCCAGCGCCACCGCGCGCGCCGCATACCGCGTATCGCCTTCCAGCACCTTGGGATAGTGCCGCCGCAACATTCCCGCGCACGATCCCGAAGGTGCTATGACATAGTCAAACCCTTCAAATGCATCGATCACGTTACGCGCGATCGCCGCCGCATCGGCATTGTCGCCCGCATTCCACGCCGGTTGCCCGCAGCAGGTCTGCGCTCGCGGCACGTCAACCTCGCAGCCCGCCTGTTCCAGCAGTTTCACTGCCGCAAACCCAACCTGCGGCCGCACCAGGTCGACAAGACAGGTGACGAAGAGCCCAACCTTCGGCATCAATGAATCTCGCGTTCCAAAGCGTAGGTGCGCTCGCGCAAGCCCAGCATGAATGCCTGCCGGTCCGCCGCCGGCGGCAGCGCCTCGAACCCGATTACCTCGCCCACACGCACCCGCACCTCGGTCCCGATCCGGTCGTGGATTTCCTTGAACAGCAGCGAAAGCCGCAACGTCATGCTGATGTGACTCGCAATCTGGAACAGCCGCGAATTCTGGCCGGCAAAGAACACTGGTGCCACAGGCGCCCGCGTCTGCGCAATCAGCCGCCCGGTGAACGTCTTCCATTCCGCATCGATGGCACGCCGGTCCCAAAGCGATGGCGTGGTCGAAACCCCGCCCGCCGGAAACACCACCAGACATCCTCCGCGCGAAAGATGCAGCTTCGCCTCCGCCCGTGTCCGCAAATTCGTCTCAAGTGCTGCCTGCGTATCCGCAAAATCGACCGGCAACAGGAATGAGCGGATTTCCTCCGCCCGGTACAGAACCGAATTGGTCAGCACCCGGAAGTCGTCACGCACCTTTGCCACCAGATGACAGATGATGATCCCATCCAGCACCCCGAACGGATGGTTCGCCACCACCACCAACGGCCCCGTCTTCGGCCACCGCCCCAACGCGTCGTCATTCACGGTGATCTTCAGTTCCAACCGCCGGATAGCCGCATCGAAAAACGTCTCGCCCGTCACCGGCCGTGCACGATTGTCCTCATAGATGTGCTTGAGATAGGGCTGCCCCGTCATCCGCTCGATGGCGCGGATCAAGGCCCGTTTCAGCCACGGATCGCTCGGCGCCGCATAGGAAAACGTATCGACAGTATCCGCAGCGGCGCCCATCGCCTAAGCAGGATCTTCGATCAGAAACCCGCCCCGCCGCATCCCGAACCGAAGCGCCACATAAAGCAGCAGCCCCACTGGCCCCGCGAGCAATGTCAGCACCAGGCAGGGCACGACCGCCAGATGCGGAATACCGCGCCGCTGCGCATCGCGCACTTCCCACGACCCGACAAACAGATCGAACACGAGATAGTGAATCCATCCCGCCGTCGCCGCGACTGGCGAAGTGAAGAACGTCATCACGCCGTGCAGCGAACTGAAATTTCCGCCCGCGGGCAGTGCGCCGCCGAAAAACACCGTTGCTATCAACCAGGTGTAGGTCAGTCCGATCACCACCGGAATGGCGACCGATTGCACCAGAAGCTCGGTCACCCGCCAGCGCGGCGCAACGATCAGCAGCAACCAGAAAATCAGAATGCCGTTGTTGGCGATATTGAAAACGGTCTCGACGTTCATGGTCACACCGGAAATCTGCGTTTCAGCCAGCCGATCATCGCATCATTGGTTTCCTGCGGGTGCTCCTGCTGCGTCCAGTGCCCGCATTTGCGGATCAGCACTTTCTCCAGGTCCGGCACAAAGCGCTCCATCCCATCCGCCATCTTCGGCGAAAGGATCACGTCGTCTTCCGCCATGATCATCAGCGACGGCTGATGCACCTTCTGCGCCCACGGCCCGGAAAGCTTCCAGTTGCGCGAGAAATTGCGGTACCAGTTGATGCCGCCGGTGAAACCCGTTCGTTGGAACGTCTGCACGAAGTAATCCATTTCCTCTGGATTCAACAAAAGCTCGCCCGGCCACAGCGTTTCGTCCATCTCCAGCGCTTTCACCAGCGCGAAACGCTTCAATTCTTCCGGCATCTGCGCAAAGACGTCCGCCGTGATGCCGTTTTTGCGCATGAAAAAGCGGAACACGCGGCCCACATCCTTGGCCAGCGCCGCGTCGGCTTCGCCCGGCTTCTGAAAATAGACGATGTACATGTCCTCGCCATACAGCGCCTTCATGCCCATGATCGGATCGATCGGCGGCCGCGAAAGAAACGGCGTGTTGATCCCGATCACGCCCGCCACGCGATCCGGGTGCACCAGCGGCAATTGCCAAACCACCAGCCCGCCCCAGTCGTGCCCGACGAACACAGCCTTTTCCAAGCCGAGCGCATCCAGCATTCCGGTCAGATCGCCCGTTAGATGCAAAATGTCGTAATCCTCGATCTTCTCCGGCCGCGACGAACGCCCATATCCGCGCTGGTCCGGCGCAATCGCGCGATAACCTGCCGCCGCGAATGCCGGAAGCTGATGCCGCCACGAATAGGCAAGTTCCGGAAACCCGTGACACAGAACAACGGGAAATCCGTCCTTTGGTCCCGCCTCGTAAACGGCCATATCGATGCCGTTCGTTTTCACCATCGTGGGTTCGGGAAAGGCAACCATAAAATTTCCTCCAAATGTCTTATGCGGCAATTCCAAGTTTCGTCAGCATTTCGGCGCGCGAAGGCCCCAGCTTGGGCGGATAATACCCGTGCGCCGCTTTCTGCGCTTTCGACATCCGCCAGAATTTCAGGATGGTGGCCAGTATCTCGGGCCGCTTCAGCCAGTGCGATGGATCGTCCAGCATGTGAAACCCGCGTGAAAACGCGCGCAGCACGGTCAGGTCGCCACGCAACGCCGGCACCAATCCTTCTTCGATAAAGCTCTTCGCCATCCGCGCCCGCAGGCCAGGCTTGTAATTGGCGTCGCGCTCATGCCGCGCACGGCGTATCGCGACGCCGTCCTGCCGCGCCATCGCATCGTAAAACGGCCGCAACGTCTCGCGCGTGCGCCGCTCGAAAATCTTCGCCCGCGCGCGTGTATCGCCTTCCGCATCCAGCACCTCGCGCAACACATGCGCGTGCACGACACCCGCCGAACATCCGCGCCCGTAAAGCGGATTGGTCCTGACCGCCGCATCGCCCACGGCAAAGAAATTCAGAACCTGCGGCTCGCCGTCCTTAAGGTAATGCCGCCAAACACTCTGCAGATTGCCCATGGAATAGATCGCACTGACAGGCTCAGCCCTGGTTTTCTCCACCCACCGTTCGGTTCCCGGCAGCGTGGCGCAAATGGCTTCAAACACTTCCGGCCGCATGATCATCGTGCGCAGATCGGATTCGATTTCCGGCGTCGCCAGCGTGATGGAGAAATGCCGGTTGTCCGCAGCGAATACGCCGTATTTGATGTACCCCAGATCGGCCGCCAGCGGCGTTGCATCCCGCAATGGTTCTTCCGCGCCATCGAGAAGGCGGTAGTGCCGCGTGAAATACAAAATCCCGGTCGGCGCCGTTTCCTCGCGAACCTCAATCCCATCTGCTCGCAGCCAGTCGGGAAAAGCGGTATTGCGTCCACTGGCATCCACAATGATGTCGCCGCGCAGATCCTGCATCTTGCCGTCGATCTCGGCCTTGATGCCCTCCGCCACAAGCGCGCTCCCGTCACGGCGCGTGAGAATGCCGTGGATACCTGCATCGGGCACAACGCGAATATTCGCGAATTGCTGCACATGGCGGCGCAACACCAGTTCCATGGTGGTGCGACGGCTGAACAGGATGCGCAAATCCTCGTCGCCCGGTTGCGGCTTATATTTCTCGCGCAGATGCGGCGGAATCCCGAACTGGAAGTCGAGCGCGCGCACGCCGTTCGCGAACAATTCCTCCAGCAACGCCGGATGCCGGTCGCGCAACAGAACGGTCAGCCGCCCAAGAAATCCGTGACTGTGCCGGAGCTGCGTCGCCCCGCGCCGTTCCCACGAGGTGAACGCATCTTCCAGCGAATCCCCCGGCGGTTCGGGATCGCGGTCGAGCAATGTGACCTCGTGTTCGGTGCCGCCGAAGGCGAGCGCCACGCCGAGCCCTGCAATTCCGGCCCCCGCAACAAGTATATTTTCGGCCATTTATTGCACCGTCTTCCACGCCGCATAAGCCAGCGCCGCCCATCCGACGAGAAAGGCAAGCCCGCCGAACGGCGTCACGATGCCAAGCCCCCGCACGCCCGTCAGCGCCAGCAGATAAAGCGATCCGCAGAACAGCACGATCCCGATCAGGAAAAACCATCCGGCCCAATTGGTCGACCCCGATCCGCGCAAGGCAACCGCCGCAATCCCGATCGCGAGCGCATGAAACATATGATAGAGCGCCGCCGTTTCGAACACGCTCATCGATTGCGGATCGTGAGACCCGCGCAATCCGTGCGCGCCAAATGCGCCCGCGGCCACCGCGAGAAACCCGTTTACCGCCGCAACAACCAGCCATCCGTTCATGCGCAGCCACAGCCTCCGTGTACGTGATTGTGTTCCTTGATTTTCGCCACTGCGTTGCGCGAAAGCTCGGCCGTCGCCTCGAAATCCGATTTCGCCGTTTTCATCAGTTGCGGATCGCACATCAGGTCGATGGCCGTGAATGCCAGCGATTTCGCCCCGTCGATCACCGCCTGATCGCCCTGTTCCGAAGCCGCCCAGCGCGCGAATTCCGGATTGTGGATGATGACATTGGGCGGCGCCACCGCCAGCATCGGGTGGATCGACGGCACGCGATGGCTCACATTGCCCATGTCGGTCGAACCCGCGAACCCCGGCGGAATGTGCTCGACCGGAAAGAAATCGCGCCCCAGGGCTTGCGCGTTCTTTTTATAAGCCTCAGCCATCGGCCAGTTGGTCTTCAGGTCGAGATAATCGGTGATCCCCCACTGGATTTCCGCCTTGCAGCCAGTCGCAAGCGCTCCCGCCTCGAAACATGCGTGAACGCGTGCTTTCAATGGCGCCAGCTCATGCGCGTCCGCCGCGCGCACATAGAACCGGCAAGCTGCGCGCTCCGGCACGATGTTCGCGGCCAGACCACCTTCGGTGATGATGCCGTGGATGCGTTCGGTGGGTTTGATGTGCTGGCGCAACTGCGCGATCGTTTGATACGCCGTCACCACCGCATCCAGCGCGTTGAGCCCGCGATAGGGCATGGCGGAGGCATGTGCCGACCGCCCGTGATAAACGACTTCCACTTCCGAAATCGCGATGCACGGCATGGTGACCATGTTGAGATTGGAGGGATGCATCATCATCGCCGCATCCACTTTCTCGAACGCGCCTTCGCGCGCCATCATCTCCTTGCCGCCGAACCGTTCCTCCGCCGGTGTCCCCATATAGCGAACGCGTCCCGGCAACCGCCCGTTGAGCTTGGACAGCGCAATGGCCGCCCCATAACCGGAGGTCGCAATAATATTGTGCCCGCAGGCATGGCCGATGCCGGGCAGGGCGTCATATTCCGAAAGGATCGCGATGTTGGGGCCGGACGCCTTGCCGAACTCCGCCGCAAACGCCGTCTTCAGCCCAAAGGCTTCCCGTTGCACCTCGATGCCATGCCCCGCCACCGCATCGCCCAGCCGTTTGGCCGCTTTGAACTCCTCCAGCGCCAGTTCGGGCTCGCCGTGAATCGCATGCGAAAGGGCGAGGAATTCCTCCCGCATGGCGTCGATGGCAGCCCCCACATCCTTCTTCAGGCTTTCGGCATCCATGGCGGGATTCCAAGGGTTTCCGGCCCATCATAGACAGTCCGTTCTGCCTTTGCGAAGGTCGCCCCATGCCCGATTTCGCCACTGCCGCAGACGGTGTCCGCCTCGCCTACGATGTCGTGGGGCAGGGGCCTCCGGTCCTCCTGATTCATGGCTTCGCCTCCAGCCGAACCCAGAACTGGAAAGACGCCGGCTGGTACCAAACCCTCTCCGGCGCAGGCTATCAGGTCGTCGCGATGGACTGCCGCGGCCACGGCGAAAGCGACAAGCCGCACGAGATGGAATTCTACGGCCACGACAAGATGGCCGAAGATGCCCGCACAGTGATGACCGCCACCGGCATCGCGCCCACCTTCCTGATGGGCTACTCGATGGGTGGCTTCATCTCGCTGCACCTTCTCCTCGAACACCCTGATGAATTGCGAAAGCTGGCCATTGGCGGCGTAGGTGCCACCTATCTGAATACCTCTCCCCAACCCGGCAACCGCATGGCCGATCCGCAAACGCGCAATCGCATCGCCGATGCCTTGATAGAACCCGACAAATCGAAGATCGCCGACCCCACCGCGCGAATCTTCCGCGATTTCGCCGATCAATCCGGCAAGGATCGCCTGGCGCTCGCTGCCTGCATGCGCGCCATGCGCCGCAACTTCCCGCAAAACGAATTGCGCCAATCGCAGCGTCCCGTTTTGGTTGTTTGCGGCGAAAACGACGTGCTCACAGGCCCGCCCGGCCCACTGGCCTCTGCCTTCGCCGATGGCCGCGCCGTCACCGTGCCGCGCCGCGACCACATGACGACCGTTGGCGACAAGGTCTATAAGGCCGCCGTATTGGAATTCTTTGGACAAAGCCCATGAACGCTCATTCGAAAATATCGCCGGAAAAAGAAGCGCCCTACGATTGGGCCGATCCGCTGCTGCTCGACGAGGAACTGACTTCGGAAGAACGCATGGTCCGCGATTCCGCACGCGATTATTGCACCGACAAGCTGCTCACCCGCGTGCGCGAAGGCTTCCGCCACGAAACCTTCGACCGCAAGATCGTGAACGAGATGGGCGAGATCGGTTTCCTCGGCATCACGCTGCCCGAAGAATATGGCGGCGCGAACATGAACTATGTGTCATATGGCCTCGTCGCGCGCGAAGTCGAACGCGTGGATTCCGGCTATCGCTCCGCCATGAGCGTGCAGAACTCGCTCGTGATGTATCCGATCTTCGCCTACGGCACCGAAGAACAGCGCAAGAAATATCTCCCCAAACTCGCAAGCGGCGAATTCGTCGGCTGCTTCGGCCTCACTGAACCCGATTTCGGCTCCGATCCCGGCGGCATGAAAACGCGCGCCGTGAAAGAGCAGGGCGGTTACCGCCTCAACGGCGCGAAAATGTGGATCACCAATTCGCCCATCGCAGACGTTGCGGTGGTGTGGGCGAAAACGGAAGACGGCGTTATCCGCGGGTTCATCGTCGAACGCGGCACCAAAGGTTTCTCCACACCGAAGATCGAAGGCAAATTCTCGCTGCGCGCCTCGATCACCGGCGAAATCGTGCTGGAAGACTGCATCATCCCCGAAGCCAATCTCCTGCCGAACGTGAAGGGATTGTCCGGCCCCTTCGGCTGTCTCAACCGCGCGCGTTATGGCATCGCCTGGGGCGCGATGGGTGCTGCCGAATTCTGCTGGCACGCCGCGCGCCAATACACGATGGACCGCAAACAATTCGGCCGTCCGCTCGCCGCCAATCAATTAATCCAGAAAAAACTCGCCGACATGCAAACCGAAATCACCCTCGGCCTGTTAGGCGCGCTGCGTCTGGGCCGCATGATGGACGATCACAAGGCTGCTCCGCCCGCGATCTCGCTCATGAAGCGCAACAATTGCGGCAAGGCGCTCGCCATTGCGCGTGAAGCCCGCGACATGCACGGCGGCAATGGCGTGTCGGACGAATATGGTGTCATCCGCCACGTTCTCAATCTCGAAGCGGTGAACACTTACGAGGGCACGCACGATGTTCACGCCCTCATCATGGGTCGCGCGATCACGGGCATTCAGGCGTTCAGCTAAATGAAGCTCGAAGGCATTCGCGTTCTCGACCTGTCGCAATTCCTGCCGGGGCCGCATCTCACCATGACGATGGCCGATCACGGCGCGGATGTGATCATGGTCGAACCGAATAACGGCGTGGGCGAACCCGTACGCGCCATGGGCGCGCGCATGCCCGATGGTACTGCTGTCTGGTTTCGCAATATCGCGCGCGGCAAACGCAGCATCACGCTCGATCTCAAGAAGGCGGACGATAAAGGGAAATTCCTGAAGCTCGCGCATGAAGCCGACGTGATCGTGGAAGCCTTCCGTCCCGGCGTCGTCAAGCGTCTGGGCATCGACTATGCCACTATCGCCGCGAAAAATCCGCGCGTGGTCTATTGCAGCATCAGCGCCTTCGGCCAGAACGGCCCGTATCGCGACAAGCCTTCGCACGATCTGGGCGTGCAAGCCTTGGCGGGCACGCTCGATCTCTCGCGCGGCCTCGCCGACAACAAGCCCAACATGCCCAATCTGGTCGCTGCCGACATGGCCTCGTCGCTCACCGCGCTGAATGCCATTCTGATGGCGCTGTTTGCACGCGAGAAAACCGGCAAAGGCGATTACATCGACATCGCGATGTACGACAGCCTCATCGCCTGGACACCCAACATCACCGGCCCCGTCTTTGCCCAACACAAAGCGCCGGTCCCACACCAGATGCGCAACTACGGCGGCCAGGCCATGAACCGCATCTACGAAACGAAGGACGGCCAATACATCGTGCTCGCCGGTTCGGAAGCCAAGTTCAGCGAGAATTTGTTGCGCGCGCTTGGCCGCCTCGATTTCCTCGACATCGCCAAAGGCGAACCCGGGCCAGCGCAAAAACCGCTGACCGATTTCTTCACCGATACCTTCAAATCCAAAACCCGCGCCGAATGGGAAGCCTTCCTCGAACCGATAGACCTGTGCTGGGCGCCGGTGCGCTCTCTGAAAGACGGCTTCGAAGATTCAAACAGCGCCGCGCGTCAGATGCTGCTACGCGACGGCGAGGGCAACCCTCACATCGGCCCTGCGATCAAATTCGAAAACGATCCGGCAAAACCCCAATTCGATCTACCTGACTACGGCAGATCAGAAACTATTTGGCGGCCACGCTAAACTTACCTCCCCCAACGCGGGGAGGTCGACGGCGCGCGCAAGCGCGACGGCGGGTGGGGCTCTCCAGCGAGCCTCGCTGAACCCCACCCGGTCGCGTGCCGTTGCACGCGCCCGACCTCCCCAAAGGGGAGGTAAGTGTTAGACGCGCTTCGCCAAACAAGCCCAATCCCAAGGCCGCTTCTTCGCACGTGAAGGCGTCTCGCGCATCCCTTCCTTGGCCCAGGGATAGTAGATCTTCGCAATCCGCTCGACCGCGAACCCTTCATCGCTCATCAAGCGTCTCAATTCCTCGCGCGCGAAGTGCTTCTGATAAGCACCATCGCGTTCCACCACGCCATCATCGTGCTCAAGCGGCGTCTTGTTCTTCTTCCGCGCCTGATATTCCAGCTCCACCATCTCCTCGGATTCGATCGACGGCACCACGAGCAGCGCATATCCGCCGCGTTTGGTGACGCCCGCGATGCTGCGCCATTGCGCCGCCCGCCGCGCCGTCGAATGCGACGTGATAACATTCATGCACACCGTCAAATCCCCGCACCGCCCGATCACGCGCGAGGCCCGCTCGATCCCCATCGTCCGCCACGTCACGCCGCGCACGTCCGCACAGCGCTTCTTGGCCCGCGCAATGGTGCGCGAGGCATATTCCACGCCCTCGATCCGCGAGAACTTTTCGCCGTAACGCAGAATAAACGTCCCGATCCCACACCCCATATCGACCAAGGTTGCGTTCTTCGGCAACCGCACGCGCGCAACAAGCCGGTGCAACTGATTGTCGGTCTCTTCGCGCGTGATATCGCACACGTTCTTCTCGAACGTGTGAGCGTGCTTGTTCCATTCCTTGCGATTCATGGGCCGTGATTAGCCCATGATTCGGCCCACCGCATCAAACCGCGCGCTTGGCCTTGTCTTTCTCGTTAGACCCGCGGATTTCGTTGCGGATCATTTCCCATTCCGCATCGCCCAGCGTCGAAAGCTGCGCGAAATTCCCGCCCGCCGCCAGATGCAACGCGCCGTCGATGGCAATCGTCTGTCCGGTGAGATAATCGCATCCATCCGACATCAAAAACACCGCAAGGTTCGCAAGCTCCGGCATCTCGCCGTTGCGCCCCATCGGAATCGTGTTGCGCGACTCCCCGCGATTGGCAGATTGCGGACTCAACCGGTCCCAAGCGCCTTTCGTCGGAAACGGCCCCGGCGCAATCGCGTTCAAACGAATGCCGTTCGGCCCCCATTCCGTCGCCAGCGATTTGGTCATGATGTTCAACCCCGCCTTCGACATCGCAGACGGCACGGTGAACGGCCCGCCGTTCCATATCCATGTCGTCAAAATCGAAATCACGCTCGCCTTGTGGCCGCCCTCGATCCAGCGTTTCCCGCACGCCAGCGTCACGTAAAAGCTGCCGCGAAACACGATGTCGGCAATCGCATTGAACCCGCGCGGCGAAAGATCCTTCGTGCGCGAGATGAAATTCCCCGCTGCGTTGTTCACAAGGCCGGTCAGCGCGCCGCCATCGGCCCAAACCTGCGCCACCATGTCGTCCACGGCCTCGGCCACGCGGATATCGCAGGCGATCCCCTTCACCATCGATCCGGTCGCGTCCGAAATCCGCTTCGCCGTTTCGTCGAGCACGCTCGCCCGCCGCCCGCAGATGTAAACGGTCGCGCCAAGCTGCGCATAAGCCTCGCTCATCACCTCGCCGAGCCCGGTTCCGCCCCCGGTCACGAGGATGCGCTTGCCCTTCAAAATCCCGTCCCTGAACATCAAATCCACGGCGTTCCTCCAACAATTGTTCCCGCTCATTAGGGCATGGCGGCGCACCTCGCGAAAGAGGTTTTCGTTTTGTTCCCGTGCCGCTATCGTGCCCGCCCATGAACCTCCTGGCCAAAATCGATAGCCCGCTGCCGCCGGTTTTCGCCGATTGGTTCGCCGCCAAAGGCTGGTCGCCACGCGCCCACCAGCTTGCCCTGATCGAACTCGCGCAGGCCGGGGAAAGCGTGCTGCTCGTCGCCCCCACCGGCGGCGGCAAAACCTTGGCCGGCTTCCTCCCCAGCCTGATCGACCTCGCGGGCACGCACCCGCGCAGCCGCGCCCGCGCCGTTCACACGCTCTACATCTCGCCACTGAAAGCGCTGGCGGTGGACGTCGCCCGCAATCTCGAAACGCCCGCCGCCGAGATGGGCCTCAACATCCGCATCGAAACCCGCACCGGCGACACGCCCACATCGCGCCGCCAACGGCAGAAGCATCTGCCACCAGACATTCTTCTCACGACTCCCGAACAACTCTCTCTGCTGCTGTCGTCGAAAGACGCCCCGCGCTTCTTCGCCAAAGTCCAAGCCGTGGTGCTGGACGAATTGCACGCGCTCTACAATTCCAAGCGCGGCGATCTCCTCGCGCTCGCGCTCTCGCGCCTCACGACGCTGGCCCCGCAGCATCGTCGCATTGGCCTCTCCGCCACGGTAAAAGATCCCGCACCTCTGCAACGCTTCCTCGTCCCCCAATCGCCGGATCGCGAAAATCTTTCCGCGCTGGTCATGGGGCAGGGCGGCGCCAAACCGCAAATCGATATCCTCGCCTCCGATGCCTACGTTCCGTGGGCCGGACACCTCGCGCACCATTCGATGCCGGAGGTGATGGAGGAGATCAAAAAATCCGTCACCACGCTCGTCTTCGTCAACACCCGCAGCCAGGCCGAACGCACCTTTCAGGAATTGTGGAAGCTCAACGAAGAAAATCTCGCCATCGCGCTTCACCACGGCTCGCTCGCCCCCGAACAACGCCGAAAGGTCGAAGCCGCCATGACCAAGGGCGCGTTGCGCGCCGTGGTCTGCACCTCAACCCTCGATCTCGGCATAGATTGGGGCGCCGTCGACAAAGTTATCTGCATCGGTGCCCCCAAAGGTGCCGCCCGTCTGGTTCAGCGCATCGGCCGCGCCAATCACAGGCTCGATGAACCTTCGGAAGCGCTGCTCGTCCCCGCCAACCGCTTCGAAGTGCTGGAATGCGAAGCCGCGCGCGATGCCGTCATGGCGGGCGAACTGGATGGCGAGCGTTTGAAGACGGGCAGCCTCGATGTGCTCACACAACACATTCTCTGCATGGCCGTTTCCGCGCCCTTCTATGCCGACGCGCTGTACAAGGAAATCGTCACCGCCTCTCCCTACGCCGATCTCAGCCGCAAGGATTTCGACGACGCTGTGGATTTCGTCGCCACCGGCGGCTACGCGCTGAAAACCTACGAACGCTACGCCCGCCTGCGCAAAACGCCCGAAGGCTTGTGGCGGATCGCAAGCCCGCGCGTCGCCCAGCAATACCGCCTCAACGCGGGTGTCATCGTCGAAGACCCGATGCTGGACGTCCGCCTGCAAGGCAAAGGCAGGCCCGTGGGTGCCGGCGGCCGCGTGCTGGGCAAGATGGAAGAGTATTTCCTCGAAAGCCTTGCCCCCGGCGACACCTTCATCTTCTCCGGTCAGGTCTTGCGCTTCGAAGGCATCCGCGAAACCGCCGCTTACGTCACCCGCACCAACGATCCCGAAGCGCAAATCCCGTCCTACAATGGCGGCAAGTTCCCGCTCTCTACATTCCTCGCGGGCCGCGTGCGCGAAATGATCGCCCATCCGGAGCAATGGAAAGTCCTGCCCGATCCCGTCGGCGAATGGCTGCGCATTCAGGAAGTCCGTTCGATCCTGCCAAAACCCGGCCAGCTTCTGGTCGAAACCTTCCCGCGCGGTTCAAAGGAATATCTCGTCTGCTATCCTTTCGAAGGCCGGCTCGCGCATCAAACGCTCGGCATGCTCATCACGCGGCGTCTCGAACGCCTGCGCAAACGCCCGCTCGGTTTCGTCGCCAACGAATATGCACTCGCCGTTTGGGCGCTGAGCGATATGGGCGGCCTGAACATGGATCGCCTGTTCGATGAAGACATGCTGGGAGACGATCTGGACGCCTGGCTCGCCGAATCGGCGCTCTACAAACGCACCTTCCGCAACTGCGCCATCATTTCCGGCCTGATCGAACGCAAAACCATCAACGCCGAAAAAACCGGCCGCCAGGTGAATTTTTCCTCCGATCTGATCTACGATGTCTTGCGCGCGCACGAGCCCGACCACATTCTCCTGCGCGCGACCTATGGGGATGCCGCTTCGGGGCTTCTCGATATCACGCGGCTGGCCGAGATGCTGAAACGGATCAAGGGCCAGATCGTGGTGCGGAACCTGGAGCGCGTGTCGCCGCTCGCGGTTCCGGCATTGCTGGAAATCAGCAAGGAAATGGTGGCGGGCGAAGCCCGCGACGAGTTGTTGCGTGAAACCGAAGAAGCTCTCGTTAGGGATGCCATGCGTGTTTGAGGTTGGGCGTGTATGAACCGATGCGTATTATCGTAAATCGTGAAACGCTTTTGCTGGATGCACTCGGCGCCGCCTTCTGGCCCGCCGAAGCCACGCTGATCGTTTCCGATCTCCATTTCGAAAAAGGTTCCTCCTTCGCGCGCAAGGGCCAGATGCTGCCGCCCTACGATACGATGACGACGCTCGCCCACATCGCCGATCTGTTCGCGCGCCACAAACCAAAACGCGTCATCGCGCTGGGCGACTCCTTCCACGACGGCGAAGGCCCCGACCGCCTGCCCGATGCCGCGCGCGACAGGCTGTCGAATTTCATGTCCCGCGCCGAATGGATCTGGATCGAAGGCAACCACGACCCGGATGTTCCCGCCTGGCTCGGCGGCAAAGCCACCTGCGAAATCGCCATCGGCGGCCTCGTCTTCCGTCATGAACCGCGTGCGGATACGGCGGGCGAAATCGCGGGCCATCTTCATCCGTGCGCCACCGTCACACGCCGCGGCCATTCCATGCGGCGCCGCTGTTTCGTGAGCGACGGCGTGCGCCTCGTCATGCCCGCTTTCGGTGCCTATACCGGCGGCCTCAACGTGCGCGATCCCGCGTTTCAATCGCTGTTTGGAACGTCCTATCTCGCTTATGCGCTCGGCGGCCGCCGCGTCTATGCGGTGGCGGGCGATCCTCAGCTGATGCGCCGGAACAGCGTGGACGACAGCCACCCCAGCATGGTCGCCATCAATACGGTGGAAACGCCGTAAGCCAGCGGCGATTGGTGCGCGAAATTGAACAGCCGCCGCTCCAGCCCCGTTTGATCCACATAAAGCGGCGTCGATTGCGCGCTGATCACATTGCCGTCGCGGAACAGATAGACCTGCACGTTATATTGCCCACGCGGCACATCCGCCGGAACCGGCACGCGTGCGCGAAACAGCGTAGGGCTTAAAAACTCCACACCGCCCGCATTCTCGTTATAAAGCCCGTCGATCAATTTGTGCCGCACCAGCGCCTCGCGATACGGCTCGGCAATTTCCGGTGTGCGCGCGCTCGTCGAACGCGGCGAAACCTCATCCAACCCCAACTCGTATCGCTTCAGCGTTTCGACCGGCGCAATCGCCGAAAGCGGCCGCGTGCTCGCGACATAGTAGTAAGACGGGATGCTGTGCATCTCGACGCCGTGGTTGTTCAGCCAGATGCCCGCCACCCGCTCCTTCTTGCGCACAATCATGTCGCCATCGGGCCCGCGCACCGCGACCACAATGTCCATCGGCCCCGCCGCCGTCATCACATTCATGTTCTCGATGGCCCCGAACGCCACGATGTCGGTGCCGGTGTAATTCGACGTGATCTGAATGATGTCCTGCGAAAGCCCCGCCACAAGATCGTCGGCTTGTGCCGAAGCAGTACAAAGCGATAGTGAAAGCGCCAGCAGCAGTGCTCCTTTCTTACCTCCCCCTCGCGGGGAGGTCGGGCGCTTGCATCGGCAAGCGACCGGGTGGGGGGCGCTTCTCATGACGCATCCACCACGCTGAACGGATCGCCCGGCGAAACGAGCAACCCGTAAAGCAATCGCGCGCCCACCGCCAACACCAGCACCGCCAGCCAGAACCGCAATTGCTCGCCGCGCATCCGCGATGCCGCACGCAATCCGAACTGCGCGCCGATCACGCCGCCGGAAATCAGGATGCCCGCCAGAACGATGTCGACAGTGAAATCGCTCACCGAATGCAGAATGGTGCTCGCCGCCGTCACGAACACGATCTGCAACAGCGATGTCCCCATCACGATGTTCGCCGGCACCCGCACGAGATAGATCAGCGCCGGTACCAGAAGAAATCCCCCGCCGATACCCATGATGGCCGACAGCACGCCGATGCTGAACCCGATCAGCACCGGCGGTATCACGCTGATGTAAAGCCGCGAGTCCCGGAACCGCACTTTGAATGGCAATCCATGAATCCAGTTGTGATGCTGTGCGCGTGCGGATGGCGTGGGTTCCCCTCGCCGCTGCGCTGCCAGCGCTTCCAGCGACTCCCGCAGCATCAACGTCCCGATGGTGCCGAGCAGTATCACGTAGGATGCCGAAACGATCAGCTCCATCTGTCCCGCTGCGCGCAACACGCCGAACAGCCACACGCCGGCGCCCGTGCCCACAATGCCGCTCGCCGTCATGATCGCGCCGAGTTTCAGGTCCACCGCCCGGTTGCGCCATTGGGTGATCGCCCCCGACATCGATGATGCCGTCACGTGGCTTGCGGTGGTGGCCACCGCCACGCCCGATGGAATGCCATAGAACATCAGAAGCGGCGTCAGCAGAAATCCGCCGCCCACGCCAAACATGCCCGAAAGAAATCCCACCGCGCCGCCGATGGCGAACAGAAGCAGCCAGTGAACCGACATTTCGGCGATCGGCAGATAGATTTCCATGAGCCCGGAAAACGAACCAGATTGCTTGGTTCGCAACCATGTCATGGCCGCGCGCGACGGGCCACCCGGTATCGCTGAAAATCGCTATGGGCTGTGGGATAGCGGCTTGATTATCCGCGACCCGGCGTCTCCGGCGGCACGTTGGCCGCGCGATTGATCGGTTCGGGCCGGAACGTATCGGCGGCCTTCTGCGCCGCATCGTGATCTGCGGGCGAAAGCTGCGTGGCCAATGCCGCCACGCGTGCCTTCGATTCATTGTCGCCCTGCGAAGCGGCGATCGCATACCATTTGTACGCTTCCGTCAGGCTTTGCGGCACGCCGAGCCCACGCTCATAAAGCACTGCAAGATTGAACTGTGAATCTGCGAGTCCCAGCGTCGCCGCCCGCCCGAACCAGCGCGCAGCCTCCGCATAATTCTTTGCAGAACCCGTACCTTCGGCATATGCCACGGCCAGATTGTGCATCGCCTTGCGATTGCCCTGACGGGCTGCCGCTTCATACCAATGCAGGGCCTTGGCCGCATCGGTCGCCACGCCGTGACCGCGTTCGTAGAGTGTGCCCAGACGGAACTGTGCAATCGGCTCGCCCTGATCCGCCGCCCGCTGCAGCCATTTCGCCGCCACGGCTTCGTCAACGGTCACGCCGTCGCCATCGAGATACTTCAAGCCGAGCAGCAACTGGGCTTTCGAATTGCCCCCATTGGCGAGCACAGTAAGCCGGTCGCCGGTACCGGCAGACGCTTCGGGCTTCTCTGTCTTCGGTGCTGTGGTTGGCGTCTTCGGCGGAAGCACCATCGCGTTCGGCTTCGGCTCGCTCTGCGTCGGAGCAACCGAAGGCCTCACCGGAAGTGGTTTCGTTGTCGCCGGAACGGTTTGCGCCGCCGGAGCCGTCTGCAAAATCTTGTGGCTGCCAAGCCGCTGGCTCAGCATCACGCCAAGTCCGATCGCCAGAATGGCGACGAGCGCAATCCCGCCAATCAACACCACGCGGGAGCGGGGCTGTTCTTCGCGTGCTTCCGGTTCTTCGCGGCGCGCGCCCCAGGTGAAACCGCCCAATGTCGTCGGCACGGGCTCGTCCGGAATGGCCGTCACCACGGCCGAACGCCGTGCGGCACTTAGGAATTCCTCGTCTTCCCGCGCAGCCGCAAATCCATCCGCTGCAAGCGGGCGTTCCTCGCGGAAAATATCGTCGTGATCCGTTTCGGGCGGCGTGAACGCATCCTTGTGGCGTTGCCCGAACGCGCGGTTGATCGCGCTGTCCTTGAACGCCGCCGCAATCGGTTCATCGAACGGCGGCATATCGAATTGCGGCAACTCGCGGCCGGCCTCGGCTTCGTCTTCCGCCGACAATTCAACAGGCGCTTCTTCCGGTTCTTCCGGCGCTTCGTCCGCCGGTGCGGCCATCTCGACAGGCGCTTCGGGTTCTTCCAGCGGAGCAGGCGAGGGCGCCACCCCTTCGATCACTTCCAGACGGCCGGAGGTATTTTCCACCGTGCGGCGCAACCCGGAAATCGATTCCTGCGTCGTGCGATGAACGTCGTCGATCTTGCCCGAAAGCGCGCGTAACTGTTCTTCGATGCTCGTGCTCGTCGCCAACGAATGGCGCTCGGCCGCTTCCAGCCGCTCCATCAATTCCTGGATGCTGCGCTCCACGCCGTATACACGGCGGTCCAGCCCGCCATCCTGGCGGCTTTCGACGCGCGCAAATCCTTCTTCCAGCCGCGCCAGCGCCGAAGCCGATTGAACTTCCTGCCCTGCCACGCGCGCGGAAAGCTGTTCGATGCTGTCTTCCAGCCGATGCAATTGCTGGTTCAGTTCTCCGTCTCCGGACGCATCTTTTTCCTTGGCCAGATGGCTTTCCAGCGCGCTGATGCGGGCATGAACTTCGTTTAGCGCATCTTTCTGTGCCGAATGCGTCTCATCCATCGCGCGCTGTAGTTCTTCGACGGCCGTGCGTTCCGCCGAACCGTCGGAGATCGCCGCGAAGCGCCCCTCTAGTTCGCCGATGCGGGACTGCACCGTGTCGAGCACCTCTTTGTGCGACGAACGCGTCTCATCCATCGCCCGCTGCAATTCTTCCACCGCCGCGCGCTCGGCCGACCCGTCGGAAATTGCCGCAAAATGGCTTTCCAATTCGCCGATCCGCGCCTGCACGGTGTCGAGCACGTCTCTCTGCGACGAGCGCGTTTCTTCGATCGCCTGCTGCAGCTTTTCGAGCGCAATCTTGCGTTGCGCTTCGCCATCGTCGTCGGAGAACCGCTTCTCCAATTCGGCGATGCGCGCATGAACTTCGTTGCGCGTGTCGTCTTGCGCGCCGCGAATTTGTTCAATCGCTTGCTGCAATTCGTGGCGCCGCGTGCCGTAACGCGTGTCCAGCGACTTCAAATTCTGCATGAACTCGTCGCGGATCGCCGCGTGGCGTTCTTCCACGCCCGCAAGCAACACGTCGGAGAAATCGGCATCCGGGCCGCTGCGTTCTTCCAGCCGCCGTATCGCGCGGTCGGTCGCTTCGCTCTTCACGCGCAGCGTCGTCTCCACCGCCTGCATGCGGTCGTCGAGATAGCTCATGCGCTGCGTCATCAAGGTGGCGGTCCCGGCCGCTTCCTTGTGCGCTTCGCTCATCTTGGTGACGACGGCTTCCATGGCGCTTGCCAGCACCGAAATCTGCGATGCCGACTGGTTGGCCGTCTGCGCCACCTGGTCAGCCATGCGGGCAAGCCCGTTCTGCAATCCGTGCACCACATCCCGCGTCGTATCGGTGCTCGCGCGCTGTTCGATGCGGTCCACCCGCTCGCCCAGCGAAATCACATGCGCGCCCAGCGTGTCGAACGCCTGCATCTGTTCGTGCGAGGCGTGGCTGATTTCCTGCGCCGCCTGGCTCATCATCTGGCTGTTGTCGGTCTGCGAGCGCTCCGCCGAATCCAGCCGGCGCGCCAGCGAGCGCAGATGATCTTCGATCTTTTTGTAGGCGTTGCTCGTCTCGGATTCCGTGCGGCTCACGTGGGCCAGCATGTCTTGCGATTCTTTGGGGGTCGCTGCCATGACGGGCTCCTCAGCAGGGCGCGTGGCCGGACGGGCAGGCCGTCCCGGTTCGCCCAGGGCGTCCGCTGCAGTTCTTGCGATCTGACGTGTGAGCCACTCGCCGACGGACAGCCCCTCGCGACGGGCCGCAGCCCGGGCTGCTTCGCGCGCTTCTGGAGGGATTCCGGCTACATTCCACGGAAGGTCCGCCCGCATACGACTCACAGCGCCCGAATAGCCCGCAACAATGCAAGGTATCGACGCCGAGATGTTGTGTAAAGAATCTACACAACGTCGATGGGCTGTGGGTGCTTCCCGCGGCCGTCGACCGCTTAATGATTAACAATCGACGTTAATATCGGGTTACCGCGAAGGAACCCCGGCCCGCTCCAATTCCGGCTGTAGCCGCCCGATGGCCCAAAGCCCGGCCATTCGGAAATCGGAGATCAGCGACCAGAACGGATAGGTGAAGGTCGCGGGCCGGTTCTTCTCGATGAAAAAATGCCCGATCCAGGCCGGCGCATATCCGCCCACCAGCGCGGAGAGCCCAAACCATCCGATCCCCGTCGCCGCCAGCGCGGTAAGCGAAGCAACCGCAAGTCCCGTCCCGAAGAAATGGATCGCCCGCGTCGCCGGCTTCCCATGTTCGCGCAGATAGTACGGCCAGAAATCGCGATAGGTCGCGATCTTGGAATTGGAAAGGTGGTGAGCGTCCGCCATGACGTCAGGCTACCTCAATATCGGTCTTGGCAAAATCGTCGCCCTTGAACAGCAGCGGCACTCCCAGCTGTTTGGCGCAGGCGTAGGCAAAACAATCGCCCATGTTCAAAGCTGCCGGATGGCGGCCTTTGCCGAAATGCGAAAATGCGTGCAATGCGATGTCGGCAGTGTCCTTGTCTATACACTTCACTTCGACCTTTGCTGATTTTAGCAAACGTTCGAGCGGCATTTTTGCCTCGGATGACGAAACCTTGCCGATGCGGGCGAGCCCGAGCGAGGCTTCATAAATGGCGATCGGTGACGTGAATGCTTTGCTTGCCTTGGCAAGCCGTGCCCCAAGTGCCGTACCGTCCTCTTCTTTCGCGATGATGGCTATCAAGGCCGAAGCATCGAGAAACATCAGTCGTCACCGGAAAGTTCATCGAAGAATGCTTTGTCCGCAGGCAGCCCGCCTGGTTTGGAAAGAGCGGCGAATTCTTCCTGAATTGCCTTCACCTTCTCGAGGAACGGCACCTTTTCCTGCTCGCGCTCGTACTCCTGCTCCACCGCCTCGCGGATGGTCTCCGTCAGGGACTTGCCTTTGATCTTGGCAAGCCGCCGGACGGCCTGGTCTGTCGCTGGGTCTTTTACGTGGAATGCCATGGGTCTAGACCTATCAGTGTATACTTATACACCAACGAGTATACACCGGGTAACCGCCGGGGAAACCCCCTCAATCCTCCGGCCACTCCAGATCGGAGGCCCTAAGTGCCGGTTTCTTGGACTGCATGGCCGATTTGGCCGCCTGGGGGCTCGGCATGGCCGAGACGGAGTCTCGCCTGGTGTCTTCCTTCGGCGGGGGCAGGCCAAGATCGGTGGCGAAGAGCTGGGTCACGTAAACGGTGTCGCCGTTCAGCGCGCAGCCCACGCCAGTGCGGTTGTAGTCGGGGAAGGCCAGGTTCTGTTTATGGCTCTGGCTAGCAAGCCAGGTCTCCAGAAAGCGGTGCGCGAACGCGTCCACGTCCACGCCGGATTGCGGGTTGTAATGCTGTGCCGCCATGTTCACGCCCAGCAGACCCTGAAACTTGGAATCCTCGTCCATCACCATGGATGCCGAAGTCGTTCCATCCGGCGCGCGGTCCTGGAAGTAGCCCTTCTTCGCCATGTCCAGGCTGCGTTTGCGCGCCACGTCCATCAGGATCGGATCGAGCACCAAAGGCTTCGCGGCCGGATCGATGGTTTTGCGTTCGTCCTGCACCAGCCGGAAGAGGCGATCTTCCAGCGGCCGCATCTGCGTCACCGGATCGGCAACCATGACCGCCGCGGTCTGCGATTGCGTCGCCTGATGCGTCGCGCAGCCCGAAACCGCCACGGCCAGCAACGGCGCCAAAAGAAAAAGGCGCATCCCTCCCCGCAAGCGGGAAAACGGACGCGCCTTGTTCGTGTCCTTCAACGGACTTTACTGCAGGATCTCGAACAGACCGGCAGCGCCCATGCCGCCGCCGATGCACATCGTGACGACGCCGAGCTTGGCCTTGCGGCGGCGGCCTTCAAGCAGCAGATGGCCCGTCATGCGTGCGCCCGACATGCCGTAAGGATGGCCGATCGAGATCGCGCCGCCATCGACGTTCAGCTTGTCGTGCGGAATGCCTAGCTTGTCGGCGCTGTAAAGCACCTGGCAGGCAAACGCTTCGTTCAGTTCCCACAGGTCGATGTCGTCGACCTTCAGGCCGTGGCGTTCCAGAAGACGCGGCACGGCATAAACCGGACCGATGCCCATTTCATCGGGCTCAAGACCGGCCACCGCGAAACCGCGGAAGATGCCCAGCGGCTTGATCCCGCGCTTTTCGGCGACTTTGGAATCCATCACCACGCAGGCCGAAGCGCCGTCGGAGAACTGCGAGGCATTGCCCGCCGTGATGTACTTGCCTTCGCGGATTTCCATGCCGCCGCGGAACACCGGCTGCAGCGCCTTCAGGCCTTCCAGCGTCGTGTCGGGGCGATTGCACTCGTCGCGGTCCACCACATAGTCCACGATGGTCTCGGTGCCCGTCGCCTTGTCGACCTTCTTCATCTTGGTCGGCATCGGCACGATTTCGTCCTTGAACTTCTGCGCCTGTTGCGCGGCAGCCGTGCGGCGCTGGCTTTCGAGCGCATATTCGTCCTGGCGGTCGCGCGGAATGTTGTAGCGTGCGGAGACGACTTCCGCCGTCTCGATCATGCTCATCCACAGCGCAGGTTTGACCTGCATCAGGTGTTCTTCGGTGATGTTCTTCAGGTTCATGCCGCCCATCTGAACGAGCGAGATGGATTCGACGCCCGAACCGATCGCGACCGGCGTCTGTTCTGTCATCACCTGCTGCGCCGCCATGGCGATGGCCTGAAGGCCCGAGGAGCAGAAACGGTTGATCGTCGTGCCAGATGTCGTCACCGGACAGCCGCCCCAGATCGCGGCGTTGCGGGCGACGTTCATGCCCGTCGCACCTTCCGGCTGGGCGCAGCCCATGAACACGTCTTCGACTTCGGCCGGGTCGATACCGGCGCGGGCGACGGCATGCTTGATGGCGTGACCGCCCATGGCCGCGCCGTGCGTCATGTTGAATCCGCCACGAACGGATTTGGCGAGACCCGTGCGGGCGGTCGAAACGATGACGGCTTCTTTCATGGTAGTTCTCCTGATGGACGGCAAAAAAGCGGGCGACCCTAGCCCGGGCCGGGGTTGCGCGGAAAGAGGTTGCTACCTGCGGCGGATTTCCTTGCGATTAACCCGGCAAGCCGAAGCGTTTGCGCACGACGGAGGGGTAGCGTACCGAGAACACAATGGCCCCTATCAGGGCCAGAAGCCCAATTGCGATGGCCAGCGGCAGCGACAGGAGTTTGAGCAGTGCTGCAAGATCGGCCATGGTCATCACGCCGAACGCCGCGGCCCAAGCGGCGCTGATGGTGGAATTCACCTGCAGGAAGATCGGCAGGCCCCAGATGGGCTCCGGCGTCTGTTCCTTCGCATAGGGCAGGGTGAAGGGCCGCTTCACGGCCAGCGAGTAGAGCACCACCAGCATCAACCCGCCGTCGATGGTCAACTTGATCGCCTCGGGTTTGACTTGGGCAACGGCTGTCAGAAGCGTCATGCCGCCGAACAGCACGATGTTGCCCGCATCCAGAAGGCGGATTTCGCGCTTCTGCAAAAAGGTGCGCATCCCCACGGCGAACGCCGCCGCGAAGGAAATCCACAACGCCAGACTGATCGAGACGTTGGAGACGATCACGAACAAAAGAATCGGTGAAAATCCGAAAAGCATTTGCATCAGAGCCCCCTCCTCTTGCCGGCCTCGCGATAGACGAAAGCCCCTTCCCGGTTGGGAAGGGGCCGTCCCGAATGCCTACTGCTGAGGCTGTTGTGCCGGTTGCGCGGCCTGGCCGGTGGGAGCCGCCGCAGGTGCTGCGGACGCCGTCGGTGCCGGCAGCTTGGAATGGGCGAACGACGCCCACAGATGCGCCGCCTTCACGCGCGCAGCACGACCGCCCGCGGTTTCCACTTCCTTGAACTGCGCGATGGCGTCTTCATACTTGCCCTGCTGGGTAAGCGACATGCCGAGTATCATCTTGGCCTGTTCCGGATCTTTCAGGCCCGGCTTCGACAGCGCGCGGCGCGCCACCGTTTCGGCTTCGTCGTAACGCTTGTAGCCGTAATAGGTCTCGGCCAGCTTTTCGTCGTAGTCGCCGGTTTTGCGCGCAGCCGCTTCGGTCGCAAATTTCGGCAGCGTCTTGTCGTCGGACGCAGCACCCGCAACCGCCGACTTATACTGATTGGCGGCCATGCCGGTGGTGGTGAGGCGGCCCGCCGCGATACCCTTGTCGAGGATCGTCTTGGCTTCGCCGGGGAAGCCCATCTGAAGCGAGATGGTGGCCATCAGCGCATAGTCGTTGGCGTCCTGCATCGCGCCCGTCGCGTCGCGAAGACGATAGAGATCGATGCCGTCCGAATTCTGAATGCCGGGCGTACCCAGCGCGACGTCGATCAGCTTCGCCCAGTCGCTCGGCTTGCCGTAGTTGGCGGCCAGCAGTTCGAGCGTGCCCGCGGCATCACCCTGCTTGCCCTGTTTGGCCTGAGCGGAAAGCATGACGCTCAGCGCGCCCTGATCCGGCGGCTTGTTCGCGGCGGTATCGGCGTCGATGACCTTCTTCGCCCACTGTTCGGCCTTGGGATAATCGTTGGTGAAGTAATAGGCCTGCGCCATGGTGGTCGCGATCTTCTCGTCCACCGTTCCCAGCGCCACCAGTTCTTCGCCATATTTGATGGTCTTGGCGTAGTCCTTCGCGTCGTAGTTGAGCAGCACGAGGTTGTGACGGGTGCCGGCCTTGTCGGCGGGTTCTTCTTCCGGCGAAGCCGCCATGGCTTCATATGCCGCGATGGCAGCCGGGTAATCCTTCAGGTTCACGGCGGCATAGGCCATGAACTGTTCGATCTTGTAGTCGTCATACGCGGTGCGTTCGGGAATCGCCTGCGCTTCTTTCAGGTGCACCATGGCGGTGGCCCAGTCCCCTGCCTGCACGGCTTTCTGCACTTCGATCATCGGCTTGATGATGGATCGGCTGATCGATTTCTCCGGCGGCTTGTCCTTGTCGCTGGCGGCGATCACTGGCGTGGCGACCAGAGCGACGCTCGCCGTGGTGCTCAGAAGAATGGCAGCAAACGCAGCACGGACGATATTCTTATTCATAAGGCGTTCCTCGTTTTGGATCGGACTGTAGGCCGGCAGAATGGGGCCACGTCGCTGTTCTGGAATTGAAATGCAACTTTAGTGTGGCGGGATTTCCTTTCCAACGGGGATTATTGCCGCGAGGTCAGAAACCCCCTATCGAGGGTTCCGACCGCAATTTCGAGACCCAGATGACCGCTGCCGCCCTGCCGGAGGGGGCCGAGGAAATCCCTTTCGTCGGCTACAACCATTATGTCGGACCGCTCTACCGTCTGCCTGACCGGGACGGCTTCCACCGCTTCTGCTTCCGCGTCGACGAGCGCCATATGAACTGCGCCGGCGCCGTCCATGGCGGCATGTTGATGAGCCTGGCCGACATCGCCATGAGCCGCGCGGCCAGGGCCGGGACCGACGCCCAGAATTCGAGCACGGTTTCGCTCTCCTGCGATTTCGTGGCGCCCGGCAAGCTGGGCGAGATCATCGAAGCGAAGGTCCGCGTCACCCGCAGGGCGCGCACCACCGTCTTCCTTTCCGCCGACATCATCTCCGACGACCGCGTGCTTCTGGTCGCCTCCGGCATCTGGAAAATCGCATGATCCCCGCAGGCTACCGCGAGACCAAACTCGCCGATCCGTTCGAGATCTATTTGGGCCCGATTCACGAAACGGGCGAGAAGCCCAACCGCCGCTTCGCTTTCCTGATCGACGACCGCCACGTCAACCGCCGCAAGGTCATGCACGGCGGCATGATGATGACTTATGCCGACGCAACGCTCGGTGCGCTCGCCGCCGATTTGAGCGACGGCATGATCGCCGTCACACTGAACATGCAGTCGCAATTCCTCGCGCCCGCGCCGCTCGGGAAGATCATCGAGGTGAAGCCCGAACTCACAAGGCGCACACGCTCGATGCTGTTCATCCGGGGTGATTTCACCGTGGGCAGTGAAATCGTGATGACGGCATCGAGCGTATGGAAGCTGTTGGGCGCGTAGGAACGCACGCGCCCAAAGCTCAACCGTTGACGTTCAGTCCAAGCGCCATGCGCGCAGCATAGAATTGCTGCACCCGGTCCTGCAGCGGATGGAAACGCGCCGCCTGCATGTCCCGGAACCGCAACTCGATTCCAGCGGCCCGGAAGAAGCCCGCGCCGCTCGCGCAATCGAGCGCCCTGGACCCCACGTCCATCGCCGCCTTGCCGGTGAGATTGCGCAAGGTCATCACACGATTGGTGGTTTCTTCGGACGGCTTCATGCCGCCGCATTCCACCATCGCCGCATGTGCGAGGTTGAGAGTCGTGTAGGCGTTTTCCATCTCGCCCACCGCCATCAACAATGCCGGATCGCTGCGTTTCTTGCGCACCTGTTCCAGCGCGCCCTCGCGAATGCCGTCCGCGATGCCCGCATAGACGGAATAGACCAATGGCATCGCGATCATCGAGATCAGGTGAAACAGGAAGTGCCACACATCCGGATCGCGTGTCGCGGCAATCGCGGCGTCGGGAATGAACACGCCGTCGATTTCCACATCGTTCGATCCGGTGCCGCGCATCCCCATCGTGTCCCAGTTCGACAGCACCTTCACGCCTTCGGCATGCATCGGCAGCGGGAAGTGCAGGACCTGCGGACCCTTTTCGGGATCGTTATAGACCGCACTCGTCATCAGGATGTGGCCCTCCGGCGAGCCGGAGGAAAACACTTTGCGGGCGTAGATCTTGTAGCCGCCGTCGACCTTTTCGGCGCGTCCCGATCCCGGCAGCCAGTCCGATCCGCCGCTCGAGACGAGCCGAACGCCTTCCTCGGCAACACGCTTGAGCAGTCCTTCGGTGGGCGCACCCATCACGCGGCGCTTCCATTCCGGCACCATCACCTGATGCGAATGCATCGAAAGCGTCAGTGCGGTCGATCCGTCCCAGCGCCCCAGCGCGCGCAGCATTGCGCACATCTGGGCGAAGTCCGCGCCGCCGCCGCCGAGTTCTGCCGGAACGCCAAGCGCGAAAAAGCCGAGGCGCTGCAACAGGGTGAGATTTGACGACACAAATGTGCCCGAACGGTCACACAACCGGCCCTGCTCTTCGATCTCCGGCCCGATTTTATCGAGGATTTCCCGCCAGTTGTCCGCGTTTGCGGATTTGGCGGCGGTTTCCTTGTTGCCCGGAATAACGGTTCTCACGTTCATGCAGTTCTCCAACAAATTGTTTTCGGCATAATCTCCCGGAAGCGAGAGCGCCCTTGCCTCCGCTATATGTGCTGGACCTTCGCTCGTGACGATGACTGCAACGCCGCCAATCATTGCCGGAACACCGGGCTCAGGCCCCGATGTGCTGTCCGAGATTTTGCGCGGCGTGCGCCTGACAGGTTCGGTCTTTCTGGACGGGCGTTTCACCGAGCCGTTCGGGGTCATCAGCCCGCAGCGCTGGGATGGCAGAGACGCGTTCTCGCATTTGCGCCACATCAGTACCTTTCATCTGATCGCGAGGGGCGGGTGCACGCTCGAAACGGCGGATGGCAAAACGCATGAAGTGGGTGCAGGCGACATATTGCTTTTGCCATTTACCGCTGAGCATCGCTTCTGGCAGGGCAAGACAAACGATTTCGGTTACGCGCCCGATCTGGTGCAGGCCGGACCGATGCCCGGCGTCGACACATTGTGTTACGGCGGAGGCGGCGATGAAACCCGCTTCGTCTGCGGCTTTATCGAATCCGCGGAACTGATGGCCGCGCCGCTGTTCCGTTCGCTTCCGCCATTGCTCATCGTGCGAACGTCGGACAGTACCGTGTCGGAACTTCTGGCGAGCATCGTCAAGGAAATCTTCCAGCGTGTGGACAGCGCCGATCCCGGCGCCACCTATCTGTTGTCGCGCCTGATGGAAATGCTGTTCCTTGAAGTGTTGCGCGGACATGCGGCGCGCCTGCCGCCGGACTCGAAGGGCGTTCTCGCCGCTGTGGGCGACGCGGTTGTCGGTCGCGCGCTTTCCCTGCTGCACAGCCAGCCAACGCGCCGCTGGACGGTCGAAGTACTGGCCGAAGAGGTGGGCTCCTCACGAACGGTGTTGAACGAACGTTTCAATCGCCTCATTGGCAAGTCGCCAATGGAATACCTCACCCATTGGCGTATTCAGCTCGCGGCTGACCGGCTGCGCAGCGGAACCCAGCGCCTGGCCCAGGTCGCCCACGAGACGGGCTATGAGAGCGAGGCGGCCTTCAGCCGGGCCTTCAAGCGCATCATGGGGGCCAGCCCCGGTGCCTGGCGGGGCATTTCCTAGGAAATCCAAAGGTATCGCTAGGCGTTCGTAACCGCGCCTTTACCATACCGGGGTGATTCTAAATGCTCGAAGGGAGCCTTCATGCCCAGCCAGCGCCCGGCGGAACTCGTCATGGGGTCGGTCCAGATCGGCCTCGACTATGGCGCCGCCAACCGCACCGGTAAGCCCAGCCGCGAGGCTGCGCTCAGGCTCGTCCGCCGCGCCGCCGAATCCGGCGTGAAGACCTTCGACACCGCGCGTGCCTATGGCGACAGCGAGGAACGTCTGGGCGAAGCGCTCGCCGTCACCAAGCCGGTCCGCACCATCACCAAGCTGAGCCCGCTTGCCGATCTCACCGACCGCCCCTCATGGCACGCGGTCTGCGCCGCCGTGGACTCGAGCATCGAACAATCCCGCTTTGCGCTTCAGCGCGAAAAGCTCGATTGCGTTCTGCTCCACCGCGCCTCGCACATGACGGCTTATGATGGCGCAGTGTGGACGCGTCTTCTCGAATTGCGCCGCAACGGCACGATCAACAGCCTCGGCGTCTCCATCCAATCCACCTCCGAAGCGCTGACCGCGCTCGCAAGCCAGGATGTGGATCACATCCAGCTTCCCTTCAACATCCTCGACTGGCGCTGGAACGAAGCGGGCGTCATCGCCGCCATCCGGCAGCGCGGGGATGTCACCGTCCACGCGCGCAGCATCTTCCTGCAAGGCATTCTCGCGTCGAACGATCCTCACACCTGGCCCAACATTCCGGGCGTGAACGGCAAGGAACTGCTCGCCGTCATCTCCGATTGTGCCGAGGAATTCGGCCGCGAAAGTGCCGCCGACCTCTGCCTCGCCTATGCGCGCGGACAGGATTGGATCGACGGCACCGTCATCGGCATGGAAACCGAGGCCCAGCTCGACGCGAATTTGCGTCTCTCCATCAAACCGCCGCTCTCGCGAGAGGACTGCGCCTGGATCGAAAAGATGATCCCGCGCGTTCCCGAGCGGTTGCTCGATCCCGCCCAATGGCCGAAATAGCACCGGATTTCCGCCTCGACGGCCGCGTTGCGTTCATCAGCGGCGCCGCAGGCCATCTGGGCACGGCCATCGCGCAAGCATTGGACAGGGCAGGGGCTCACCTCATCCTCAACGGTCGCAACGAAGCGCGCCTGAAGGATCTGGCCAAAAACCTGCGCTCCACCGAATGTGCGGCCTTCGATGTTTCTGATTTCGAATCCGTGCGCAAATTCTTCGCGGGCCGCGACCGCATCGACGTGATCGTCAACAACGCGATCTCGATGACGCCGAAACCGCGCACGGCTCTCTCGCCGGAAGATTTCGATTTGACCTACCGTTCCAGCGTCACCGCTGCTTTCGAGATCGCGCGCGCTGCATTGCCCGCATTGCGCAACGCCGTGAAAGCCACGAACGACGCAAGCATCATCAACATTGCATCGATGTACGGCGCGGTTTCTCCCGACGCGCGCATCTACGCTAAGCCCGAACAGGCGAGCCCCTTTCACTACGGCCCCGCGAAGGCGGCTCTCATCCAGTTGACCCGCCATCTCGCAGCCGAGTTCGGCCCCGAGCGCATCCGCGTCAACGCACTCGTCCCCGGCCCTTTCCCGCGCCCCGATGTGCGCACCAGCGATCCCCAATTCGCAGATCGCCTTGCCGCGCGCACCATGCTGGGCCGTCTTGGCGAGTCCAACGAAATCGCCGGCCCCGTCCAGTTTCTCGCGTCAACCGCATCGAGCTTCGTCACGGGCTCGTCCCTGACAGTCGATGGCGGATGGACGGCGTGGTAGAAGGCGGAAAACCAAGCCGATGAACATGGCCTTCCTGTCGTCTTTCAAGGTTGGATCGGAAACCGTCTATCCGGAGTCCTTGCGCACCCAGTTGCGCAACTTCCCGCTATTGTCCGAAGTCAGCGACAGCGGCCTCAAGCGCCTGCTCGGCGAAGCCAACTGGTTCTGCCTGCCCGGTGGCATGTTGCTGCAACGCGACGGCGAAAATTCCCGTGCCCTCTTTCTCGTCGTCACCGGATCGCTGGGCGTTTTCGTCGAGGACGATCACGGAACCCGCAAACTGGTGGCGCATATTCCGGCCGGCGAAACTGTCGGCGAAATGTCGCTCATCTCCGGCGAAGCCCACTCCGCACAACTTGTTGCGTTGCGCGACAGCGAATTGCTGCGCGTCAGCCCCGAAGCGTTCGACGGCCTGATCTCGCGTTATCCCCGCGTGATGCTCAACCTTATGCGCGTGATTGTGAAGCGTCTGCAAAACACCACGCGCGGCGGCGACAGCAAGGCGCGCCCCAAAACCTTCGCGATCATTCCGTTGCAGGACGGCCTCGACGCCGAACCCATCGCGCATCGCCTGTCCAATGCACTGGTCGAAATGGGCTCGCATGCTTCGGTTCTGGATGCGAGCGCCGCCGATCAATCCGCGGAATGGTTTACCAATTTCGAAGCCGATCACGACGTCGTCTTCTATCGCGGCGATGCGCCCGACAGCGCATGGACGCATCTGTGCCTGCGTCAGGCCGATCGCATTTTCCTGCTCGCCCGTTCCGATCGTCCGCTGCCCTTGCGTCCGCTCGATATGCCCGCGTTCAAGGAACGCGCCACCGGCCTGCCGCAGCTTCTCCTCCTGCATCCGGAAGACCAGACCCGCGACTTGCCAGAACATTTCGCGCTCAGAAGCGGCCTCTTCGAATCCCACCACCACGTCCGCATCGGCAACACGAATGACATCCACCGCGTTGCGCGTTTCATCGCGGGCCGCGCTGTCGGTCTCGTGCTCGCAGGCGGCGGCGCACGCGGCTTCGCCCATATCGGCGTCATCAAGGCGCTCTACGAAGCAGGCGTGCCCATCGATCATCTGGGCGGCACCAGCATGGGCGCCATCGTCGCCGCCGGTTTCGCGCTGGAATGGTCGCTCGAGGAAGTAACGGAACGCCTGCGCGAAGCCTTCGTCACTTCCAACCCGCTCGACGATTATACCTTCCCGCTGATTGCGCTGGTGCGCGGCCGCAAGGTCTCGCGCCTTCTGCAGAACGGATTCGGCGACGTCCGTATCGAGGAAATGCCCAAGCCGTTCTTCTGCGTTTCGTCGGATCTCACCAGCGGCCGCATCCACACACACAGAAGCGGCCTGTTGTGGCGCGCGCTTCGCGCCAGCGTGGCGCTTCCCGGCATTCTTCCGCCCGTCACCTATCACGGTCACCTGCTGGTGGACGGCGGCGTGATGAACAACCTGCCGGTGGATGTGATGGCCGAGCAACCCAACGGTCCAATCATCGCGTCCGATGTGACGGGCGAGATCGACCTCAAGGCCACCGACGATCAATATGGCGAACGCCCGTTCTGGTGGCTGATCCGCGAAGGCATGCGCGGCTCGCCATCCATCGTCTCGATCCTCACACGCTCCGGCACCGTGGGTTCCGAAGCCCAGCGCCGCGTGGTGCGCGAACAGGCGGATTATCTGTTCGAACCGCCGCTTAAGGACATCGGCCTGCGAGACTGGAAATCCTTCGACCGCGCCGTCGAGGAAGGTTATGCCCACGCCATCGCCACCATCGAACAAAAAGGCGTGCCCCTGACCGACGTCTGGACCGAAGGCCCCGCCGTCGCCATACCCCGGAAAAAGGCGGTTTGAATTGAAAGTTGGCATATGCTAAGGCATATGCCATGGGTTACGAACGCCACGTCCGTCTTTTCCGCAATGGCCGAAATCAGGCCGTGCGCATCCCGCGCGAGTTCGAACTGCCGGGCGACGACGCGATCATGCGCAAGGAAGGCGACAAGCTCATCATCGAACCCGCTCCTCGCAAATCGCTGCTGGCATTGCTTGCCACGCTCGAACCCATTGAAGAAGATTTCGGCGAAATCGAAGATCTTCCGCCAGATCCGGTCGATTTTTGACCGATGCGGTATCTTCTGGATACCAACATCGTCAGCGATCTTGTTCGCAACCCTCAGGGCACCATCGCTACCCGCATCGCCAAACTCGGCGAAGATTCGATCTTCACCAGTATCGTCGTAACGGCCGAACTGTACTTTGGCTTGGCCCGCAATCGATCGGATCGCCTTGCTGGCCAACTCGAAACGGTCCTCAGCGGTCTGGATATCCAGCCTTGGGACGCGCCTGCCGACGAACGCTACGGCGAAATCCGCGCCTTCCTGCAAGGTAAGGGTAAGCTCATCGGTGCAAACGACCTTTTCATTGCCGCCCATGCACTTGCGCTCGATGCCACGCTGGTCAGCGACAACACCCGCGAATTCTCCCGCGTCCCCGGCTTGAAGCTGGAGAACTGGCTGCGTTGACGGGCGCGGTTTGACGCAAGCGTATCGGCTTGCCCGCGCCCCGCCTTTTCGTTTCACTCCCGGCCAGACAGGGAGGATCGAATGCCCATCAATTACGACGAACTCATGCAGGCCAAGGCGACCGATGTTCCGGCGCATTACGGCGACCGCGAGACCATGCTCTACGCACTTGGCATCGGCTTCATGCGCGATCCCATGAACGCCGACGAACTTCCCTTTGCTTATGAGAACGGCCTGAAGACCGTTCCCACCATGGCGACTGTCATCGGCTGGGGCCAGACCAACACGCTCGCCCGCGCCAACATCAACTACATGATGGTCGTCCACGGCGAACAGCGCCTGACGCTTCACAAGCCGCTGCCGGATACCGCCGACGTGCTGATGGATGAACACGTCGCGGGCGTCTACGACAAGGGCGCAGGCAAGGGCGCCATTGTCATCACCGAACGCACCGTTCGCGAAAAGAATTCCGGCACCAAGCTCTGCACCCTGCAGACGACGATCTTCGCCCGCGGCGATGGCGGCTTCGGCGGCCCGAAAGACGGTGCGCCCGAACCGCACACCTTGCCGACGCGCGCTCCCGATCTGTCGCACGAAGCCGATACGCGCGCCGATCAGGCGTTCCTCTACGCGCTCTCCGGCGACCGCAATCCGCTCCACCGCGATCCGAATTTTGCGAAGATGGCGGGCTTCCCGCGTCCGATCCTGCACGGCCTGTGCACTTATGGCACGGCCTGCCGCTCTGTGATTTCCACCGTCTGCAAATTCGATCCGACGAAGATCACGAGTTTCGACGCGCGCTTCTCGTCGCCCGTATTCCCCGGCGAAACCATCGTCACTGAAATGTGGGTCGACGGAAACGTGCTCTCCTTCCGCTGCAAGCTGAAGGAACGCGACGTCGTCGTCCTCAACAATGGCAAATGCATACTTGCCGCGTAGCCAGACCGGAAGCCCCTCTCCTTACCTCCCCCTCGCGGGGAGGTCGGGCGCGTGCATCGGCACGCGACCGGGTGGGGTTCAGCGAGCCTCGCTTTATCAGCCTCCCACCCGCCGCTGCTGCGCAGCGTCGACCTCCCCGCGTGGGGGGAGGTAAGTGTGACGTCATCCCCGCTCGACAGTGTTCGCGATCTTCTCGAACAAGGCCGCGCCTATGAAGCGGTGCAAATCCTCCGTACACTGATCGAAGGCAACCGCGGCGGTCTCCTGGCGAGGCTGTTGCTCGCGACTGCGCATCTCGCAAGCGGCGACATAGCGGCCGCCCTAGAAACCGCGCGCGACACGGCCTCGCTTTATCCCGGCGTTGCCCAAGCCGCGCTTTCGCTTGGTGAAGCCTTGCTCGCCGCCGAAGCCCTTCCATCGGCCATCGCCGAATTCCAGCGCGCGCTGCGCATCGACCCCGCACTCAGTGAAGCACGCCTCAAACTCGCCGAAGCCTGGCTCGCAGCGGGCGAGGCCGGCAAAGCCATCGAAGCTCTCGAAGCCGTCGAAGAAAGCCCGACACGAGCCGCCCTCATCGAACGGGCCGGTGCCATGCACGAACAGCAGCGTTCCGATGCAGGCTATGTGCGCCATCTCTTCGATCAGTTCTCAACGGACTACGACCAGCGCATGCGCGGCCAGCTTGCCTATGCCGCTCCCGAAATCCTGCGCAGCCTCGCCGAGATAATCGGCCTGCAATTCTCCCGGCACGACATCCTCGATCTCGGCTGCGGCACCGGTCTTGGCGGTGTGGCCTTTAAAGACATCGCCAGTCGTCTTGATGGCATCGACCTCAGCCCCGCCATGATCGCGAAGGCCAAAGAACGAGGCATCTACGACACGCTGATAGTCGGCGACATCGAAACGCTCGCCCAAACCGGCCATCGTTATGATCTGCTGATCGCCGCCGACACGCTCGTTTATCTCGGTGACCTCGCCCCGGTCTTCAAAGCCGCCGCCCACGTGCTCAAACCGGGCGGAACTTTTCTCTTCACCGTCGAGAAAGCCGAAGATGGTTTCGAGCTTGGCCCCAAGCGCCGCTGGCGTCACGCCGAAACCTATCTGCGCGATCTTGCTCAACAATCCGGTTTCGAGATCGCCGGTCTCCTCGCCGCCAGCCCCCGCACCGAAGCCGGAACGCCGGTGGAAGGTTTCGCCGTCGCGTTACAGAAAGTTTCTTAGGCACAAAAACCGCGCTGGCGCGTTGTCCTCGACAGATGTGAAGCGGGGATGATTTTTCCATGGTCGCGTTGGACAGCGCCGCAAGAGCGCCTTCGCAAATTCGATTCAATTTGCCTGCTCTCCTCATCGGCGGCGGCCTTGCGGGAGCCATCTGGGCTGCCGCCGGCCCGCTCGCCTTCCTCGGCTTCACCTATGAAGGCTGGTCGCTCGCCAACCGCGCGACGGATGAATTTGCCGGCCTGATGTTCCTCGTCCCGTTCCTGGCGCCCGCCGTGGCGACACTGTTTTCGGGCCAGAGAAAAACCACCCGCCGGGATTACCGCCGCCTTGCGCTGGGATTCGTCGCTGCCTATGCGATCCATTTGAGCGTCGCCATTCTTGCGGCCACCATCGACGGCGAACGTCTCGGCGCCATTGGTACGGCGAACATCGCCTTCCAGCTTCTGATGCTTTCCAGCCTGGTTGCGACCTCCGGCGTCTGGTTCAGGGACGTCACGAACCATCCCCTCTGCCGCCAGTTCCAGAACGCGACTCTCTGGTTCTTCTGGCTGGCGTATACCTTCGCCTATATCGGCCATTTCGACGGCCCGCATATTGCGGATGCGTCCTTTGGCATCGGCCTGATGGTTTTGGTCGTGGCCCTTTTGGTCCGCTTCTCCGGCGCCCTCAAATCGGTCTGGGTCCGGCCTATGGCAGAAAAAGTGGGCTGATTGTCATTCCTGCCAGACGGGCGGGGGCCTAGTATGCGCTCATGCCGAAACAACGTCCCCGCCGCATCGTCATGTTCGCCTTCGAAGGCGCGCAGTTGCTCGACGTCACCGGCCCGTTGCAAATCCTCGCCGCCGTCAACGACGAACACCCCAAAGGCGAGCCTGCTTATGAAATCGTCATAGCCGCGCGCGAGAAGGGCGAACTCAAAACCTCATCCGGCATCAAACTGGTCGCCGACGTTTCATACATTCAGCCCCCGAAGGAATTCTTCGCCAACATCGATACCATGCTTGTCTCCGGTGGCGACGGCACGGTCGAAGCCGTGCGCGACAAGGATTTGATCGCAGCCATCCGCAACACCGCAAAGAAATCGCGCCGTGTGGCTTCCGTCTGCACCGGTGCGTTTCTTCTGGCGACAGCCGGTCTTCTGGAAAACAAGCGCGCCACCACGCATTGGGCGTCTGCGCATCTCCTTGCCAAACTCTATCCCGGCACCACCGTCGATCCCGATGCGATCTTCGTGCGCGACGGAAAAGTCTGGACCTCCGCCGGCGTCACAGCCGGGATGGACCTCGCACTCGCCATGGTCCGCGAGGATTTCGGCGACGAGATGGCGCTCAAGATCGCCCGCCGCCATGTCATGTTCGTCATGCGCCCCGGCGGCCAGTCGCAATTCAGCGCCCATTTGGAAACCGAAGCCTATCCGCGCTCGCGCCTCGCCTCGCTCCTGCGCTGGATTCCCGAAAACATTTCCGGCGATCTCGATATCGCAGCCCTTGCCGCCCGCGCGCATATGAGCGAGCGCAGCTTCGCCCGAATCTTCCGCAAGGAGACCGGCGAAACGCCCGCGCACTATGTCGAACGCATGCGGCTGGATGGCGCGCGCCGCCTGCTCGCAGGCTCCACGCTTCCGGTGGCCTCGGTCGCCAGCCGGGCAGGCTTCGGTTCGGAAGAACGCATGCGCCGCGTTTTCCAGCGCCATCTCAAGATCAGCCCCAGCGATTTCCGCGAACGGTTTCGCGCACAAGGAGAAGCATCATGACCATCAAGATCGGCGTCGTCGTGTTCGACGATGCGGAAGAACTGGATTTTGTCGGCCCGTGGGAAGTCTTCACCATGGCCACCAACATCCAGCCCGGCGCCCATGAGGTGATGCTGGTCGCCGAAACGGACAAGCCCGTGCGATGCGCCAAGGGCTTGCGTGTGTTGCCGGATGTGACGTTCGAAAATTGCCCCAAGCTCGACGTGGTGCTGATCCCGGGCGGGCAGGGCACCCGCCGCGAGGTCGAAAACGACACGATGCTCGGCTGGATCGCCAAGGTCGCGAAAGATTGCCAATGGGTGACCAGTGTTTGCACCGGCGCGTTACTTCTCACCGCCGCAGGTCCCGCAAAGGGCAAGCGGGTCACCACGCACTGGGCCTTCGTCGAAACGCTGCGCGGCCGGAAAGAGGCTTCCGAAGTGCTCGACAATGTGCGCTATGTCCGCGACGGCAATGTTGTCACCGCCGCGGGCGTTTCGGCGGGCATCGACATGGCGCTCTGGCTCACGGGCCAGTTGCACAACCCGAAGTTCGCCCGCCTCGTGCAGCGCGGCATGGAATACGATCCCGCGCCGCCCTACGAAGCCGAGGTCTGAAAAGCCTTTCTTCCGCCGCATTGGATGTGTTTTGATCCCCCGAGGGTGGGACACATCCAATCAGGGGAGAGGAATTTCATGTCGCTCAAACTCGCTCTGGCGCTGGCTCTGGCCGCGGGCATCGCAACGCCTGCGCTCGCGGACTCGTGCTCGGAACCCATTCCGCCGGCCGCCGTCGATGGCTCCACCGCCACCAAGGAGCAGATCCAGCAGGCCCGCGACGACACCGTGAACTTCATCAAGGCGTCGGACGATTATCAGTCCTGCCTGTTCGCCGACCTGAAGGCGCAGAAACTCCAGGCCGTGAAGGACAAGAAGGTGTTTCCGTCCTCCATCGAAGACGCCGTGAACGACAAGGTGCAGGACAATCAGAAGGAGAAGGAAAAAGTCGGCGCCGAATACAACGCCGCCGCCGTCACCTTCAAAAACAAACACCCCGGCAGCTGAGATAAGGACTCACCTCCCCCTTGTGGGGAGGTCGATAAAATTCGGAGCGCAGCGAAGAATTTTTCGGGTGGGGGACGGCGCCCGTCGCTCGCAGCGGCCCCCCACCCGGATCGCGTTCATACGCTGTCGCTATGAACCTCTCCGACCTCCCCACAAGGGGGAGGTGAGTAGAACTTTCGCCGGTCTTCATCCGAATCACCTATCATCGCGGCCATGACCGGACAAGCCATCGCCCAGAACCGCGCCCGCCGCCGCGCCCAGGAGCAAGGCGCCACGCGCGCCGGTATTCTGGATGCCGCCCGCAGGGTCGGCGCGCGAGACGGCGCCCGCCAGCTCTCGCTTCGCGCCGTCGCCGCCGAAGCCGGTTTCGCACCCGCAGCCCTCTACGGCTATTTCCGCAACAAGGACGAACTGCTGCTCGCGCTCGCTGCCGACGATCTTTCGCTATTGGCCCGCGCGATGAAAGACGCCGCCACCAACGCGCCGCCGTCCGAGAAACTCGCGAAAGCCGCGCTGGCCGCTGTGAAGCTCCTCGAACAAACCGAAACGCTTGCCACCGCGCCCTCCGCGCTCGCAAGCGGCACAGCGCCCGATGCCGAACGCATCTTCAACGGCCGACTGATCGCCGCGCTGCGATCGCTGTCCGATGCCGCCGACATAAAAATGGAAAGCCGCAACGCCCAACTCGACACGGTGCTGTTGGCCGCAACCTTGACCGGCCTTGCGGTAATGGCCCGCTCGGGAAGACTGACCGCGCTGGGCTTCACCGCGGAAGAAATTCTGGAACGGTTGAAGACATAATCTCACCTCCCCCTTGTGGGGAGGTCGAAAAATGCGAAGCATTTTTCGGGCGGGGGGCCGAAGACAATGACAGACACCGTCCCCCACCCGAAAAATCTTCGCTGCGCTCAGATTTTGTCGACCTCCCCACAAGGGGGAGGTAAGTTTTAAATCCCCGCCAAAACCTTCCGCGCAGCATCGCTGTCCTTCGCGATCTGCACCTTCAGCGCTTCCAGCCCGTCGAGTTTCGCTTCCGGCCGAATGTAGCGGATGAACTCCACCGCCATATGCTTCCCGTAAAGATCGCCGTCGAAATCGAACAGATATGTCTCCAGCAGCGGCGTCGCGATCTCATACATCGGCCGCACGCCGAAATTCGCCACGCCGCCGTAGCGCCCGACAGGCTTGTCATCCTCGATGATCGTCGCCCGCACCGCATAAACGCCGTAAGCCGGCCACAGAAAATCGTCGATCCGCATGTTCGCCGTGGGAAACCCGATCGTGCGGCCGCGCTTGTCGCCGTGATCGACGCGCGCCTCCACGCTCCAGAAATGCCCGAGCAGTTCCGCCGCTTCCTCCGGCCGTCCCTGTTTCAACGCCTCGCGGATGCGCGTCGACGAAATCTTCTCGTGTCCTTCCGCCGTGACCGGTTCGAACACCGTCACGCCAAACCCCTCCTGCTCGCCCATATAGGAAAGCGAGGTCACATTTCCCGTGCGCGCCTTGCCGAACTGGAAATCCTCTCCCACCACAATCGCGCCGACGCCCAGCCCGTCCACCAGAACGTCCTGCACGAATTCATGCGCGTGTTTCTTCGCCATCTCGGCGTCGAACGACAGCGCGAACATCACGTCCGCGCCCAGTTCTGCGATCAGCCGCGCCTTGCGGCGAAAGGGCGTCAGGCGAAATGATTCCGTCGGTGGCCGGAAGAATTCCTGCGGATGCGGCTCGAATGCGATCACGCCGAACGGGCTGCCGCGTTCTTCGGCCATGCGCTGCGCTTCGCCGATCAGTGCCTGATGGCCGCGATGCACGCCGTCGAAATTGCCAAGCGCCACCACCGCGCCCTTATAGGCGTCGGGAATATCGTTATAGTGACGGAAGATGCGCATGGTGCGCGGGACTTATCCTTTCGGCCGCGACGGAGCCATCACCATGGCCTCGCCCTCGATCACCACGAGATCGCCAACCTTGCACACGCAATCGAAGATCACGCGCCGTTTCTCTGCGATTACCTCGCGCACCGTGCAGGTCGCGGTCACCTCGTCGCCGATCTTCACCGGCGCCTTGAACTTCGTCGTCAGGCTCATGAAGATCGTACCCGGTCCCGGCATCTTCATGCCGAGAATGGTCGAGATGTAGCTTGCCGAAAGCATGCCGTGCGCGATGCGCGTCTTGAACGGCGTGGTGGCCGCATAGGCTTCGTCGAAATGCGCCGGGTTCATGTCGCCCGATAATTCGCCGAACATCTGGATGTCACGCTCCGTCACGGTGTGGACGTAGCTCTCCGACATTCCCGGCTTCAACTCGTCGATGTAATATCCCATTGCGGTCCCGCCCCTCGAAGGTGAACCTTCGTCTTATCGGCAGGGGCGCTACCAGACAAGCTCACGCATCGCCGCGCGAGCATTTACCCCTGTTTTTTCAAACAGTTGCACCAAAGTCTCGGTGGTCATTTCCCCCAGCTCGGCGGCATGGATGCCGTGGGCTATGAACAGCACGTCGAATCCGATCGCATTGGCCCCCTTGAGATCGGTCTCCATCGCATCGCCTACCGCGAGCACCCGCGTGATGGTCCGCCGCGTCGCCCGGCGCATGGTCTCCAGCGCCAGATCGTAGATCGCCGGATACGGCTTGCCGAAATAAACGACTTCGCCCTCGATCTTTTCATAGGCGCGTGCAAGTGCGCCCGCGCAATAGACAAGCTGCCCGCCGCGCTGCACCACCTGATCGGGATTGGCGCACAGCATCGTCAGTTCTTTTTCCTTCAGCTTCGCCAGCAGTTCCGCGTAGTCATCCGGCGTCTCGTGATCGTCGTGATAAAGTCCGGTGCACAGCACGATCTCCGCCTGATCGGCTTCCACACTCGCGACGTTCAAACCCTCGAACACGTCGCAGTCCCGCTCCGGTCCCAGATGCAGCATGGCAAGCGTCTTGTCCCGCGTCCGCCAGAGAAGATCGTCCCGCGCCGCCACGCCCGACGTCACCACCGCATCGAAACAATCGAGCGGCACGCCAATGGTCTCGAACTGTTTCATCAGAGTCGGTACCAGCCGCGGCGCATTGGAAAGCAGAACCACCGGCCCGCGATCCGCGCGGAATTTCCTCAGCGCGTCCGCCGCCGCCAGAAACGGCTCTTTCCCGTTATGCAACACACCCCACACGTCGCAAACAAGCGCATCGTATTCGCCCGCGATGTCGGAAAGGCCGGAGATGATACGGATGTCGTCCATGTGTCACGCCGTAGCCGATGGCGCGCAAAGCCTCAAGGGGAGGCGGGTTCTAAAGTTTGGCCGTCAACGAGAATCGCACTTCGCGCGGCTCGGCCGGATGGGTGTGGATGTCGTCCACACCGCCCGCCGGCTCGCCGGGAAGCCGGGAGGTGTAATAATAATCGATGTCGCTGACCGATGCATCGAGCAGGTTGAACACGCTCACCCCAACCGTCCAGCGTTCGTCGATCGCATAGCCCAGATCGGCATAGAGCAGGGTGGTCGATTTGGATTGTATCGCATTGTCCTGCGTCAAAGGCCGCGGCCCGAAATAGCGAAGCCGCAATCCCGCCGTCCAAGGCCCCAGATCGTGCAGCGCGACACCGCCATCGAATGTCGCCACCAGCGCTTCCGGAACATAGGGACCGTCCGGCTCGTAATCGGTGAATCGCGAATGCGACCAAGCATAATCCGCATCGATCGTCAGCCACGGCGTCGGCGTGTAGAAATTCGCAAGCTCGATGCCGTAGCGCCGCGTGGGCCCGCTCGGCTCCGTCGTGCCTTCGTCGCCCGCCCAGGTAAGCTCCGACGCAATGTCCAGCATCCAGAACGACACCGAACTCTGCAGCCCCGGAAAGATTTCCGTTCGCGCGCCGATCTCCGCGCCTCTTGCGCGCGCCAGCGGTGTCGCCGGATCGACGGTCGCCACCACGCCGCGTGCATCGTTGCTGTGAAAACCATAACCCGCATTCAGATAGAATTCCGTCTGCGCCCATGGCCCGAACACCATCGCAAGTTTCGGGCTGAATTGCGCCGCCGTCACATCGCCGGAATTTCCGCCTACGATGTTGTCGACGCCGAAACGAAACACATCCTCCCGCGCGCCCAAGGTGGTGCGGAACCATGACGTCCACTTGGCGCGGCTTTCAAAGGTGATCGCGCCGCTCGTCTCGTCGATGCTGTTTATGGTGCGCGGTTCGAGCCGCATGCGCTGCTCGGTATGGAACAGTCCGTTGTGAATGAAGTCGCTGCGGAAATCCGCACCCACCGTGTTGTCGATCTCCGTTCCGAACAGACTGCCCGACCATTCGTGCGTGGTGTTGCCGCCCAGCATGTAACGGTGATCCTGCTGCTCGATCTGGTCGCCATGCACCGGATCGTCGAGGAAGTAGGTGAAATCGGAAAACAGGTCGAGGTCGTAATAGAGCCCGTAGACCTTGGCTTGCGTCGCGTCATCCGCCGAATGCCACCCTGCCGTCAGCGCATAGCGTCCCGTCTTGCCGCCGTCGGATGTGTCGAGCGAGCCCCAGCGGTCGATCAGCCCGTCATCGATGGCGCGGTCCGCCACCTGGTCGGTCGAATTCCAGATGTTGTGATAGCCGCTGGCGGTGATGGTCCATGCACCGGCTGTGTACCGCAGCAACCCGTCGAACTTTCGCTCGTCGTCGGGATTGTCCCACGGTCCGTTGTTGTGTTCGAACTCCATCGCATAGATCAGATTGCCGTCCGCGACCGCCGCATTGTTGGCGATCAACCCGCGCGCATAACCGAACTGCCCGCCTTCCAGCTTCACAAGCCCGTTGGGCAGTACATCGTAATAATGAATGTCGATCGCGCCCGCCGCACCGAAGTCTCCGACATCGGCGTAGTAGGGGCCTTTCTTGTAGTCCACCCGCTCCACAAGCTCCGGGATCAGCATGTTGAGATCGGAATACCCCTGCCCGTGCGCATGGCTCACCATGTTGACCGGCACATCGTCGAGGTTCACCGAAATGTCGGTGCCATGATCGAGATTGAACCCGCGCAGGAAATACTGGTTGGCCTTGCCGCTGCCCGAATGCTGCGTGATGATAACGCCGGGAATGTTCTCCACGATTTCACCGGGCCTCAGCAACGGACGCAACGCAAGGTCCGCCGCGCTCACGCTGCCTTGATTGGCGGAATCGGCGATCCCTTCCAGATTGGCCGCCCGTCCCGTCACGGTCACCGTTTCGATGCTCGCATCCTGGCTGGCGAACGCGCTGGCGCCCGATAGTGTGCCGGCCAAAGCGGCTGCCGCAAAACATCCTCTCCGAACCAAGGTATGCCCTCCCGCCGGGTATGATGATTATCCAAATTCATCATACACCTTAATGGCGGATCGGCCGATGTAAAGCGGAATCCTATTCCGATCTGAATAGCTCCCATACCGGTTTGGCATGGTCTATCAAAAGGGTAATGTGTTCGCGATAAATATCGCATCGGTACAGGGCAGGAGTTTCGGCAATGCAGCGCGTGACCATCGTTCTCGACGACGAACTGGCGGAAGAAATCGATGGGCTGGTCGCGCGCCGCGGCTACCAGAACCGTTCGGAGGCCATCCGCGATCTTGCGCGCTCCGGCCTGCGGGAAGCGCAGGAAGAAGATCAGTCGAAAGGCAAACGGGTCGCCGCGCTATCTTATGTTTACAACCACCACTCCCGCGATCTCGCCAAACGCCTGACCGAGGCGTTCCACGATCATCACGCGAGCACGGTGGCCTCGATGCACGTCCATCTCGACCACGAAAACTGTCTTGAAGTCAGCATCCTCAAAGGGCCTGCAAAGATCCTGCGCCAGATCGGCGGCAAGGTGATCGCCGAACGCGGCGTCCAGCACGGCCGCCTCGCCATGTATCCGGTGAAAGAGGACTGAACCTTATCCTGCTTTGCGCAGGGGAATGATCGCTGCCGGCCCCTGCGGCCGTTCGGCGGAAGGCGTTTCCTTCAGCACTTCGTCGCGCACCGCGCGCGGTTCGCCGAACAGATAGCCTTGCGCGAAATCCACGCCGTATTCGAGCAGTTGCACGACGGTCTTTTCGTCTTCCACGCGCTCGGCAATCAGGTTCAACCCGTGGCGCTGGAGCAATTCCTTGAAATCCTGCGCCGAAACCATCGCCCTGGCATCGCCCATTCCACCCACAAGCGTGGACGCCCGCACCTTGATGTGGCGGAAGCCCAGCCGCTTCAGCTTGGCGAAGTCGAGCGCCAGCGTTTCGACGTGATCGAGCGACAACGCAAAGCCGAGCCCGGAGAGATAGGAGAGGTTGGTTTCGCCTTCCGCACCCGCCTTGTCGATCGCATCCTGCGAAAATTCGAACACGATCCGCCCCGCCAGGTCGCGGTTGTGGTGCATGTATTCGAGGAATTGCGGAAAGAACTCCGGATCGGTCAGCGTATCGCCCGCGATGTTGCAGAAGATCGCGATCTCGCGGTTCTTCTGCGTCAACCGGCGCATCACCTGCACGCAACGGAACAGCAGCAGATTGTCCACCACGCTCATCAAACCGGCCGGTGCCGCGATGCGCATATATTGCGCTGGCATGATGACGGTGCCGTCTTCGGCGCGCAACCGCGACAGCGCTTCGTAATAACGCAGTTTCCGCTGCGGCAAACTGACTGTCGGCTGCAGGTAAAGGTCGACGCGGTTCTGCTCCAGCGAGGTGCGCACCATTTCCAAAAGCGTGGAATCGGCCAGCGCGTTGAAACCCGCCCGTTGCGGCGCCGCCAGCGCGGCCGGTTTGACCTGCGCAGGAATCTCTTTCGCCTTGTTGGAAATGCGATGCGCGAACTCCCGCATCAGCCCTTCGAGCATCTGCAGTTCGGCCACGATCTTGCGGTTGTTCTCGTTCGTCTTGGTTTCCACGATCTGCGTGATCTCAGCGATCTTGCCGCTCGTCTCGTCGATCGATTTCTGAAACGAAAGTCCCGCGGTCTTCAACATGCGAATGTCGTTGGCGGTGCGCGTCTTGTCCCGGCGGCGCAGGAAGCTCGCGTGAATCTGCCCGCAAAGAACGGTGGCGATGAACGTCATCATCAACGCTTGCGACATCGGCCATCCCAGCCACATGCCGGTCGCACCCGCCGCCAGCGCGCAAACCGTCGCGTAGGTCATCACGATGAGAATGTTGAGCATGGAAAAGCCGCCGTCCCGAATTCAGGCGGCAAGTATTGCCGGGTGAGTGTTTCCAAGCTGTTAACCCCACAAACCCGCAGGATACGGTGCTCCGCGTCGCCAAATTAATCCTTCATTAAGTCCGTTCGCCGCCCGCCAGTTTGATCTGGGTCAGGGTAAAGCGTGGGCAGGGTGGCATCTTGGCTGGCAACGGAGGCTCTTATGATAAAGACCATTCTCGTTCCGCTTGCGGGCGATGCCGACGAAGCAACACTCGAACTTGCGCACGCCATCGCCAAACAGTTCGATGCCCATATCGACGTGCTGCATGTCCGCGCCAATCCGGTTCAGGAACTGGTGCAGATGACCGTCGGCGACGGCCTTGTCACCCGGACGTTGTGGGACGCCATCACCGACGAGATCAAACGCAAGCGCGACAAGGCGAAGAACAGCTTCGATGCCTTCTGCAAGACAAAAGACCTGCGCGCTGTCGCGGATCCAAAACTGTCTCCCACGCCCAACGCCAACTGGATCGAATGCGAAGGCGAATTCGCCAGGGAGGTCGCGGCGCGTGCCCGTTTCCACGATCTCACCGTCACCACGCGCGGCGCCTTCGATGCCGGCGAGTTGGGCGATATTCTCGTCCGGTCCGGCCGCCCGATATTGCTGGCGTCGCATTCCAAAAAACACGAACCCGTCTTCGGCACCGTCGCGATTGCGTGGAAGGAAACGGCCGAAAGCGCGCACATGATCAGCGCCGCCATGCCGATCATCGAGGAAGCCGAAAAGGTCGTCATCTTCGTCGCCGCCGAAGATGGCGACACCAATGTCAAAATCGGCTCCGCCGAAAAACTTTCCGATCACTTGCGCTGGCACGGCGTCGAGCCCGAAATCCATTGCATCTCCGGCGAGGCGGGAGAGGTTGGCCAAACTCTCGTCCACGCCGCGCAAAAAGCACAAGCGGGCCTCCTGCTTCTCGGCGGCTATGGCCACAGCCGCGCCCGCGAATTCGTACTGGGCGGCGTCACGCGCTATGCTTTGGACTCCACCGACGTTCCGGTGTTCATCGTCCATTGAAAGGGATCTCCGCGTGAACAGGCTCAAGGGAAAAACCGCCATTATCACCGGCGCAGGGTTGGGTATCGGTCACGCCACCGCCCTTCGCATGGCGGAGGAGGGCGCGAGCATCGCCGCTCTCGACATGCTGGAAAAAGAAGGCCGCGCCTTCGCCGACGATCTAAAGTCGCGCGGCCACAACGCAAAATTTTTTCCCTGTGACGTCACGAAAGAAGCCGATGTCGCCCGCGCCATAAACGCCGCCGCATCCGAATTCGGCCGCCTGGACATCCTCGTCAACAATGCGGGCGTCTCCGGCGCCAGCAAGCCCACCCACGAAATCACCGAAGCCGAGTGGGACTTCGTGCAGGCGGTAAACGTCAAAGGCGTCTTCTTCTGCACCAAACACGCGATCCCGCACCTGAAGAAGGCGGGTGGCGGCAGCATCATCAACCTGTCGTCGATCTATGGACTTGTGGGCGCCCCCGATGCGCCGCCCTATCACGCGTCGAAAGGTGCCGTGCGCCTGATGTCCAAAACCGACGCCATGATTTATGCGCCGGACAGGATCCGCGTGAACTCCGTCCATCCCGGCTACATCTGGACGCCCATGGTCCAGCACGTTCTCGAACAATCGCCGGACGCTGCCACCCAGCAGGCGGCGCTTGAACAGCTTCATCCGCTCGGCCATCTCGGCGAGCCGGATGACATCGCCTGGATCATCGTCTATCTCGCCTCAGACGAAGCCAAATTCGTCACCGGCGCGGAATTCGTGATCGACGGCGGCTACACGGCGCGTTGAACCATGCGTTACCTCGTTCCACTCACCGCAACGCTTTTCCTTCTCTGCACCACGGCGGAAGCCGCGCCGGGAAACGCGGAGGCCGGTCGCGATCTGGCCGCCTCATCCTGTTCGGGTTGCCACACGCTTCCCTCCGCGCACGAAGGTGCCGACACGGCGCCGCCTTTCGCCAACATCGCGCGCGATCACAAAGGCGACCGTACATGGGTCCGCACCTGGTTGATGAATCCGCATCCGCCGATGAAGGGCCTCAACCTTTCCCGCCAGCAGATCGACGATATCAACGCCTATCTCGAATCGCTCTCACCGCCCTGACATGCGCAAAAGAGTGGTCACACTCACGCTCAATCCGGCGCTCGACATCGCCGCGAGCGTCGCCAAACTCGTGCCCGACCGCAAATTGCGTTGCGAGGACACGCGGAAAGATTCCGGCGGCGGCGGCGTCAACGTCGCGCGCGTCATTCATCGCCTCGAAGGCGAGGTCACCGCAATTTTTCCGGCCGGCGGCGTGGCAGGCGAAGTCGTCTGCCAGCGTCTGCGCGAAGAACGCGTACCGTTCCACGCCATCCCGGTCGCGGGCGAAACGCGCGAAAACTTTAACGTCATCGACCGCGAAACGACCAAACAGTACCGGTTCATCTTTCCCGGCTCGGCGTTGTCCGAAATCGATTGGCGTGCCTGCCTCAACGCCGCCCTCGCGCTTCTAACCCCCGGCGATTATCTCGTCGGCAGCGGCAGTCTTCCGCCCGGCGTGCCGGAAGATTTCTACGCGCGAATGGCCCGCGCGGCGCAAGCCAAAGGTGCCAACGCCGTCGTCGATGCCTCCGGTCCCGCGCTGAAGGGCTTCGACACGCAAAAAGTCCATCTCCTCAAAACGAGCCGCAGCGAAATGAGCGATCTCGTCGGCCACGCGCTCCCCAACCTCGCATCGTGGCAAACCGCTTGCACGAATATCGTTGCGGAGCGCAAAGCCGATCTTGTCGCACTATCTCTTGGCCCGGAAGGCGCGCTTCTCGCGGCAAGCAACGGCATCTGGCGTGCAACCGCGCCCGCCATGTCATCCGCCAATGCCGTGGGCGCTGGTGACAGCTTCCTCGCAGCTCTTGTCTGGAAGCTCGCGAACGGCGCCGCTCCGCCGGACGCATTGCCCTTCGCCGTCGCCGCCGGTTCGGCCGCCATGCTCGCCGTCGGAACAGGCCTCTGCGAACGGGCGAACATCGATCGGTTGGCAAAAGACATCGCGATCGAACGCCTGCCATAACGCAAGCCTTGCACACGCGAGGCGTTCGCAATTTTTGTGGTGCTTTCGCAACAGCCAAAGGCGATGGAATTTCGGTTGATGGAGATCAACCGCCGCCACACACCGCTCGCCTACGCAAGGAACACGAAACTCTGAGGGTGTTCACGTGCGTTCTCTCATATCGCTTTTCTCTGCCGCGTTGGTGTCCACCGCCGCTCTTTCACCCGCCATTGCGGACGACGACTCTGGCGTCGCCGGTCATTTCCAGGTGCGCGTGCGCGCTGTCGCCGTCGAACCCGAACCCAGCGCGAAGATCACGCTGTCGGGCAACGATGTTGGCGGAACCACAACCATCACCGACAGCGTCGTGCCCGAAATCGACGGCACCTATTTCATCACAGACAATATCGGCGTCGAACTAATCGCCGCCACCACCAAACACACCGCCAGCAACTCGAACACCGGCCCTATCGCCAGTGTCTGGCTCCTGCCGCCAACGCTCACGGCGCAATACCACTTCATGCCGGATAGCTGGATCCGCCCCTATGTCGGCGCGGGCATCAACTACACGATCTTCTACGACACGCGCAGCGCCATCCCCGATCTCAAATTCGGCGATCGTTTCGGCTGGGCGTTGCAAGCGGGTCTCGATGCGCCCATCCCCAACACGCCTTATTTCGTGAACTTCGACATCAAGAAGCTCTTCCTGAGCACCAATGTGAAGGGTCTGGCCGGTGCGCTGAAAGCCAATGTCGATATTGATCCGTGGCTCGTAGGGTTGGGCGTCGGTATCCGTTTCTAAGATAGCGAGGGTCTCTCCCGCTCTCGCTGTCCAACCGAGCACTACGGTGCGGGACGTGGGCCGGTCTTAAGTGTTCTTTGCAAGACCGGCTGGCCGGAGAGCCGTAACTCTCCGGCTCCCGCGTTCCGCATTTTTTTGAAAGCCTAAAGCACCACTTCGATCAGCCGCGGCCCGCGCTGCTTCATCGCGTCGGCGAACTGCGCGGAAAATTCTTCCGCCGTGGTGGCGCGTGTCGCTTCCACGCCCATCCCGCGCGCAAGGTCCACCCAGCCGAGATCGGGATTGCCGAGGTCGAACATCGAAAGCGCACGCGGCCCCGCATTCTCCGCACCCACGCGCATGAGCTCGATCTTCAGGATCGCATAAGACCGGTTCGAGAAGATCACCGTGGTGACATCCAGCTTCTCGCGCGCCTGCGTCCACAGCGCCTGCACGGTGTACATCGCGCCGCCATCGCCATGCAGGCAAACCACCTTGCGGTCGGGACAGGCAACCGCGGCTCCCGTCGCCACCGGCAACCCCTGTCCGATGGACCCGCCGGTCAATGCCAGATGATCGTGCGCGGGAGAATTCGCCGTCAGCACGCCGGTGCTGAATCCGCTCGTCGCCGATTCATCGGAGATGATCACATTCTCCGGCAGCAAATTCGCAATCGCCAGTGCTGCGGCCTGCGCATCCAACCGGCCTTTCGGCAAATCGGGCCGCCGCAATTCCGCGCGGCCCGCAACGTCTTTCGTTGCACGCACGGCTTCTGCCAGCGCGTCCAATGCCGCCACGCCGTCTTCATGCGGATGTGCAAGCGTGTGGATCGCGCATCCTTCCGGCGTGCACCAGCTCGGCTTTCCGGGATAGGCGAAAAACGAAACCGGCGGTTTCGATCCCACCAAAACCAGATGTTCCAGATCTTTCAGGAAATCGACAATCTGTTCGGCGAAATAGGGAATCCGCTCAACGCCCACAACGCCCGCCCCGCGTCTGATACGCGGCGCAAACGTATCGCACAGCAATCGCGCGCCGGTCTTCGCCGCAATCCGTCCCGCCGCCTCAAGCCCGCGCGCCTCCAAACCTTCGCCGCGAATAAGGATCGCACTCTTTTTCCCACCCAGCAGCGCCTGCGCCACCGCATCGATCCTCGGCGCTTCAACGCTCGCGGGTTGCAGCGGCGCCAGCGGCCCGACCGGACCTTCGGCCTCGTCCCACGCCGCATTGGCCGGCAGAACCAGTGTCGCGATCTGTCCCGGCGGCTCCATCGCCGCCCGCACCGCGCGCGCGGCATCCGCTGCAACGGTGCGCGAACTGGGGCTCGAATAAAGCCATCCCGAAACAGGCCGCGCGAACCCCATGAGGTCGGACGCAAGCGGCGCATCGTATTGCGCATGATAGGTCGCGTGATCGCCCACAATGTTGACGATCGGCGTGGCCGCCCTGCGCGCGTTGTGCAAATTCGCAAGTCCGTTTGCGAGCCCCGGCCCCAGATGCAGAAGCGTCGCCGCCGGCTTCTTCGCCATGCGGCCATATCCGTCGGCGGCACCCGTCACCACGCCTTCGAACAATGCCAGAACCGGACGCATCGCGGGCGCGCGGTCGAGAGCCGCCACGAAATGCATTTCCGACGTGCCGGGGTTGGCAAAGCAAACCTCCACCCCGCAATTGAGCAACGTCCGAACCAGACTTTCCGCGCCGTTCATCCCGTGTTTCCCCGATATCGCTGACCGCAGCTTTTCACAGATCGGCGCCGGAAAGAATGCCGGGGTTCACTCTTTCGGCAGCAGCATCAGCGGATTGGGCGTGGGCTCGGCCACCTTGAACAGCGTGTTCACGTCGCGATGCTCGAACAGCTCCTTGCGCCCGCGCACCAAAAGCATGGTCTTCAGCACATAGCTCCAGCTTCCATCCGCATTGAAGGTGACTTCGATGCGATACGAATCCGTGCGAAACGCCTGTTCCAGAAAATCGGTGGAACAGATGCCATATCCCGTCGTTCCGCGCGTCGCCGTCAACGCCAATGTCATGTCGTCGGGCTTCGCAAAACCGGAGGCGATAGCAATCTGCCCGCGCGGAATGGCAAGCGTCTGCATCACCAGCCCCGTTGCAGGCTCCCAAAGCCAATAACCCACCTGATCGTGAAACGTCGGCGCTTCGCCCGGCGACAGGATGCGCGTGTGATAGCGCAAGCCATAGAAAACCTGCGGCCCGTTCAATTGATAATCGGTCGGCTGCAATTCGATCCGCTCGGTGAATTCCTTGCGCTGCGGACCCTCCGCTTTCGGGTTCAGGTCCACACCCATCTTGCCTTCCCAAATTCCCGCCAAACGGCGCAGCGGACCAAGGTTGGCCAAGGTATCGGGATCGACCTCTTCCGGTTCGGTGAAAATATCGTCGGGAATATTCACGTGACTGTACCCCATCTGAAAATGACAACGCCCATCGAGCAGCTTGAATATCCGCCGCTCGAAAATGAAGGCTGTTTTTTGAAAATGGTCGGAGAGAGAGGATTCGAACCTCCGGCCCCCACGTCCCGAACGTGGTGCTCTACCAGGCTGAGCTACTCTCCGGTCTTCAGATCGGGGCGCCCTTATAGCTATGGGGTGGTGCCCCCGCAACGTAGGTCCAATGCGGCCAAAAGTTTGGTCCGGCAACGGGTTGGCTTGGCGCCACATCTCGCCTGCCTGTGGAAAGGCGCGTTTGGAGCGTTCGATAGCCCTAAGCCTTTGGGCCCATTATAAGAAATAAATCCTTTACTTTGCGCCGGCGAAGACTTATGATCTCCAGCATTTTGGAGTTAGAGCCTATATATGACAAGCAATACCGCCGTGTCCCCCGAACTCAACCGGGTGGCCGCCCTGCTGGAAGACGAGCTGTACGAATGCCATGCCGCCGTCATGGCCGCCTTCCGCTTTGCCGAAACGCATCCCGATCCCAAGGCGCAGCTTGAAGCGATGAAAGCCGGCAGCCGCATGATGCAGGCAAGCGCCAACGCGGCATGCGCGCTCAGGCGCCTGCGCAGTCCCGGCACCCATCACACCGTCACCGTGCAGTCCGCGCCCGCAGCGGGGGAGGGGGGAGATACCACCCCCGAAAAATCGAAAACGAATAACCACGAATGACCGCCCGCAACCGCGGCGCCCAACCCGGCAACCGCAACGCCCTAAAAACCGGCCGTCACACGAAAGAGATGCGCGCCTTGCGCCAGCAAGCGCGCTTGAGAATCTATGCGCTGAAAGCCGCGATAGCACAGGCCAGAATCGTACCTCCCCTTCGCGGGGAGGTCGACAATTCAGAGCGAAGCGAAGAATTGGCGGATGGGGACGTCAGTGCCCGCGCAGAGAAATCAGATCGAAGCCTCGATCCATTCCTTGATCTTGGATTTCGGCAGCGCGCCCACTTTCGTGGCCGCGACCTGTCCCTGGTTGAAGATCATCAGGGTGGGGATTCCGCGCACGCCGTATTTCGTCGGCACATGCGGGTTCTCGTCGATGTTGATCTTGGCGACGGTGACTTTCTCGCCCAGTTCGGTGGCAAGTTCTTCCAGCGCCGGCGCAATCATGCGGCAGGGTCCGCACCATTCCGCCCAGAAATCCACAACCACCGGCTTCTTCGCCGAAAGCACGTCATTTTGAAACGAGCTGTCCGAAACTTTGAGGGGGGCCGACATATTGTGTTCCTTGGGTTGGATGGATGCGTTCTGTTGAGGGAATCTAGGAACGCGACCCCCGGGGGTCAAGGTCCGCGCCCGCCCGAAGCTGTGCGTCGAGCACCCCGTCCGAAAGCCGCATCAGTCTGGGCCCCGCGGTCCACAACAGCCCGGAAACGATGCGTTTTCCGGGGAACACCTTTTTCAGCGCCGCCCGGTAAAGCGCCATCTGGGACAGGTATCCGGCAGACACATCCGCCTCCGTCTCCGGCACCGCCCGGTCCGTCTTGAAATCGAGCACGAGCACCTCGTCGCCCGAAACCGCCAGCCGGTCCACCCGCCCGTTCACCTTGATACCGCCGAATTCCGGAAGCTCCGCCGCCAGCGCCACTTCCGCCCGGCTGCCTTTTGCAAAAACAGGAGCAAACGTCTCATCGCCGAGCACGCCCAGAATTTCCGCCACACAACTTTGCGCGTCGGATTCGGAAACGCCGCGCGCGAGCAAGAATTTGCGCGCGATCTCGCCCCGTTTTTCCGTCGCGATCTCCGGTAACCGCGCCAGCACCGCGTGAATCAAAACCCCGCGCTTGAACGTCTTTCCTTCCTTCGAAAGCGGCGACAACGCGACCGCTTTGGGCTCGACCAGCGATGGACGCACCACGCGCGGCCGTTCCGCTTCTTCCTTCGCAGGCGTGCGCGCCCATTTGGGCACTTCGGTTTTCACAATGTCGGCAACGGCGGCCGTCTTCGGCAAACCGTCTTCGGTATCGCCATAAATGCGAATGGTCTCGCCACTGCGCTCCACCGGCACGCCCAATTCCTCTGCCGCGCGCTGCATCAGCGCGTACCAGGATTCGTCGTGAACGCCTTTGCTGTTTTCAAACCCGCAGATGTAAAGCCGCTCCTTCGCCCGCGTCAGCGCCACATAGAGCAGCCGCCGGTGTTCGTTCAGCGCTTCGGCCTTGGCTGCCTGCCGGGCCGCTTTCACCGATTGCGGTGCCATATCGTTCGGCACCGAGAACAGCACACGGTCATCCGCATAAAGCAGATGCCGCTTCTGCATATTGGAAGCAGCGCGCGTCGTATCCGGCAGGATCACGATGTCGGCTTCCAAACCCTTGGCGCCATGCACCGTCATCACGCGAACCTCATCGCGCCCGCGTTCCATATCGCGCTTGATCTCCGCCCCGCCGCGCTCGATCCAGTGCAGGAAGCCCTCCAGCGACGGCGGGTTCTGCGTCTCATAGGCGAGCGACAGCGAAAGAAATTCCTCGATGGCGTCCGCCGCTTCCGCGCCCAACCGCAAGAGCAGCTTCAACCGCATCCCGCGCACGGTCAGCACATGCGCGAAAAACTCGTAAGGCGGCACGAAATCCGCCCGCGCCAGACATTCGGAAAGAAATTCGTGCGCGCCGTCAAACGTGGGGTCTTCGCTCGCCTGCAAGGCCCGCCACAACGTCCCCTCGCGCTCGTAGCTCAGTGCGAACAACTGTTCTTCGCTGATGCGCACCAGCGGCGACCGCAAGATGGTGGCAAGCGTCAGATCGTCTTCCGGCAACAACACAAACCGCGCCAGCGCCATCAGATCCTGCACCGCAATCTGCTCGGTGATGCGGATGCGATCGGCCCCCGCAACCGGAACGCCGACGGCCTTCAATTGCCGGATGATCTCGCTGCCGAACGGCTCGCGCCGCGGCAGCAAAATCATGATGTCCCCCGGCCGGATCGGATGATCGCGGTTGGGAAGCGCCACACCTTTCGCGATCCATTGCCTGATCGTGCGCGCAATCTTCTCCGCCAACCGCACAACGGGGCTTGCCTCCGACGGCGTATCGACGGGCCGCCACGGATCGGGGTCTTCCTTGTCGTTCGGCTTGATCGACGGCCAGAACTCGACGCGCCCGCGCGCCTGTTTACGCAAGGGCTCGTGTTCGATCTCCAGATTGAGCGAGGTCAACCCCGCGCGCGCCTCGCCATCGCCGAACACGCGATCGACAAACGTAAGCACTTCCGGCACCGAACGGCGCGAGGTTTTCAGCATCTCGTAGTTGAACGCGAGTCCGGCACTTTTGATGTGCGCTTCGAAATGTTGCCGGTTCACATCGAACTGCGCGGGGTCGGCGCCCTGGAAGCTGAAGATGGATTGCTTCTCGTCGCCCACCGCAAACACGGTGCGCACCGTCTTGGTCTCGCGCCCCGCGCCGGAGAAGAATTCCTCGGTCAGCTTCTTCAGGATCGCCCATTGCTCGGGGCTCGTATCCTGCGCCTCGTCGATCAACACGTGATCGAGCCCGCCGTCGAGCTTGTAAAGCACCCAGGCCGCTGTTTCGCCGCGCTCCAGCAGCGAAAGCGTTTCGGTGATGAGGTCGTCGTAATCGAGTGCTCCGCGCGCCCGCTTCTCCGCCGCATAAAGGCCGCGCACCGCATCGGCAATCGTCAGCGCCGCATCGCAAAGCGCCGCCGCATGCGCCGCGCGCCTGCGTTCTTCGGTATCGCGCGCGCGCTGCGCCAGGTCTTCCAGATAAATCAGAAGATCCGGCCGCGCCTCACGTGGTTTTTTGGTCACGAGTTCTTTGTACGGCTCACCATCCTGCCTTTGAAACGATCCCAGCAGGTCGGCGAATGTGCCCACCTCCAATCCCGTTTCAACGAACCGCGCGATGCCGCGCACGCGTTTCTGATCGGTGGATGTTCCCGCGCTCATCCACGCAACGATATCCCTGATGCGCTGAACGTCCGCCTTCAGCGAAGAGCAGAACTCCGCAACCACATCATGCGCGCTCTGCGTTTCGCTTGCCCCGTGAAACCGCCGCACCGCGCGCGTCAGCGATCCGTCGCGCGGATGACATCCTGCCAGCGCCCGCGAAAGTTTGCGCCGCTCGTTGCCCAGTGCCGCATCCAGAATATCCTGCAGCTTCTGCTCGTTGGTTTCGGTGACAAGCAAACCAACCGCCGCCCCAAGCGCCATGTCGCCGGAACCCGCGCGTTCCAGAACCTTCGCCCGCGCATTGCTGATCATCTCGCGCGAGGTCTGCTCGTCGATCACCGTGAATCCCGGCGGCACATTCGCCTCGACGGAAAACCGCGACAGCACATTCTGGCAGAACGAATGAATGGTCTGGATCTTCAACCCGCCCGGCGTCTCCAGCGCCTTGGCGAACAGCCGCCGCGCTTTGCGCAAATCTTCTTTGCCTTCCGGCGCGCCGCCGCCGATCTCGGTGACGTATTTCGCAAGTTCGTCGTCCGGCGCCATCGCCCATTTGCCGAGCAGGTCGAACAGCCGCCCCGCCATCTCTGCGGCGGCAGCCTTCGTATAGGTCAGGCACAAAATCCGTTCCGGCTGCGCATCGGCCAGCAGCAATCGCGTCACGCGATTGGCGAGCGTGTGCGTCTTGCCCGCGCCCGCATTGGCCGAAACCCATGCCGAATGCCGCGGATCGGCGGCGGCGAGAACGGGATCGTGCGCGCTCATTCTTCCTCGCCCCATCCGCTCGCCGACCATTCCTGCACGCGCGCCAGATGATCGTAGTCGCCCGTCGCATCGGCGCGGAACGGCATCACACGCGGCAGGTAAGCCCGCTCCTCGTGATCAAACTCCGCCACGCGCCCCACCAACAGCGCTTTCGCCTTGCCCGCAAGCTCGCGCGCATCCGCTTTCACCACGCGCACGTCGCCCGGCTTCGCGCCGCCGGCAAACCGCACATACACCAGCTCCAGCGGATCGAGCGTTCCGGCCTGCGCAAACCCGCCTTCCATCACCATCGCGGCTTCCAGCGGAAGCTGTGCCGCGATGATCTGAATGACTTGCTTGTCCGTTGGTGGTGCGCCCGTCTTGTAATCGATGATCGCCGCACTCTTTCCGATCAACTCGTCAATCCGATCCGCCTTCCCATGCAACAGGAATTCGCCGCCGGGTGCCGCAAACCTGATCTCGCCCTTCAACTCGACATGCGCCTTCACGACATTGGCCCTGCGCTCGCGCTCCACGCCGACAAACCAGTTGGCTGCCTTCACGAAGCGCGGCCGCCACATCGCAATCGCAGCTTTCGGAATGCCGTAATCGGCAAACACCTCATCCGCGATCTCGACAAACTTTCGCTCCGCGCCCGGCGGCGGCCCGTCGGGAAAGGCCTTCACGAATTCTTCGAGCGCCTTGTGAATGGCCGTTCCGCGATCTCGCGCGCCGATTTCCTCGTCAAGCGGATGCAGCGGCTCCAGCTTCAAAACCCGCCGCGCATAGATCGCATAAGGATCGCGCAACCACGTCTCGATCTCGGTGACGGAAAGTCTGCGCGGCCGCGCCGCCACCGGCGGTTTCGGTTCCGGCCGCGGCATGCGCGTGACCATTACCGGCTCCGCCAAAGCCGAAGCCACTGCGCAGTAGTCGCGCTCGTCATGGAGGCGGTTTTCCAGTTTCAATCCGCGCGTCAACTGGATCATGCGTTGCAGCCACCGCGAGGCAACGGCGGGCGAACCCTCCACCTTGCGCGAACGCGTCATCACCACGCGCGGTCCCGCGGCCAGCGTCGCGAAATCATGTGCCGCAAGTCCGATCGCGCGTTCCGGCTGCTCCAGTCCCAACGCACGCCGCATCGGCCGCGACAACCATGGATCGACCGGCGCATCCTGCGGCCAGGTCCCTTCGTTCAATCCGCCCAGCACCACCAGATCGAACCGTTGCAACCGCGCTTCCAGCGGCCCAAGTATCGCAAGCCGCGGATGCCGCCCGAATGCGGGCCGCACTGCTTTCTCTTCTGCCAGCATCCGGAACAGCGGCGCATAAGACGCAGCACGAATCGCCGAAACGCCTTCGGCCTCCACAAACAATTCGGCAATAAGCGCCTGCGCCCCACGCCCCGCGTCCCCGCGCCACAGCCGCTCGCCGCCGCTTTCCGTGTCCGTCGCCGCCAACGCTTCCGCCACCTCGACATGCAGCGCAAGCAATTTCGAAAGTGCAGCCTCATTAATCTTCTCAAACGGCGCCAGAATGCGC
>Ga0335070_10000189_pt1 | contig 69791 bp, 73 predicted proteins | sample Lox_Sample_13_FD_206722 | JGI IMG/M metagenome (GOLD analysis project Ga0335070, IMG submission 206722) | Soil microbial communities from Loxahatchee National Wildlife Refuge, Florida, United States - Lox_Sample_1.3 | ecosystem: Environmental > Terrestrial > Soil > Wetlands | place: USA... | reverse complement strand
CGTAGACCTCACCACGCAAGAGGTGACGGTCCTTCTGTCGGACAAAATTCTCGCGGGACCGTCGGGCGTCGCGGTGCATCCGAAAACAGGGCAGATCATGGTCGTCAGTTGGGACAAGGGAAAGATTTTTGAGATCTCTCCTGAAGGCGGGTTGACAGAAGTGTTCTCGAACGGGTTCTTCTCCGCCCGGTTCCAGAATCTCCGTGGGATCGATTTCGACCGCTGGGGCAATATGTACACGTCGGACTTCACGACCGGCAAAGTCTGGCGGATGACGCGAGACAAACGGTTTCAAGTCATTGCCGAATACCTGCCATCACCCGGGGACCTCGGTATCGATCGCACCAACAATCTGATCCTCGTTCCATATCAAATGGTCGACGCCGCCGAAATGAACGGCCTTGAGACCCCAAGCGACGGAAAGCCCAAGAAGGAAAAGCGCACGCTGGCCGACTATGGGTTCATTCCGCCGCCGCCGCCGAAGACAGAGCCGGGAGGACCGACCACGAAATGAGCCGCTGCGTCTATTGCAAACAACGCAAAGGCAAACGATCCTGCCCGGCCTTGAACGGGTTGATCTGCAGCCAATGTTGTGGCGAACACCGGATCGTGCGCGTGTCCTGCCCGACCGATTGTGTGTATCTCGGCGCCGGCAGTGACTATCAGCAGAAACGGCTGGCTGAACAGTTCATGCCGGTGCGGCGGGAGTTCTATCGTGCGTTGAGTGAGCTCGGTGGCGAAAAAGCCGTGGCACTCTTCAACCTGATCGAAGTCGTCACGTTCAGCTATTTTCAAGGACGACGAGATGGGCAGGATGCGGAAGTGGTAGCGGCCATTCAAGCCTTACGGCGAACCCTCAGCCCCTTGCACGTCCCGGCAGCGCCGATGCCGGTCTTCGCCGAACATCTCAAGAAGGAATACGACACGTTCAAAAAGCAGAACTCCCAACAGATTGCCGACGCATCGATGGCGCCGGAGGTCTTGGACCGCGCCATCAAATTTGTCTCGGAGTTTTCCGGAACAGACTTTCAGTCACAGCGATTTCTTGGAGGATTGGTTGGCTATGTCCGCGCATTCCATCCGGAGATTGCAGAGCATTTGACCAAGCGGCATGAGCCGGGACACATTGTGCTCCCCGGCCAGCAATTTATGCCGCCTTCAGCTCCTGAACCGCACCAGCACGGCCCAGGCTGCGAACACCACCATCACTAGCACAAGGGTGCTCGGGGTTTCTCGCCTCCATCAAATCGACATACAGTCAACCATATCCTGTCCTGTTCAATGGGCGTGTGCGATTGTCCAGGCAGAGGACACTACGGCACAATCGTCACGGTCATCTCGACCCGTTCATTCGGTAGATCGCGATCGTTCCTCGGCAAATTCACGATCTTGTCAGCGACACCGAGGCCTTTAATGACCTCACCGAATGCCGTGTACTTTCGATCAAGAAACGGCGAGTTTTCCACCACAATGAAAAACTGCGAGCCGGCGGTATCCGGCTCGTTGGCTCTCGCCATCGAGACAATCCCTCGTTTATGCGGCGTGTCGTTGAACTCCGCTTTCAACAGGATCGGATTGCCCTTCTCGTCCTTCGGACCACCCTGCCCATAGGTGTCTTTCTTCAACGAGTCCTTGGTATTGGGATCGCCACCCTGGATCATGAAGCCTGGGATCACGCGGTGGAAGATCGTGCCATTATAGAATCCCGAATTCGCCAGCTTGATGAAGTTCTCGACATGCTTCGGCGCCAAGTCGGGATAAAATTTTATGTGCATGTCGCCAAACTTGGTCTTGATGATCGCTTTAGGGCCGGGGTCGGAAGGAGGATAGTAGACAGGCTTTGCTTCCGGCTTCCCTCCGCAAGCCATTAGAAAACTGATTCCAGCAAGCGCCGCACTCATCATCAACCTTTTCACGGCGCCTTGTCTCCAGTTGTCATCTCGCCCTCTCACACGCCTATTCCACAATCGTAATCGTCATCTCCACCCGTTCTGCCGGAAGGTCTCGTGCGTTTCTCGGTAAACCGACAATCTTGTCAGCCACCTCCATTCCCTTCACCACCTCACCGAAGGCCGTATACTGGTGATCAAGGAAATTCGAATCCTTCACGACGATGAAGAATTGCGACCCGGCGCTGTTGGGGTCGCTCGTGCGAGCCATCGACAAAATTCCGCGGTGGTGGGGGATATCGTTGAACTCGGCGTTGAGCCGCTGACTCGGACCACCCATGCCGTAGCTCTCCGGCTTATTGGGATCCTTCGTGTTCGGATCGCCGCCTTGGATCATGAAACCCGGAATCACGCGATGGAAGATCGTACCGTTATAGAATCCCGATTTCGCCAACGTGACGAAGTTGTCGACGTGCTTGGGCGCCTTTTCGGGGAAGAACGTCACTTCCATATCGCCAAACTTGGTCTTGATAATCGCTTTGGGGGCCTTCGAAGCCGATGTCTTGTCGGCCGCACCCAGCAAGCCGGTATCCAGCAACCAGACTGCGATGATGCACACCATGACAACACACACTCTGAGCATCGTTCGTCTCTGCATGAACATCCTCCTTCCCTCAAATTGGCGATGCTGGAGATCATCTTACCATGCTCAAGCGTCATATCCTGGCTCGTTCGAGCGCTTGCCTGGCAGCCTGTTGCTCCGCTTCTTTCTTACTTCGCCCTGACCCGACGCCAACGACCTCGCCGCGGATGGTCACTTCCACATCAAAGCACTTGTCGTGGTCTGGGCCCGATTCTCGAATCGTCTTGTAGTGCGGCAAGGTGTCATGTCGTTTCTGGCACCATTCTTGGAACTGCGTTTTGTAGTCCTCGGCTCCGGCATTGTGCACACGAAGGTCGACCTGACTCACTTCCGCGGCAAAGATGTGCAACGTCACCCGACGACCGGCTTCATAACCCCCATCCAGGTATACCGCTGCCAGGAGAGCTTCGACCGCATTGGCCAAGAGCGACGACTTCTCTCTGCCATGCGATAATTCTTCTCCCCGTCCAAGCTTGAGATATCCCCCCAATTGCAGCCGCCGAGCAACCCGCTCCAACGACGATTCGCTCACGAGCTGGGCCTTCAGCTTCGACAGGGCCCCTTCGGTCGAGTCGGGCAGGCGAGAGGCAAGATACTCACTGATTACAAGCGACAGTACTGCATCACCGAGAAACTCCAGTCGCTCATTGTCTTGGCACGTGACGCCCTTCTGTTCATTGACATACGACTTATGCGTCAAGGCTTCATCGAGTAGCACTTGATCCTGAAAACGATAGCCTAACGTCGCTTGGAGAGATTCGGGGGAAGAGACCGGAATCATGACGGCACGTACAATGAGTCCCTGAACAATGTGAGAGGCGTGTCGAGGCGCGTCCCGGCAGAACGAAACCTGTCTCGGCAGACTCGGAGTGAGCAGGTACGACGATGCCGGGGGTGGAGAGGAAAGAAGGGTGGTGTTTTCAACAACTTGCTAGGCATGCAGTTTCTTGAAGAGCAGACAGGCATTGACGCCGCCGAATCCGAATGAGTTCGACAGAGCGACATTCACGCGTACCTGCCGGGCCTTGTGGGGAACATAGTCGAGGTCACACTCGGGATCCGGATGATCCAAGTTGATCGTGGGAGGAAGGATGCCGTGATACAGAGCTAAAATGCTGAAGACCGCCTCGATCCCGCCGGCCGCACCCAGCAAATGGCCGGTCATCGACTTCGTTGAGCTGACCGGAATGCAATAGGCCCGGTCTCCGAAGACCTGCTTGATAGCTTTGGTCTCAATGGCATCCGCCATGGTCGACGTGCCATGAGCATTGATATAGTCGATCTGGTCTTTTCCTATCGCCGCATCCTTCAATGCCAACTCCATGCATCGAACCGCCCCTTCGCCTTCTTCGGACGGCGCCGTAATGTGATAGGCGTCGCTGTTCATTCCATAACCGATGACCTCGGCATACATCCTCGCCTGTCGACGGCGTGCATGCTCGAGTTCTTCCAGCACTACCACGCCCGCTCCCTCGCCGAGCACAAAGCCGTCGCGATCCTTGTCGAAGGGCCGGCTGGCTTTCGTCGGTTCATCGTTTCGGAACGACAGGGCCTTCGACGCGGCAAAGCCCGCTACCCCCAATGTGGTGATGGCTGCCTCCGCTCCGCCCGCCAGCATCACATCCGCATCCCCACGCTGAATCAACCGATAGGCATCGCCGATGCAATGGTTCCCTGTGGCGCATGCGGTCACAGCGCAGGAATTCGGCCCCTTCGCTCCTAAGCGAATGGCCACTTGACCGGAAGCCAAGTTGATGATGGTCATGGGAATGAAAAACGGAGAGACGCGACCAGGCCCTTTTTCAAGGAGGATCTTGTGGTAATGCTCGATCGAGCCGAGCCCGCCGATGCCGGACCCGATGTACACGCCGACCTTTGTCGCCTCTTCCGGTGCAACTTTTAACCCCGCATCATCCGCCGCCATCTGAGCTGCTCCGACGGCATAGTGAATGAACGTGTCCATTTTCTTGATTTCTTTTTTCTCGATGAACTGGGCGGGATCGAAATCTTTGACTTCTCCGGCAATTTGAGCGTCGTATCCCGTGGGATCGAACTTCGTAATGCGTCCGATGCCGGACTCGCCGGCGCACAGAGCCTTCCACGTTTTCTCCACACCGGTCCCGAGCGGTGTGACAACTCCAAGACCGGTCACGACAATGCGCCTGGTTGAACGCTCGCTCATGGTTCCGAACCTGCCTATGCTTTTTCCTTGATGTATTCTAACGCTTTCCCGACAGTGAGAATTTTCTCGGCATCTTCGTCCGGAATTTCAATCCCGAATTCCTCTTCGAGCGCCATCACGAGCTCGACCGTATCCAGCGAATCAGCCCCAAGGTCCTCCACGAAACTTGCTTCCGGAGTCACCTCGTCTTCCTCTACGCCCAATTGCTCTGCGATGATTTTCTTGACTCGTTCATCTACCGTAGCCATCGATATCCTGACCTCCTTCCCATCATGATCCTGAATCCTCCCCGCAGCATCCCGGCTGCGGCATCAAGCCTGTCACCGTCTCACGACATGAGCATGCCGCCGTTGACGTGCAGCACATGTCCGGTCACGTACGCCGCATCATCCGAGACGAGAAACCGTACAGCCGCGGCGATATCCGCAGGTGTACCGAGCCGTCCCAACGGAATCTGTTTTTGCAGAGTCTCTTTCACCTCCGCCGGCAACCCCTGAGTCATCGCGGTATCGATAAATCCTGGCGCAACCGCATTGACCGTCACGTTGCGGCTCGCATACTCACGCGCCACCGTCTTGGTAAATCCGATCACGGCCGCCTTCGAGGCCGCGTAGTTGGCCTGACCGACATTGCCCATTGCCCCGACAATGGACGCGATATTGACGATGCGACCATACCGCTGCTTGGTCATCGGCTGCAAGACCGCCTTTGTGCAGTTGAACGTACCGTTCAGATTCACTTGCAAGACCAAATTCCAGTCCTCTTCTTTCATCCGGAGCAGCAACCCATCACGGGTGATCCCAGCATTGTTGACGAGGATGTCGATCTTTCCCCAGGCCTTCATGACCTGCTCCGCCATTGCCTTGGTGTCGTTGGCGTCGGCGACGTTCACCTTGATGTTGAGCGCTTTGCGCCCGATTTTCTCCACCGCTGCCACCGCGTCGGCCGACCGACCCGGATCAAGATCGGCCACCGCAATATCAGCACCAGCCTGTGCAAGCGCCTCCGCGATCGCACGTCCGATTCCTTGCGCTGCCCCTGTGACTATTGCGACTTTGCCTTGCAATGACATTCGTTCGCTCCTCACACCCCTCACGCAGCAAGCGCGACGCGCGTTGCCTCAAGCGATTTGGGATCGTTGACGGTCCATGTGGTAGCCTGGGGCAAAATACGCTTGATCAGTCCCGACAACACTGCTCCCGGTCCGACCTCGACGAACCTCGTGATCCCCATGGCCGCCATCGTCTTGATCGAGTCTTCCCAGAGTACCGAAGAAGGAAGCTGCCGGATCAGAGACGCCTTAATTTCTTCGGCCTTGGACAAGGCCTTCGCTTCCGCATTATTGATCAACGGAACCTTGAGATCCGACCAGTTTACCATCCCAAGGTCAGCGGCCAATCGATCCGCAGCTTTTTGCATTAACGGAGTATGGACCGGAACACTCACCGGCAAGGGAATCGCCTTTTTGCAGCCTCTGGTTTTCGCGAGTTCGATGGCTCGTTCAACGGCAGCCTTCTCACCCGCGATCACGACTTGACCGGGAGAATTAAAATTCGCCGCTGCCACAATCCCGATTGAAGAGGCTTCGCGACAGACCTCTTTGACCACGTCAGCCGTCAGTCCGAGAAGCGCCGCCACAAGCCCCGTTCCCGGTGTCACGGCCTCCGCCATATAGCGACCCCGCTTCTGCACCACCGCCACAGCATCGCGATACGGGAGGCCTCCGGCTGCAACCAGCGCCGAGTATTCTCCAAGACTATGCCCCGCCACAGCCGCGGGGATGAGACCCATCGGGTCCAACGCACGCAGCGCCGCGATGCTGCACACCAACAAGGCTGGTTGGGTGTACTCGGTGAGATTCAATCGTTCTGGTGGTCCTTCAAAACACAGCGCGGCGACATCATACCCAAGCACCGACGAGGCTTCGTCATAGACCGCACGAAGCGCTGGCTGTGCTTCGACTAACGCCCTGCCCATCCCGACAGACTGGGACCCCTGGCCTGGAAAAACGAAGGCAATGTGGGACGGCATAGTGGTTTGGAGAGCCGCCATGCTACAGAGGCAATTGGGCGAGGCGACTCGTTATCCTTTTGTGTGCTTTGTGAAGCGCCGGGGCAGGCTGAGGGCCTATCCTAGCGGGGTTAGATATCGTCGAATTTGCTTTGAATGTCAACGGGAAAAAAGCTTTACGAGACATCGGCGAATCCCCTAATTCGTCACGCTGACAACTGACCGCCGACCGGCTTACTCCTTACCAACGAATCAACGCAGAGGCCCACGTCAATCCCGCTCCAAACGCGCCCACCATTACCAGCGACCCTTCCTTAATCCTGCCGGCTTGCACCGCTTCATCAAGCGCGATCGGAATCGACGCCGCCGAGGTATTTCCATAGCGATCCAGATTAAGCATCATTTTTTCGAGCGGAAGGCCCAGCCGACCCGCAACAGACTTGAGAATCCGTACATTCGCCTGATGCGGCACATACAGATCAAGGTCTTTCACGGTGAGATTATTGGCAGCCAATGTTTCACGGGCGATGTCTTCCAGCGTACGTACCGCCACTTTGAACGTCTCGTTACCCTTCATTTTGATGAACTGCATCCGTTCCGCAATGATCTTCTCGGATGGAGGATTCCGCGATCCCCCGCCCGGCACCGTGATCAAGTCACACAACGCCCCGTCGGATCTCAGATGGCACGAGAGAATGCCTCGGTCCCCATCGCTGGCACTCACGACTGCCGCACCGGCTCCGTCGCCGAACAGGATGCACGTGTTGCGGTCGGTCCAGTCCATAATCGCCGACATGACTTCGGATCCGATGACCAACACATGACGCATTCCGGTCTTAATATAGGCATCCGCCACCGACAGAGCATACACAAACCCGCAACAAGCAGCCGACAGGTCACAGGCGGCGGCGCGGGTTGCACCGAGTTGATGTTGAATGAGACAGGCAGTGGCCGGCAGCGGATAGTCACCCGTACAGGTTGCCAGGAGGATGAGATCCAACTCAGCAGCACTCACACCGGCAGCCTTCAGCGCTCGTTCAGCCGCTTTGACAGCAAGATCAGAACAAGCTTCGCCGGCACCGACGAGGCGACGCTCACGAATCCCGGTTCGTTCGGTGATCCACTCATCCGACGTTGCCACCATGCGTTCGAGATCGACATTCGTCAACACCTTCGCAGGAACATAGGACCCGGTTCCCCTGATGCGCGCCTTCATGCCGTTGGCTCCTCAGTTCGAGCGCGGCTCAAGCTTTCCTCGATGTCCCGCTGAATCAAGTCGTCAACGCGGCTCTCCGCTAACCCCTTCGCACGGCGGATGGCATTCTTGATCGCCTTGGCGGACGATCGACCGTGACAAATCATCGTAATCCCGTTCACACCCAGCAACGGCGCACCGCCGAATTCTGCGTAATCGATCTTTCGCTTCAAATTCAATAGGGGGCCAGCAATAAGCGGATAGGCCAACCGGCCGAAGAACGAGCCGGAAATTTCCTTGAGCAAGAGTTTCTTGATGGTATCGGCCACGCCTTCGGAGATCTTGAGCGCCACATTTCCGATGAACCCGTCGCACACCACGACGTCCGCCTCGCCGCTATAGACATCCCGGCCCTCCACGTTGCCGATGAAATTGAGCGGACTTGATTTCAAGAGTTTGAATGCTTCTTTGGTGACTTCGTTGCCCTTACTATCCTCTTCACCGATGCTCAGGAGCCCCACGCGCGGATTCGGTTTGCCGAAGAGGTATTTCCCATACTCGTGACCCATGATGGCGAACTGTTCGAGATGTTTGGCAGAGCAATCCACGTTGGCGCCGACGTCCAGCATGATGGCGGTGCCGGTCAGCGTAGGAAGACTCGTCGCAATAGCCGGGCGCTCGACGCCCTTCGTCAGCCCCAGCACGAAGAACGAGGCCACCATGCTGGCACCTGTGTTGCCCGGGCTCACGACGGCTTGGGCTTCCCCGCTCTTGACCAATTCTGTGGCGATCCAGATTGAAGAATCTCTTTTTTTCCGCGCAACCGCCGCCGGCGATTCGTGCATTTCGACCACTTGCGGCGCATGGCGAATCGTGAGACGGGCATCGGTGCAGCCAAGACGGCGACATTCGCTGCTCAAGGTCGCTTCATCTCCGACGAGAATGACGTCGACGTCGAATTCTCTGGCAGCTTGCGCGGCGCCTTCGATGGCAGGAGCCGACCCATGGTCTCCACCCATCGCGTCGAGGGCGATTTTCATGCGAGATTGGGCACTCACAGGGAATCGTGCGGACAATAGGGGTGCGCGGATGACATTCGTGGCCTGGTCACTTGGGCTGGAAGCTTACAGCAGAAAATCGGGTTGCACAACAGGATGGTGAAAACAGGTTCCTAGCGACACGAAACGTACCTCGCCGCCATCTCATTTCCCGTCTACGGGATGGTCAACAAGGGCTTCCTCACCATCCTCTTCAAGTTTCTTCGACTTGGATGATCGCCTTGCCCTTGTAGGTTCCGCAATTCAGGCAGACGTAATGCGGCAGTTTCAATTCGTGACATTGCGGGCATACCGACATGCCCGGCGGTGTCATGCGCAACTTCGCCGTTCGCCGCCTATCGCGCCTGGCTCGTGAATGTTTATGTTTCGGATTTGGCATGGCTGCTCCTTACGACGGCTGAACACGGCTGACTAAGAGGCTCCGTGATCACCGGTCTGTTGTTTCGTGTTCCGGACCACTCGGAATGCTGTGACCGGTGGATCTACCGCACAGAAACAGGGCCCCTCGTTCAAATCTTTTCCACATGAGGCACAGAGTCCTGCGCAATCTTCTTTGCACAACGGCTGCATCGGCGCTGCCAGGATCACGTGCTCGCGCACCATCGGCGCCAATTCCACGTGGTCACCCTGGTAATGATATTGATCGTCTGGTTCCTCTTCTGAATTCTCTCCCACTTCGACAGGAACCAACTGTGTTTTTCTCACGTCCACCTGCTTGGGACGCCGCTGGACAGGTTTGGCATCCGGCGCATAAGCCGCTCGAATGGAAAATGCGAGCGGATCGTCATATTCTCTCAAGCATCGCACACACTGCCGAACGATTGTGCCTTCCACCACGCCGGTCACCGTAATCAACCCATCGGCCTTGGCCAGATCCATCGTCACCGCAAGCGGTGCCTTGACGACAGCATCAGCCTCACTCAGCCCCAGTTCTTCGGCGGTTACTTCACCGGACAACGACAGCCCGGCCGCGGCAATATCAGCGATCTTCGGTGTGAGGAGGTCCATCGCATCACCTATCAAAAAATCCATCCCGAACATGCCTCTTACCGTTCTTCTGCGAAGCTGATCAGGGCGATGTGACGCGCCCGCTTGATGGCTACCGTCAGCTCGCGCTGATGGCCCAAGCAATTTCCGGAAATGCGCCGTGGAACAATCCGCCCACGCTCGGTCAGAAAGTTTCGCAACAGTCCAACGTCTTTGAAATCAATCGAGCCCTTATCGAGACAAAACCGGCAGGGCCGACGGCGCTGGAAAAATCGTCCGCTTCCCCCGCCGCCCTCTCGATTGCCACCATCTCCCCCACGCTCACGATCCATGACGAGTCTCCTCAGTTAGGCATGTTCCTCAGATTCAAAACTCACATCCTCCGGCATCGACGGCTCACCCCCACCACCGGCCTCGCTGCGCTTCGGCATAAACGTGACTGTCTGCGCAACGACTTCGTGCTTGCTCCGCTTTTGACCGTCTTCCGTTTCCCAGCGGCGCTGCTGCAACCGGCCTTCGACGATCGCCCCATTGCCCTTGCTGAGATATTGCCCGCAATGTTCGGCCTGCTTCCCGAACACGACGATATCGACAAAACAGACTTCTTCCTTCAATTCCTCACCCTGTTTGAACCGTCGGCTCGTCGCTAAGCCGAAGCTCGCCACCGGCGTGCCGCTCGGGGTATAGCGCAATTCCGGATTGCGCGTCAGATTCCCCATGAGAATGACTTTGTTAAATCCGGCCACCGGCAAACTCCTCTGACGGAGCCTCCATCGGCCGCCGCGGCACCAACTCCTTCTCAAGATGCACGGTCAGGAACTTGATAATGTTGTCCTCCAGCCGGTAGGCGCGCTCCAGTTCACCCACGGTATTGTTGGGCGCCTTGAAGTAAAAGTAGACGTACGTGCCCTTCCGTTCCCGCCTGACTTCATAGGCGAGCTTTTTCCGACCCCAATTTTCGGCTTTGATGAATTGCGCGCCGGTCTTGTCGGCGACGCCCTTCATCTTCTCGATGAGCGCATTCGTCTCCTCATCGGAGACGGACGGACGAATAATAAACAGAGACTCGTAGAGCTCCATGAAGGGTTCCTCCTGGACAAAGGCCCTCAAACACGTTGAGAGCGAGGTGTAGGAGCGCCTATTTGGCGCAGGGAACGGTGGACGGTACCACGAGCCTCACAAAGCTGTCAACGTAGACCCTGGACCGTGCATTCTCATCTGTCCGCTATTTAGTAATGCTTGTTGGTGGCCGCTACACATTGAAACGGAAGTACACGATGTCTGCTTCTTTGATTACGTAATCTTTTCCCTCGAGCCGGAACAACCCTTTCTCCTTCACCTTGGCCTCCGAGCCGCACGCCATGAGGTCATCGTAATGATAGACCTCGGCGCGGATGAAGCCTCGCTCCATGTCGGAGTGGATCTTGCCCGCCGCTTGCGGCGCCTTCATGCCTTTCGGAATGGGCCAGGCACGCGACTCAGTCTCGCCGGCGGTAAAGAAGGTGATGATGTTCAGCAAGGTGTACGCTTCACGTGTAAGCCGGACCAACCCCGATTCAGTCAACCCCATTTCCTTGAGAAAGTCGGCCCGCTCGCTCTCCGGCAACGAGGATAACTCCGCTTCGAGCTGGCCGCAGATGGTCACGACTCGTGCCCCTCGCTTCTCCGCAAAGTCACGGACGGTTTTCACCATGGAATCATCCGCATTCGTCCCCTCCGAGACGTTGGCGACGAAGAGCACCGGCTTGGCCGACAATAGCTGGCATTCATTGAGGAGCAACCGTTCATCGGGAGTATACGCCAGGTTGCCCAACCATTCCCCTTTGTCGAGCAGTCCAATGAGACGGGTGAGAAAGTCGACCTCGAAGGCCGCCTTCTTATCCCCCGCGCGAACTTTCTTCTCGGTCTTTTGCCTGCGGCGATCGAGTGCGTCGAGGTCGGCCAACAGCAACTCTGTCTCGATCACGCCGATGTCACGAATGGGATTCACGCTTCCGCTCACATGCACCACGTCGGTCCCCTGGAAACAGCGGACGATATGAAGCAACGCATCGACTTCTCGGATGTGCCCAAGAAATTGGTTGCCGAGTCCTTCGCCCTTGCTGGCACCTTCAACCAGGCCGGCGATGTCTCGGACTTCGAGTGTGCTGTACGTGGTCTTCTTTGACTGAAAGATGTCAGTAAGGATTTGGAGTCGTGGGTCCGGCACAAGCGCGATACCGGTGTTCGGATCGACCGTGGCGAAGGGATAGTTCGCCGCCAGCGCCCCCCCGCTGGTGAGGGCGTTGAAAACCGTCGTCTTCCCGACGTTCGGCAATCCGATCATTCCGCAGCAGAGTCCCACTTTCGTTATCCCTCTTCCCCGTCTTCTTCAGTCGGCTTCTCTCTAACATTGAACTGATTCATGGCTGTAATCGTCCCCCGATGGATCAAACACTCCAGCGCATCGACCGCACGATCAAGACAGGGGGTGAGGACCTCGAGCTCGTCGTTCGTAAACGGTTCCAACACATAATCGGCTGAATCCCGATGCGGCGCGGGTCTTCCGATGCCGATTTTCAGTCGCACGAACTGCTGTGTGTCCAGCGCCTCGATGATCGATTTGATTCCGTTATGGCCACCATCACCGCCGGCTTGTTTAATTCGCAGGCGCCCCGGCTCCAGATCGAGATCGTCGTGAATGACAATCAGATCGTCGGCGGTCAGCTTGAATTCGCGCAGGAGGCCTTTCAGCGGAGGGCCTGTAACGTTCATCCAGTCGAGGGTACCCGCGAGTTCGAGCACTTCGGAACCCAGTCGCCCAGAACCGCGCTGGGTTGTGCCGCGTGTGGCGAGACGGATCGACCATCGAACGGCCGCTCGTTCGACGACCCTCATGCCGACGTTGTGGCGGGTTTTGGCGTAGGCTATACCGGGGTTGCCCAGTCCGACGATGAGGCGCAACGTTACTTCTTCTTCTCAGGTTCCTTTTTCTCAGCCTTTGGTGCTGCGGCCGCGGCGGCTTCCTTTTTCTCGCCGGGCTTGGCTTCGGCACCAGCTGGTGCGGCCGCTCCAGGCACTGCTGCGGCTCCTTCTTCCCCTTCCGCTGCCGCCTTCCCCTTAGCGACCACTTCGGGCTCCTTCGCCCCTTCCGGTCCCACGGCTTGACTGGTCAAGAGCGCTTCGAGTTTCGCATCTGACATTGGCGCCGCGACGCTCACGACCATCTGATCGGGATCGTCCAGATAGCGCAGGCCGTCTTTCTTGGTAATCTCTTTCAAGTGGATCCCCTGGCCAATGTTGAGCGGCGAGGCATCCACTTCGATGAAGTCGGGCAACGCCGACGGCAAACACTCGATGTGCAACTCGCGCATATTATGGTGGAGGATGCCGCCTTCTTTCACACCAGCAGGCATACCGCCGATGACATGCAGAGGCACTTTCACACGAATCGGCTTGTCCATCGAGATCTCGAAGAGGTCCGCATGGAGCACGTGCCCCTCGACCGGATCGACTTGTAAGTCGCGGAGTAAGGCCGTGCGCTTGGGTTTTGCCTTCGCCCCGGTGATAGAGAGTGAAATCAACGCCGTGCTTCCCGCATGCGACTTGAGAATCTTATTCAAGGCGTCAGGATTGATCGTCAGCAAGAGACACTCCCCTTGACCGTAGAGCACGGCCGGAACTTTCCCTTCACGTCGGAATTGGCGCGCCGCCCCCTTTCCACTTTTCTCTCGTACCGTCACCGCTAATTCGAATTTCATGATACTCCTCCGTCCCTCTTTCGATTGTCGTTATCTGTGCGGTTCCTGATCAGGCAAACAATGAACTGACCGACTCGTCCTCATGAATGCGCCGGATCGCCTCGCCCAACAGCGGGGCTACCGACAATTGATGCAGCTTCGGGCACGTCTGTTCCTTCCCTCGTAACGGGATCGTATTGGTGACGATTACCTGCTTCAGGCAGGATTTCTGCAGCCGCTCCAGGGCCGGCCCTGTCAGGACTGCATGCGTGCAGGCGGTCCAGACTTCTCGTGCGCCTTTGTCGGCGCAGGCTTGCGCGCCCTGAACGATCGTCCCGGCCGTATCGATCATGTCATCCAGCAGCAGGACGCTCTTCCCCTCGACATCGCCAATGATGTTCATAATCTGTGTCTGGTTTGGCCCTTCGCGCCGTTTGTCGATGATCGCCAGATTGGCCTGGAGTCGCTTGGCGAAGGCCCTGGCCCGCTCCACACCACCGGCATCCGGCGACACCACGACAAGGTCGCTGAACTTCTTTTTCGTAATGTAGTCCAGCAACACCGGGAGCGCGTAGAGATGGTCCACGGGCACGTTGAAAAACCCCTGAATCTGTCCCGCGTGAAGATCCATCGTCAACACACGGTCGGTGCCGGCCGTGCTGATGAGATCCGCCACCAGCTTCGCAGAAATAGGTACGCGCGGTTGATCCTTTCTATCCTGTCGCGCATAGCCGAAGTACGGAACTACTGCGGTAATGCGATTCGCCGATGAGCGTTTCAGCGCATCGATGATAATGAGCAACTCCATGAGCGAGTCATTGACCGGCTGGCAGCAAGACTGCACGACAAAGACATCGGCTCCGCGGACATTCTCCTCGATCTTGACCCGGATCTCTCCGTCGCTGAACGACGACACCGTGGCCTCGCCAAGTTTCTGCCCCAGATAGGCGCAAATTTCTTGGGCAAGCGCCGGGTTTGCGTTGCCAGAGAAGATTTTCAATTCTCTGTTCATCGACCCCTCGGACGGTTCTGGAACACAGGATCTAAGGTTCTGATTTCGTTCGTGGTTCGTCTCGACGGCGGGCGTCGGGGGGCGTGATCTCGAACCCGCCTACCGCGTTCGCTACGCGCTGTTGAGGAAGCCAACTGAAGGGAGAACTGTATCGGAAACGAGAGCAGGTTGTCAACGGATAGAGCAGTAGACCTCCTGTCATTCAGTGTCACACCACGGGACCGGAGCAGGTTAACACGACAAAGACTTTCAACCTGTTATCCCGTAAGAAATGGGCTTCCGCCCTCCGCGCTCCGGCCTCATCAGCAAAGAGACCGAATACCGTGGCGCCACTTCCTGACAGAAGGGCGATGTCGGCCCCTTGATCCAGGAGAGTTTGCTTGATCTCGCGAAGCACCTCATGGGCGGCGAACACGGGTGATTCAAAATCGTTTTCGGCTGCGGCAGAGAGTTCGTTCCATGTTAAGCGTTGCTGATGATCGATCTCTTGGTGGAGGCGTGCCAAAGGACGAACTCCCACCCTGGTCGAAGCCAGTTCGTTATAGGCCCATTTCGTTTCGACGCCGAACCCCGGATTGACAAGCACCGCCCACCTGGTGCCTTCCATAGCTATTGACCGAACCGTTTCCCCCCGACCCGATACAATCGCGGTGGGGCCGTAAAGAAAGAACGGCACATCGCTCCCTAACGACTGCCCAACTTCTGTCATCTGCGTCATGGACCAATTGAGTTGCAGCAACTGGTTCAGTCCGATGATGGTCGCCGCAGCATCGCTGCTCCCTCCGCCAAGACCGGCTCCCATGGGAATGCGCTTCCGCAAGTCGACTTCGATCCCGCTTGATTTCTCTGCTCGCGCCAGCACTGCGGATGCCGCGCGATGGACCAAGTTGGTACGATCGGTCGCCAGCTCCGATACGTCACATCGGAGCCGTATATCCTCATGGCCGGGACGAAGCCGGATGCGCACTTCGTCCTGCAGCGCCACCGTTTGCATGACCGACCACAGGTTGTGATAGCCGTCGGAACGGCGATCGAGAATACGAAGGATGAGATTGACTTTGGCAGGAGCGAGAATGGTGAGTTCGGAGGATACTGGCGACGCCTTAGTCACGACCTCCCTTAATAGCATATTTCTCTAACCGATAGCGAAACGACCGCGTGTTCAATCTCAACAGTCGGGCAGCTTTCTTTTTGACCCATTTCGCACGCTCCAGCGCTTTCAGCAGCAGATCTTTTTCAATGCCGTTGATCAGTGCCTCAAGATCCAACCCGTCGTCCGGCAAGTCCGTGGGCATCCCGGCCTGTTGTGGCGTCACGGACCGATGGAGCCAGCCGCGCACATCCGCCTCGGTAACCGGGTTCCCGGACGAGAAGGCCACAACACGCTCGATGAGGTTCTCTAATTCGCGCACGTTGCCTCGCCATTCGTGTTCCAAGAGGACGTGTAAGGCCTCCGGCGTCAATATTGGGGCCGGCTTAGCGCTGTCTTGTGAGAATTTCTCCAGGAAATGGGTGACTAGAAGGGGGATGTCGCCCGTCCGGAGGCGCAGAGGCGGGAGTCGGATTGGGATGACGTCCAGTCGATAGTACAAGTCTTCGCGGAACGCCCCCTCTGCCACGGCTTTCTCCAGATCTCGATTGGTCGCCGCGATCACACGGACGTCCACCTTCATATCCTGATTACCGCCGACTCGTCGGAACTCCCGTTCCTGGATCACTCGCAATAACTTCACTTGAATCGTCGGCGTTGTGTCGCCGATTTCGTCCAGAAAGATGGTTCCGCCGTTGGCGACTTCGAAGAGACCGGCCTTGTTGGAAATGGCTCCGGTGAAGGAGCCTTTCACGTGGCCGAAGAGTTCGCTCTCCAAGAGCGTTTCCGGAACGGCGCTGCAGTTTACAGCCACAAAGGGCATTGGACTCCTGGCGCTGTTGTAGTGAATCGCGCGGGCGACCAATTCCTTCCCGGTCCCGCTTTCTCCGCAGATGAGGATATTGCTCCTTGCGTCTGCAACCTTCTTGACCACATCAAACACTTTCTGCATGGCCTCACTCTGGCCGACGATTTTTGCAAATGACGACTGACTCGCCATTTCGCGCTTCAACAGCATGTTCTCCGTGGAGAGCCGCCGCTTTTCCAGTGCATTACGGATGATCAGTTGCACTTCGTCGACCTGGAACGGTTTGGTGAGGTAATCGTACGCGCCTTGTTTCATCGCTTCGACCGCTGAATCCGATGTGGCAAAGGCCGTAATGACTAACACGACGGTTTCCGGTGACGAGGACTTAACGGCCTTGAGAACATCCATCCCGTCTGCCTTCGGCATGCGGAGGTCGGTGATGACCAAATCGTAAATCTCTTTGTTGACGTGACCAATCGCTTCATCGCCGTCGCAAGCCTCCGTGACGGTATACCCGGCGCGCTTGAGCATGATGCTCAAGACTTCCCGCAAGCTTTTCTCATCATCAACGACTAAGATTTTTTCCACGGTGTCCTACCCTCATGCCACAACCGCATGCCTTCCCCCCCGGAGCGAGGAAGACATACGACGAACCGAGACCCTTGATGTTCCTGACTCTCCACCTTGATCCAGCCTCCGTGGAGATCGACAATCCGATGCACCGCCGCGAGACCTAACCCGGACCCTTGTTTCTTGGTCGTAAAGAACGGGAGGAAAATTTTGTCCAGAAGATGCTTGGGGATACCGTCCCCCGTATCGTGAAACGCGATCTCGATCACGTCGCACTTTTTCCCTCCCATATCAATCTGGCGGCATCCGGTCGAAATCGTCAACTGCCCACCCTCCGGCATGGCATCAAACGCATTCATGGACAGGTTCCAGAATACCTGCTTCAACTGATCCTGATCGACCTGCGCCGGCAGAGGTCCGGTCGCCAGCGAAGTAATGATCTTGATGTGGGACCGTGTCCGAGCTTCATGTTGAACGAGATCCAGAGTCTCGGCAAGAATTTTGTGAAGATTGCACTCGACCAGATTGAGTGCCGGCGGACGGGCATATTGCAGAAACTCCGTGATAATGGTGTCGAGTCTCGTGGCTTCTCGAATCGCAATATCCATCAACCGATGGTTCGTCTCGTCGCCGGTCGCGTCTTTGCGGAGCATCTGCATTGCCCCCGCTAAAGCACCCAGGGGGTTTCGAATTTCGTGTGCCATGCCGGCAGACATTTCGCCTAAACTGGCCAGCCATTCTTTTCGATGCATCTCCTCTTCGAGTTCTCGGATCTGCGTCAGATCCTTGAACACACCCACTAATCCTGTCTGGTGTCCCTGCTCGTGCAAGGGCGACAGCGTCATCCCCAGGATCAGACGGTTGCCATCCGCCCGCTTGCATTCCACATCGAAGCGCACCATTGTCGGAAGCGTCACCGCCAGCCGTTCGTCGGATTGCTGGTTGGGGTGCCAATTGAAGACCTCGCGCCACGGTCTCCCCAAAACCTGACTCAGCGTGTAACCCGTCGCCTCCTGTGCGGCCGGATTGAACGACGTGATGCCTCCCGACCCATCCGTCGTAAAGACGCCGCTACTGATACTTTGGACGATATTCTCGTGAAAAGCCTGCAGACGGGTGAGTCCCTGTTCCTTCTCGCGCAATGACAGATCCGCTTGCTGCAGTTGGTCCGCCAACGCGCCGCTCAGGAAGCCGACGACGAGGAAGGCCAATCCATAGGCTCCAAAGGTTTGAAGGGTTTCTGGACCGGTCAGGCGACTTTTCGGAAGCCACCCCCACGGCTCAAGCAGGCCATAGAGTTGGATGTTCGTCACAATTCCAAATAAGATCATGCAAGAACAGGCCGTGAGGACTCCGACGCGACGACGCGGAACGAGACTCGCGACCGCTACCGTGATCACATACAGCACGGCAAACGGGCTTTCGACTCCACCCGTCTTGACCACCAACATCGTCTCGAGCGCGAAGTCGATTCCTACCTGGGCCCAAAAGAACGTGGTAAGGGCTAACGGAGTTGAAAGCGATCGGAGTAACAACGCGGAAGGGATCGTGAGGGCGTAGGTTGCAATGATAAGCGTGTAGAACGTTTCGACCCGCTCACCGTTCGACGCCTGGAATGCGAGAGAGAACCCCAACAATAACGTGACAACGGCCACGCGTAGGGCCATCAACCAATGCAATCGATTGCGCAAGTCTTTCATCGCACGTGACTCATGCTACAAACCGTCGAATTCGCCAGGAGTTGGAACAGGCTTTTCTTGGCAGGTAGCAGGTACCTGCCTTTCTTCACTGACGAGCAGGTACCTGGGTCGAATAGCGACACGTCTCGGGCTTTCTTGGCGGGAAGCCTCACCGTCTCTGCGCTAGCCGATCGCGTTCGCCATTTGGAAAATCGGGAGATACATTGCAATGACGATGAATCCGATCACAACGCCCAACACGACCATCATGACCGGTTCAAGCAACGATGTCAGGGACGCCACGGCCTGATCGACTTCATCTTCGTAGAAATCGGCGATCTTCCCCAGCATCGCATCGAGCGCCCCTGTGGACTCACCGACCGCGATCATGTGCGTGACCATCTTGGGAAATACCTCGCTTTTCGCCAATGGCTCGGCAATGGTCTTCCCGCCGCTGATACTCACACGAGCATTGATTAGAACCTCTTCAATAACCTTGTTGCCGGACGTTTTGGCGCAGATCAACAGGCCCTCCAACAACGGCACGCCACTGGAAATCAACGTGCCGAGAGTGCGTGTAAATTTGGCTACCGAGGCTTTTCGAATCAAATCTCCCACGACTGGGATCTTGAGCAACAGCCTGTCGATAGTCATCCGGCCCGGAGGCGTCGCGTAATATTTCTTGATGCCGAAAACGAGCGCGATAATGACGCCGAGCATCACATACCAATAGGACTGGAAAATGTTGCTGACGTCGATGACGAGCTGCGTCGGTCCGGGCAATCCTACTTTCCCACCAGACAATTCGTTGAACATCTTTGCGAAGATGGGGATGACCCAGATCATAAGGACTGAAATCACAATGACCGCAACTCCGATGATGGCTGACGGATAGACCATGGCCGACTTGATCTGGCCCTTCAGCTTCATCGCTTTTTCGATGTGCTTGGCCAGCCGCGTCAAAATCGTGTCGAGCAACCCGCCAACTTCTCCTGCATGCACCATGTTGACATAGAGATCATCAAAAACTTTGGGAAATTTCCGGAGCGCGTCTGAGAAGGTCGAGCCTGCCTCAACGTGCGTTTTGACCTCGCCGACGGTCTCGCGGAGCACTTTGTTTTCAGATTGAGTCGACAGGATTTCCAAGCATTGCACTAACGGCAAACCCGCGTTGATCATCGTGCCGAACTGCCGAGTGAACACCACCAGATCCTTATCAGTCAGCCCCGATCCCATTAAGCTATTGAGATTGAACCCGCCGCCCTTCCCGGCTCTTTCTTCCAGGCTCGTGACAACCACGTTTTGTTTGCGCAATTGATCGACTGCCTCATCGCGGGTCTTGGCCGTCAATTCCCCTTTCTTGACGGCACCCGATCGATTTCTCCCGACGTATGCGAATGTAGCCATAGGAGACGCTCGTCTTTCGATGTGGCCGGGCTGCCGGCCTGTTTGAAACCGCGCGGAATACCTCTTGAGCGAGTCTACTGACGACCCCAAAACCTGTCAAACAAATGCACAATCTGCGCGCAACGCAGTCACTCCAGTCGTCGACTCAACAACGAAGAACTACACGCTTTGTGTATTGGAATGCCGATATCCGCGATAGAGATAATGCAGTCCGGAGAGGAGTGTGAACGCAACCATCCCAGCCAGGAGAGGGTCGATGAGGGACAGATCGATCCGTCGAGAACTCAAAAAAATGACGAGCAGGACGTACGTTAACTGCAGAAAGGTCGTACCTTTACCTAAAAATGTCGGTGTGATGTCGACAGGTGTCTCGGTAAATTGAGCGACAGCCGTGCCCAATAACAGCATCAGATCCCGACTCACCACAACAATGGTGACCCACGACGGAATAAGATGAATTGCGGAGAGCGCAATAAATCCTGACGTCAACAGCAACTTGTCGGCAAGCGGATCCAAGAAAGTCCCCAGCCGGGTCCGTTGATTTGTCACCCGGGCAATAGTGCCATCGAGTGCGTCTGTCACTCCGGCGAGAAGGAGAACGAAGAGCGCCAGGTCATATCGTTCATATACCAACAACCCGATATAGACCGGGATCAGGAGAATGCGGAGAATGGTCAAGCTGTTGGGAATATTCATGCTTGTTCGACTCAAGTCGGCCACTCCCCAGAAGCGAGAAGGATGATAGAGAGGGGGTTGGAACCTTGTCAACGTGTTGCACTCGAGCCGGACACACCCCTATAATTGTGTTGGTTGATCTCAATGGTCTGGTGTCGAAGGAGGTGGTGATGAGCTCGCTTCCGCTCATGTTGAAAAAAGAGGGTCTCGTTGAAAAACACCAGGTCGAAGGAGTCGATCCGAGCGAGCGCTACTTTAACCGCGCAATTCTCGTCAATCGGACGCCGTCCGGCTATTCAGCCAAGGTAATGTATGAGGCCTTGACCGTCGAAGGACATGCTCACCCCACGATTGCTGCGGCCGTTAAGGAGTTGATACAGAAGCTGCAAGGATTAGGATTCAGCAAATTGCGGACCCGCACCAACTTCAAAGGCACCAGGTACCTCGCCGAAAAAGAAACCTGGATCGACTATCAGGATCGCTCCTAAGTTCACTCTATCTTCCAGGAACATATTCCCGATAGACGAGATCGTGGATCAGGGGGCGGAATTCTCGAATCTTCTCATTCTTCCTCGAGGGGTTTACGCGGTTCGATAAAAGTACGACTTCTAACTCGCAGGTCGGATCGATCCATAAGGACGTGCCTGTATAGCCTAGATGGCCGAACGCCTTAGGGGACAGGTACGACCCAGACGACGACGGTGCCGAAGGCGTATCCCATCCCAGCGCCCAGCTGGAATTCGGAATATGTGATGCTCGTGTGGCGAACTGCGTGACCAGATGAGTCCCCAGAATGGACGGTCGCTGGTGATAGGCGGCCAACCAGGCGCCGGAGACTGCCAGCACCGCCTCGGCTGTTCCGAAGAGACCTGCATGACCAGCCACACCGCCCAAGGCCGCGGCGTTTTCATCGTGCACTTCGCCCTGTAGTTGCCTGTTGCGCCATGTGTCGAACTCCGTCGGAGCAATCCGTGTTTGTTCGAGCGTATGGGGTGAAGATCCCGCCGGCCTTCTGGTGAGAAGCGGGCAAAATAGCAGCGGTTCCGCTCCCAGAGGCTGAAAACACTTCTGCCAAGCAAACTGGTCGAGCGTCATGTGGCTGATCCGTTCCACCACGAATCCCAACAACATGAATCCCAAGTCGCTATACAAACTCTTCTCTCCATTGGCATAGATAAGGGCCTCGTCACGGATCAATCGCACAACTCTCTCTTTGATCCGTTCCGAATGATCGGGCGAGGATGCTACAGCACCTTCTTCCTCCAGCTTCTCATAAATAGGTCGCCAGCCCGGCAACCCGGAACTGTGGCTCAATAAATCCTGTACCATCGCCTCCCCAATCACCGATCCCTTCAATTCCGTCAGGACATGGCACAACTGATCATGTAGCCCAAGTCGTCCCTCTTGGATGAGAAGAAGAATCGACGTCGTGGTGGCCAACGGTTTGGTGAGCGAGGCGAGATCGTACACCGTCGAGATCTCGACGGGAACCGCCGATTCGTGGGGAACCATCCGCCCTGCCGCAATCAGGCATTGCAGCTCTCCGCGAAGACGAACCGCTAATACCGCGCCGGGGAAGACCCCGTCGTTAACGGCCGACCGCAATGCCGCCTCAATGGCATGATTCGTCTTCATTTGCTGGGGGTGTGGAACCCGTTAACAATGCGCGAGTCCCACCGCGCGTGAAACTGAGACAACCACCCCTCCGTCGGAGGGATGGCGGACGGGATCGTGCGCAGATCACAACGCCGGGCTGGACTCTCCTGCAAGTTTGTCTTCCGAAGCAGTCGCCGCGTCTTGATACGCTTCGTGTTCTTCGACTTCCAACATCCGTTCGAACGTGTGAAGCGTTGCGCGCAGCCGCTCAACCATCAGCAACCGCTGTTTCTGAAGGATGGAAAGATCCCGCTGCGTGTCGGTTAGCTCAATCCTGGCTTGACGGATCAGCTCTCCCGCTTTCAGCTCCGCTTCCTTCATGACGAGCTCCGCTTCACGCTGCGCGGTCCGTTTCACATCTTCCGCGAGGGACTGCGCCGAAACCAGGGTATTGGAGAGTGTGGCTTCGGTCCGCTTCAGTTCGACCAGCTGTTGGTCGAGAAATACAATCTTTTCCCGCAAGATTGCATTATCCCGATTCAACTCCTCAACCGTTTGCGCCAGCTCTTCGAGGAAACGATTCACTTCTTCCTTGTCATAGCCGCGAAAGCGGGATTTGAATATCATCTGTTGAATATCGAGTGGTGTGATCTTCATGGCATCCCCCTTGATCGGTTCAGTTCAGGCGTACTGCCAAATCTTTGAGCGTTTGGACGACCGCGATCTGGAGAAATGTGATCGCCAGAATCGCGATGATCGGCGACAGATCGATGCCCATCCGCCATCCCAGCCACCGGCGAATTGGCGAGAGCACCGGTTCCGTGACACGTTCGAGAAATTGCACGATCGGATTCCATGGATCCGGATTAACCCATGAAATCAACGCCCGCGCTATAATGACCCACATATATATCCATAGCACATAGTCTACAACGGTCGCTGCCGCCAGCAACATATTACCGAACACGAACATTAGCGTCCCAATTCTTGCGATCGCTTCGTGGCCGCTTCGACCGCGGCTATCAAGGTCGCACGGAATCCCCCCGACTCCAATTGGTGAAGTCCGGCGATGGTCGTTCCCCCTGGCGAGGCAACCCGATCCTTCAACTTCGCGGGGTGTTCTCCCGATTCAAGTACCAAACGTGCCGCACCTAATACCGTTTGGGCAGCCAACAGCTCCGCCGTTGCGCGGGGGAGTCCCATCTTCACACCACCATCGGCAAGCGCTTCGATCGCCTGAAAGACATAGGCCGGACCACTGCCGCTTAAACCAGTCACCGCATCCATCAATCGTTCTTCGACCACCACCACTCGCCCCACCGATTTGAAAATATCTCCTGCGATCCGCATCTCATCCTCGGACACACCAGGTCCTTTTGCAAGCGCCGTCATACCTTCGCGAACCACGGCCGGTGTGTTCGGCATGGCGCGAATGACCTTGGCCGAAGCAGCCGTCTGCTCCACAATCGCACGGATTGTCGCACCTGCCACAATCGAGACGACCAACAACTTGCCGAGGGCCTGGGGTGCTTCTTTCAGAACGTCGGGTAACATCTGCGGTTTCACCGCCAGCAGTGCGATATCGGCCCAGGCAATCGCTTCTCTATTGTCTGTACCGACCCGAATTGCAAACTGACTCTTCAATCGATCGCGCCGCTCGGGCAATGGATCCGTCGCCCAAACCAACTCCGGCACACAGACCTCCCCTGCGAGGAGCCCGCCGATGAGCGCTTCCGCCATTTGACCGCCACCGATAAACGCGATTTTCTTCTTCATAATCAGACTAGTCACGCCTGGTTCCGAAAATGGCGGTGCCAACCCGGACGAGCGTGGCTCCTTCTTCAACTGCCACGACATAGTCGTGCGACATGCCCATCGACAGTTCATCCATCAACAAGCCTGGTGTGTCCTGCCCCAGCCTCTGTGTCAATTCTCTGAGCCGTCGGAAGTATGGACGGGCCCCTTCGGCATCCGAAGTTGGAGGAGGAATCGTCATCAAGCCTTTCACGACCATATAAGAGAACCGACTCAATTCCGGGAGAAGCGATATGACTTCGTCGGGGCGAAAACCGGTTTTGGTCGCCTCGCCCCCTATATTGACCTCGAGCAGCACCGCTTGCCGATGACCGGCTTCCTTCGCACGGCGGTCGATTTCCTGTGCCAACTCGAGGGTATCGACTGAATGAATCAGGTCGAATACACCGACCACGGACCGTACCTTCCGTCGTTGAAGTCGACCGATGAAATGCCAGCGAACCGGTTCTCCTCGCAACGCCTCGATTTTTGGAAGCGCTTCTTGCAGCCGGGACTCACCGAGGATGTTCAACCCAGCCGCGAGACCTTGTCGAATTGCATCGAGCGAGACGGACTTTGTTGCGGCAACCAGTCGAATACTGTCTTCTCGACGTCCAGCCGCGAGGGCTGCTCGACGAATCCGTTCGTGTACGTCCCGCAGGTTGTCGCCGATCGACTGGTTCGACTGTGCATCCATCCCGTCCTAAACACAGACTCTCCCGACTCCACCTGGGCTCTCGTCAGCGAATATTGTACCCAAAGTGCCAGGGAAATGGCAGAGCAGTGACGCGCACTCATGATTAACGAGACACGAGTGCAATTCCACTGACCATGGTCCCACTGACCCGCCCTTCTCGTCGATACGAATAGAACAGGTCGTCGTGGCAAATCGTACAGAGATTGACGGCCGACACCTGCGTGGCATCGACCCCATGCCGTTCAACCTGCCGGCGAATGAGGCGTTTCAAGTCGAGACGTGCCCTATCGCCATCACATCCACGCACGACACTGGGCCACTCCTCAAAACCCGCCCGCAACAGGTGCAAGACCGGCCCATCGACCTCGTAGCAGCAGGAGCCAGCCGACGGACCAATACTCACCCGCAGATCGGCCACGGAGGACCCAAAACGTGTATGCATGAGTGCCAATGTCTTGGGGACAATGTCGGCAACGGCACCGCGCCAGCCCGCATGGATAGCCGCCACCACTCGACGGCGCGGGTCATAGACAAGAACGGGCACACAATCGGCCGTCCGAACCGTCACCGTGACTCCAGGCTGATTCGTTACGAGGGCATCCCACTCGCCATCGAACCGATCAGAATCGCGGATCGGTCGATCAACAACAAGGGCTTCGGTTCCGTGCACCTGCTTCACCGAGAGCATCCACCCTCGCTGCGCTGGATCCTGCCCTCTGGCCGGCACGCCGATATCAAGGGCGAGCGTCCCGGCATGGCAACGCGTCCCGAAAAAGTGTTGGACACCGCCTCGCAAGGAGGCAAACGCTGGAACCGTGATGACTGGTGCCTGCATATCTGATGTCCTCAGCCTTACCTCACTATATCCTGACTATATCCTGCGGAGGCGATCAATCTGCTTGCTTGCGCAAGAACGTCGGAACATCCCACTCGTCGTCCGTCGCAGCCGTGATACGGTCCATGTTCTCTCTCGGATCACTCCCCCGTCGCAGAAACGCGGGACGATCGAGATCCTTACGCGATCGCTCGCCCATAGTGGCCCCGACCCCGGCGAGCACCTGTTGGTTTGTTCTCGGGCTACGGGCAGTGGCGAGTCGATCTACAGCCGGGGTAACCGGTTGGTCGTCCCGCTCGAAACCAGTCGCGATCACGGTCACGACGAGATCATCACCCATGTCGGGGTTGATCACTTGACCGACAATAATGTTGGCTTCAGGATCGGCCGTCTGCTGAATAATCGATGCGGCTTCTTCAATCTCATGCAGCGACATGTTCGGACCACCGGTGATATTCAACAACACCCCGCGGGCCCCCTCCACACTTCCTTCCTCGAGCAACGGGCTACAGATGGCTTTCTGGGCAGCCTCGATCGCCCGGTTGGTCCCTCGCGAAACGCCCATCCCCATCACCGCGCGGCCCGTGTGCGACATGACCGTCCGCACGTCCGCGAAGTCCACGTTCACGTGGCCCGTGGTGGTAATCACATCCGCGATTCCTTGAATAGCCTGTCGCAGTACGTCGTCTGCCACTTTGAAGGCTTCGAGCAACGGCGTCGCTTTGTCGACGATGCCGAGCAATCGTTGATTGGGAATGATAAGCAAGGTATCGACATGCCGCCGTAAATCGCGGATCCCCTCTTCCGCGTAAGCTGCACGGCGATGTCCTTCGTATTGAAAGGGCTTCGTCACGACGCCGACCGTCAGAATACCCAACTCGCGTGCAATGCTTGCCACGATGGGAGCAGCTCCGGTGCCGGTCCCCCCACCCATTCCCGCCGTGACGAACACCATATCGGAGCCTTCCAAACACTCCCGAATATGATCTTTGCTCTCGAGCGCAGAATCCTTTCCAACTTCCGGCTTCGCTCCGGCGCCGAGGCCTCTCGTGCGCTCCGGCCCAAGCTGAACTTTATACGCCGCCCGTGATCGATCCAAGGCCTGCACATCGGTGTTGGCCGCGATGAAATCGACTCGTGCCAACCCCGCGGTGATCATGGTGTTGACCGCGTTGCATCCGGCACCGCCGACTCCAATCACCTTGATTTTCACGGGGGATGCGAGATCCTCCTGAAATGAAAACATCATGACACCTCCCTTACGTGGCTCGCGCGCGGCGCCATGCCGCACACGACGGTTAAAAGAACTCGAACATCCAGGACTTCATCCGATCGAACACTTTGGCAAACGGTCGTCCGTTTCGAAGACCAGCGGTCGCCAGTTCATCCATATGCCGCCGCGCGTGGAGCAACAATCCCACACCGGTCGCATGCATGGGGTTGCTGACGATATCGCGCAATCCACCGACGCCGGTCGGGACTCCTCGCCGAGCCGGCAAATTCAACACATGTTCGGCCGCATCGGGCATTCCTTCCAAGAGGGAGGTGCCGCCGGTAATGACGACCCCGGCTCCCAACATGCCTTCGTAGCCGGCACGGGCGATCTCTCTTCGAACGAGTTCGAACATTTCTTCGACGCGAGGCTCCAGAATTTCGGCGATATCCCGGCGCGAGAAGGTCCGGGCCGGTCGGTCGCCGACCGACGGCACCCCGACGGTCTGGTGGGCCTGTACGAGCTCCGTTCGCGCGACACCGTGCTGAATCTTGATCTTCTCCGCTTCTGTTTGAGAGGTCAGCAACCCGATCGCCAGATCCTTCGTGAGATTCTGCCCCCCGATCGGCAGAACCGCGGAGTGACGGATGCTGCCGTCGAGGAAAATCGCCAGATCGGTGGTTCCTCCGCCAAGATCGACCATGGCGACACCGAGATCGCGTTCTTCCTGACCCAGAACCGCCTCACTCGAGGCCAAGGGCTGCAGCACGATGTCGACGACGTCGAGCCCGGCGCGATTGACGCTCTTGATGATATTTTGCGCCGACGTGACGGCTCCGGTGATTACGTGGACGTTCACTTCGAGACGATTTCCTGAGAGACCCAGCGGTTCACGCACGCCCTCCTGTCCATCCACCATGAACTCGCGCGGCAGGACATGAAGGATGCGCCGCTCATGCGGAACCACAGCGAGCGTCCGCGCGCTCTCCACCGCACGCTGGATATCATCACGTGTCACCTCAGATTTCTTGAGAGCGACCACTCCTTTACAGTTCTCCGCGGAGATATGGCTGCCGGCAATGCCGGTATAGACGGAGTTGATTTGGACAGCCGCCATCAGCTCCGCTTCTTCGACCGCTTTCTTGATCGATTCGACGGTGCTCTCGATGTCCACCACCACGCCCTTGCGCAGACCACGGGACGGGCTCGATCCCACCCCGATGATGTTGAGGATCCCGTCCTCGGTGACTTCGGACACGATCGCGAAGATCTTGGTCGTCCCGATGTCAAGCCCGACGAGTATCTGGTCTCGTTTTGGCAGAGCCCTCACCCCCTTTCGCGCACGATCACCCGGTTGTCATACCGGAGATCCACCTCGCTCACGTCGCGTTTCTTGCCGTCAAGCGCGGCGAGCCTGAGCGAAGACCTGACTCTGCGGAAACGTTCCCACTGATCGCTCAGTGCCTCACTACCGAACTGGAAGCGAACCCCTCTCGTCGACGCCACAAGGCTCGATGGATTCGTCGCGTCGATCTCGACCCGCCCATCGAACGTCATCGCAATCAGCTTCGCGAGGTTCACGCCGGAGCGGACTGCCTGTCGGACCGACCCTTCTCCCCGACCCAGTGCCTTCGCATCAAAGCCGATGAGCAGGGGAAGCGACGGATCGTCCTGGATCCCCAACTGATTCAGTACGGAACCTTCCTGATCGCAGAGGAGATAACCGGAGCCAGTCCGAAGAACCGCTGCCGGAAGACGTTCGACCACTGCAATGGCGAGCGTATGAGGTGGCAGTCGTTCGACTGTTGCATCCTTGATCCAGGGATGGGCGCGAAGTCGTTCAACGAGGAAGGGTCCGCTGACTTGATGAAGCGCAAGACCTTTTTTCAACGCGAGTCGATCGAGCACATCCTGTTGGGTCATATGGCGGACCCCGGTCACCTTCACCTCGCGAATCTCCAACCCTCGCTGTAATATCGGGGCGATCTCCCCTGCGGCCACCATGATGCCCCAGACGAACACGGCACCTCCGACTATCCATCCGCTTGTCAGCAGAGCACGGCGCCATCGCGCCCACCTTCTGATTCGACGCGCTTGCTGTCGCTCATGAGCAGCTTGGGCCGCACGAGATCCCTTCCAGTGATTCTGCCGGGGCCCCGCTGCACGTCGCGGTCTCTTGCGCAACCACATCATCCATTCACCCTCTCGACGAAGCCGCTGCGTGCTCCCTTGCGCGCACCAACGCCGATTGAAGAATGCGTTCCGTCAACTCGTCGTAGTCAATTCCGGCTTGAGCCGCTGCCATAGGCAACAAACTGGTTTCGGTCATCCCCGGCACCGTGTTGATTTCCAGAACATAGGGGCGCCCGCGCGGCGTGATCCGAAAATCAACCCTGATGGCTCCGTCGCACGCCATGACTTGATACGTCTTCAAGGCCAACGTGCGGATCTGTTTGATGATCGCTGCCGACAAGGGAGCCGGGCAGAGATACTGCGTTTTTCCCTTTTCATATTTGGCGGAAAAGTCGTAGAAGCCCTCCGGAGCTACGATTTCAACAGCGGGCAAGACCATCGGCGCTCCTTCGCCGCTCCCGATCAACGACACGGTGACCTCGTGACCGGGGATATACGCTTCGACCATCGCCTCACGATCGTATCGATGTGCCAGCTCCAGTGCGTCGGACCATTGCGACGGCTTCCGGACGATTGTCACGCCGATTGTCGACCCCTGCGACGCCGGCTTCACAACTACCGGCCAACGCAATTTCGCTGAGCGCAAGGCGGTTCCACTCGGGACCTTTTCACCCCGCATGATGACGGTCCCGGCGGGAACAGGAATCTTGTGGGCTGCCAAGATCGTTTTCGTCGTCACCTTATGCATTCCGAGTGCATTCGCCTGGAGACTGGAGCCGGTGTACGGAATGCCCACCGTTTCCAGAAACCCCTGGATGACGCCGTCTTCTCCACCTGGTCCATGGAGCGAGACAAACGCAATTTCGATCTTCTGCTCCTGCAGATCGCGATAGAGCGTCGGGCCGACATCGATCGTGACCGCGTCATAGCCTCGCCGGGACAATGACCGATGCACCGCCGTCCCCGTACGAAGCGAGACCTCCCGTTCCGGGGACTGTCCGCCCATCAGGACCCCAATCCGCGCATGTGTGAGCAGGGGACGATCCGGTGTCATGTCGACCTACGCCTCTCCGACGATCTTGAGTTCGAGTTCCAACGACACCCCGGCCTGTCGCTTGACTGCTCGTTTGACCTTCCCGATGAGGTCGAGCACATCCTGAGCACGGGCTTCTCCTCGATTGACCACGAAGTTCGCATGCTTGGTCGAAACTTCGGCGTCTCCAATACGCGCGCCCTTCAAACCCACGGCCTCGATGAGCCGGCCGGCAGAATCCTTTGGAGGATTCTTGAACACACAGCCGGCGCTCGGCATCGCGAGCGGCTGCGTATCTCGCCGATAATGAAGGTAGTCCTTCACGATCCGCTCGATTTCTGTCCGCACGCCCTGTTTCAATTGCAACCAGACTCCCACGACTATGCCGCGTGGTAACTTCGCCCGCCGGTACCTGAACGGAATTTCCGCGACCGGCAGATCGACAATGCCGCCCTTCGTATTCACCAGCCGTACCCCTTTGACCGAGTCTTTCATCTCGCCCAATCTGGTCCCGGCATTCATCACCACACAGCCAGCCACAGTTCCCGGAATCCCGGCAGCCCATTCCAACCCTGCGAGAGACCGACGAATCGCGTGCCCGATCAGAGTCGGCATCCCGACGCCTCCTTCGGCATACAGCACCGAACCCGGTTCCTCCTTGATCGCACGCAGCTTCGCCAAACTGACGACGATCCCGCGGACCCCTCCATCCCGCACGAGGAGATTCGTCCCGCCGAGCACAAACCACGGAACTTTTCGCCCACTCGCCTGGCGAACCAGGCGACAGACATCGTCGACATCCGCCGGCTCGACCAAGACGTCCGCCGGACCGCCGATTTTGAACGACGTGTAGTCGCGCAGCGACGCATGAAAGGACACAGCGCCTTTGAGACCGACCACAGCCGCGTGCAGATCCTTCCTCTCGAATGTCGGTGCACCGGACTTTGATCCATGACGACGACCCTCGACGTTCATTGCATCATGACGAAGGAGCTAACCGTGCCAGCAATCCTGTGCCCGCTTTCCAAATGTCTCCTGCCCCCAATGTGATCACGAGGTCTCCCGGTTTCAATTGCGGCAACACGTGATCGGGCAGGGCTTCCTTCTGCGTCACGAACGTCACGCCCTGATGACCGGCAGCGCGGACCGATTCAGCCAGCTTGGCTCCCGAAACGCCGGGGATGGGTTGTTCTCCCGCGGCATAAATTTCGGTCACAAAGAGCAGGTCTGCCTGATCGAAGGCATGGACGAATTCCTCGGCACAATCTCGCGAACGCGAATACCGGTGCGGCTGGAAGAGGACGACCAGCCGGCGATCCTCCCACCCCTGTTTCGCTGCAGCCAACGTGGCTTTGATTTCCGTCGGATGATGACCGTAGTCGTCCACCACCATGATCCCGTTCGCTTCTCCACGAAGATGGAACCGTCGCTCCACTCCGGTAAAGGCGGCCAAGGCCTTGCGGATCAGATCCGCCGGTACGTCCAACTCCACGCCGATCGCGATGGCCGCAAGAGCATTCGAGACGTTGTGGATTCCCGGTACAGACAGACGAAACGGACCGAGGTTGCGCCCCCGGAAGTGGGCACGGAACTCGGCGCCCCATTGCTTCAAACTAATGTCGGTCGCCTTGAAGTCAGGCCCCCCACCTTCGCGCTCCTGGAGTCCGTAGGTGTGGTATCGCTTCACAATGCGCGGGAAGAGCGCGCGGAGCCGTTCATCGTCCGAGCAGAGCACGGCCAGCCCATAGAAGGGAACCTTGTTGATGAACTCGAGAAAACTCTCGTTGATCCGCTCCATGCTTCCATAGTGGTCGAGATGCTCACGATCGAGATTGGTCACCGCGACGATCGTAGGCGACAGTCGAAGAAACGAGCCGTCGCTTTCATCGGCTTCCGCAACCAGCACATCACCGCGACCGAGCCGGGCATGACTGCCAAGCGCGTTGACCTTCCCACCGATGACCATGGTCGGATCCAATCCCCCTTGAGCGAGCACGTTCGCAGCCATCGAGGTTGTCGTCGTTTTGCCGTGCGCGCCCGCAATAGCTACACCGAACTTGAGCCGCATGAGTTCCGCCAACATCTCGGCCCGAGGGATGACTGGAATCTGTTTGGCCTTGGCAACCATGACCTCCGGGTTCTGCGCAGACACCGCCGACGAGATCACGACGACCTGAGCTTCGCCCACGTTCGACTCCTGATGACCGATGAAGACGCGGCCACCGAGTTCCTCGATCCGTCTGGTTGTATCGGATGCCTGAAGATCGGAACCTGTAACCTTGTAGCCGAGGGTCAGCAACACCTCGGCAATCCCGCTCATCCCGGCTCCGCCAATCCCGACTAAGTGAATCTGTTGCGTTTTGCGAAACATCGACACTCGCTTTACCCCTCCCAACAGCAGCGATGAATGTGACTCGGTCTCGCGTTGCCCAATCCCATTAGACGCCCGCCGCTCCAACAGACTGGTGGCCATCATGGTGGTCTCCTGTGAGTGCGTAGCATTCGCGGACGATCGAGTCGGCCGCGTCGATTCGCCTCATGCTCCGACTGCGATCGCTCATTGTTCGCAGCCGCTCTGGATCATCGAGAATTGTTGTTATCGCGTCCGTCAGCCGGCGGCCAGTCAATTCAGCTTGAGCTAGAACGACAGCGGCACCGGCAGCCTCCATGACCTTCGCATTGTGCGTTTGATGGTCATAGATCGCCTGGGGCAGCGGGATCAGAATGGCGGGTTTCCCGCAGGCGGTCAGCTCTGCGACAGTCATGGCACCGGCTCTCGCCACGACCAGATCAGCCGATCGCAACACCGACGGCATGTCGTACAGGAACGGAGTCACCTGCGCAGAGATCCCCGCGCGACGGTAGGCTTCGGTGACGCGACCGTAATCGGCGTCGCCGGTTTGGTGAATGAGTGACAGCTGAGGATGGCGTTTCATCAAATCAGGCAACCCTTCGACGACCGCACTGTTGATCGCTCGCGCCCCTTGACTTCCTCCGAAGATCAACACCCGGTGCCGGCCGGAGGCTGGAACAGCAGCTTCTTTCTGCAACGACTGCTCGACAAATTCCTTCCGAATCGGTGTGCCCACGACGCGAATCTTTCGTCGATCGAACGCCGCCGCCGCAGATTCGAATGAAAGAAACACCCGTTGGGCAAACGAGCCGACCGCCTTGTTGGCCATGCCGGGATAGGCGTTGGGTTCGAGAATCACCCGCGTGATGCCGATGAGCGACGCAGCCAGCACCATCATAGGACTGGTATATCCGCCGACCCCAATGACGAGATCGGCGCGCCGCACCTTCAGTATTTTGAGACACTGCCACAAGCTGACCGGCAGCGAGAGCAGACCTCGCACAGCCTCGATCAGGCCCTTCCCCATCACCGGCTTCGCGCTGATCAATACCAGCTCGAATCCTTCGTGCGCGAGCACCCTCGACTCCAACCCACGTGCCGTGCCGACAAATACGATGCTGGTGGCAGCATCCTTCTGCTGAAACGCTCGAGCCAGCGCGACCGCCGGATAGAGATGGCCGCCGGTTCCTCCCGCTGCAATGACGATCGTCATCGGTGGTCCGACTCACCACGTTCGCCTCGTTGTCCGCCCCCGTGCCGATCGCGGGAGATACTGAGCAAGACCCCCACTCCGAGCAGACTGACTACCATCGACGATCCACCATAGCTGACGAATGGAAGGGTCAATCCTTTTGTCGGTAAGAGCCCGGTCACCACCGCGGCATTGACGAGCGCTTGTATGCCGATCAAGAGAGTGATCCCCATGCCCAGATACCGGCCGAACGGCATTCGCGCTCGCGCCGCAATCTGAAATCCACGCCACACAAAGACGGCAAACAACAGAATGACGGTACCCGTCCCGGCCAGACCCAACTCTTCGCCGATAAGGGCCAAGACAAAATCGGTGTGGGCCTCCGGCAAGAAGAAGAGTTTTTGTTTGCCTTCTCCCAACCCCACACCGAACGGACCTCCGCTCCCGAAGGCTAAGAACGATTGGGTGATCTGAAACCCGGCATCCGAGGCGTCCTTCCAGGGAGCCAGAAACGTCAAGAGTCGCTGGCGCCGATAACCGGACCCCAGGACAAGAACCAAGACCACTGGGATGGCACAGAGCGCCAATCCGAGCAGATGCGAAAATTTCGCGCCGGCCAAAAAACAGAGGCCCACGGTGACGAGTCCGATGACGACGACAGTGCCCAGATCGGGTTCGAGAAGGATCAATCCGCTCAGCAGGCCGATCACCACCAAGGCCGGCAGCAAGCCGCCTTGAAAGAGCGTGATCTTCCCCTCTTTCTTCGTCAGGTAGGCCGCGAGATAGATCACCGCGACCAGCTTTGCCAATTCGGCCGGTTGAACCGAAATCGGCCCCAATCGCAACCAACGACGGGCCCCCTTTGCCGCCACGCCGAGCGACGGAACCAACACCATGACCAACAAGGCCACCATGCAACCGAGGATCGGGATCGACAGTTTTTTCCACAGTGTGTAATCGATCCGTGAGGTCAAGTGCAGAAGCAGAAATCCAAACGCGAGCCATGCGACTTGACGCTTGAGAAAGAAACCCGAATCGTGAAACCGATTCCCCGCGACGATCGCGCTCGCGCTGAACACCATGACCAGGCCGACCAAGGCCAACGTGACGGTCACCACCAGGAGGGTATGGTCCATCGCCACTCGCTGCTTGGCGGGGCGCTGGTTGGCCGTCGGCCACGGAAGTGACAACGTTCCTGCTGATCGATGTGCCATGGCTCAGAACGATCCCTCCCATACAATCCAAGATCATGCGGCCAAGGCGTTCACACAGGCCTTAAATTGTCGACCTCGGTCTTGATAGTCCGCGAACATGTCGAAACTGGCGCACGCCGGCGACAGCAAGACAACATCGCCCGACGAGGCTTCCCGTGCCGCGAGCTCAACGGCGTCTCGTAACGTCGCGGCGTCCCGCATCTCGACGAGTCCACTCCATGCCGCCCGCATCAGTGATGCGGCCTCACCGATGAGAATGACGCGCTTCGCACGCCGCTTGAGGGTCTGGGCGAGCCGCGAAAAATCTCCGCCCTTATCCCGTCCCCCAGCGATCAACCAGATCGGCTGATCGATGCTTTCCAAGGCTTTCAACGTCGCATCGACGTTCGTTCCTTTGGAGTCGTTGACAAATCGAACGCCGCGACGCTCCCGTACCACTTCCAACGCGTGCTCAAGCCCAGGGAAGGTCGCGAGCACGTCGCGTATCGCCTGCAACGAACAGCCGCAGAGCACTGCGTAGGTGACCGCTGCCATGACATTCTCTATATTATGGTTGCCGATCAGACGAATCTCCCCGCGCCGACAGATTTCCTGCCGCGAACCGGTCACCGTCGTCACGATCCGATCACCGTCGAGAAAAGTGCCGCCGTCCCAACCTGAGTCGAGGGATTGGGTCCGCGTGAACCCCAATCGCTTGGCCTTGATACCGCTTCGAAACGCCGCCACTCGAGCATCATCCAGATTCACCAGTGCATAGTCGCTTGCCGTTTGGTTTTCGAAGATGCGTCGCTTCGCCGCGACATATTCGTCCAGTGAGGCGTAGCGATCCTGATGGTCGACCGTGATATTGAGACAAGCCGCGATCCAAGGATGGAACCGCTCGATCGTCTCGAGCTGAAAACTGGAGACTTCGACGACGAACAATTCGTACGGATCGGGCCGACCGGATTGCGACGCCTGCACCATCGCTGCAGCCGCCTCACTGAGGGCCGTCCCCAGATTGCCGCCGACGAACGCCGATTTTCCGCTCTTGGCCAGAAATTGACCGATCAGCGTCACGGTCGTGCTTTTCCCGTTCGTGCCGGTCACCGCGACAATCGGGCTTCGCAGGAACTGCGATGCCAACTCCAATTCGCTGATCACCTTCACGCCTCGCCGACGCACACGTTCGAGTGCGTCCATTCGATAAGGGACTCCCGGGCTGATCACCACCAGATCTGCGCTATCCAGCGACGCCTCATAGCCGGCGCCGACCCTAATGCCGATCCGGTCCGCATCGATGGTTCCAAGAATGCCCGCGAGTTCGCCTTGTTCTTTTCGATCGGCAACCGTCACCCGAGCCCCGACTATCTGAAGCAAGCGACAGGCTGCGACGCCGCTTCGTGCAAGACCGAGGACCGTGACATGTGCACCAGCAAGTTCCACCGTCTCAACTCCCACCATGCCGTCACCGCAACTTCAACGTGCTGAGGCTCAGCAACGCCAACAGGATGGCGATGATCCAGAGCCGGACCACCACTTTGGGCTCTTCCCATCCCTTCATCTCGAAATGGTGATGGATCGGCGCCATCAGAAAGATCCGTTTGCCTCTCGACTTGAACGACAGCACTTGAAAAATTACCGATACCGCTTCGATGACGAACACGCCGCCCACCATCAATAGCAGCAACTCGTGCTTGCTGATGACCGCCGCGGTGCCGATCGCGGCACCGAGAGGCAGAGATCCGACATCGCCCATGAACACCGAGGCGGGATAAGTGTTGAACCAGAGAAATCCGAGACTGGCCCCCAGAATCGATGCAGTGAAGACCGCGATTTCGCCGGCGCCTTCGATGTGCGGAATCAAGAGGTAGTCCGACATAAGGCGATGGCCTACCACGTAGGCGACGATCGTATAGGCTAGCGCCGCGATCATGACCGGTCCAACGGCCAATCCGTCGAGGCCATCGGTCAGATTGACCGCATTCGAGCTGCCGACGATGACGAGGATCGCGAAGACGACGTAGAACCAGCCCAGGTCTGGCATGACATTCTTGAAGAACGGCACGCTGAGTTTGGTCGTATAGCTCGGCAGAAAGTAGAGCACCAGCGCAATGACTGCGGCCACGGCCACCTGGGCGGAAAACTTCTGCGCAGCCGTCAGCCCTTTCGACCGAGCCTTGACGAATTTGAGATAATCATCCACGAATCCGATCGCCCCGAACCCCAAAGTCGCCACGATCACCAACCATACGTAGCTGTTCGTGAGGTCCGCCCATAAGAGTGTCGAAAGCACCACGGCAAAGATGATGAGAATCCCGCCCATAGTGGGCGTCCCGCTCTTGGCCAGATGACGCTGGGGACCGTCATCGCGCACCTGCTGCCCAAGTTTGATGTCTTGGAGCTTGCGGATCAGCCACGGAGCAAGCACAAACGCGATCAAGAACGCCGTCACCGCCGCATAGATGATGCGGAAGCTCTGATACCGGAAGACGTTCAAGAACGAAAATTCAGTGTGGAGCGGATACAGCCAGTTAAAGAGCATTCAGCCTATGCTTTCCCTAGACGAATCCCGTTCAAGAAATTTCAGCCCCTGCAGTCGGATTCAAGTTCCTTACGACGCCTGTTTCGCAATCGCCCTCATCCCCATGACAGTTTGAACCACCTGCTCCATCTTCATGCCGCGCGAGGCCTTCACCAGCACGACATCTCCTTGCTGCACGACCGTCTTCAGGAATTCCGCCGCTGCAACGGCGTCAACCGTTTCCGCAATTCTGGTCGAGGCCATTCCACCTTGGCGGGCACCTTCAGCAATCTCGCGGCCAAGGGATCCGGCAACGATGAGCCGTGAGACGTTATGCGTCGCAAGGAAGCGCCCTACGTCCCGATGCAGCCGCTGCGTCTCCGTCCCGAGTTCCAACATGTCCCCCAACACAGCGATGCGCTCGCGAGCCGGACTCCACTGAGCCAACAACTGGATGGCGGCCTGCATCGACGCAGGATTGGCATTGTAGCAATCGTTGATGATATGGACGCCGTGGTGCGTCACCACTTGAGACCGCATCGCCGCGGGACGGAAACGTGCCAGCCCCTGCGCGATCACCGCGCCGGGCAAGTTCAACACTACCCCGACCGCCGCTGCAGCCAGGGCATTGGTGACGTTGTGCGTGCCATGTACCTTCATCTGCACGATGGTATGACGCACTTTCCCGGGCAACAGGAGCCGGAACATGGTGCCGTGGCGCACGTCCGTCTTCACATGCACGGCACGAACGTCTGCTTTGTCGCTGAACCCGAAAGAAACCACCCGGCATCGTGCACGCGCAGCCAAATAGTCGAAATAGCCATCGTCCGCATTCAGAATGGCGGCGCCGTCCGCCGGCAAGAAGTCCAAGAGTTCTGCCTTGGCCTGGGCCGATCCTTCCATGCTGCCGAAAAATTCGAGATGGTCCGGCCCGATGTTGGTAATGACGCCGATCGTCGGCCGCACAATCTCGCAGAGCCTGGTCGTTTGGCCCTGCTGATCGACACCCATCTCAATCACGGCAGCCTCGTGGCGTGGGGTGAGCCGAAAGAGCGTGGTGGGCACACCAATACGATTGTTGAAGTTGCTCTCGGTCTTCAGAATGTCCCACCGCTGCGCCAACACGCTCGCGACCATATCCTTGGTCGTCGTCTTGCCGTTGCTGCCGGTGACCGCCACAACCGGAATGTCGAATCGGCTCCGATGGTGAGTGGCCAACTGTTGATAGGCAAACAAGGTGTCGCGCACTCCCAAAACAAACGGTGCAGCGCGTCCCTGTGTGACCTTGCCCGCGGTGACTCCCTCCGGCAGCCGATATTGGTCATGCACGATCGCACCGGCTGCGCCGCTGGCCAACACGGCGGGAACGAAATCATGCCCGTCGAATCGATCGCCCTTGAGCGCAACGAAGAGATCCCCGGGACGGATCGCGCGTGAGTCCGTACTGATCTGATTGATCCGGCGTTTCTCCTGACCCGTGTCCTGACTTCCCAAGACTTTCACACTGATGACTTCGCGCAATTCTTCGAGCGTGAACAACGCCATGCCGTCTCGTCCTTGTTCCGTCGCAACCACTGTAGAAGCGTTCACGCGCAAGGCCTCAGACGTTGAATGGCCTCGCGCGCGACTTCGCGATCGTCGAAATGAAACTTCTTCGTGCCGATGATCTGATAGTCTTCATGCCCTTTCCCCGCGATGAGCACCATGTCGCCGGATCGGGCTTCGCTGATGGCGGAACCGATGGCCTCGCGCCGGTCCGGGATCATCTGATACGCCACATGCGGGCGCCGTTGCAGCGCCTCGCGCACACCGACCTCTACCTCGTGGAGAATGGCCATCGGATCCTCCGTCCGAGGGTTGTCAGACGTCAACACGACGACATCGCTCTGCTCCACGGCGGCTCGGCCCATCTTGGGGCGCTTGCCGCGATCGCGGTCCCCGCCGCAGCCAAAGACGGTGATGATGCGATGAGTTTTCACAGCCTGTGCCGCCGTCAGCAACCTGACCAACGCATCTGGCGTATGAGCGTAATCCACGACGACCGTGAAGTCCTGGCCGGCAGACACACGTTCGAATCGGCCAGGCACATTCGTAACCCCCGCCACAGCCTCCTGCACTTGTGTTGGTGTCGCGCCGGCATGCATCGCCACACCGATGGCGCCAAGCAAGTTGTAGACGTTGTGCTCGCCGACCAAACGACTCTCAACCGGGAACGATCCCGCCGGAGTCGCAGCCGTGAATGTGGTGCCGTTCGGAGACAGGCGCACTCCTTCGGCTTTGAACTCGGCTTGACTGGAAAGGGCATAGCCCCACACCGGAACAGTACAGGCGGCACAGACCCGGGCACCGTAAGGATCATCGAGATTGATGATCGCTCGCTTCCCCGTCTTGTGTCCCTCAGCGAGTTCGGTAAAGAGCCGCAACTTCGCGTTGAAGTAGTCTTCCATATCGGAATGGAAATCGAGATGGTCCTGCGTCAAATTCGTGAACACCGCGACGTCGTACTCACAACCGTCCGTCCGATCGAGTGCCAGTGCATGGGAGGACACTTCCATGACCGCCGTGTTGAGCCCGCTCTCTGCCATCTTCGCCAGTAGCTGCTGGAGTTCCAACGCACCCGGCGTTGTGTGGGAAGCCGGAATTGTTTCGCTCCCGATTTGATACGCCACGGTTCCGATCAACCCCACCCGCCGGCCGATTCCTTCCAACAGCGCCCTACAGAGATACGTCGTCGTCGTCTTGCCATTCGTACCCGTGATACCCACCATGATGAGACGGGCGGACGGGTCGCCGTGGAATCGGCTACCCAGCCACCCAAGCGCTTTCCTCGAGTCTGAGACGCGGACATAAGGTAGCGACCCGGTCTCAACGGATCGTTGAGCCACCACGGCCGCGGCGCCGGCTTGTTTTGCGTTCTCGACAAAGTCGTGACCGTCCACCCGTTCACCTTTGACCGCCACGAAGAGGCTTCCCTTCGACACCGCCCGCGAATCGTCCGTCATGCTCGTCACGGTAAGATCGAGATTCCCTCGTCGCTCCAGTACCTCAACTCGCTCGCGCACCGAAGCCAAAAGCTGAGCGACCGTCATCTTGTCCCTACCGCCCCTGCGCCGCCATGGCGAGCTTGACCTGGTCGTTCGGGGACACACCCAGATAATTCAGCACTTGCTCGCCTACCCGTCGAAAGACCGGCGCGGCGACGGTGCCACCCCAGGCTTCTCCCTGCGGCTCGTCGATCACGACGATCATCGCCAATCGCGGCGCGTCGGCCGGGACGTAGCCGACGAACGACCCGACAAATTGCGTAGCCGAATAGGTTCCGGTCCTCGAATCGATCTTTTGGGCCGTGCCAGTTTTGCCAGCGACCCGGTAGCCTGGAATGGCGGCCTTCGTGCCAGTTCCGTTCGTCACGACTCCTTCCAAAATGGTTGTCATCGTGCGCGCCGTTTCGGGGGACACCACCCGCCGTTTCACCTGAGGCAAGAATTCCCTCAGCAAATGACCCTTCTGATCACGTACCTCGGAGACCAAATACGGCTTCATCATGACGCCGCCGTTGGCGAGGGTGGCCGCCGCGGTCACCATTTGGATCGGGGTAACACCAATTTCCTGCCCCATGGAGATCGAGGCGAGTGAGCGTCGCCCCCATTCTTTGGGAGCCTTCAATAATCCACTGACCTCGCCGGGCAGATCGACATCCGTCTTCTGACCGAATCCAAACCCCTGGAGAAAACGGTAGAGGCGTTGCTCTCCCAGGATCATGCCGGTTTTTGCCGCACCGATGTTGCTCGACTTCTGGATCATTTGCGCAAATGTCATCCAGCCAAGCTTTTCATGGTCGTGAATCGTGGTGTTGGCAACCAACATTCGCCCGTTTTCGCCGAAGACCATCGTCCCGGGAGTCATGAGGTGCTCTTCAAGCGCCGCCGCCGCCACAACCATCTTCATCGTTGATCCCGGCTCATACGTATCCGTCAACGCTCGATTGCGCCAACGGTCGGGCGTCAGCGCGGCTACCGCGTTCGGGTCGAACCGTGGGCTAACGGCCATCGCCAGAATGGCTCCTGACTGGGGGTCCAGTACAATAATGGTGCCAGCCCTGGCATGAGCACGGTTGACCGCCTCTTCCAATTCCTTCTCCGCTATATATTGAACCACTTCGTCGATGGTCAGTGTGAGGCCATGGCCAGGCGCGGGAGGTTGTTCCGCCAAACCCTTCGGGAAGACGGTCCGGCCCAAGGCATCACGTTGAAGAATCGTGATCCGTTTCTCGCCATGCAGGTGCGGCTCATAGCGCCGCTCTAATCCTTCGAGTCCCTCTCCGTCTATCCCAGCAAATCCAAGCACATGTGAGAGCAATGGCCCCTTGGGATAGAACCGGCGCCCTTCCATCACAACACCAATGCCGTCCAGAGACATCTGCTCCAACTGGCGCCCCTGCTCCGGCAGGACCTTGCGCGCTACCCAAACGAAACTTCGGTCCTGACGCAGTTTTTTCTCGATCTCATCGCTTCGGATGTGGAGCACGGGCGCAAGGTGGCGGGCAACGCGCAGAGGATTCTCGAGGGCGGTGGGTACGCCGAAGACCGAAGGCACTTCCATATTCATGGCCAAAACTTTGCCGTGCCGGTCTGTGATCGCGCCTCTTGCACCTTCGAACGTCACACTCTTTTGATGTTGCCGATCGGCTTTTGCCGTCAGTTCCGCCGCCTGCAACACTTGCAGCGTCACCAAACGAAACAGAATGAGGCCGAACCCGCAGAGCAGGAGGATCAAGACCACATACCGCCTCGGGCGAGAAGGGCCCATGATTACTCGCTCAACCTCTTTGGCGAATCATTCTTCGCGACTCGGACCTCATATGGGGAAGGAGAAGGCGCCGGTACTCCCTCCGGCCTCACATGCACCGTCACCACCTGTCCCTGCTGAGGCTGGACCATGCCAAGACGTTCGGTCGCCACCTTCGCAATTCGCTCAGGCGCCGTGAGTGAGGAAAACCGCACTTGCAGTTGATCACGTTCCCGCTCCAACAACAGCTTCTGAGCTTTCGATCGTTCGACTTGGTAACCGAGACGAATGGTATCTACTCGCTCCCAGACGAAACCGAAGACCAGAATCAACCCGGCTAGGATCGTCAACATTTTCATGAGTGACCCTCCCTCTCTCGCCGCTGAGCGACACGTAACTTGGCACTGCGGGACCGGGGATGCTCGCGAAGTTCATCCTCCTGCGGGAGCTGCGGCTTCTTCGTCAGCACGGTGATCGGCGCCCCGACCCCAAGGGACAGGGCCCGGAACGTCTGCTTCACAATTCGGTCCTCGAGGGAATGGAACGAAATCACACAGAGGCGGCCGCCTGGAGCCAAGATGTCCACGGCGTCTCGCAACGATGGCTCGAGACATTCCAGCTCCTGATTGACAGCAATCCGAAGTGCTTGAAACGTTCGCGTGGCGCAATGGATGCGACCATGCCGATAATGTGCCGGCACAGCGCCTTCGATGACCGACGCCAATTCCTTCGTGGTCGTAAGCGGCCTGACCGTTCGAACTCGGACAATCGCACGTGCAATCCGACGAGAAAATCGCTCCTCGCCAAAATGGAAAATGATGTCCGCCAACTCGGCTTCCTGTCGCTCATTGACCAGATCGGCGGCCGTCAGTCCTTTCGACTGATCCATGCGCATATCGAGCGGGCCGTCCCATTGGAAGCTGAATCCACGTGCCGGTTCATCGAGCTGAGGTGACGACACACCAAGGTCAAACAGAATTCCGTCGACCCGCGAGAAGCCGCACTCTACAACGTGACGTTTCAGATCCATGAAGTGTCCCTGGCGGAGAATGGCGCGGTCGCCGAATTTTCTCAGCCGTTCCTTACTCGCCGCGATGGCATTGGAATCACGATCAAGCCCGATAAGGACTGAGTCGGAATGACTTGCCCCCAGAATCTTTTCAGCGTGCCCACTATATCCCACCGTACAATCCAGATAGATCCGAGCGTTCTCCTTAAGAAGCCAGGAGAGAATCTCATGCTGCATGACAGGGAAATGGCGCGAAGATTCATCATGGCTATGTAATACACCTTCACCCACTTTCTCCCACTTACCCGGCGCAGTATACACTCACCTAAAGACTTGTCAATAGAAAATTCATGGACTTATGAGATCTTGCTCAGCACGAAATCCGAGCCGTTTTTCAGGATCAGAAAGTAGGGATGTGAAGGGGATTGGAAAAACTTTCAGCAGGGTCTGTCAGAGACTACGGATACAACTTATAGAGCATCCGTGGGAACGGAATCGTTTCGCGGACGTGTTCGAGTCCGCAAATCCACGCTACAGCCCGCTCGATTCCCATCCCAAATCCTGCGTGGGGAACAGTGCCGAGGCGGCGCAAATCCAAATACCACCGGAACGCTTCTTCCGGTAAATGCTGCTCGCGCAGGCGCGCGCGCAGCAGGTCATGGTCGTGAATGCGTTGGCCGCCGCCGATGATTTCGCCGTAGCCTTCTGGTGCCAACACATCCATGCACAAAGCCAAATCGGAACGCACAGGATCGGGCTGCATGTAAAACGCCTTGAGGGCGGTCGGATAACGATGCACGATCACGGGACGATCGAATTCATTCGAAAGAATGGTTTCTTCGTCTCCTCCAAAATCGTCGCCCAGCTTGGTGGGATTGCCTTTCTTTTGCAGAATCGCGATGGCCTCTTCATATGTGATGCGCGGAAATGGCGCGACGACGCGTTCGAGCTTGGCGATATCGCGCTCGAGCACGCCGAGCTCATTGCGCTTGGTTTTGAGCACCCGCTGCACGATTGCAGAAAGAAATTGCTCAGCAAGATTCATCATGTCGGCGAGCTCAGCAAATGCCACTTCCGGCTCCACCATCCAGAATTCCATGAGATGACGACGAGTCTTGGACTTTTCCGCTCGGAACGTCGGCCCGAAGCAATATACCTTGCCAAACGCTGCAGCGGTGGCCTCACTGTAGAGCTGGCCGCTCTGGGTGAGGTAAGCCGTCTCATCGAAATACGGAGTCTGAAACAACGTAGTCGTGCCCTCGCAGGCATTCGGCGTAAAGATCGGCGCATCGACCAGGACGAATCCGCGGTTGTCGAAAAAATCCCGCGAGGCACGAATAATTTCATGTCTGATGCGTAGAATAGCATGTTGGCGAGCCGATCGAAGCCAGAGGTGCCGGTGTTCCATGAGAAAGCCGACTCCGTGCTCCTTCGGTTGAATCGGAAACGGCTCGGCGATCTGTACTGCTTGTAGCTGCGCGACATCTACCTCATACCCGCCTGGCGCACGTGAGTCTGCGCGCAGTTGACCTGTAATGATGAACGACGATTCCTGCGTCAGACTGGCCGAAACAGAGAATTGGTCGTCACCCACAGCCTTCTTGCTCACGACCGCCTGCATGTCTCCCGTGCCGTCTCGAATTGTCAGAAAATGGAGTTTCCCGCTATCCCGGCGGCTCCGCAGCCAGCCTCGGATTGTGACGGTTTCCCCGACATGCTGTCCGGCCTCTTCAATGGAAATGATCGGCATGGCCTGTACTCCTCAGCGAGTTCGCAACTCAACCGGCTGGAACATTAAACCCATGACCCTGTAAGAACGCGAAGTTCGCATATTTCATTGACACCATTCAAACTTTGGGTTGAAAATGACCATATGTACAACCCTTACAGACCAACCCTGCTTCTGGCCGCCCTCGTCATTGTTGTGGGGACGCCCGCCATGTTCGAGTGGATTCACGTCAAACCCGCGATGGCCGCCTCCCCGCTCTACTGGTGCCCTAACCAGAAAGCTGACCAACAGTATTCATCCAAACCCCGGCCTGGCTGCGTACCGTGGGTTGAGAAAAAAGAACCCGCAGAGCAGTCACAGCAAGACGACCTCGCTCCACCAAAACCGGCCCCACGCGAAATGAAAATCGAAAACCTCCAAGGCGAAGTATCAGTCTTTTTACAAAAATACCGTCACTTCCTCGAGTGTTGCAAGACTGACTTTAACGAACTCAAACAGGTTGAAGCATTGGGTGACGAGGTCTCCGAGCTGCTGGAATTTGCACAGGCGAATCTCTCGAACCATTCGATGGCGTCCCGAGGCATCATGCTACGTGAAATGATCGGCTCCGTCGCCAAAGCTCGCGCAGATCTCGACACGCTCCGCGATAAACTCGAACGCATCGAAACATTGACCGAACGACAAAACGCTCTCGATTTTGAAGACGCGGGACGAGATAGCCGTGCCATACAAGACACGGAAGAGGCCATCAAGAAGGGAATCCGCGAGCCGCGACTTTCGACTGGTCCCAAGACCGGCGCCGATATTGGCACCGCTCCGGCGGCCGGGCCGAACATTGGAAAAACCCCAACCACCGGCACTGCCATCGGAGCCCAAGGCGTCGTGGGTCAAGACGCAGGTGCGTCTTCGAAGAACAGTCAGGAGATCGGCGCATCAGGACCAACCGGGTTTGGCATCGGAGCCACAGGTCGCGCAGGGCCCTCCATCGGAGAATCAAACCTCAACAGTGAATCGTCTTCTGCGGTCGGATCGTCGCTGCAACGATCAACAGTCGGGTCAAGCCTGCCTGATTCGAGCGTCGGATCAAGTTTCGGTGGTTCCAGTGTAGGTTCAAGCCTTCAGGACTCCACCGTCGGATCGTCGTTCGGTTCATCTTCAGTTGGTTCGACTCTCCAAGATCGCAAAACCGCACCTCAGCCGTAACACTTATCTCCGCCCGCTGTTCAGCCTCGATCTTAGTTCGGAAGCACCGTGGGAACCGATTCCCACATCTCTCCCCGATTCCGACTCCGATACAAGCCGCTGCCGTTCGTGCCGGCATAGAACAAGGCGGGATCGGTCTGGCTTTGCGCGATCGATCGCACGTTCAGCGTCGAAAATCCACTATTCATCGCCGCCCAGGTTGTCCCACCATCTTCGCTTCGATGCACGCCACTCCGCCCGACCAGATAGAGCACGCCGGCGCGTGACCGATCTAACAACATCCCGATCATCATCTGGTCCTGCAGCGATTGCGCGATGCGCACCCATGATTTTGCGCCGTCCGTCGTCTTGTAGAGTCCATCGAGCGCGGCCGCATACACAGTGTCCGGTGCGTAGGGGTCGACTTGAATTGCAGTCACACCCAAGGCCCGTGACGATTTGATGATTTCAGGCGGGACCAACCCGTTGTTAACCTTCTCCCAATGCCCCGCACCATCGGTCGACTTGTACACCCCACCGCTGGTTCCGGCGTACAACACGGATCTCATCGTCGGATCCATGCCGAGCGTCACCACCATCAGCACTTCCTTCATGCCATCCATTCGTTTGGTCCAACTCTCGCCGGCATTTCTGGTTTCGAACACACCCATCGTCGTCGCGGCATAGAGGTGAGTGTTATCGGCTGGATCGAACACGAACTGATTCACCACGGATGAAATCGTCGCATCGTCCAGCCCTGCCCGTTGCGAAACCCAGCGTTGGCCGCCGTCGTAACTCTTATAGACTGCATCGCCCTTGGTACCGGCGTAGACCGTGGCAGGATACACCGGGTCGACCGCCATGGCGATCACACGCGAGTGACTCATCCCTTTCGACAGATTGGCCCAGGTCCGGCCTCCGTCACGCGTCTTATAAATGTAGTCATTGGTTGCGACGTAGATGATGTCGGGATTCTTCGGATGGAGCTGAATGACGACGATGGGATCACTGCGGTTACAGCCCGCGAGGGAAACGGCCAGTAATAAAGAAAAGGCAAGGAGTCTGGTTCTGAACACGATTAGATCGAGTTCCTACGGGATAGTCAGAAAGGTTGTCCCGAATGGCCGCAGCGAGTGAAGAGGCGAGGCGTACTCTTCTCGTACGTCGAGCCTCTGAACGATGCGAAAACGAAGCAGGCGGCCTTCTTCACCATCTCTTTTAGCGGAAGTTGACACATTGCAAGTCAATCCCAAAATCCTTGCCTTTGAGAAACGCAATCGTCGCCTGCAACTCATCCTTGCTTTTGCTCAGCACGCGCAGCTGCTCCCCCTGAATTTGCGCTTGGACCTTGAACTTGGAATCCTTGATCGATTTCGTAATTTCTTTCGCCTTCTCCGATGAGATGCCGCTCTGAATCTTGATCATCTGCCGGACGGTGGCGCCTAAGGCATCCTCGACCTTGCCGTAGTCCAACGCCTTGAGCGACACATGGCGTTTTACGCACTTGGCCTTGATGATCTCGTTCACCGCGTTCAACTTGTACTCGTCGTCCGAGACGACCACCAGTTCCTTTTCTTTTTCCTTGAGCGTGATCTCCGTTTTGGAATCCTTGAAATCGAATCGCTGTTTGACTTCTTTCGTCGCCTGATCGACGACGTTCTTCATCTCCTGCATATCGACTTGCGAGACTACATCGAACGAGAATTGATCAGCCATGATTATCTCCTAACAGCATCCTCCGCCTGGGAGGCGGAATGCATCATCAGCCCTGACCGTCGTCTGCAACCGCCCCGCTGATCCGCCTCCCGCCATCACCACCACCTCGCTGCTCGTAAACGGCTTCTTCATGACCACGTAGCCATACCATTGTTGCACACTGTCGCCCAGCACGATCAAGCCCAGGACCGCGACCGCCGCCACCAACACCGCATCGAGATAGAGCGGGAACGACTCACTCGCCCCCAGCATCGCCGCCTTCGTCAGGAACATCGCGAACATTTCATAACACCCGGTCAGCGTAATCAAGCCCACGAAGACCATCGGCACCGCCGTCACCCAGAGAAACTGTGCCTTCCACATCTTAATGAGCACCGTCGTCCCGATGCAGAGCGCCAGGGTGCCGAGCAACTGATTCGCTGCGCCGAACATCGGCCAGATCGTGGAGATGCTGCCGGTGCTGATCAAATAAGCCCACGATCCTACGACCAGACCACTGCTCGCCAACACACCAGGCCACCAATTGATGTGCTTCAGCGGCGCATAGACTCGCCCACCCATTTCTTGAATGAGATACCGCGCCACGCGCGTCCCGGTGTCGATCGTCGTCAGGATAAACAGCGCTTCGAACACCAACGCGAATTGATACCAATAAGCCATTAGTCCCGCCATGCCGGGCAGCGCAGCGAAGATGGACGCCATGCCGACCGCAAGCGACACCGCCCCACCTGGTCGTCTCGCTACATCGACCTCCACCAAACGAGACAACTCGTCGATGCGGGACACAGGAAAACCCATCGCTGCGAGCGCTTCAGATGAGAGATTCGTATTGATCCCCAGAAAGTCGCCGGGAATCAGTACCGAGGCCGCGATCAACGCCATCACGCCGACAAAGCTTTCCAAGAGCATTGCCCCATAGCCGACAATGGCTTGGGATTCCTGCTCGATCATCTTCGGCGTCGTGCCAGACGACACCAGCGCATGGAAACCTGAGACAGCCCCGCACGCGATCGTGATGAAGAGGAACGGAAAGAGCGTACCAGGAATAATAGGCCCGCCGCCGGAGGCGAACGTCGTCACGCGCGGCATTTCAATCGTCGGCGCCATGAGGATCACGCCGAGGCCAAGGAGAAAGACGACGCCCAGTTTCATGAAGGTGGAGAGATAGCCGCGCGGCACCAGCAACATCCAGCCTGGCAGCACCGAAGCCAGGAAGCCATAGCCGGCCAGCAACCACACGAGCGTCGGGCGTTCATATTCAAACCACGGCGCGAAGGACGACTGGGCGACCACACGACCAAACAGCACCGAGGTGATGAGTAGCACCACCCCGAGCACAGACACTTCGGCAACAGCGCCGGGACGAAGCTTCTGGAGGTAGAACCCCATGACGAACCCGATCGGAATCGTCATCGCAATCGTGAATGTCCCCCAGGCATTGTGATAGAGCGCGTTCACCACCGCGAAACCAAGCCCCGCCAGCGCGACCACTACAATGAAGAGTACTGCCACCGCTGTCGCCGTGCCGGTGACCACGCCAAGCTCGTCGCGTGCGATCTCCGGCAATGACCGGCCATTGCGCCGCATCGACGCAACGAGAATGACAAAGTCCTGCACCGCTCCAGCCAGCACGGCTCCGATCACGAGCCAGAGAAAGCCAGGGAGAAAACCAAACTGCGCCGCCAGCACCGGACCCAGCAACGGACCCGCCCCGGCGATCGCCGCGAAGTGATGGCCGAAGAGGACATACTTGTTGGTGGGATGAAAATTGACTCCATCGTTCAGACGAATCGCCGGCGTCACCCGTTGATCATTCAGTTCGACCACGCGCCGAGAAATCCAACGGCCATAGAACCTAAATGCGAGCACATAGATGCAGGCCGCCGCGACAACCAGCCAAAGCCCATTCACTTTTTCGTGGGGATTGATGAGTCCGGTCACAAAGGCCAGAGAGAGGGCACCGAGAATCGCGAGCGACGCCCACAAGACCAGCTTTAACGCCGACATGCGCGGCATCCTATCACATGGAATGGGTTCGCTTCCTGGGGGGGCACGAGCAAACGTGAGATGCCACCCAACTATATGATTCAAGGCGAGCAGAGCCGTGTGACGCGCTGCCAAGCCGACTAGAGGTCCCGAGGTATACTATTATTGAAGGCTCGCCCAACAGCTCCGACAGGAGGGCCAGCACATGAAGCCGATCCTGTTTCATGACATAGATGGTGTATTGTTCGGAGAGTACGATGGCGCGTTTCAGTTGCGGCCTGGAGTGAATGCCTGGCTAGAGTGGGCGTTCGAGCACTTTGAAGTGGTGTGGCTGACCTCGTGGGATCAGGAAAAGATCAAGGCACTGCTGACTGTGACGTACAACGCGCATCTGCTGCACCAGTTCCAACATGCTAACTGGACCAACTACGCCGACAAGACCGTATGGCTGGGTGAGGCAATGACACGGCTCGGTGAGCGAGAAGTCTTCTGGATTGATGATGAAGCAGTACCGATCGAAAATGTCGAGGCGATCCGCGTGAACCCAAAGGGCGCACACGAACTGGTCGCGATTCAAGCGCAGCTTGACCAGCTCCTTGCCTTTCTCCACGAAGACTGAGAAAAACTCTGTCAGCTTTGAGCGAGGGGTCGTCGTCACTTTATCCCCCGGAAGAAGAAACCTGCGAGCCGCCCAAGCCATCCAGCCGGTTGTCAAAATTGTTGTGCAATGCTGCGTCAGAATGCCATATACTGCTCGAGCTATCTACGTAGGCCAGCAGTCTATCGTGACGAAATCAGCCAATTAACCTTTCATCTTCGTGCCCCTAAAGTGGGAGGAAATTCTTGCTGAATGCTGCCTTTTGCCGTCATTTTCTTGCTCGGGATTTCCCTCGTCGATGCCCCCCCTCGTTGATCACCGCCTCATCCATCGAGCGGCCTCTATGAATCAACTGGTTCTGAGGAGCCCATCTTTATGGTTATACGGCTGGTCCCTGCATTGCACTTTTCGTAGTCAAAACTACGGACGAAAGGAGACCGGCCATGTCGTCGCTCATGCTTATCATACTGGTCAGCACCTTCCCGTTCCCAGTGTTGGGACTCATGCTTGCAGCCGATCGGCTGAGGCATGGAACACCACATCACAGGCCTTGACGCAACCTTCGCTTTCTGGCCGGTCTTCCCTGGCCATGGCACTCAGTCGCTACGTGACTGGAGGAGACCCACTTCATGACTGAACACCGCAGCCAGTTCCGCTTCCCTGTCGAACGTCGCGCCCTCCTGAAGCACGATGGGAATACGATCCTCTGCGATGTTTTGGACCTGACGGAACAAGGGCTGCAGCTCCGGACGGAATTCCCGATCGCCGTCGGGGATACAATCCAGCTCGAATGCCAGCTGGACACTCACACCATCATCCATTGCGCGCTGCTCGTGACCCACGCTGCGCCCCCCCACGTCGGCGGCCGGATCACCGACATCTCCACCGAGCACCACCAACAGCTTATGCGCTATATTCAACAGCTGAGCGCTCAGAATCTGGGAGGCACGTAGCGAGAGATGCGAAGGAGGGGTCAGGAACTCGTTCCTGAGTCATGCGCACGCTGTTCTTGCGTCGCCACCGCCCGCCCGCCAACGAGAGCAAGACACAGCAATCCTAATCCGATCCAGACGAGCTCGCGGAATCGCCGCAGCAGGGCAAAGGTGATTCCGGTGACGTCCGAGTAGCCGAAGGCTTTGAGCAGCAGCAGATTGCCGCCGTCTTGTGCGCCGAGGCTGCCCGGGATGAAGAACGTGCCGCCTTTGATGAAAACCGAGAGCGCCCCGATGGATATGGCCGAGAGCATCATCGACGGCCCGCCGAGATAATAGATCATGATGAACACTTCCAGGGCCTCCGCCAGCCAGCCGAGAAAGAACAGCCCTGTCGACGCATAAAACGCCGGACGATTGTGGGTATAGAAATCCAGAATCGTCCGGTCCAGCGACCGCAGTTGCTCCGCACGCGCTTCTAAAAACCCGATCCTGAGTCCGATCTTCCTCAAGAACTCCAGAATCCAGGTAAAAAGGCCCTTCCGCTGTACAAAGACAAACGCGGCCGTGCCGAACAGCAAGAGGCCGACACTGAGCAAGGCGGCCGCGATCGCGTGCCCCGATGACCCGTTGGCGCCCAGTGTCCAGAACGCGAACGCGATGCCGAGCAAAATGAACAGGACTTCTGCGATCGTCATTGTCGTCTTGGCAATGACGACGGAGGCCAATCCTTCCACCATGGGCACGTGATGTTTCCTGAGCAGATAGGCCTTGAGCGGTTCGCCGCCGACATACGCGGTCGGCGTCGTCATGTTTACAACTTCACCGGCCGTTCGGATCGCCAGCAATCGCCAGAAGGGCACATGCTTCGCGGTGGGGCCGAGCGTGACCTTCCAGCCGTAGGCTTCGATCACATACATAATGAGGGAGGGAATGAGAATGACGAGAAGCGCGACCGGGCCAAGCCGAGCCGCCGCCTCATAGATGTTGCCGGGGCCGATGTGCCAAACGAGGAACCCGAGTGTGAGGAGACCGACGAGAAGGAGAATAAGTCTGAGCACGTGGGGTCAGACCCCGTCACTCGATACGAGATGCTCAAAACGGCCTACTATCATCACCCGCCCGCCCCTAGGCGCGCCAAGACGTGCCAATTGACCCAGCGAGGCCGCAAGGAGCGAAGGCCCCGAGGCGTACGGTTGTCGGTACGTCGAGGGGAATGAGTGACTGAAAACAAAGCTGGAGGTCGGCTTCAGCATCCCGCTACTAAGCACGGGTCACAGCTGACGGACGGAGGACCCACAGCATCACAGCGACAAACGACATGGATCCGATGGCGGCCATCCAGAGAAACCACTCCAGCTTGTCCAAGCACGCGAAGAGCAGCACGATCACCGAGAAGTCCCGGCTTGCGACGTTCTTGAGTATGAAGTCCGACCAGGCGGCATGCACCGGCGTTTTCCATTCACTCGCGGTTTTGATCTTTTGCGCTTTGCTCACCAGTGTGAACGATAAGGCGTTTCCGAGCACCGCCGCCGCACCCAAGACGAGCGGCACCCATGCGCCCTCATGGCCCATTACCCGCAAGTACGAGCCGGCGGCGATCCCCACGAAGATGGCCATATGCACGACGTTGTCCAGCGCGATGTCGAGCCAGGCGCCGAAGGGAGACTCCGTAAACGTGAGGCGTGCGACTTCGCCGTCGCAGCAATCGATGACGGCCGACAATTGGAACAACACCGCCGCGATCACACCCGCCTGGTAGGAGCCGAAGGCGAAGCAGGCCGCCGAGATGAGGCCGATCCCCGTGGCAACCAGGGTGACCGCATTGGGCGAGAAACCAAAAGCCAAGAACACGCGCGTGAACCAGCGCGAGAGTTTGCGATTGAAGAAGCGATCGACGAACCCTTCGTATTCGCCCTTGAGCGAGGAGAAGAGTTTGCGTTCGGCAAGTTGGACATCGGCGTGATCGCGCAGGTCCTGATACCAATGAGAGGGATTCAACTCCGTGCTGAGCACGCGCACACGCCCCTCTTCCGCAGCCCGTTCGAGCCATCGGCGAAGCGGCACGGTCCCGCTCTCAATTCCCTCTCGGCTCGCGGCACTGATAAAGCCGGACGGGAGTACGACTACGTCTGTGGCGACCAAGGCAGCATCATCCTGTCTTGACGATCCGAGCGACAGGAGCCGTTCGCCTTGTGCCGTGATACGCAACCCCAGACGCCGTTCCTGTTGATCCCGCACCGTGGAGGCCCGCGCCACGACCATCACTTGGCCCTCCTGCACTTCCCGGCGTAAATGCTCGATCAGCTGGCGTGAGAAGACCCCTCGCACTCCGGAAACCAGACAGAATCCACCCGATTCGGCGGCGAGCGATTCCCACGTGCGCGAATCGTCTAACGGAAATTCGCGAATCGGCATCCAGCGGACCGGAATCGTCAGCCGCGGCCCTTTCCCCAACGCCTGCTTTAATTGATCTTCTTCCGACCCGACCAGCACGATCAGCTGCCGGATTCCGGCCCGTTGCAGCGTGAGCACCGTGCGCTGAAAGAGCCCGATGCCAACCACCTGCGTCAGCGGACCGACGCGCCGCGCTGGCAAGCGGCCTGATTCGTCCAAAAGATCAATCGAGGGCAGCAGGATAGCCGTGGCCAGTCCTTGCACTTCCGCTCGTTTCTGGATGAGACTTTCGCTCATATCACGACGCTAAATTTTCGGCAGGATTTCTCGTTCTGCCTTCGCAACGTCTTCCGTAAAATCGATCTCGGTCCAGGCGAGCCCGCCGATGGTTTCGTATCCGACCTTCACGTTCTTGAAAAACTCCAGCAGAGCATCTTCGTATTCCATGTGCCAGGCTTCTCGGTCCACATAGATTCTCAACGAAGCCACGACGTGCGGGGTATCGGCGTGCCGGACCTTCAAAAACCCCACCCCTTCGCCGGCCACATCATACCGGAGCGGCATCTTCTTTGTCAGCGCGATCACCCGCCCGCCTTCCGCGACCACCATACATTCTTCGCCGGTCTGCTTCACGGTGTCGTCCATCAAGAGGCAATTGGGCCAGGGCGACTGCACCAATCGTCTCAGGATTTCACGGTCGAAGAGCACGTCGGCATCCATGATGATGACATCGTCGTCCAACACGGTGCGTGCAATCCAAAGCGACGAGATGCTCCCGCGATGGAATTGCTCGTTGACCAGAAAGTTCACGCTCACGCCACGGGAATCAGCTTCCAGGGCGGACCGAATCATCTCCTGCTTGTATCCCACCACGATATCGGCGCGCTGAATGCCGAGGCTTGCCAACGCCGTCAAATAGCGATGGAGCAGCGTCTGCCCGCCGATCTGAATGAGACACTTGGGACGATGTTGGGTGATCGGCCAGAGGCGCTTCCCGACGCCGGCCGCCAGGATGATGGCTTTCATGCGGCGGTGCAGATGCGTTCGAAGGCGTCGAGGAATCCCTGGATCTGAGCCTGCGACAGCACTCCCATGTTGGCGATGCGGAAGATCTGCCCTTCGAGTTGACCCTGACCGGCATAGATCACGTAGCCTTGTTCTTTCAGCGTGTCGTGAAGCCTGGCGTAACTGAGGCCAGGCGGGAGATGGTAGGCCGTGATCGTGTTGGACTGGTAATCCGGTGGCAACAGCGGCTTGATGCCGAGCTTCGCCATGCGGTCCCGAATGAAGGTCGAGATGTTCCTGTATCGCTGAATACGCTTGGCCACCCCTTCTTCCAGTAATTCGCTGAGCGCCTCGTCAAAGGCATAGTAGAGTTGCACAGCCGGCGTGAAGGGAACTGTTCCGAGACCTTGATCATCGACATAGTGCGTCATATGGAGATACCACGTCCGCTTCGGATATTTCCGCATCCGCTCGAGGAACCCCTTGCGCACGAGCACAAACGACACGCCGGGGAATCCCTGGATGCACTTGCCCGCCGTGCCGGCCGCCATATAGATGTGCGGCCCGACGATATCGAGCGTTTCCCCAGCCATCGCGCTGACCGCGTCGAGGATGAACACGCGGTTCTGGCTGTCAACAACTTCGGCGATCTCTTTGACAGGATTGATGAGGCCGGTCGTCGTTTCGTGATGGACCATCGCCACCGCATGCACTTCCGGATGTTGTCGCAGCGCGAGGCGGAGTCGTTCCGGATCGGGACGGGCCGTCCAGTCGTACTTGAGTTCCGAGACACCCAACCGATTCAATCCGACAATCTGTGAAATTCGCTCACCGTAGACTCCATTGTTCAACACCAGCATGCGTTTGCCGTGAGGGATCGAGGACATTAACGCTGATTCCACGGCGGAGGTCCCGGACCCGGTGATGACCACGGCCGCATAGTCGGATTCCGCGCCTGGCACGAACGCCTGCAAGAGCTTGGCTTGAATGCGGTGGAGCAAGTCGGTGAATTCCGTCTCGCGGTGGCAGATATCAGGGCGCAACAATGCTTGACGCACGCGCTCCGACACATTCACCGGCCCTGGATTCAATAAAATCATTTCTTTCTTACCCTTCTCCTGCTTCAGCGGAGGTGGTCGGATTGCCCCTCACTGCGCGCATCGAGCGAGCACCTTCTGAGCGTGCGCGCTCTGCGAGCACAAAGGGCAGTCTGACCATCTCCGCGCGCTTATTCTATCGCTTTCATGAACCGTTTCGTAATATCCGGCGGATCGAGCACGACCCTGCCCGCATCTTCAGCCAATTCGTTGACCTTGATGAGCAACATGCTCGGGCCGTCTTTCTTGAGCATGTCTTTAAACTCGTAGACGAGATCTTCCCGCTCACGCACCCGCTCCACGTTGACGTACCCGGCGGCTTTCGCCACTTTTTCGAGCGGTACGACGTTCGAGATCGTCGGCTGGTTCCCGGTCGTGCCGTAGACTTCGTTATCAAAGACGACATGGATAAAATTCTTCGGCTTGAGCGCGCCGACAGTCGCGAGCGTGCCCATCCCCATCAGGACATTTCCGTCGCCGTCGAAAATGACAACCTGCTTGTTCGGTTTCGCCAGCGCGACACCGAGTCCGATCGCCGATGCGACGCCCATGGATCCGATCATATAGAAGTGGGTGGGACGGTCGGCGATCTTCTGCGCCTCACGAGAGGGGAACCCGTTGCAAATGATGACCGGTTGATCGGTCAGTAGCTCCAACAACGCCGCCATCGCCATGGCCCGACTCTGCATCGCGCCTTCTTCCGGTCTCATGGATGCAACCCTTTCACGACCCCTTTGGTGATGATCAGCGCCACGGGGATGCGCTTTTTCATAAACGTTTCGGCTACCCATTTCAGATCTTCGACCGCAGTCTTTTCCGCGAGCGTCCGGTGCGGGATTTTCATCGTATCGAGGAACTGCGGCATGACCTCGCCCATGACGAGATGCTCCGGGGCATCTTTCCCGAGATGCCCCCGCCAGGACACAATGAGGATACAGGGCTGTTGGTAGATGTAATTCAGCGAGATGAGCGTATTGAGCGACGTCCCCAATCCCGAGTTTTGCATCAGCACGGCCGGGATCTTGCCGGCCATGTAGGCTCCTGCCGCCATCGCGACGGCTTCATCTTCCCGCACCGCCGGTGTGTAGAGCCGTCGCTCCATCAATTCGGCGATGATGCCGCCCAGGATCGAGTCAGGAACTCCTGTAAAGAAGTTTACTCCCATATCCTGAAGGGCTTGCACAAAGGCGTCGCTCTCGATCATGGACTCAATTTTCTCAAGTGGGTTGATGCCAATGGCCTGACCGCCAAAAGCGCGGCGCATTATAAGCCATGGTTCGCCGCATTCTCAACAAAATGCCGGAGGTTGCGTCAGGCGAATGACCATGCTAGCGTTCTCGGATGAAGAGCCGGCTTGGAACACGCACCGTCCGCGTCCTCGCATGGCTTGGTCTCGCATTGTCCGCCAGCCACGCCTTGGTGGTCCATGCCGTGCCGCTGCTCAACGACCCGAAGGGGTTTCACGATATTGCTTGGGGTGTTCCGTTAACCGCGAGGCCGGAGTTGGAAGTCACACGGGCTGACCAGCACGTGAACGAATATCGATTGAAGAACGAGTCAGCTGCGTTCGCGGGCGTTCCCGTTGACAGCATTCGCTTCCTCACGGTGGATCAATTGTTCGCTCGTGTGACAATCCGTTATCAGGGCGAGTCCTCCCACAAAGAGATTCTCGCCTATCTCCAGCGGCAGTTTGGTCCCCTTGAACATCTTCCCGGCCAGATGATGCGGGGGCTCAATCAGCAATATAATTGGCGGGGGACTGAGACGGAGATTAATTTAACGTATACTGCAAGCTCGGAACGGGGATTCATTTCCATCGACAGCCGAAGCTTGGCCCCACGCTTTAACGATCTACTTGGCGATACGGTGGATTAACATGAGGCGACCACACCTGCATCAGCAAGCAACTCCGTGGAAACTACTCTTCGTGTGTGCCGCACTGATCCTGTTACCTCATACTTTGGCGTTCGCCGTTCCGATGGAGAACGATCCCAACGGCTTCGAAGGCATCCCATGGGGCGCCGGTTTTACCGAAACGGCTGATTTCAAGCTGGTGGACGACGGACCGCGCGTGAAGGGCTACGAATTGGTACAGGGCCCTCCTCCATTGGGCGGTGCGAAGGTGGACACCATGCGGTTCACCACGCTGAATGGAAAATTTGCGCGCGTGACGATCCGTTACCGTAGCCCCGAGGCACACAAACAGATCGTCGACTATTTTCAATCGAAATATGGACCGCTCGATCGCACGCCGGGACAAATTTCAAAAGGTGGTGTACAGCAGTTCAACTGGCGCGGCGATGATACCCTGATTACCTTGACCTACGAATCCGCCATGGATCGCGGCATTATCTTCTTCGAAAGCCGCGCGCTCGCTCTGAAACTCTCCGAGGAAATGATGGCGCCTGAGCCGGATCTTGGCGGAGCCACATACTAGGTTGTCCACTTGCGCCGCCGACCTCCTTGGAAAATTTCTCATTGACAAGCGTCGACCAGTTTCGCATGATGCGCAATTATGACGAACGCTGCTAAACTTCGTGCCCTGCTCAAACGCCCTGGTGTGATCAGGGCCGTTGGAGCCCACGACGCGCTCAGTGCACGTCTGATTGAACGGGCCGGGTTCGATGCGATTTGGGCAAGCGGTTTCGCTATCTCGGCCTCACTCAAATGCATCCCGGATGCGAGCTTCATCACTTCCAGCGAACAGCTCGACGTCGAACGCCACATTGCGGAAGCCGTCTCGATCCCGATCATCGCGGACTGCGATACCGGCTACGGCAATGCGCTGAACGTCATGCGCGCGGTCAACGATCGTGAACGGGCCGGCGTCGCCGCCATCTGCATTGAAGATAACGTGTACCCGAAACGCTGCAGTTTCTACGCCGGTGTCCGCCGTGAACTCATTCCTATTGGCGAACATTGCGGCAAGATCAAGGCGGCCAAGGCCGCCCAGATTTATCCGGAGTTCGTCATCATCGCGAGGACCGAAGCGCTGATCGCAGGCTGGGGCCAGGACGAGGCGTTGAAGCGGGCAGAGGCCTATGCCGAAGCCGGAGCCGATGCGGTCCTGATTCATTCGAAGTCCAAAACATTCGACGAACTCACGAAGGTCTACAAGGCCTGGTCCGGCCGCGTGCCGCTCGTTGTGGTGCCGACGATCTTCGACCAGACCACCGCGGCGGAAATGGAAGAGGCCGGCGCCAAAATCATCATCTATGCAAACCAGCCGGTCCGGGCAGCCATCCGTGCCATGAAGGACACACTGGACCTCATCTACAGGGATACGCGCCCCGGCGCCGCGAACGATCGTATCGTCACACTGCCAGAAGTCTATGAGATCGTCGGCGTGCCGCAGATGGAGGAAGACGAAAAGCAGTTCCTCCCGGTCGGCGGGGAGAAGATCACCGCTATCATTCCGGCAGCCGGGTTCGAAAAGCAGCTGCTCCCCTTGATCGAAGACAAGCCGAAATGCCTGCTCGACATTAAAGGGAAAACGATTCTGGAGCGAGCGGTGGCTGCGCTCAATGAATGCAACATCAAGGATATCGCCTTGATCCGGGGCTATAAGAAGGAAGCGATCACGCTCCCCAACATCCGCTATTACGACAACGATCGTTACGAAGACACGGGCGAACTGTTTTCGGTCTTTTGCGCCGAGAACGAAATGAAGGGACGGACGATCGTCCTCTATGGCGACATCATTTTCGATACTGCCATTTTGGAAAAACTGCTCAAGAGCCCGGCTGACATCGCCGTGGTCGTCGATCTCGCCTGGCACGACCAGCAGCAGCGCCACGCTCAGCCGTCGCATCTCAACCCTGATCTCGTGACCCTCGCCGATCCGCCTGGCATGAGCTACTTGTCCCGGTTCGTGATGCCCGAGGGGGAACACCGAGTCACGAAAATAGGCCAACAGCTCCCTCATGACCAGACGCACGGCGAGTTCATCGGTATGGCCATGTTTTCCGAAAAAGGGATCGCGGCTTTCCAGGCCTGTTATCGCGCGGCGCTCGACAAGCACAAATCAGCCGGTTTCCATGAGGCAGGCACCCTGGCAAAAGCCTCTGTGACGGACCTCCTTCAAGAACTGATCGATCAAGGTCACCGGATTGATGCAGTTCCTATCTTCAAAGGCTGGATGGAAGTGGACTCCTTCGAGGAATATCAAAAAGCCTGGGCCAAGCTGCGGCAATAATTCTCTCCTCTGCCTCTTGACCTCCGCACATTCCTTACTGGTAACTGCGTGGGCTCAAGCCATTGAATTTCCATGGCTTCACTCAGGCCCCCTACTTCAGAGGGCCTCGAAACCCCTCGACTTAGGAATGGCCGTCTTTTCAGAATGCGGTACTCTGATGCTGTTTACAATTGAGGCGAAGATCTCGAGAGAGATAGGACGTTCAGGAGGATGTAATGAAGTTAAAAACGCCTGATCCTGCAGCCAGGAGCGCGCCCAATGCCCTCGCCCCCTTAGATCGACGGTATGCTGAACGAGCCCCTATTAACTGCAGGGTTGTGTACTCGGGTGAAGACGGGGCCCGAATCGTTCAGGTCGAAGGCACGCTTCAAGATCTCTCCAAAACGGGCTGCAAGATCCTCGGAAAGACTCAGCCAGTCATGGGTGGAGACCTGACCATCCATCTTCACATTGAAGAGGGAGGAACTCCCTTGTGCCTTACGGGGGGACAAGTAACCTGGGTAAAGGGATTTTCCTTCGCCATTCGATTCCCTCGGCTGACTGCTGAGGAACGGAGGCGTGTGCAAGAGGTCATTTGGAGAAATGTGACGCTTTCGACATCCAATCAGAATCGAACAGCCTTTCGTATCACGTAACCGAAAACCCAGCATCAGGAGGTGTTCATGAGGGACCGGATTTTGGAAACCGCCGACAATGCGCCCGCACTAATCAATCCAGACGATCGTCGGCGTATCATGCGCGTCCCCGCACAATTCGGTTTGATGTACTCGGGTATGGATTCCGGACACATGCTCATTGGTGATGGGATGGTGACGAACCTGTCGGAGGGCGGGATCGGTATCTGCGGTAATCGCCTGGTCAAACCCGGGATGGAACTCGCTCTCTTCGTCGACCTCCCGGGAGCAGAAGACCCGGTCTGCCTTTCGGAAGGACGGGTGTCATGGGTCGCGGGACGCAAATTCGGCGTGCAACTCCTCACCGTTCCGGTAGACGCACAGCATCAACTCCGTTCTTTCTTGTGGGGTCATCACAGTCCCTAATGGAGCGCCCCCGAAGAAGGGGATCAAGGTCCCAGCCAGGAGGTGTCGCGATGAAATCATTGAGAGTGCGAACACACAAGTTGTCACATCAGACCGCTGCTCCCTGTAATCGTCGAGAAGCCGACCGCGCGTCGGTCGATTTCGGCCTGATGTACTCAGCCCAGGATGCGACGGGTGAGTTGATCATGGGAGACGGCATGGTCACGAACCTGTCTCAAAAGGGTCTGGGTATCAGAGGGGATACGGCGGTCACCCCCGGAACGGAACTGACGTTGTTCCTTTATCTGCCCGACGGACGAGACCCGCTCTTTGTGATGGAGGCCAGGGTGATGTGGGCGGCAGGCCATCAATTCGGTGTCCGATTACTGAAAATGAACGTGCGAGAATTAAACCGGCTGCACTCCTTCTTGCGTGCCAATAGTTCGCTCTGACGCACGACTGGTTCTCATACGCCTTCTCCTGAGAACTACGTCGTCCCTTCATCGAACCCGCCAGCTGAATAGGAACAGGAATATCTGTCATTTCATCGTGAACTGACCATCTTCTTGTCATCTCTTCCTGGGTCGTGATACTTTTAGTGAGTAAACACTCACTTATCAGAATACATCTATGCCATCGCGTCCCGTTCGCAAAACAATGCGCGTCTCTAGCCAGGAGCGGCAGGCCAGCTTGATTGCCTCCGCCGCTTCACTGTTCGCAGCAAAGGGCTTTAACGGGACGACCACGAAGGAGATTGCGAAGGCGGCGGGGATCAGCGAGGCCTTGGTCTTCAAATACTTCCCGACAAAGCGTGCCTTGTATGCTGCGATCCTTGCCGAAAAGGTCATCGTGAGCGAGCTGCTGGAAGCCGTGGAGGAAGCTACCAAGAAACGCGATGACCAGCGGGTTTTCACACTAATCGCCAGTTACCGGATCAGACCCGGGGTCGATCCGACACTCCTGCGGCTGTTGCTCTTCAGCGCGTTGGAAGGCCATGAGCTTTCCGACATGTTTTTTGGGAAACAGCACAAAGTCTTTTACGAACACTTGGCAACCTACATTCAGACGCGCATCCAGGAACGGGCTTTTCGAAAAGTCGATCCCCTCCTCGCCGCCCGAGCCTTCATCGGCATGGTCGTCCATCACCGGCTGCTGCACGAGATATTCGGCGTCCCGATGCATCGATCCCACGAGGAGACAGTTGCCACGTATGTCGACCTCTTTTTAAATGGTTTGAAACAGCCTCCGCTTGGTGGTGCCGCATGAACCCGCTGAAGCAACATCCCATCGTGACGCTCGGCGTGATCATTTTCTTCGCGGTCACCGCCCTGGTTGTATTTCGCCTCAGCAGCGGAGCGAAGACCGATACTCGCAAAGCCCGTGTGATTACCGTCGGCACCGTCACGCCCCTGAAACAAGACCTCGACGTCCGACTGGCCTATACAGCCGATATCACACCCAACCAATTGGTTAACCTTTTTTCCCGCGTCGATGGCTATATCGCCAAGATCTACGTCGATAAAGGCGACTTTGTGAAAGCCAATCAGCTCTTGGTCGAGATTGACCATACGGACTATGTCCATGCCGTCAACCAGGCGAAAGCGAATTTGGCATCGGCCAGGGCGAAGGTCGCCCAGCAGGAGGCGAATGTCCGCAACGCGAAACTCACGCTCGACCGGATGCAGGCCCTTATTAAGGACCGGTTTGTCTCTCAGCAAGACTTGGATAACGCCCAGGTGTCATTCGATGCTGCGATCGCGGCCCAGGATTCACTGCGGGCGCAGGTCAAGCAGATGGAAGTGGCCCTTGCCCAGGCGGAAACGAACCTCGCCTACTCCTACATTCGCGCCCCCTTTGCCGGATATATCGCCGAACGGAACCTCGACCCCGGCTCCTATGTCAGCGGCGCGACTGCCAGCACTTCTACGATGTCGCGTGGCATCCTGAGTCTGCACGACGTCGAGACGGTCCGTATACTTATTGAAGTGGTCGAGAAAAATGTCCCGCTCGTCCAGATAGGCCAGAAGGCGGAGGTCCGCGCCGAGGCCTATCCGGACCGGGTCTTCGAGGGAACAGTCACCCGCATCGTCCAGGCGTTGAATCGTGCCACCCGGACGATGACCGTCGAAGTGGATCTTCCCAACAAGAATCACGTGCTCAAGGGCGGGATGTTTGCCCGCGTAGAAGTGTTGGTCGGAAAACATGCCCGTGCGGTTCAAATTCCGATCGACGCGGTCAGCCGGCTCGAAGACTTGCAGTACGTCTATATTGTTCGCGACGGACAAGCCCAGCGGGTCGAGGTCGAGATCGGCCTTCGCGATGAGAATCGCGTCGAGATCACCAAAGGGCTGACCGGCTCTGAACAGGTCATCGTTTCCGGGAAAGACCTTGTGCACGACGGCACTCCCGTGCAAACGCAACCGTTGCTTTCAGATCCCGCGCCGGCGCCGGCAAACACCGCACCTCCAGCATCTCCACCTGCCAAGGGATAGCGTACGTATGTGGCTGACGCTCCTGGCGCTCAGGAATCGCATCGGCATCTTGATGCTATCGCTCGCAATGGTGGTCCTCGGAGCCACCTCGCTGCAACGATTGCCGGTCGACCTATTTCCCAACATTCAGGTGCCTGTTGCTTTTGTCGGCGTGATTTATAAGGGCGCCCCGCCTCTCGACATCGAACAAAGCGTCGTCTACCCCATCGAGAAAGCCGTCAGCTCCGCCTCGAACGTCGAGCATGTGGAATCCTTTGCCAAGCAGGGCATCGGGGGCGTCCAAATCTGGTTCAACTGGGGGGCGGACATCAACGTGGGGCAGATGGAGGTCATGCAACGCATTACGCAGATCCTCAACAGTCTGCCGCCGGGGATTCTCCAGCCGTTCATCGTTAAATTCGACGTGTCCAATATTCCGGTGTCCTTCGTGACCGTTTCCAGCGACGATCTCGATGAGCGGGCACTGTACGACCTCGCGTTCAACACGATCGCGCCGCAGATCGAGCAAATCGCGAACGTCGCCGCCGCCACCGTCGAAGGCGGCAAGATCCGTCAGATCAACATCAACCTCGACCCAGCCCTGCTGAACGCGCGAGGTCTCTCGATTCTCGACGTCGTGAAAGCGGTCAAGGCATCGAACCTGATTCTGCCATCCGGCGACATCAAGGCTGGCAATCTCGACTACAACGTCTTCACCAACAATCAGTTCCGTACGGTCGATCCGATTCAGGACGTCATCGTCAAGGTGAACCAGCAAGGCAACCCCGTACGCGTGCGGGATGTGGGCACCGTGACCGATTCGTCGGACATTCAAACGAACGTGGTCCGGACGGACGGCAAACGGGCGGTGTACTTGCGGGTGAACAAACAGCCGATCGCCAACACAGTCGAGGTCGTGGATGCCTTGCGGAAGGCGCTGCCGAAGATGGTCGGGATCCCTCCGGGCGTGAAGCTCGGCATCTCGTTCGACCAATCGGTCTATATCCGTCAGTCGATTAGGAACCTCATCGAACAGGCGCTGCACGGCTCGCTGCTGGCCGCTGCCGTCATCCTAATTTTCTTGCGCAATCTGACCAGCACACTCATCATTTCCGTGGCCATACCACTGTCGATCATGGTCACCTTCATCGTGCTCTACTTCACGGGCCAGACCTTGAACGTCTTCACCTTGGGAGGCCTGGCGCTCGGCATCGGACGACTGGTGGACGATTCGATCGTGGAATTGGAAAACATCCAGCGCCATTTGAACACCACGCCGCGACGATGGGAGGCGATCCTCGAAGCAGCCCGCGAAGTGGCGATGCCGATTTTCGCCTCAACCGTCACGACGGTGGTCGTCTTTCTCCCGATTTTCTTCGTCGTCGGCATTGCGCGCCTGCTACTGATTCCACTGACCCTCACGATCGCAATCGCTCTGTTTACCTCTTTCTTCGTCTCGCGCACTGTCACGCCCGCCCTGTGTTACAAGTTCCTCAAGCCCGAGCGGGAGGCTCATCGATCGATGCCGGCCTGGTTCGTCCGCCTGATGAACTGGAGCCGCGAGCGGTACGAGTGGCTGGACAAAGGATACGAGGACTCTTTGCGCTGGGTGCTCGCCCACCGGCGTCTCTTCATTTTGGGTATCGTGCTCATCTTCGCCGCTTCGCTGATGTTGCTCCCGATGATCGGCACGGAGTTTCTGCCGGTTTCCGACGAGAGCCAGTTCCGCATCGTGTTGCGCGCGCCGGTCGGCCAACGGGTCGAGAAAACCGAGCAACAAGTCGCTGAGGTCGAGCGGGTTTTGCGGGAGAACATCCCTCCGCACGAATTGGAAACCATCGTCTCGAGCACCGGCGTGTTGGCCCAGGGTCGCTCCTCGTTGTTCAATCCCAACACGGGCCCTCATACGTCGGTTATCTCCGTGTACTTGGCCTCACCGGATAAACGCACCAGGAATCAAGTTGAGATCATGAACGAGGTTCGGCCAAAGGCAATCAAGCTATTCCCAGGGGTCGCGATGTTTTTTGATCCCGGCGGACTCGTCAAGCGCGTCACCAGCTTCGGATCGCAGAAAGCGGTGGATGTGGAGATCTACGGCTACGACTTCGAGCACGCGCGCACGGTCATCCGGCAGGTGGAGAACATCATGCACCAGGTTCAAGGGCTCGCGGACATCGAAGTCAGCCGCGAGGAGAACTATCCCGAAGTCAATGTCGTGGTTGACCGCGAGAAAGCCGCCCTTCTCGGCATCAGTGAAGCGGACGTCGCAAATGCCGTTCTCTTTTCGCTCAACGGCAACGGCCAGACCGATCCCATTATCTATACGGATCCTCAAAACGGCAATGAGTACTACATCAGCGCCTGGCTGGCCGAAGAACACCGCAAGGATCTCACCGACATTGAAAACATCATCCTCACGGCCAGAAACGGCGAGCCGGTGCTGCTCAAGAACGTGGCGTCTCTGAAATTGAACGCCGGGCCGGTCAAAATCGATCGAAAGTATTTCCAACGGGTGATTCACATCACCGCCAATCCCGTCAACCGAGACCTCGGTGCGATTGCCGCGGACCTGGAAGAAGAGTTTGCGAAGTTGCAATTGCCGACGGGATTTAGCATTCGGTTGGCGGGCCAGATTCAGCAACAGCGCGAGACCTTCGAAGGGTTGTTCTTTGCAACTATCCTGGCGTTGATGCTGGTGTATATGGTCATGGCCGCTCAGTTCAAATCACTCATCGATCCTTTTATCATCATGTTTTCTGTCCCGATGGGGTTCCCCGGTGTGATTCTGGTGCTGTTCCTCACGAACACGACGCTTTCCACCACCTCGATGATGGGCATCATCATGATGCTCGGCATCGTGGTCTCGAATGGCGTGCTGCTGGTCGATTACACGAATGTGTTGCGACGGAAAGGGCAGGCTTTACGCGATGCGGTTGTGGTGGCGGCCCGGACGCGCTTGCGCCCCATTCTCATGACCTCGTTGGCAACGGTCTTCGGGCTGCTTCCGATGGCCATCGGTTTGGGCACGGGGGGTGAAACGAATGCTCCGCTCGCGCGCGCCGTCGTGGGAGGACTCAGTGTCTCGACCCTGCTTACCCTCTTTCTTGTCCCGACGATGTACATGATCTTGGAGGAACGGTTCCCGCGGCAACTCCGAGAAGAGCAAGCAGAGCCAGCCGTACTGCCTGTGCAGACGCAGGGAGAACCGGCCTTTCGCTGAGGAGTGAAGTGCTAGGCGACGGTTGGAAACAAAGACTTCAACTGCATCGCCAGCCCGATGTCCCCGCTGATTTGAAGGCGGCCCGACATGGCAATTGCAGGGCCGCTCAGCTGACCGTTCAAGACCTTGATGCAATCCTCGCTGGCCATGGCGAGGGTGACATGAGGATCGGTGTGGGTTCCTTCTTCTACAGTGCAGACCCCGTCCTGGATCCGGAGGAGATACTGCCCGCCCTGCGGCCCGCTGAGATCAAACTGATAGACCGCATCGAGGTCTTCCGCAGCCTTCCTGTCGAGCTTGGCTGGTAGCGACTGAAAGAATTCTTTGACGGTTTTGGGTTTCATGTGGGGCAGGAAGGCAACCCGCCGGAGGACACAGCGGGGGCCGCGCAACCGCGGCCCCTTCACACAAAGTTCAACGAGACACCGTTAGTATCGCAGCGTGGCAGTCGCCGTACTGCGACGAGCACCGAAGAATTCCTTCGAAAAGGCTTCCACGGTCGCTGGGTCATAGCCTTTGCAGCTGAAAATATCGAGGTAGGCACTGTTCGTATCGTTGGCGAAGTGGCCGCTGATCAACGACGTTGAAATCAGCTGCACCATGGAATACCCGGCGACGCGGCCTTCGCCGAAATTGACCACCTGGCACTCACCGAAACGCTGCATACCAATCAGCTCACAGAGCTCGATCACGTAGCGCTTGATCTGCTCAGGGTCGCGAATGAGATCGGAATTGCAATCTTGGAGGTCAACAGCAGTGCACAGTCCCCACGCCTTGCCGGCTCCGACCATATCGCGGATCGGAATCGACGAGGTGGTTGGGACGTTAGTCGGTAAGATGGTGGACTCGGGACCGGATGGGATGCTCATAGAGGTTGGGCACCTTTCTGTGTGAGAGTGAAAAATCTATCCGCGTGAACATGGTATCCACTATACCACGATTATTTTGCGATGATGCATGACGACCGTACTTTTTTTTAGTCTGGGCCAACCGAAGGCGTGGCACTCGGTTGACAAGGCTCTCGACCCTCGGGGACAATGCCTCGCATGGCCGACGCGACGTCTCCTCACGTACCTTCCGTCCCCTCGATGGCCGATCTTCCAGACCGCCTTTGTACCTGGTGCAAGGTGCCCATGCAGAAACGGCTCGTCGCGAGTGGCCAGTTTCTCCACTACACCTGCCCGAAGTGCATTTTTCAGCATACGATCAGGCTCGGCCCAACCCCCGCGCAACCGGCGCACTAATCTGTCGGCTCACCCCGATCGTCGTAGTATTTTTCCTTGTGAATAGGACAGAGGCCGCGAGCCTGGACGAGTGTCTTGACCTCCTGAATCATGCCGCTGTTACCGCAGAGATACACCGCCAGGTTACGGACTGATGTGATTCGGTCTCGCACGAGAGTGGTCACCCGTCCGATCGTACCGGTCCATCCCGCTTCCGGGCGCGACAGAGTCGTGACAAAGGAGAACTTGGGGAACTGCCGGGTTAGCGCACACAATTCCTCCTGATAGTACAGGTCTCGCTGGCTCCGCAGGCCCCAGAACAATGTCACGGCTTGCGTTGCCCCTCGCTCAAGTTGGGCCGCGACCATGGAGCGAATCGGCGCAATGCCCGTTCCTGTGGCGACAAACAGGAGATCCCGCGTGTCGTCCTTCAACCAGAAGGACCCAGCCGGCCCCTTGAACGTGGTGTGATCGCCGACTCGGAGACTATACAGATAGGTTGAGCCGGGACCCTCCGTCACCAGATTGAACAGGAGGGTAACTCGATTATCCTGGGAGGGTGGTGAAGCGATCGAATAGGGCCTCACAACCGGTAGAGGGAACCCTTTCCTCGGGACTTCGAATGAGATAAATTGACCGGGCTTGAATGAGATGGTCGGCGGTTCGACCAGCGTCATCTCGAGTTCCCGAACGTCGTGAGTCAGGTCTTGAACTCGACTGACCGTTGCAGTGTATGTGAGGATGCCCATTGATCCTCCAACCACATTGGAATGATCACGAACCGCCGCTCTCTGGACACGGTATCAAGAAGATCGGTTTCTCTTCCAGCTCCCGAGTGGCTTCTTCTTCCTCTCTGCCTGTAATTTCGGCTTTCAGCAAGTTCGTAGAGTTGCCCAAGGGAGAAGAGTTAGCACAAACCAGCACAACCTTTCAGTGGTACGAATTGGAGGAATTCGAAGGCTATCGCCAACTGGGTTACTTGAGGGGCTGGGCCTACCTCGCGAATGTCGAATTCAACGACACCGAGCCCACTCCGACCGCCGCCTGCAACGCCTTATAATTTTCCTTCAGCCAGCGACCTGATTTCTTCCATCCGGCGCCGGTTCACACCAAAATCGCCATAGCCAGTTCGGGAGGCAGAGCGAAAGTGAACCGTCTTGGTCTCGTCATCGAAGATAAACTCCACATCGTCCACGAAACGGATAATCAGGCTGGTGAATTCATAGCGGAGGTAGTCGGCTTCTTCTTCGACTAGCTTGGTGCGCGGTAGCGAGCGGACAATATCTTTCAATGCCTCTTTTGCCTCAGTTCTCGACTTTCGATAACGATACGGTGCGATTGCGTGGCCGGCATCTTGCGCACGGGTCGACACGCAGTTCGGGCTGGCAGGGCAAGGGGCCAATGTTCTTTGGTTCATCCGACCTCGAGTGAAGATCCACGCGAAGAAGATCTCACAATGTCGCGCAACCAGATCTCACAAATCAACAAGGCCTGCGAGGAATCATATCCGGGATACCTTTGCCGCAATAGACACGATGCGGCCTCACGGAGACCTTTCTGTAGCTGCCAACGATTCTAATACGACAGTGTCCTCGGAGTCGGCTGTGCACCTTCTCGCTCTTCGACCACTACCGAAACCCGTCCGATCACGCGTCCATCTTCAGTCTCGACATCAACACGCCAGTCACCGGGATCGAGCCGCTGCTTGAACGTATAGGCCCGGTATCCGCCCTCGCG
>Ga0335070_10000188_pt1 | contig 69907 bp, 67 predicted proteins | sample Lox_Sample_13_FD_206722 | JGI IMG/M metagenome (GOLD analysis project Ga0335070, IMG submission 206722) | Soil microbial communities from Loxahatchee National Wildlife Refuge, Florida, United States - Lox_Sample_1.3 | ecosystem: Environmental > Terrestrial > Soil > Wetlands | place: USA... | reverse complement strand
GAAATTGCCACTGCCGTTGTTGGCCAGTTCCATCCCCTTGTACACCGCCCCGGCCGCCGAATTGTCCACCGCAATCACGGCGTTGGTGGCGTCCACGTTCGGGTTCCATCCCGTGATCACCCCGTCCTCGCTGTCAAAGAGGAAGAGCGCCGGCCCGGAGTGGCCATTCTTGCTGACGGTGAAGCCGGTCGTGGAGTTGGCCACTGTGCCGGTGGGCGTCCCCTGACCGCTTCCTGAAGCTGAAGGGATCGTCACCACCAGCGCGTTGGGGACCCCATTGCTGTCATAAATTGTGGATGTGCCACTATTGTTGTTGGCCACCCAAAAAGGTCCAGTGGATGTAAAGGAGATACCCCACGGGTTGATCAGGTTGGGATCGGTGTTGGGGGCGACGCCGGACTGATCGGCGGTCAGAAACTTTCCCTTGTAAGACTGCGCGCTGGCGTGACCGCAAAGGGCGAGGATCAACACCGACCCGGCCATCGCCGCGGACACTCGAATTCCGTGAGAGCGGAAGACTCGCATACTTCCTCCTGTGCTTGGTGTGAAATCTGGGTACTACCGAGCGGCGCTTTGCTGAGCGATTAAGAGACGGGAATCCGCCGCCGTTTTAAGCCCGACGCAGCTTAGGGAAGGCCATCGGATGAGTTGTCAACGGGATGTCAATAGATTGTCTTTTTTGGGAGAATGCAGGTGCAGGAAGTTGCACGCCTATCGGCCCAACAGCCGCTGCATTTCCTCTTCTCCAATGACCGCGATGCCAAGCTCCCTGGCTTTGTCCAGCTTGGAGCCGGCATCGCTGCCAGCCACCACGTAGTCGGTCTTCTTGCTGACGGCGGAAGCCACCCGGCCACCGGCGTCCTCGATCATCTGCTTGGCCTGGTCACGGCTATAGTGGGTTAGGGTCCCCGTCAGGACGAATGTCTTTCCCGCAAGCGCCGTGCCGCGCTGCTTCTTCTTGCCGGAGAAGGTGAGATCGGCTTCCCGCAGTTCCTTCACCAGTTCACGGTTTTTCGGGTTCTGGAAGAACTCCGTGATGCTGGCGGCAATGCGGGGGCCAACTTCGTTCACTTCCTCCAACTCGTCTTCCTTCGCATCCATGAGCACGTCCATGGAGCCGAAATGCTCGGCCAGGAATTGCGCGGTGCGCTCACCGACGAAGCGGATGCCCAGTCCAAAGATCACACGCTCGAGGGGCAGCTTCTTGGATTCTCCGATTTCGTCGAGCACATTCTGCGCCGATTTGTCGCCCATGCGCTCGAGTCGCAGCAGATCGTCCTTGGTCAGCTTGTAGATGTCGGCGACATTTTTCACCATGCCGCGCTCGGTGAGCTGGTTGACCAGGGCGTCGCCCATGCCTTCGATATTCATCACGTGGCGCGAGGCGAAATGCAGGATGGTCTCGCGCAGCTTGGCGGGACAGTTGGCGTTGACGCAGCGGTAGTCCACCTCACCTTCGGTGCGGACGATTTTGGTACCGCACTCCGGGCAGCGCTCGGGCATGTGAAACACTTTGTGTCCGCGGGGATGGACCTTGTCTTCGATGACGCGGGTGACCTTGGGAATGACATCGCCGCCGCGCTCCACCTCCACCCAATCGCCGATCTTCACTCCCAGGCGCTCGATTTCGTCCATGTTGTGCAGCGTGGCGCGGCTGACGGTCGTGCCGCCGATTGGAACCGGCTTGAGTACCGCCACTGGAGTCAACTTGCCGGTGCGGCCCACTTGTACCAGGATGTCATCCACGTGCGTGATGCCCGCGCGCGCTGCGTATTTATAGGCAATGGCCCAGCGGGGGGCCTTGCCGGTGTAGCCGAGCTCGTCCTGCAAGGCAGTGCGGTCTACCTTGATCACGATGCCGTCGATTTCATAGTCAAGACTGTCGCGCTTCTCCTCCCACTCGCGGATGAATCCCCAGACCTGTTCAAAGCTCTTCGCCAGCTTTCGGTGCGGGTTGACCTTGAATCCGGCCTCTTCCAGGGCATCGAGAGTTCTTGAGTGACGGTCGAAATAGGTGCGTCCATTCTGCAACAGCATGTAAGCGAAATAATCGAGGCGGCGCTCGGCAGTGATGCTGGGCTCGAGCTGGCGGACGGTCCCGGCGGTGGCATTGCGTGGGTTGGCAAACAGCGACAGGCCTTTCTGCTCGCGCTCTTCATTCATCCGCTTGAAGGCGGGGATGGGCATGAGCATCTCGCCACGCACTTCGAAGTCGGCGGAAATGCCGGCCTTCTTGAGTTTCTCCCTTGCAATGGAAAGCGGCACCGAGCGCACGGTGCGCACATTGAGCGTTACGTCCTCGCCCTCGGAGCCATCTCCGCGGGTGATGCCGCGCGCCAGCTTGCTGTCCCCATACCGCAGGGCGAGCGACATGCCGTCGAGCTTTAGCTCGCAAACGTACTCGATGTCCTTGCGCCCGCTGAGTTCGTGCACCCGCCGTTCCCAGTTGCGCAACTCGTCCTCGCTGTAGGTGTTGTCGAGGGAGAGCATTGGGGAAGAGTGGCGCACCTTGACAAAGCCTTCGCGGGGCTTGCCGCCCACCCGCTGCGTGGGAGAGTCGGGCGTGATCAGCGTAGGATGCTCGGCTTCGAGCTTCTTCAGTTCATCCATCAGGACGTCGAACTCGGCATCGCTGATCTCGGGATTGTCGAGCACGTAGTACCGGTATTCGTGGTGGCGGATCTTGTCGCGCAACGACTCCAGCATCTTCTCAACGTCCTTGCTCGCGCTGGGCATAGCCAGAGAGATTATATTCGTGCGTGGCCGGACGCTTTTGTGTTGGATGCTCCGGCGAACTGGTGCGATAAATGAGGAGGCGTCATCCCGAACCCCGGCGGTTTTCAGCCGGGGGAGGGATCACCAGGCCTATCGAGTCGGCGTCGTCGTTCCCGAGGCCGGGCGCATTTCAGCCGGCCGGGCGAACTGGCGTGCGGCGCAGCAAAGACTTATATGCTTACCATCGAAACTCCCCGCCTCAGACTCCGCGACTTCATTGCCGAAGACGCGGACGCGCTCGCCCGCATCCTTTCTGACCCTGAAACCATGCGCTACTACCCAGCCCCCTTCGACCGCCAGGGAGTTGAGGACTGGATCCAGCGCAATCTGCGCCGCTACTCGAACGACGGCTTCGGCCTGTGGGCGATGATCTTGAAGGAATCCGGCGAGCTGATCGGAAATTGCGGCTTGATCAAGCAGACCGTGGACGGGATCGAGGAGATCGAGATTGGTTATCACCTGCGCCGCGACCACTGGGGCAGGGGACTGGCGACAGAAGCCGCCCGCGCGGTCCGGGACTATGGCTTCGCAACACTCGGCGTTGATCGCCTCATTTCTCTGATTCGGCCGCAGAACATTCCTTCCCGCCGCGTCGCGGAAAGAAATGGAATGAAACTATGGAAAGAAGTCCTGTGGCGGGACCTCGAGCATTGCGTGTATGCGGTTCAGCGGGCTGATGTCCAGCCGGAAGGGGCCGGAACCGCTCCGGCCCCAAGGCTCTGAAATCGCCTACACCAGGTCTTCCACCTTCAGCCCGTTCGCGCCCTTCCAAGAGGCTTCGAACTGTTTCTCCACGAACCCCGCATCGTAGTTCTTGCCCTGCGCCTTGAGCGCTTGCTCCAAGCCGAACAGGGAACGCGGATTGCGGGGATTGCGGTCGAGGTCAGCCCGGAAGACTTGTTCCGCGCCGGTGGCATCGCCGTTCATCAGCAGGGCAGCCCCCAGCGATTCACGGACGGGGAAGAACCAATCCGGCGGCTCGCCGTATTTCAGTGTGTCTTGAATCGCCACGGCCTCGCGCAGCATGGAGATGGCTCCGGCGTTGTCCTTTTTCGCCATGGCGATTTTGGCTCCCAGGACATCTTCTGCGATCTTCAGGATGTCCCTGACCTTGTTGTCGATGGGCATGTTGAAGACGATATCCGGCGGGGTGGTGCGCTGGGCCTCGGCCACGATCTTGTACTCTGCTTCGGCCTCGGCGACCTTGCCCGTGCCCGCCAGTGCCATGCCGCGCCCGAAGTGCCAGAAGACCGTAGTGGTCTTCATTTCGGGGTCCGGTTGGGGCATCTTCAGAATCTCGGGCCACTTGTGGAAACGGAGATCCACCGCCATGGGAATGGTCATGAAGCCCTCCAGGGGTGGCATCATTTTCACCGCCGCTCCTACGTGCGCAGCGAGTCTGTCGGCACTTTTGATCGCTTCGTCGTAGTTCCCATCCATGGCGGAGCACATCGCGATGAAGTGCAGGTTGTGGCTGTAATACATCATGGGGTAGATGCCCTGGGCCCCGCTGGCCTTGATGTAGGCTTCGTCCGCGGCGGCCGCTTTCTCGTTGGTCTTGACAGCCGCGTCATAGTCGCCGGTGCGGATGTAGATGTGCGCCGGCATGTGCACGATGTGCCCGGCGGCGGGCATGAGGGCCGCGAGCCGATTGGCCGCTGCCAGCGCGCGCTCCGGGAAAGGTGAGGCTTCCACGGTGTGGATGTAGTAGTGAATCGCGCCCACATGGTTCGGATCGCGTCTTAGAACCGATTCCAGAGTGGCCATGATCTCTTCCGTGCCCGCCTCGGGGGTGCCATCCGGATGCCACAAGCCCCAGGGGTGCAGGTTCATGCCGGATTCTGCGAACAGCGTTGCGGCATCAAGATCGTCGGGGAACGTCTTCACTACCTCGCGCATGGCGTCGTGGTAGTCCTCCGCCGCCTTCCGCAAGTCCGCGTTTGGTCCAGTGGGAAAGCGCCTGGCCATGGCCTGGATATAGGCCTGTTCGCTGGGTGCGGCGTTGGCGGACAGATCCACCGCCTTCTGGATGGCTTCGTGTGCCTTCACGAACCGCGGCGCGCTGGCGGGATCGTTGTAATTCGGCCCCACCGCCTCGGCGATGCCCCAGTACGCCATGGCCAGTTTGGGATCAAGGTCCGCCGCATGCTGGAAGGAGCGCTCCGCTTCGTCATGATTGAAGGCGTAGATCAGGCGCAGTCCCTGATCGAAGAATTGCTGGGCCTCGGGATTGCTGGTGGACACGGGATGATGGAGGTTGCCCAGACCTGACATCAGAGTCACGGGCCTGGCCTGGGGGTGGGGCGGATGGTCCTGGGCTACAGCAACACAACATAACAGCGCAACCAAAAGAACTGTCAGACGGCACGGCATGAGGGGAATCCTCCAAACTAGAGTTCTTTGAAAAGGAGACATGTACCCGCGAATGGCGCAAGATTGGTGCTATCAGATTAGCCAAAGCTGCGAGAACACGCAATTGGGAAGCGTCCTGGCTGGTTTGCCATGGCGGACCCGACGGGATTCCTCCAGCCTTCCGGTACAATCCATTTTCATCCCACTGCCATGCGCAAGGCTGTTCTCCTCTACAACCCGCTGTCCGGAGGCCGGCGCGAGCGACGACTGGCAGACGTGGAGGCGGTGGCGCAGGTCCTGCGCTCCGCCGGGGTTGACGTCGTCGCCACTCCCACGCGCTCCGCGGCCGAGACCGGCAGCCAGGCACAGGATGCCATCGCAGCGGGTTACGACACGATCTTCGCCTGCGGCGGTGACGGGACTGTCCATGACGTGTTGCAAGGCATGGTTGGCAGTGATGCGGCCTTGGGCATCATTCCCTTGGGAACTGCCAATGCCCTCGCTCATGACCTCCACCTTCCGCCGTCACCCCTGGCGGCAGCCCGCGCGGCGCTTACGGCCAAGGGCCGTCGCCTGGCCGTCGGTCGAGTGGAATACCGCGACTTCTCCGGTAACCGCGGATCCCGCTACTTCACGGTTGCGGTGGGTGTTGGCGTAGATGCGCAGCTCTTCTACAAGTTGAACCCTGTGGCGAAGGGCCGCCTGGGCATGGCTGCCTACTATGCCAAGGCGACAAGATTGTGGTTGACGCACCCACTGGAGCGGTTCCCGGTCGAAATTTCGGCAGGCGGCTCTGTGCGGCAGGGTAGCGTATCTCAGTTGCTGGCCGTTCGAATCGGCAACTTCGGGCGGGTGCTGCGCGAACTGGCACCCGGCGCCTCGCTGGAGCGAAACGACTTGCGCCTGGTGCTCTTCCACACTCGCAGCCGCATCACTTATCTGCGCTACATTGTCCGTGGCCTGTTGGGGACGACCTGGAGCGGAAATGGGATCGAACTCCTGAGCGGCGAGCGCGCGGCCTGCCGCGCCCCCGAGTCGCAGCCGGAGTCAAGAATTTTTGTGGAAGCCGACGGAGAACTGCTGGGGACCGTGCCGGCGGAGATCACCATGATTCCGGATGCAGTAACCCTGCTGGCGCCCTGAGTGCTTCCGACGACATGTCGCACTTCCCAACTCACGCGCCGAACTGTCGCAGGTGATGGTCCATGTGCAGATATCCCCAGCGCTGCCAGTCCTTGTCCGACATCGAGCCAAAGACGGGGTGGGGATGCCACTCGAAGTCTCTGGGCTGGCGGGTGAAGCGATCCAGCAGCCGGCGCAACTCGCGTACGTCGGCTGCAAAGTCTCCGGGCGGGGTACCGCCGATCTCCTGGTCGATCTCCGGCCGGGTCTTGAACCCCTTGGGCCACGGGCGGGGGAAATACAACGCAAACCATTTGGTCAGCCCCCGTGCAAACCAGCGAGCGCGGCTTAAGGCCCTTTCGCCCATGGGGCCGCGAAAAGAATCGCTCAGGTGGCACACCATTTGAGGCACGGACATCCTCCCCCAGCGCCGTTGCGACACAGGCTGCATCCTCGCCAGGCGTGCAATGATTTCTTCCTTGTCCTTTGGATTGAGGAGGGTCTTCATGCCGGTGAACCCAATGGTACAAGACTGAGAGTCGCGATGCATCGGCACGTGCTGGGCGTTCATCTAAAGGTTTTTTGACCGGGGAGTACACGGCCAATGTATTCTCTGTAACTCGAGATCCGAAGGCAATCGTCGAACTTTGGAACCCATCACCCACTTTCTGACCGGCGCCTGTATGGGCCGCGCCGGGCTGAATCGCAAGACGGCACTGGCTACGGCCACGCTGACACTGGCGGCGGAGGCTCCCGATCTTGACGTGTTGGGCAGTTTCAAAAGCCCAGCCTTCGGCTTCGCTCATCATCGCGGGTTCACACATTCCTTCCTGGGTGCGGCGCTGGTATCGGCTGCGGTGGTCGGTTTCATGTACCTGATCTGGCGGATGCGCGGGCGCAAAATCAAAGATCCCAACCTGCCGCCCCGCTGGGGGCTGCTGTTCGGATATGCCTACCTGGCGGGGCTGAGCCACCTTCTGCTCGACTTCACCAACAACTACGGCGTGCGCCCGTTCTGGCCATTCTCCGAGAAGTGGTACTCGTGGGACATCGTTTTCGTTATTGAGCCGGTCATGTGGATTCTCCTGGGTGGCAGCCTGTTGTTGTCCGGGTTGTTCTCCTTGATCAACGAGGAGGTCGGAGGCCGGCGCCGGGGACCGCGGGGACGCCTGGCTGCGGCCCTCGCCCTGATCGGCGTGGTGTTACTTTGGGGCGTCCGCGACTACGAGCACCGCCGGGCGGTGAACGCGCTCGAAGCCCGCCTGTACCGGGATGCCGATCCCATTCGGGCTTCGGCCTATCCCTACATGTGGAATCCCTTCCAATGGTACGGCGTGGTCGAAACCAGCAATTTCTTCGCGCAGACGCTGGTGGACTCCTCCGCAGCTGATGTGGACCCCGACGGGCGCATGCGCATCCGCTATAAGCCCGAAGAAACCGCGGTCACCCTGGCGGCCAAGAAAAGCTACCTGGGCCGGGTCTATCTGGACTGGGCGCAGTATCCGGTTACTGAAACCGAGGAACTGGAGCACCCGCAGCCGGGCTACCTCGTGCGTTTCCGCGATCTCAGGTACGATTACCCCGGCCGCATGGGACGGAGTCCGCTCGGCGCCGCAGTGGAACTCGACCGCAACCTGAATGTGATCGCGGAGAGGTTTGGAATGCGCCGCACGGTTGTGGGCGGGAATACGCGCTAGTTCTCCGGCCGCGAACGGCCTACCCCAGCGGCTGAAGCCGACTACTCGGCGCGAAGCGGCACGACTGGAAGTCGTGCCCTTTCCAGTTTGCGACCCTGCGTGTCGCCGAATCGCGCAACTCGGTCCCAATTGGGTGCATACTGCTTTCCCGGAGGGAATCTTGAGATCGCGCCCTAGCATTGTTTGGGTTGTCTGCATTGTGGTGCTGGCCGTCGCCGCCACCGCCCAGACGTCGTCCGACGCCGTCGACCAGTACATCCAGTCCGAGATGCAGAAGCGGAAGATCCCGGGATTGGCCCTGCTGGTCGCTCGCGACGGGAAGATCGTGCGGGCACAGGCATATGGCTTCTCCAATGTCGAGCTGCAGGTTCCAGTCAAACCAGAAACCTTGTTTCAGTCAGGCTCCATGGGCAAGCAGTTCACCGCGACGGCGGTCATGATGCTGGTGGAAGAAGGAAAGATCGGGCTGGACGATCACATCACCAAATATTTTCCGGATGCTCCGGCCGCGTGGAACCAGGTCACCGTCCGCCAGCTTTTAAGCCACACTGCCGGCTTCACCGACTACCCGGAGAACTTCAACTTCCGCCGGGACCGCACTGAAGAGGAGATTCTGAAGGCGATTGAAGCCGTCCCCCTGGCCTTCCCGCCGGGAACCAAGTACAGCTACGCCAACCTGGGATACGCCACGCTGGGAATTCTGATTCATCGCGTGACCGGCCAGTTCTATGGCGACTTTCTCCACGAACGCGTCTTCCAGCCCTTGGGCATGACCACGACCCGCATCATCAGCGAAGCCGACATCATCCCCAACCGCGCCGCCGGGTACCGTCTGGTTAAGGGGGAATTGAAAAACCAGGAGTGGGTGGCGCCCACGCTGAACACCACGGCGGATGGGAGTCTGTATTTTTCTATTCTCGACCTGGCCAAGTGGGATGCAGCTCTGTACACCGAGAAGCTGCTGAAGCGATCGAGTCTCGACCAGATGTGGACGGTGGCCAAGCTGAACAACGGGGAACCGAACTCCGGCCACTACGGATTTGGCTGGTTCGTCGAGCACATACGCGGGCACCGCGTCATCGAGCACGAGGGCGCCTGGCAGGGATTCACCACCAACATCTCCCGTTACGTGGACGACAAACTGACGGTCGTTGTGCTCACCAATCTCGAAGAGTCGCATCCGGATGAGATCACCCACCACGTGGCGGGATTGTATGTGCCGGAGCTGATGCCGGTAGCGAAGGCACCGGAGGAAAAGAAGCCTTAGCCGCCGCGAGGTCGCGTTCCTGGGTGGCGCAGCTTCAGCCCTGCCTGAGCCGCATCACGCCGATGCGGCAGAGACGGCTTCCTGCGCCGTATTCGTGACCGTTCGTCGAGCCTCTTGTTATGCAGGTGTCATCCTGAGCCCGAAAGGGCGAAGGATCATGCGCGGGGCGGCAATTTCCAATGGCCGAGTCCGTGCCGCCGCTCGCCAGATCCTTCGCCCTTTCGGGCTCAGGATGACGCCAGTCAGGGGTAGCCGGGTCGCCAAGCCTGTCATTTTGTGGCGTCAGTGCATCTTGGCAGCCGTCGGAACTTGACGCCATCGCCCGCTCGCGCCACAATCTTGGTCTGCGATCCTCGAGGTGACCATGCTGGCTTACTTGTTTGTGCTCTTCGCCGTTGCGGTCCGCTTCCTGCCTCATCCCATGGCCTTCACGCCGGTGGCGGCGGCGTTGTTGTTCTTTGGCGCCCGCGGCTCCCGCCGCCAGATGTGGGCGCCGTTCTTGCTGCTGGCGGTTTCCGACGTGATCCTGACGAAAGTGGTGTACGCCTACCCGTTCACTTGGGATCATTTCGTAACCTGGGCCTGGTACGCGGCCATCCTGTGGCTGGGTACGAAGGTGGGGGAGAACACCAAGCCGCTGCGCCTCATCGGCGCGGCCCTGGCCAGTTCCGTTTCCTTCTTCTTGCTGAGCAACTTCGCGGTTTGGGCGGCGATGGATATGTATCCCAAGAACCTGGGCGGGTTGATGATGTCCTACGCCGCAGGCTTGCCGTTCTTCCGGCGCGGGATTGAGGGAGATTTGCTCTTCACCATCGCGATGTTCGCCACGCCGGTGGCGCTGCACGCCCTGGCGAAGCTAGCTCAGAAGAACAGCGACCACGTCGCTGCAGCCTGAGGACATCCACCGCCGAGATTGCCGAACAGCCGGGAAATCAGGTTCATTTCTTCTCGGCGCTCCCGGCGAACTCGGCGGCGCCTGCTTTTGATTTTGCTTTCCACCAGCGCACCCCTAGCCAGATCGCCAAGCCCAGCGCGACCGCTGCCAGCACCCAGTTGAAATGCTCTCGGAAGATGGTGCCGGTGATTTGCACAATCTCCGGACCAAACTTCAAAGTCAATAGAGCGATCGCGGTGAAGCGTATGACCCGCCCGGCGAAGATGGCCAGCACGAAGTGGCTGAACTGCATCTCCGTAACGCCCGCCGCCAAGACAAACAGCTTGAACGGGGTCGGGGGCGGCAGCATGGCGGGAAACATCAGGGCCCAAAAGGGATGCTTTTCAAACGCCGCGTGGATTTTCGCGAAGCGCTCCGGGGGAATGCGCTTGCGCAGGAGAGTCTCGCCTCCCGTGTAACCGATGATGTAGATGACGATGCTCCCCAACACCGATCCCGCCGAGGCCATAAACACGTACAGCAGGAAGCGGGAACGGTTGGTGTACACGTAGCTGGCGACGACCGGGTCCAAGGGCAATCCCAGCAAGCTGCCGTCCAGTGCGGCGATGGCAAAGACACCCCAGGCCCCCAGCGGCTTCAACAACGCCCACAGGAATGCCGTGTAGCGGATGACAATGTGCTTGATGGTGTTCAAGGGCTCACCAGCAGTGTACGCGAAGGCGGACGGACGCGGCAGGAACGGCCGGCTCTAAGCATGCTCGGTATTCCCGCTCAACAACTGCAGCGCGTGCGGGAGCAACTCGATCACGGCTTCCAGCGACTGCACGGCGCCGGCAGGACTGCCCGGCAGATTCAGGACCATGGATTTCCCCCGCACTCCGCATACGGCGCGACTCAGCACGGCGAAGGGGGTCTTTATCGCGCCCTGCAACCGCATCCGCTCCGCTACCCCTTCGAGCAGGCGGTCACAGACCGCGCGTGTGGCTTCGGGCGTCACGTCGCGCTCAGCGATGCCGGTACCGCCCGTAGTGACGACCAGGCGCGCTGCCCCCGCCAGTCGCACAATGGCGCCCTGAATGGCGGCTTGCTCATCGGGGACGATTTCACTTTGGACGACTGTGAAACTTCGCTTGTGGAGGGCTTCGGCAACTGCGGGCCCGGATAGATCGGTCCGCTCGCCCCTCGCGCAGGAATCGCTTACGGTCAGGACAGCCGCGGTGAGGCCCTCAGCTGTCGAGGAGGACATCTTCTTCTTCCTCCGTCCCGCCACCGCCCTCTCGCGCCGATTCGTCGAGCAGGCGCAGGCCTTCCATCAGCAGGCCCTGCGTGTTCAAGGTCGTCGTCTGTTGCGTAGTCTTGCCTTCGAAGTTGATCTGAAAATTGCCGCCCGTCCAGCGCAACACCTTGAACACCGCGGCATCGCCAGTCAGCGAACCGTAAGCCGCGTGAGTCACCTGGCCTTCGCTGAAGTACATCTCGCACTTGTCATCCTCGTTGCTCAGCGTGAGCAGGCAACTCTTGCGGCCCATCTCCAGCGATTGCACCAGGTCAATCACGTTCATCTGGGTGAGGCTGCCGCGCAGCACGCCGTCAGAGGCCGCTGACTTCGACATCTTTTCCAGCGCGATCTTGTCAATCAAGCGTTTAATGCGGTGCGTGGCCTCCTTGAGGAAGAAAGGCTTTTCCACGAAGTCGTCAGCTGCGTCCTGGGTTCCGATTTTTTCGGTGATATCGGCCTTGCTGGCCAGCAGGATCACCGCGACCGCGGCGGTCGCTGGACGGCTCTTGAGCTTTTCCACCAACTGGCGGCCATCCATGCCGGGCATGTGATAGTCGCTGACCAGCAGGTCAGGAGGATCGTCCACGGCTTTGAGGAGTGCGTCTGCCCCGTCGCTTGCCGTGGTGACGATGGCGTGCGGGCTCAAGGCGCCACGCAGCATCCCCAGAATCATGGGATTGTCATCCACCAGCAGGACTTTGACGATGTTCGGCATGCCAGCTACGTTTTGTTCCGGGTGCGGGCGTAGTCGCCGCTCTTGCCTCCGGACTTGCGCTCGAGCGCGATCTCGCGAATCTCGATGCCCTTGTCCAGGGCCTTGCACATATCGTACACGGTCAGGGCAGCAACGCTGGCGGCGACCAGCGCTTCCATCTCCACGCCGGTCACCGCGGTGGTCGTAACTTTGGAAGCAATAGCGACGCCATTCTCGCACAGCCGCATACGCACATCAACGTGGGCCAGGGGCAGGGGATGGCACATGGGGATCAGGTCGGAGGTCTTCTTTGCGGCCATGATCCCGGCCAGGCGCGCCACTTCCAACGGATCGCCCTTGGGATTTTCCGGCAGGGCCTTCAGCACTGCGGGTTTCAGCGCCACAAAGGCGCTGGCCTCGGCCATGCGCCTGGTCGGCTGCTTGGCGGAAACGTCCACCATCGTGGCGCGGCCTGCGCGGTCGTAATGAGAGAGCTTCCTGGGCATGCTAACGAACCATCTTACAAGCGCGCGCTTCGAGGTTTCAGAGGTTTCAAGGGTTTCAAGCTGCGAACCGGGCGTCCGAAGCCTCCTACCTCAGCAGCACGGGTACCCATTCGCCTGCCGCGATGCGTTCGCGGTCCGGCGCGACCACGAGGTAACAGTTGGCCCGGGCGGTGGCCGCGATATCCCCTGATCCCTGCCATGGTGCCAACTCCACTTCCGCCTGTTCGAACTCGCCCGACAGAATCGCGGGCAAAAAGCGCTTGAGACCTGTCTTCGTGTTGAGCTCCGCTTTCAGCTGTGCGCGCAGGAAACGGAGTTTGCGCGGCGCCATTCCGGCCAGCGCTTCCAGCACCGGCCGCGCGAACAGCTCAAAGCACACCATCGTCGAAACCGGATTCCCCGGCAGGCCGAAGAAGTAAGTCGCGCCGGGTCCTCCGCCGGCTGTCCCGGAGGCGTCCCGGTCCCGGTCGCTCGGCACGCGCCCAAACACCAGTGGGCGCCCCGGCTGAATCTGCACTCCGGTGAAGAAGAACTCCGCCTGCAACTCCGCCAGCACCTGCTCCACCAGGTCGTATTTCCCCATGGACACACCCCCGGCAAGCAGCAGCAAATCGGCCTCGAGACCGTCCGTGATCAGCTCCCGCAGGCGCCCGGGCTCGTCCGGCGCAATCGGCAGCGGGACCGGTTCGCCGCCGGCCGCCACGACTTGCGCAGCCAGCGAATAGGTGTTGGAGTTGCGAATCTGGTTTGGTCCGGGCAGGGCATCAATATCTACAACTTCGTCGCCCGTGGCGAGGACCGCCACCTGGGGTTTGGCATACACCAGCAGATGGCTTCTTCCGACCGAAGCCGCCACCGCTACCGCGGCGTAGTCCAACCGCATGCCTGGGGCCAGCAACCTCGCCCCACGCCTGGCCTCGGCGCCCGCAGGCACTATGTTGTCGCCAGCCGCGATTCCCTTGGCGATCTCCACCGTATTGCCCGCCCGCGAGGTGTACTCCACCATGACCACCGCATCCGCCCCTGGCGGTGCTGGCGCACCTGTCATGATGCCGGCGGCCTGCCCCGCTTCGAGCTTGACGGGGACCTCCGAGGGAGCAACGCCGGCCTTGATGTCGCCAATCACTTCAAGCCTGGCAGGAAGTTGTGCCAGGTCGGCTGCGCGTACCGCGTAACCGTCGCGCGTCGCGCGCGGGAAAGAAGGGAGATTACGGTCGGCGGCCACGGGTTCCGCCAGCACCTGCCCTGCGCTGTCGAGCAACTCGACCAGTTCCTTGCCCCGGGGACGCAGGCGGGCGGCGTGCTCTTCCACCAGGTGGCGCGCGTCTTCAAAGCTCAGGATCAGGGACGGTTCGGGCTGGGCGGCCATGGACGAGATGATACGACACGCGGGGTCCACTAGGATTGCCAATTGCCGATTTTCAATTGCCAATCTGAACAACCAAGGGCGGGATAGCAATTGCCAATCGTCAATTTGAAGATTGGCAATCTTTATCGTCCCAGCGTCTTCCGTAGCGCCGCCGCATCCGTCGCGTAGGCCAGGGCGGTTTCCGCATCCACCACTCCGGCCCGCACCAGCTTTTCAATCTCACCATCGAAGTGCTGCATGCCTTCGGAGGCGCCGCGCTTGATCGCTTCGCGCAGCAACTGGCCGGGATGGTCATCGTGCTCAATATACTGAGCGGTGCGCGGGCCGACTTTGAGGATTTCGATGACCGCCACGCAGCCATTGCCATCGGCGCGGGGGAGCAGTCGCTGGGAGACCACACAGCGAAGGGTCTTGGCCAGCCGGCCGCGGATGGCGGCCCGTTCCGCCCCGTCAAACGCGCTCACAATGCGTTCCACGGTCTTGCCGGCGTCTATGGTATTCAGGCTGGACAGTACCAGGTGCCCGGTTTCCGCCGCTTCCAGCACCATCTCCATGGTCTCCCGGTCGCGCATCTCGCCCAGCAGAATGACCTTGGGCGCCTGTCGCAGAGCCGCGCGCAACGCCTGGGCGAAGCTCGGCGTATCGCTGTGCAACTCGCGCTGGTGGATGGTGGCGCGCTTGTGGTTGTGCAGGAACTCGATGGGATCCTCGATGGTGATGATGTGGCAAGTTTGCTGCTGGTTGATGCAGTCCAGCAGGGCGGCCAGCGTGGACGACTTGCCCGATCCGCGCGGCCCCGTGACCAGGACGATGCCGTCGCGCAGATTGACAATCTCCTGCAACTGCGGCGGCAGCCCCAGCGAAGCAAAGTCCGGTATATCGGTCGGGATGACGCGCATCACCACGGCACAACTGCCCCGCTGAATGAAAACGTTGACGCGAAAGCGCGCCACCCCCGGCAGGCCGAAGGAAATATCGCACGAGCCCTGCTCGCGCAGCGTGGTGATGGCCTGCTTGTTGTTGCCGATCAGGTCGGAAGCGATGCGCCGGGTGTCGTCGGCGTTCAGCGCTCGTAAGCCGGGAGCTTGAACCGGGATGAGTTGGCCGTACACTTCCACCTGCGGCGGGCGTCCCGGCGAAAAAATCAGGTCGCTCACTTGGTCGGTTGCGCGCAGCATTGCCCCAAGCAATGCATGGGTAGGGACCGGCCCGGAGACAGTTGGCGCTTCCAGCTTCAGCTGAATCGGCGCAATACCCGGTGCTGCCATACGCTTCCTTCGGGGGAGGAAAGGCGAACTGAGGGATGAACTCCCGGATGAATCGTGCCCAAGTTCTACTCTAGCGAAAACAATTTGGTGATGCTACGAAGAACGACAGGTGCATAGACCTTCGTAATGCGGGTTGAGGCAGCAGGCTCTGGTTTGTGGAATCGCCTTGGCGTCGTCGTCCGTCAATCGCGGGCCCGGTTCTTGATCCAGATGGGCGTTCCCAGAAAGCCAAATGCCCGCCGGATCTGGTTTTCCAGAAAGCGCTGGTAGGAGAAGTGCAATTTCACCGGCCGATTGGTGAAGAGAATAAAGGTGGGGGGGGCAACTGCCGCCTGCGTCATGTAGTAAATCTTCACCTGCTGCCGGGCCGGCACTCCAGCCCGCTCGAAGTCCACCTGCCTGAGAAAGTGGTTCATGGCAGCGGTCGGAATGCGCTTACGCCGTTCGGCTGCGACTTGCTCCAGCGTAGGCCAGATTTTTTCCGTGCCGGCGCCGGTAGCGGCAGAAACGAACAACACCGGGGCATAGGCCAGGAACTTGAGCGCATAACGCAGGCGTTGTTCATACCCGGCCCGGTCCGCGGGACGCTTGCTCTCCTGTATGCGCGCGGCTTTGGACTGGCTGACCGGGCGCTTCTTGCCACTGATGACCAGGTCCCACTTATTGACGATGATAACGACCGAGCGCCCGCTCTCATGAGCGTAGCCGGCGATGGTGGCATCGAGCGCGCTCACCCCTTCGGTTGCGTCAATGATCAACAGAGCAATGTCGGCGGCCTCCAGATGCTTGCGGGCCATCACCACCGAGAGCTTCTCCGCCATCAACTGCGTCTTGCCCTTGCGGCGGATGCCCGCGGTATCGATGAAGCGAAACCGCCGCCCTTCCCGCTCGACAATCTCGTCCACAGCATCACGGGTGGTGCCAGGAATCGGCGAGACAATCGCTCGCGTCGTGCCAGTCAGCTGGTTCAACAGGGTGGACTTGCCCACGTTGGGATGGCCGATGATGGCGACCTTGACTTCACCGGTAACAGCCTTCTCCGTGCCCTCAGTGTCCTCCGTGGTTGCCTGCGGTTCCTCTGTGCCCGCCGTGTCCTCGGTGGTCGTTTCCGGTTTCGGCGGAAGTGCCTCCAGGATGGCATCCAGCAACTCATCCACCCCACGTCCGTGCTCGGCGGAGACAGGAAACAGCTGGCGGATTCCGAGGCGATAGAACTCATCCGCCAGCGCCTGCTGCTTGTCGGTGTCGATCTTATTAACCGCGAGGAACAGCGGCTTGCCGGTGCGGAGGAGCAGGCGCGCAAGTTCGAGGTCGGGTGCGGCGAGTTCGCTGCGGCCGTCCACCACCAGGATGACGGCAGCGGCTTCCTCCAACGCGACTCTGGCTTGGCGAAAGATCTCCGCTGGAATCAGGTCCTTTTCCTCGGGAATGATGCCGCCGGTGTCTACCACGCGCAGACGGCGCCCGCGCCACTCGGCTTCACCGTAGAGACGATCGCGGGTGATGCCGGGCTCGTCGCCCACGATGGCGCGGCGGGAGCCCACCATGCGGTTGAACAGGGTGGACTTGCCGACGTTGGGGCGGCCCACGATGGCGAGGGTGGGGACGGTGACGATGGAGCTGGATCGGGTCAATTTGCTAGCGGAAGCCATGGGCGGCAGCTCTTTGCGCTCCCTAAGCTCAGTATCGCACGCCCCAAACGATGTCTGCCCACAGGCATCTCCCAAGTCTCACAAAACCGGCGAGAGCTGGGGCACCGCTGTACTATCATTCCTTGTCGCAGATTCCGATGTCTCCACCATCACAGACCGCGGCCGGGGCCGTTTCCCTGCACAGCTTCTTTGCTCCTGGCGGTGTGCTCTCCCGCACCCATCCCGCCTACGAGTTTCGCCGGGGGCAGCTGCAGATGGCCGAGGCCGTGGAAGAAGCCTTGGCGGAAAAGCGTCATTTGATCGTCGAAGCCGGTACCGGCACGGGCAAAACGCTGGCCTATCTTCTTCCTGTGATCCGTTCGGGCAAGCGCGTGATCATTTCCACCGGCACCAAGAATCTGCAGGAGCAGCTTTTCTACAAAGATATCCCGTTTCTGGAGCAGGCGCTCTTCCCTAATGGCGAAGGCAAGCTGAACGTCTGCTACATGAAGGGACGGAACAACTATCTGTGCCGCAAGAAACTCTATGACCTCACCGACCAGCCGGTGCTCAGCGGGCTGGACGAGATCGAGCATTACCGGGCAATCGCCGCCTGGGAGAAGACCACGCCCACGGGCGACCGGGCGGAGCTGGCGGCGCTGCCGGAAGTCAGCGCGCTGTGGTCCAAGCTGGACGCGCGGTCGGATACCTGCCTCGGCCAGAAGTGCAGCTCGTGGGAGAAGTGCTTCATCACCGAAATGCACCGCCGGGCGATGGAGAGCGACATCATCATCGTCAATCATCACCTGTTCTTTGCCGATCTGGCGATCAAGCAGCAGGCCGAGGACGCGCCCGACGCGGGAATCCTGCCGGAGGTGGGCGCGGTCATTTTCGACGAAGCGCACGAACTGGAGGATGTGGCGGGGAGCTATTTTGGAATCTCGGTGAGCAATGCGCGGGTGGAGGATCTTTGCCGCGATGTGGAAGCTTCCCTGCAGCGCAACCGCGCATACACAACCGGCATGTCGGGGGCGATCAAGTCGCTGCGCGAGCGGTCGCAGTTTTTCTTTGCCTTGCTGCCGCCCGGCGAAGGACGGCAGGCATTCGAGAACCGGCGGGATTTCCTGGAGGAAAACGGGGACGAGTTCCTGGGGCTGCAACAGGCGCTACAGCGCCTGGAGGCGGAAATCGAAAAGCTGTCGTCCAAGCCGGAAGAGATTTTCAACTTCGCGCGGCGCGCCCAGGAGTTGCAGGTCCAGCTCAGGTTCCTGATGGAATCGGACGATCGCAATACCGTGTTCTGGATCGAGCGGCGGCGCAGCGGGCGCGACAAGCTGAACGTCTTTCTGCAAGCAACGCCGATTGATGTAGCGCCCATCCTGAAGAGCTGTCTGTTCGACAAGCTGGAGTGCACGGTGCTGACCTCGGCGACGCTGGCGGTGGGCGGCGGGTTCGAGTACATCCGGCGCCGGCTGGGACTGGAGCACGCACGCGACGTGGTGCTCCCATCACATTTCGACTACGAAAGTCAGGCGCTGTTTTATGTGCCTCCGGACCTGCCCGATCCGCGTACGCCTCAGTTTGCGGCGAAAGCTGCGGACCGCATCCGGCGGCTGCTGGAAATCACGCGCGGGCGGTCGTTCGTGCTCTTTACCAGTTACGCGCAGATGAACGACGTGTACCAGCGCTTGCTGGGCGAGTTGGAATTTCCCATGCTTCTGCAGGGGGACGCGCCCAAGACCGCGCTGCTCGAGGAGTTCCGGCTGACACCGAACGCGGTGCTGTTTGCCACCTCGTCGTTCTGGCAGGGCGTGGACGTGCAGGGCGAGCAACTGAGCTGCGTGATCATTGACCGCTTGCCGTTTGCCGTGCCTAGCGATCCGGTGGTGGCGGCGCGGGTCAAGTCCATCGACGCGGAAGGCGGAAACGCCTTCTTTCAATACCAGGTGCCGGCCGCAGTGATCACGCTGAAGCAGGGCTTCGGACGGCTGATCCGGTCCTTGCACGACCGCGGCCTGCTGGTACTGCTCGACAACCGCATTCTGAAGAAGCAATACGGACGAGTGTTCGTGGAGAGCCTGCCAAACTACCGCAGGACGACGGAGTTGCGGCAGGTGGAGGAATTCTTTGGGGTCAAGTAAGTTGTCAGCGGGCCTTTCCCACCACCAGCGTCAAATCATCGCTCTGCTCCCCCGCGCTGAATTGCTGCACCGCTTTCACCAGGACCTTCAGCAGCGATGCGGGGTCTAGTCCCTGGTTGGCGCGCAGTGTATCCATCAGGCGGGCTTCGCCGAACTCGTTGTTTCTCGCGTCCATGGCCTCGGTGATGCCGTCGGTGTAGATCACCAGCAAGTCGCCGGAAGCGAGTTGTACTTCGGCGGCGGAGCACTCCCAGCGTTCAAACAATCCGAGCACGGTTGCGGTCCCCTTCAGGCGTTCGATCGCGCCCCCGTTCCTCATCAGCACCGGCGGATTGTGTCCGCAATTGACATAGCGCAGCCGCCGGGTGGCGTCGTCGTAGGTGGCAAAGAACAAGGTCGCGTAGTTGTTGGGCTCGGTGGACTCGTAAAACAGCCGGTTGACCGACTGCAGCAGTTTCTGAAGGTTCTCCAGCGCGATGGCGTACTGGCTGCGCAGGTTGGCTTGCAGGTTGGCCATGAGCAGGGCGGCGGAGATTCCCTTGCCCGCAATGTCGGCCAGAACAAAGCCCACGCGGCCCGGGCCGAGGTCGAGAAAATCGTAGTAATCGCCGCCCACGGCACGGGCTTGCAGGCAGTGGCCGGCATAGTCGAGGGTGGAGAGCGGCGGCAATTTCTGGGGCAAAAGCTTGCTTTGCACCTGCCGGGCGATGTCCATTTCCTGCGCAGCGCGGCGCTCTGCCTCCAGGCGTTCCGCCATCTGCTCCGCCAGGGCGATATTTTCCATGGCGACTCCGGCCTGGCTTGCGGCGGAAGCCAGCAAGCGCCGGTCTTCGCCGGAGTAGGGCTCCTCGGAAAGCCGCGGGCCGAGAATCAACAGGCCGGAGAGCCGGGACTGACGACCGAGGATGGGGACCAGGCATTCCGGATTGACATCGCCAGGAATTGGCAGCGGCTGATCTCCGTCTACCGGCCGCATCTCCTGAGGCTGGCCTCGCTCGGCCAAGGCGGTCAAGTAAGGCAGATCGGAAGAGAGTGTTTCCATCCCCACGGGCGCGTGACCGCGCTCCACACCCAGCTTGCCGTTTTCGCCCTCGAGATAGAGCAACTGAAACGCCGGATGCAGCGCCTGCTGCAAGTGCTGTTCGAGCAGGCCCGCCAACTCGCTGCGGCTGGTCGCAATACGGCTGCGGGAAGCCAGGTCCTCGAGAATCTGGCGCGCGTCATACGCGCTGCGAAAGAAGGCGCGATCGATGCGTTCCGTACCGCGCTTCACCACGGGCGCGGAGGCCCATACCAGCACAATCCCGAAAACCGCGCTCAGCGCCATGCCGAGGTTGGAGTCGGTTTGGAAGAAGCGGGCGAAAAAGTGCGTGAACAGCATGATCGCCGCCGCTGCCCCAAGGAATAGCAACACGACGAATCCGCGCTGGACGAGCACATACCGGGCGCTGCGCTTCAGCAGCACCGGGATTTCCAGCACGCGGTGTCTCACGACAGCGTAAGCAAACGAAATCGGCAGCAGGAATAGAAGCAGGACTGTGGGTACCCACAGCCAGAAAGGAAAGGTTGTGTATTCCTTTCCAAAATAAAAGCTGGCTGCCAGCATCAGCAGGAAAGGCGTAAAACCGCAGAGCATTCCCCACATGACAACCCGGACCTTGCGGCGCGCCTCGGGGGTGGCGGTGCGGCTATTCCAGGCTAAGGAGAGAAGGCCGAGCACCGTCACGCCAAGGAAGTAGGCACTCATGGTGGCGCCGATGACGGCTCTACCGAGCTTTTCCCTCAGGAAGACGAGGGGGTGAGACCCCCCGTCCGCCAAGCACCAGAGCGAAAGTGGAACGACAACCAATGTCGCGCCCGCGAGAACCAGGGACTTCAGCCAGGGGACTTTGCGCTCGATGGGCGAAGACACCGGGAAGGTGGCGAAGAAGTAATAGAACACAGCCGGCACTAGGCCCCGGAAGAGGACCATGTAAGCGACCGCAAAACCGCGCAGCCGCGGGTGAATGCCGGGCTCACCCTCCAGCAGAGGAGATCCGGCCACGAAGCCTGCAAACATCAGTGCCAGCAGCCAGGCGTCGCGGTGGTCGAGGCGCAGAAACAACACCGCCAGTCCTACCACGACGAATGGGATCTGATAGGAGAGGAGAAACTGCAGCGCCAGCCACTGCGCCGGCGGAGGCGAGGGCGGTGGCGCAAGCGGACCCAGAGTCGCTTGCAGCCTGAGGGGCGTAGCGACGCCGGAGCGCCGGACGTCAAGCACCACCAGGTCCCCGGGGTGGCCGCGCGACACGGCGTCGAAGAAAGGATTCATCGTGCGCAGCGGGCGATGGTTGACGGCGACAATGCGGTCTCCCACCTCTAAACCTGCCCTCTCGGCTGGTTTGCCGGGCTCTACGGATGTGACCCGGGTTTCGCCGGTCACCTCGCTGCGATCGAACTCAATCCCCAATTGCGCGTGGCGGGTAATGCGGACGTAGTGCATCCAGCTGGCGCTGTAGACCACGGTGGCGGCGGCGAATGCGATGGCCAGCCCCAGCAAAATCGGTCGCGGAATGACTGCCCGTCCCTGCACGATCACGCCATCACAATACCTGAGGTCGCGCCGGCTTGCACCCCCGGGCCGGGCTTAGGGGTAAAATATCCGGTTAGGCTGGAAAGCGCGGCTTGGCCTGTATTCATGCGGGGCCGCCGAGAGGGTTCATGTTCGAAGTCACGGTGGAAGACTCCTTCGCCGCGGGACACTACCTGCGCAACTACAAGGGCAAGTGTGAGAATCCGCACGGACACAACTACAAGGTGCGGGTGACCCTGGCAGGCAAGGAACTGGACAAGGCCGGGCTGCTGCTCGACTTCAAAGACCTGCGCGAAGTGATGAAGCATGTCATTGACCGGCTCGACCATCAGATGATCAACGATCTGGAGCCTTTTACTGTCGTGAACCCCTCCGCTGAAAACCTGGCCAAGTATTTTTATGACGAGACCAACGTCAAGCTCGACCGCGTAACCAGCGGACGGGTGCGGGTGAAGAACGTCACCGTGTTCGAGACGGACACGACTACGGCGAGCTATTCGGAATAGTATCACCGGATCGGCCACCATGCGGGGGCAGGATGCCCCCGCGACAGGCGGCGGGACGCCGGCGCTACACATGCAGATTACCGAGATCTATAAGTCGATCCAGGGAGAGTCCACCTACGCCGGGTTGCCCTGTGTGTTCGTGCGCTTGACCGGATGCAACCTGCGCTGCTCGTGGTGCGACAGCGAGTACACCTTCTCGGGCGGCCACCGGATGGAGCTGGAAGAGATCGTGGAAGAGGTGGAGCAGTTGAGCCCGGGCGGCGGACTGGTGGAGATCACCGGGGGCGAGCCCATGCTGCAGGAGCGGGAGGTGGTTCCGCTGATGCAGGGCTTGCTGCATGCGGGCTACACGGTGCTGCTGGAAACCAGCGGGGAGCGTCCCCTGGCTCGCGTGCCTAAAGGTGTGGTCAAAATCGTGGATGTAAAGTGTCCCAACTCGGGCGAACCCGACACCTTCGACCCGGAAAACCTGGAGACACTGCAGTCACATGATGAGATCAAGTTTGTGCTCAGCGACCGCAGGGATTACGAGTTCGCCCGCGATTTTGCGGCGCGGCACAACCTGGCGGCCCGCGTCCATGCCGTGTTGTTCTCGCCCGCGTTCAGCAAGGACGCAGCCGGCGCACGCGACACGTCGCATTGCCTGCTCGACCCGCGCGAACTGGCCGAATGGATGCTGGCGGACAACCTCCGGGCGCGGGTGGGGCTGCAGATCCACAAGTTCATCTGGGACCCAGCCCTGAAGGGAGTTTGACGCGGGCCACTTCACCACGCAGACACAGTGGCACAGAGAAATCTCGATTTTTCTATTGCCCACTTGGTTGCCTGAGGAAGGTTGACAATTCGGGAATCGGCAATTGAAAAATGATCGTGGACGGCCAATTGGCGCCGAGCTCCCGAACCATCTAAGTAGTATGAGGGCAGAGAAACAACGCGCGGTGGTTCTGCTCAGCGGCGGGATGGATTCTTGCGTGTGTGCGGCGCTGGCGGCGCGGGATTACGATGCCGCTGCCGTGCACGTCAGCTACGGACAGCGGACCGAAGCCCGCGAGCGGCAGGCGTTCCTGGGGATTTGTGACCGCTTGGGCATCCGCGACCGCCTGGTGGTGCGCAATGAAAGTTTGAGGGCAATCGGCGGCTCCGCGCTCACCGACCGGAATTTGGCGGTTCCGGAGTCGGCGGTGCTGGGCCACGGTGTCCCGGTGACCTATGTGCCCTTCCGCAACGCGCATTTTCTGGCCGTGGCGGTAAGTTGGGCCGAGGTCCTGGGCGCAGAGAAGGTGTACATCGGGGCGGTGGAGCCGGACAGCTCTGGCTATCCCGATTGCCGCCCGGCATATTACCGGGCGTTCAACGAGGTGGTAAGAACGGGCACGAAGGAAGGGCGCATTGAGATCGTGACGCCGCTCATCGCCATGCGCAAGACAGAGATTGTGACCCTTGGCCTTGAACTGGGCGCTCCCTTCGATTTAACGTGGTCATGCTACAGCCGGGAAGACAGCGCCTGCGGCGTGTGCGATAGCTGCGTGTTGCGGCTGCGGGCATTCCGCGAGGTAGGAGCCGTGGATCCGATTCCGTACGCGGCGGCTGTTCAGAGTTGTTGATTGCTGATTGAGAAGCCCACGGCAGCGGATTTCAATCAACAATCCAGAATCAACTATCAGGAATTGTTTTAAGCCGGGAGGCAATGATGAAGCAACGTCTTGTGATGCTTGCGCTGGTCGCCGTGTTGGCGGTGCTGTGTGTCCCTCCAGGGTTTGCCCAAGCCACAACTACGGTCAAAGGTGTCTGCACGGATGTGCAGGGGAATCCGATCGCCGGCGCGGTCGTCGAGTGGTATTCCACGGACAGCGGCCACAAGTACGACATAAAAACCAACAACAAAGGCGAGTACTTCTCGCTGGGCATCACGCCCGGCAAGTACAAAGTCTCGCTCATGAAAGGCGGTCAGGAGATATACCACTTCACCAACGTGAACGTCACCATGCAGCTGGATGTCACCGTCCTGGACTTTGACCTGAAGAAGGAGCAGGCGGCACAGGCCGCGGGCCAGGGGATTACCCCGGAGGAGCTGAAGCGGCGGCAGGAAGCCGCCGAGAGGGCGGCCAAAGAGGCCAGCGCCGTCAAGGTGCTAAATGACAAGCTGGCGGAAGCCCGCGCCGACATGCAACCCGCCACGGCCAACTATGACGGGGCCATTGCCGTGATGACCGAGGCCACGCAGTTGGACCCCAGCCGCGATGTGCTCTGGGCCACCTTGGGAGATGCCTACCGGGCCTCCGCTCCCAAGCAGACGGACCCCTCGGAAAAATCCAAGCGCTATGAGGAAGCACTCGATTCATACCAGAAGGCGTTGCAAACCAAGCAAGCCGCCCTCGATAAAGGGGAGAAGGACCCCAAGGCGAACCAGACCCTTGCCGGTTATTACAACAATCTCGCCGATGCCCAAGGGAAGGCGGGCAAAGTCGACGATGCCGTAAAGTCATACGCGCAGGCGGCCCAGCTGGACCCGGCCGGCGCTGCCAGCTACTACTACAACACCGGTGCCGTGCTCACCAATGCGGGTCGCCTCGATGACGCCATCGCTGCCTTTGACAAGAGCATTGCCGCAGACCCCAATAAGGCTGAGGCCTATTACCAAAAGGGCGTGAACCTGGTTGGCAAGGCGACGACCGACCCCAAGACCGGCAAAGTGATGCCGGTTCCGGGCACGGCGGAGGCTCTCAACAAGTATCTGGAGCTGCAGCCCAACGGACAGTTTGCTGATGCTGCCAAGGGCATGCTGCAGTACATCGGAAGCACCATCGAAACCAGCTTTGGCAAACCGAAAACAAAGAAGAAGTAGTTTCCTTCTTGGTGTGGCATGCGAGGGCGGGGTTCAGTGGCCGTAGGAACTTTGTTCCAGGTCGGCTAGTGTCCGATTCCCGGGTACCTGCCGAAGAAGATCAACAGCATATCGACGGTGTCTGACACCCCGTGGGCGATGATGGGGACGGACAGATTGCGCTCGGTTCCGAGATACAAAAGTCCCAGCAGGACTCCCATCAGACCTTCGTCAATGATTCCTGTTATGCCCTGGTAGGAGTGGCCCAACCCGAACCCTACATGGACCACGATCAGGCTCACGATCCATGCGAGCCGCGTCCGGTTCATGAGATCTGCCACCCGGTTCATCAGATAGCCCCGCCAGACCATCTCCTCGCCGAAGGCGGCGAGGGTCCAGGAGAGCACTACGAAGAACAGGAGCAGCTTGACGTTGGGGTGGACGGCCTGAAAGTCGGAAAGGTCCGGCTGCCTTCCAGTGAACCGGACGAGCAGGGGTTGGCTGACGAACAGCTCGATACCCTCCATCAGAAGTCCCGCTCCAATCCCCAGCGCGAATGATCGCGCCCAGCTACGGTAACGTGTTAGCCCCACGTCCCGCCAGCGCCGCCGGCGCACGCGCAGCGTGATCCAGGCAAATGCCAGGAGGAATGGTGTCTCGCTGACGGGGATGAGGTGTTTCTTGTCGGCGAGAAAAATCAGGCCGAAGATGGTGATCTCTACCAGCGCCAGCCACTTGCTCTGGCGCCAAGTCGCGGGCTTCGGTTCGATTGCGGTTCCTTCTGGTGAACTGTTCATGGTTGTCCCTGAGGTCAGCGCTTCCTGGCCCGGTATGGCTTCCACAACTGGCGAATGCTCCACACTCCGAAGTGGAAGGTCAGCAACGCAAGGCCTGAGCCGCCGATCAGCCCCAGGGGGACAATCCACCAGCCCAGCATCTCGCGCCCACCGGCCGGAACGGGACCGAATCCCAGGCGCAACGAGTAGGTGTCCCCGTCGGGCAGGTGCCACAGCCCGGCGGTCTGCGGATGAAGCGGTTTGAGCAGCGCGCACAGCGAGAAGGCCCCGGCCAGGAAATAACCGACCAGCGAGAAGAGCAGGACCCAGAAGCCACCGAAGCTGAGGCTGGCCCAGCGAAACAGGCTGCGCAGGATCAACAATGGCGAGCGGGCCCGCTGCGCGCGGTTGAGCAGATCATCGGTGGTGTACTGGCGCGCCAGTTCTTGGGGGCTGCCGAGGGAGGACAGCGTTGCGGTGACTCTGGCATTGGTGATCTCGCCGGCCATGGCGGCTTTGTCCAGGATGTGGCTGCGGATCTCCTCGACGATGTCACGGGCCTCAGGATCGCTCAATTCACGCAGGCCCTTGCGCAGCGCCTCCAGATAGGCATCGATCTGCTGTTGCGCGTCGGTGGGAACTGTCATTTCCTCTCCTTCTCCAGAGGCGCGAGCAACGTGCTCAGGCTGGCGGAGAACCGCGCCCAGATGCGCGACATCTCCAGCGCCCGCCGCCGGCCAGCCGCAGTAAGCCGGTAATACTTGCGGGGATGTCCGGAATCAGACTCGACCCACTCAGAATCGACCAGGCCCAGAACTCTCAGCCGGTTGAGCAGGGGATAGACGGTGCCCTCGGAGAGGAGTAAGTCGGAATCGCTTTCCAGCCGACGGAGAATCTCCAGGCCGTAGTGACGTCCGTCCCAAAGCGTGGCCAGGATGGCGAGTTCCAGGGATCCCTTGCGCAGCTGGACCTCCCAGTTCTCGGCATCGCTGGAAGTTTGAAGCTGGCTCCTTGCCACGCACTATACTATGTATTGCATAGTATGAATTGTCAAGGAGCGGCCAGTGGCTAGGGTTGGAGCCCCCTGCTCCCTGGCGTCATCCTGAGGCGGGCCTCTAGCCCGACGAAGGATCTTGCGAGTAGCAGCAAGTCCCTGGGGCCGCAGGCGTAGGTTTGCTGCACACAAGATCCCTCGCCCGACTGAAGTGCGCCGGGCGTCGGGATGACGCCTTCCTTGGGGGACAAGATGTCTGTTTTCCTGAGCGATTCCCACTTGCCGGCGGGACGCCGGCGCTACGGCTAACTTCTTAGCAGCGGGCGGGTCAGACAGGTGGGGCCGCCGGAGCCGTTGATGCAGAGTTCGCCGCCGGAGAAGGTGCGGACCTCGAAGCCCGCATTGCGCAGCTTGCTGTTTGTCTTTTTGTTTTCTTCCAGGGCGAGCAACCGCCGGCGACCGAGCGATAGGACATTGCAGGCCAGTGTTTCGCGTTCGGAGGAATCAATTTTGATGAAGCGATAACCGCGGGCCTTGAGCAGTTCGACGGTCTCGACGGCCAGCCAGGGGAGATCAACGAGCGCGGTTTCTTCATCCAGCAAGCTGATCAGCGACATCAGGTGCAGGCAGGCTGACGGGCCGGGGCCGTAGGGCAACGGCGCTGAAAGGACTTCAACGCCTTTCGGAGCGAGCACAGCGCGCATCTGCGCGATCCCGGCGGCGTTGGTGCGGTAGCCGTGACCAATGAGCAGGGTTTTCGAATCGAGCCAGACCATGTCGCCGGCTTCGGTGGTGGCAGGAGGTTTGATCTCGTCCAGCACCGGGATCCCAAGCCCCTGGCAGAATTCGCGATGCGTGGCGGCTTCCGGCACGCGGGTGGGCTTGCCGGGATTCATCACGATGACGCCGAAGTCGGTGACCAGCGATGGATCGTGGGTGTAAACGGCGTCCAGTGACAAGCCGAGGGAGGAGCGCAGGTGTACCACTTCGGCGCCCGCGGACTCCAGCTGGTGGCAGAGAGCATCGTGTTGCGCCTGGGCGGTCTGGAAATCCGGCGAGTGTTGAAAGCCGAGGTCTCGCCAGCCAAAGGGGGCGGCAAGTCCTGCTGCACCCTCGAACCATCCGGCGGCGCGGGGCGAGCACACCATCACGCGATGCAACTGCCCGACCATGGAGTGGCCGTTGTAATTGTCGGAGTTCGCCAAAGTTTGTGACCGCTTTCCCGTTCAGCAATCTATTATGGGTGTCATGGCAAAGGCAATGTGGGAAGGCGCCGTCCTCGCCGAAAGGCAACCAGACGATTGAGGTGGAAGGCAACCAGTATTTTCCTCCGGACGCGATCCGCAAGGAATACTTCAAACCGAGTGAGCAGCATAGCGTGTGCCCGTGGAAGGGCACGGCCAGCTACTACGACGTCGAAGTGAACGGGAAGCGGAATGCCGGCGCAGCCTGGTACTATCCCGAGCCCAAACCGGCGGCCAAGCAGATCAAGGAATATGTGGCGTTCTGGAAGGGCGTCAAAGTGGAGAAGTAGCGGCCCCGCAACCTAGCGACGCCCGCCTCGGGCGTCCGCTCAAGGGCCTTTTTCGGACAGCCCAGGCGGCTGTCGCTACGCCAGGGGTAAATCAAAAGGACAGCCCGGAGCCCCCCGAGGCTGTCCAGACCCTCCCGGTTAGAAGGGCGTGTACTGCAGGCAGAGTAGGGGGAGCGTGTTGCAGGAGTGTTGCGACTTTGTGAAATTCCGGTGAATTCCTGCGCTGCCGATCCCCGTCCCCGTGACTCGCCCCCTCGTGTCTGCTTTTGCCGCTGTTATAGTTAAGAACCAGACCACCTCGACCGATGGCCGGCATGGCGCCCGAGATAAGGTTGCCGGACGCCGGCGCTACGGAGAGCCCATGAGCCGCAAAGTCGAGCAATCACGCAAGTTGCAGCGCCGCGCCGAGCAGATGATTCCCGGAGGGGTGAACTCGCCGGTACGGGCGTTTCGCGCGGTGGGCGGTGATCCGCCCTTTATTGTGCGCGGGGCGGGTTCGCGTCTTTGGGATGCGGATGGCAACAAGTACATTGACTACATTGGGTCCTGGGGACCGCAGATTCTGGGGCACGCGGCGCCTGCGGTGACTGACGCGGTGATCGCAGCCGCGAAGAATGGAACCAGCTTCGGGGCTTCCACACCCGCCGAAGCTGACCTGGCGGAGATAGTGCTTTCCGCTTTCCCGCATATGCAGAGAGTCCGCTTCGTCAGCTCGGGGACGGAAGCGACTATGTCGGCGATCCGTCTGGCCCGCGCCTATACCAAGCGCAAATACATCGTGAAGTTTGAGGGCTGCTATCACGGGCACGCGGATGCGCTGCTGGTCAAGGCCGGATCGGGCGTGGCGACATTGGGGATCCCGGGCTCGGCGGGCGTCCCGGAAGAGTTCACCCAATTCACGCTGGCTCTGCCTTACAACGACACGGACGCGCTGGAGCAGGTGTTCAAGAAATTCCGTCGCCAGATTGCCTGCGTGATTGTCGAGCCGGTGGTGGGAAACATGGGCTGCGTGCCTCCAGCGCGGGGATACCTGGAAGCGCTGCGGGCCATCACCGAGCGCGACAAGACGCTGCTGATCTTTGACGAAGTGATGACCGGGTTCCGCTTGGCGTTTGGCGGGGCGCAGGAGCTGTATGCGATCCATCCCGACCTGACGACCATGGGCAAGATCATCGGCGGCGGGTTGCCCGTGGGCGCCTATGGCGGTCCTTCGGAGATCATGGAACTGGTGGCCCCGCTCGGTCCCATGTACCAGGCGGGCACATTGTCGGGAAATCCGCTGGCCATGGCGGCGGGTCTGGCGACGCTGCGCCATCTCAAGGAACAAAGGAACGAAATCTATCCTCGGCTGGACAAGCTCAGCGCAGCCCTGACGGCTGGCGTAGCCGCAGCCGCCAAAGATGCCGGCGTGCCGATCTGCTGCAACCGCGTTGGCTCGATGTTTACCTGGTTCTTCACGCCAGGTCCGGTGACCGATTGGAATTCTGCCGCGAAATCGGACACCGAGGCCTTCGGGCGCTTCTTCCGGGCGATGCTGGAGAACGGGGTGTACCTGCCGCCGTCGCAGTTTGAAGCGGCGTTTCTGAGCGCGGCGCACGCGGAAGAAGACCTTCAGCAGACGATCGCGGCGGCGAAGCAGGCGTTTGCGGCAGTCGTCAGCGGTCAGCCCTCAGCCGTCAGCTAGGTTCATCTCCCATCCCGCGCTGTGCGGACTTTTCTCGTACTTTTATGTTGACCCGGAGGGAATCGTGCAAAAGATGATGATCGGTCTTGCGTGTGGACTGATGCTGCTCACCTGGACGGCGTGCAACTCAAAGAACGAGATCACGCAGGACGAACTGCTTCGCCGTACGCAGGAGATGTTCGATTCGGTGGCCGCTGGCGACCAGTCCCCCTGGAAGAAGTATCTCGCGGAGGACTGCCTGTACTTCGACGAGAAGGGGCGAAACATGAACAAGGCCGCGGTGGTCGGGGATATCAGCCCGCTGCCGGCGGGTTATTCCGGCAGCATCAAGCTGGCCAAGGCGCAAAGCCATATCGAGGGAGATGTGGCGGTTCTGAGCTATGACTTGGACGAGAAAGAAACTATCTTCGGCCAGAACTTGACCGCGCGCTATCACGCCACCGACACCTGGATGCGCCGTCAAGGGCAGTGGCAAATCATTGCCGGGCAGGTGCTACGCTACTACGAAGACCCCGCGCCGGGGAAGCTGGATGCCAGGCGGATACCCAGCTATCTGGGAAGCTACGAACTTGCCCCCGGCAACACGCAAACCGTCTCGGAGGATGGAGGGCAGCTATACCACCAACGCGGAAACCGGCCCCGGGAGGAACTGATTCCGGAAGCCACCGACATCTTCTTTCGCAAGGGAGTGGAAGGGCGGATTCTTTTTCGGCGGGGAGATGACGGGAAAGTCAATGCGCTGATTGATCGCAGAAATAACGAAGACGTGGTGTGGAAGAAACTGGCCCTGAGCCCCCAGCCGTCAAAGCGGTAGCGCCGGCGTCCCGCCGGCAATCCAATTCTCGCCACGAAGAGAGGGCTTCGGCGCTTTCGGGCGGCCATCCCAATCGTCTTACCTGATGGCCGACGGCTGAGGGCTGACGGTTCTCCCCATCATCTGCGGGATGCTCACAAATTCATATCCCTCGCCTTTGAAACGTGCAATCAGCCGATCAGTCGCGGCTACCGTGCGCGACCGGTCAGCGCCCATGGCCAGATGCCCGCCATCATGCAGCAGGATCACATCCCCGCCGCGAATCCGCCTGCTCACCTTGCCTTCAATATGCTCGACCGAGGGTGCGTTCCAGTCGTACCCCGTGATGTTCCACATGACCGGCTCCAATCCCATCTGGCGCGCCATGCGGAAAACCGCTGGGCGGCGGCCCCCGAACGGTGGCCGAAACAGGTTCGAATGCTCGCCGACGGCATCGTTCAGCGCTTGAGCGCAGCTTGCCAATTCACCCTTGATCCCCCCGGCGGGCTTGAAAATCAGCAACGGATGCGAGTACGTGTGGTTGCCGACCGCATGCCCGGCTTGCGCTACTTGGCGTGCAACATCGGGCCGCTGCTGGACGTAGCGCCCAATGAGGAAGAATGTAGCGCGCACCTCATGCCTCGCCAGAACTTCCAGCAGGCGCAGCGTGTGCGGGTCGTTAGGACCATCATCGTAGGTGAGAGCGAGTTGCTTTGATCCGCGTGCCAGTCCGGTAAAGCTCCGGCCGTACCACTGTCCGGTCGGCGCCATGGTCTGGTAGCCGGCGGCGGAAGCCGCCGCGGCGGCAGCAGTGAGGGCGAGACCGAGCATAGGGAGATTGTAATTGCCGATTGCCAATTTCCAATTGCCGATTGAAAGGTCAACACCGAGCCGATTGGCAATCGGAAATCGACAGTGCTGTTAACTCTTCCCGCAATTGCCTGGCGAACCGTTCCGAGCTATGCTGCCACTGTCCCCTCGAACTCATGGCCAATCTTTTTGAGCTGCCCCGTTACATTGCAGTGGAAGGTCCCATCCGAGTCGGCAAGAGCACCTTGGCGCGGATTCTCGCCGAACGGCTCAATGCGCAGCGGGTCATGGAACCTGAGGACAATCCCTTTCTCGACGCCTTCTACGAAGGGGAGCGGGGCGCCGCGTTCCAGGCACAATTCGCCTTTCTGGTTCGCCGCTTCGAGCAGTTGCGGGGGCTCGATCTGGGGCCGCGTTCGCAGAAAACCGTGGTTGCCGATTTCATCATCGAGAAAGACAAGCTGTTCGCCTGCCTCAACCTTACCGACCAGGAGCTCGACACCTACAACCGCTACTACAACTACTTCCGCGAACAACTGCCCACACCGGACCTGGTGATTTATCTCCAGGCCACGCCCGAAGTGCTCAAGAAGCGTTTGAAGAAAAAGAACGCCTCCGGGGAAAAGGCGATCAACGAGGACTACCTGCAGGAAGTCATCAAGGCGTATGAGCACTTCTTTTTTCACTACACGTCTTCCGACCTGCTGATCGTGAACACCTCCGACATTGACTTCGTAGAGCGCAACGAAGACCTGCAGGAGCTGCTGCGAAAAGTGTCGGCGCCGATCAAGGGGACGCAGTACTTCCTGCCGCTAGGGAGCACAGAAGCGGCCAGCGCGTAGAATTCGTCGTTGGTAGGTAGTCGTTGGTCCTTGGCTCGGCTCCCTGTCTGCGTCCTGTGAGGTAACACCTTATATCAGAACGCCTTATGGGCTGAACCGCTAACGACAAGCGACCAACGACCATTTTGCGGCTACAATAGCTCCAGATGCGTACAGGCTCTATCCGCCATGGCGGAGGGGCACTGGAGGACATCATGAGTCTCACCCCGATTGGCGAACCCCGCCAGAAGATCAGTGTCTCTACCCTTCACGAAAAGAAACTTCACCACGAACCCATCACCTGCCTGACCGCCTACGACTACGCCAGCGCTCGGCTGGTGGATGAGGCTGGCATTGACATTGTCCTGGTCGGCGATTCGCTGGCCATGACCATGCTGGGCTACGAGAACACGCTCACGGTCACGGTGGACGAGATGCTGCATCACACTCGCGCCGTCCGCCGGGGCGTGAAGAACGCGTTCCTGGTCGCGGACATGCCCTTCGGCTCGTACCACCTTGGCGTGGACGAGGCCGTCCGCAACGCTTCCCGCTTCGTGAAAGAGGCGGGCGCCGAGGCGGTCAAAGTCGAGGGTGGCGAGAAGCGGGCCGATATCGTGCGCGCCATCATTGACGCCGAGATCCCGGTCACCGGGCATATTGGCCTGACCCCGCAGTCGGTCAACGTCATGGGCGGGTTCAAGGTCCAGGGCAAGACTCTGCCGGGGGTCGAGCAGCTTATGCGCGATGCCGTGGCTCTCGATCGCGCGGGCGTGGCCTGCATTTACCTGGAGGGCATTCCGCGCGAAGTCGCGGCCATGACAACGGCCGAGGTCGAGACCCCGACCATCGGTATCGGAGCCGGGCCCGACTGCGATGGCCAAGTGCTGGTCTTCCACGATATCCTCAATCTGACGTTTGGGTCTCCGGCCAAGTTCGTGCGGCGCTATGCCGACGCTGCGGCGCTGATTACCGACGCGGTGCACGCCTTTCGCGCCGACGTGGTTTCGCGGCAGTATCCGTCGGACCGAGAGTCGTATCACCTGCCCAAAGACACGCAGGCAGCGCTAGACACGCTGCTGGAGCGCAAACACGCCATGCGGAGGTAAGACCCGTCGTTGAAGACACGTTCGCGGATGATTGCTTCCCTGCTGATCGTGCTGACTCTCGCCGCGTGTACATCGCGCCAGGAAAGGGACCAGGCAACGCTGGAGGCGGATGCAGCAGCGCGCATCCAGGCGATTCCCGCGCCTGACGTCCAGAAGTATCGTGACGTACGGGAAACCAAGGCCTGGCGCAATCCCTACCTGATCGTCAAGCCGGAGGGTGTGGCCCTGCTCGATGTCAATAACAACGAAGAACGTTACGTCAACCCCGACGAATTGACTGAAGTGCTGGCGCGATTGCCGCTATCGGCGTGGCCGTACGGGCGCGTGGTGGCGGTCGCCGAGAGTGCAGTGGGGGGCTCGGAAGACGACAAGGCCCGGGTGCGCAAAAACCGGGCGATCGTGGCGGGGACCCTGGAAGGCATGCACGTCGCCATCAACTGGATCCCCTCCGCCTGAGACCATGGCGACTCGTCTCCAGACCGTGAAGCTCTGCAGCACGGTGGGGGCCATGCATTCGGCCTGCCAGGCGGTGCGCCGTGCCGGCAAGCGCCTCGGCTTCGTCCCCACCATGGGCGCGCTGCATGAGGGGCATCTCTCTCTGGTCCGCGCTGCGAAGACGCAGTGCGACGCGGTGGCGGTCTCCATCTTCGTAAATCCCACCCAGTTCGGACCAAGTGAAGATCTCTCTCGCTATCCGCGCCCGTTTGAACGCGACTGCGAGTTGCTGGAGCGGGAAGGAGTAGAGCTGCTGTTCGCGCCGTCTGTGGAGGAAATGTATCCCGCCGGAGCGACCACTTATGTGACGGTGGAAGGACTGAGCGAAAAACTCTGCGGGCGATCGCGCCCCGGCCACTTCCGCGGAGTGACCACGGTGGTGGCGAAGCTGTTTCACATTATCGAGCCGGACGCGGCCTTCTTCGGGCAGAAGGACGCCGCCCAGGCCACCATCATCCACCGCATGGTCCGCGATCTGAACCTGCCGGTCGAGATCGTGGTCTGTCCCATTGTGCGCGAGCCCGACGGCCTGGCAATGAGCTCACGCAACGCCTATCTGGACGCGCAACAGCGGCAATCGGCGCTGGTGCTCTCGCGATCCCTGAGGGAAGTGCAGAAACTGTTTGATCGCGGTGAGCGGAAAGCCAGCCGGCTGATCGAAACAGGCAAACAGGTTTTCGCGGAGGAGCCGGCGGTGCGGCTGGACTACTTCGAAATTGTGGATCCGGACACGCTGGATCCAGTTGGCGATGTGCGCAGCCCAGCGCTGGTGGCGGTGGCCGCATTCGTAGGCAATACGAGGCTGATTGACAACGTTGTCCTAGGGTGAGAAGCGCCCGCGAGTCCCCCGCGCGCTGAGCACAGCCAGTCGAACCGACGGCAACTTTGCGACCGCGATCGGCATCCATCGGTATGCAGCAGCTGCCGCGACGTTTGGAGGAACGCGCCATGAAACCCTGGCTGTTTGTGTTCGCTGTCTCCACGGCTCTGCTCGCGCAGGACGCGATTCCAGCCGGGACGATTCTGCCGATTCAGTTGAACTCCTCGCTGAACTCCAAAAAGATTCAGGCCGGGCGGGTCATTACAGCTACGATCATGCAAGCTGTGCCGCTCCCGGCATCGAAGCTTCCCATTGGCACCAAAGTCATCGGCCACGTGGTGAGCGTCAGCAGAGCAACCGCGACTGACGGCGCCAGGATTTCCTTCGAGTTCGACTCCATTGCGCCTTCGCGAAACGAGGCCATTCCCGTTACGACCGACCTCCGGGCGTTGGCTTCGCTGATGGAGGTTGAGCAAGCGCAGGTTCCGATCTCCGGCCCAGACCGAGGAACTTCCCAGAATGCCTGGACCACAGTGCAGGTGGGAGGCGACGTGGTTTATCGCGGTGGCGGGCCGGTGGTGAACGGCTCGCAGGTTGTCGCGGAACCGGCCGCAAACGGTGTTCTGGCTCGTGCACTTTCCGGTCCGGAGACGAAGTGCCGTGGCGAAGTCAGTGACAATGACCGTCCACAGGCGCTCTGGGTATTTTCCTCGGAAGCGTGCGGGGCCTACGGATTCTCCGACCTGGCGATTGTGCACGCCGGGCGCAGCGAGCCCCTGGGACAAATCACGCTGGCTGCAACCAGGGGTGACCTCAATATCCGAAGCGGCAGCGGCATGCTGCTGCGGGTCAACGCGCGGTAAGCTCCCGGGCAAGCCTCCGAGGAGCTCGCCGGTAGGAATATCGGGCGAGTTTACCGCACCCACGCAAGGGTTCCGAGTTATACCCATTGCATCGAACTTATCCAGCCCTACCGGGAGATGTGCCGAAAGTGCCGCCGATCTCCTCCGCCGTTACCAGCAAGCGATCCGTGCGCCGCATCTTCTTCCAGTCGTATTCATACGCAGTTCCACAGATGAGGCAAATCTGGTAGTGCTGGCCATTGCCGCCGAGTCGTGGCCAGGCAAAGCGATGGGGGCACATTTCTCCAAAGAGTCGCTCCAAGAATCTCATGTATGGCGCTCCTTCACTGGACCAGACTCGGTGACGCGACCTTGTCTAAGAGAGTGGCGGGTGAATGGATTTGACTACGACTCGAGCACTCTTTCAAATTACGAGAGTGCATCCCGGATACAAGTTACCGGGTGTGTGGGCGAGTCCGTTGTTAATGCTTCACCTCGGGGCTTGAATCTGACCTCTACTTCCTCACCGTCGGATACTGAATCCCCAACTGCTCCATGTAGGTCTTGTACCTCGTCGGATCGTAGTAGTACTTCCGCAGCTCCGGCAAAAACTTCTCCATCTTCTCTTTGTTCAATTCAATGGCCGGCTGGTCGTCCGGAGCGATGAGCGGTGTGTACTTGAGGTCTTTGGTCTGCACGTTGTTGAAGTAGTTCCACGCCTGCTTGACCAATTCCGGGGAGAGCAGGAAATCCAGCGCGGTCAGAGCCTGCGCCTTCGCGCCAGCGGTCGTGCCTTTGTGCGCGATGGGAGTCGCCATGGCCACGCCATTCGCCCAGCTGTGCCCGGGCAGGTTAGGGATGTTCGCTGGATACCGTAGATAGACCGTAGGAGCCACCCAGGAAATGTCGGCGATGTCATCCGACCCGCCCATTTCGGTCGCCGGAGAGGGTGGCTTGAGCGCGTCAACCTTGGTCTTCAGGCCGTCCACCTTGGCGCCAATCTCTTTTTGCAGGGCCTGGGCCAGGGTCACGTCGGCCTCGCTCCACGTGGGCATGCCGATCCGCTCGATGTTCTTCTGCTGGGCCTCCGCCACCACCCGGCTGAAGTTCGGGGGCCACGCCGAGCCGACCAACCGTCGCGTCACGGTGGTACCGGTCATCATGGTCGCCGCCTGCGCCATGGTGTTGCCCAGGTCGTAGAGGTCTTTGATGTGCGGATAATCGAGCTCCCGGAAGAAGTACCAGACGGCGGCCTCCGAGGGAACGACATTTGGCTGGTCTCCGCCGTTGATGATCACGTAATGCGACCGCTGCTGCAGCCGCAGGTGCTCGCGGCGGAAGTTCCAGCCTGTATCCATCAATTCGACGGCATCCAGCGCGCTGCGACCGTCCCAGGGCGCCATGGCCGCGTGCGCGGCTTTGCCGTGAAAGAAGTACTGCACCGAGACCAGGCCTTGCGGGGCGAAACTTTGTCCGTACTCAGTGCCGAAGGAGTCGTCCACGTGCGCGCCCAGCACGATGTCCGCATCTTTGAACAAACCGGCACGCACATAGAAGGCCTTGGTGCCGACCAGTTCCTCGGCGACTCCGGGAAAGACCTTCAGCGTTCCGGCGATCTTGTATTTCTCCATCAGCTCCCGCAAAACCAGGGCGGCGGTCACATTCACGGCTTCGCCTGCGTTGTGGCCTTCGCCATGGCCGGGAGCGCCTTCGACGATGGGATCGTGGTAGGCGACTCCGGGCTTCTGCGAAGCGCGCGGAATGCAGTCCAGGTCGGCCATGAAGTCAATCACCGGCATGCCCGATCCGTAGGTTGCAACCCACGCCGTAGGAATGCCGGCAATGCCACGCTCCACCTTGAATCCGTTCTTCTCCAGAATTCCGGTCACATAACGCGAGGTCTCGTACTCCTGAAATCCCAGCTCCGCGTAGCTGAAGATCTGGTCCACCATCTGCTGGGTGAAGGCCTGGCGGCGGTCGATCTCCTGCATGGCTTCCTTCTTCAAGTCTTCCAGCATTGGTTTTTGCTGGGACCAGACCTGTGGCGCAAGCAGGACAACGAGGGACAACAGAAGCATCTTGCAGTGGCGCATCTTGGGCTCCAGACAATTGGGCTCTACGGCAAGCAGACAAGATAAACCACCAGGGCCACAGACGCACGAAGGAAAAGCCGGTGACGACCGTGGCGGAGGTGATGGTGCGGATCAGGGCACGCTTTCACAGATTGTCTACGGGCGAATCCTGGCTCCGGAAACGAAGCGGTTATTCGCGATGAGATAGCGCAGCGGCAACTCCGATGCTTTGGTGATGCCGATGCGCTTGGTCACCTGGATCCTCGGCCGAGAGTAGCCGCCATCGGCGATCCAGAGGTCCGAGTGAAGGCTGGTCAGGTCCTTGCCGTTGTCCCGCTGCCGGGTAATCCCGAACGCCTCGGCCAGGCGTCCGGGTCCGCTGGTGAGGTTGCGCCAGTCACGCGGACTCCGGATCGGGATGCCTCGCGCCTGGGCCATTGCCTCGATCCCGGCGAGCGGTTCCAAAGCGCGAAACAGGATTCCTCCAGCCGTTCCGTCCGGCAAACAGGAAACATTCAGACAATAGTGATTGCCGTAGATGAAATAGACGTAGGCGTAGCCGGGAGGACCGAATAGAACGGCGTTGCGCGCGGTGCGTCCCGCGGCAGCGTGGGCTGCGAGGTCGCCGGCACCGAGGTAGGCCTCCACTTCCACGATCCGGGCGGCGCGCAGTTTTCGGCCCTCTCGCCGCACCAGCACCTTCCCCAGCAGGTCGCGGCTGACTCGGCGCGGGTCCCGATTGAAGAACTCGGCCGGTAACCGTTGGCTAAAGTTCATGGTGACTTTCAGACAAGTGTCTCCCTGACCTTTTGTGCGGGCCATCCCGAATAGATTCTGCTATTTTGATCCCTATCGTGTCGCCATTCGGGTGTTCCGCACTACATTTTAAGGAGGATTCATGCTCGGGAAACTGTTGAAGTTCGCGCCGGTGATGCTGTTGTTGAGCATGGCCGCTGCACAGACGATTCCGTCCGGCACTAAGCTGACGGTCAGGATGGGGCAAGGACTCAGTTCCGGCAGTGCGACGGCAGGCCAGAAATTCGAGGCCACGCTTTCGCACGCTTTGGTAGTGGATGGAAAGACCATCGCCAAGGCAGGCGCGCCGGTACGGGGCAAAGTCACCTATGTCAAGCCCAGCGGGCGGTTGCATGCGCCGGGAGAGCTTACCCTGCGCCTGACCTCGGTTGAGATGAATGGCAGGATGGTCCCCATCTCGAGCAGCGCATATCGCGCCAAGGGCAAGAGCCACACCAAGAGCAACGCGACCAAGATCGGCGGTGGAGCTGTTGCCGGAGCGCTGATCGGCGGCTTGGCCGGCGGCGGCAAGGGCGCCTTGGTTGGCACCGCAGTGGGCGCTGGAGCTGGAACGGGGGTAGCCGCAGCTACCGGCAAGGAAGAAGCTGTGGTACACGCCGAGACCGCGATCACCTTCACCACCACGGGCACTGCACACGCGAAGTAGGAAATCATCGCGTGGGGCGGGTAGGAGGCCCGCCCCTCACGCTCTCAAGCGGCGCTCTTCAGATACGCCAGCACCTCCTCGGCGTGGCCATCTGCCTTTACATTGTTGAAGACGTGCGCAATCTTGCCGTCCGGCCCGATCACAAAGGTGGTGCGCGCGATGCCCTTCACTTTCTTGCCATACATATTCTTCTCTTTGATTACGCCAAAGGCTTCGCAGACCTTTTTGTCGGTGTCTGACAGCAGGGTGAAAGGCAGGCTGTACTTTTCCTGAAATTTCTTCTGCGCCTGTGGCGGGTCAGCCGACATGCCCAGGATGACAGCGCCTGCATTCTGCAACTTCTTGTATGCGTCACGGAACCCGGACGCCTCTATGGTTCAACCGGGAGTGTCGGCCTTGGGAAAGAAGAAGAGGACGACGGTCTTGCCTCGGAAATCCTTAAGCGACACATTTTTCCCGTTCTCATCGGGCAAAGTGAAGTCGGGAGCTTTATCATTAATATCCATGAGGTTTTCTCCGCTACGCCAACCGTTATACCGCAGTGCGGGCCGGGTCGTCATCCTGACGACTCTGGCTCTGATCTTTGCGCAGATTGTGGCCGCGCAGTATGGCCGCACGGGAACCGTAAGCAAGGGACCGCGCGCCCTGGCGTTGATCGAACTGGCCCCAAGTGGCAAGGCCCGCCTGATCCCTGTCACCATCCTCTACAACGGCCAGTTCTACGACGCCAGCGTGTACAAGGCCGATCCCGTGCCCATGGCGCTGGAGTCGGGCACGATCTATGAAGGAGAACGCACCGGAACGTCGCAAGGCCTGTTCACGGTGACCGGCGCGCTGCAGGTCAGGAATTCCTGGGTCGGTCAGGGGACGTGGCAGCCCAAAGGCGCAGCGCCGCCCCAATCCCGAAAAGCTGCACTTCCCGCGAGACCCCCGGACGAGGATGTGGAGGGGCCACCCCGGCTGCGACGTCCCAGCTCCGAGAGACCGAAGCCGACAGAACCAACACTGCCGCCAGCGCAAGCGCCGGCTGTCGCTCCCGCTTCTAATCCGGCGACACCCCCGGCCCCATCTCCGGCCTCTGCCGATACCGATCACCCGGTATTGAGACGCGGGAAACCACTCCCTTCGCCGCCGCAGGAACCGGCCCAGGCATCGTCGCCTGCGCCGGTGATGAAGGGGGCGGCTCAGACGGTGCGGATTTTTCCTGCGATCTCCGATGCGGGTGGTCCCGAACCCATGCCGTTTACCTACGACCTCAAGCCGGAAGAAGAGCAGCAGTTCCGCCAAAAGATGCTGGCGTTGGCCAGTGCCGAGGTGGAGGCGCGCGCTAAGCGTCTGGCGTCAGAGACGATCGAGGCAGCGCCACCAGCCCGGCCCGCCCGGCGAGGCAAAGCCGCAGTCAAGGCACCGCAGCCCAGTTTTGACGATGTCCAACTCCGGGTATTCGACCTTGCGAGCAATAACGAGCCCGTGCTGGTGCTGACTGCAAAGGCGCATATGCCACAGCGCCCAGCAACAACCGCGACGGGATTGCAGTACTACGTCACACTGGTAGCCCGGAATGACATCTATGGAGAGCTCCACAAGGTGCTGGTTGACACAACTGACAACCAGCACATGGACGTGGAGCCGCGCCTGGAGTTGGTTGACGCAGTGGACGCCGACGGCGATGGCCGCGGCGATCTGCTTCTCCGCCAGATTTCCGATGCAGGCAGCGTGTTTGTGGTCGATCGCGTGATTGGCGATCAGGTGCGCACCCTGTTCCAGGGCACCCTGGAGTAAATATCTCTCGCCCCGCACGCCGTGCCGCTGCGCGCAAGATCCTTCGCCCTCTCGGGCTCAGGATGACGCCGGTCCGGGTGGTACGGCATAGTCAGGCCATTCAAATCGGCGTCATCCCGAACCCGGCGCAGTTCAGCCGGGTGAGGGATCCTGCGCGCAGCCGCAATACGCACGACCCAGGCAGAAAGCCGGCGCACGCCGGATGCTTCGACCTTTCGGTCTCAGGATGACTTCTCCTAGCAAACCGACGGGTGAGCCGATGGTGAAAAATCCTCCCGCCATTTACAATTTCCACCCAATTCCATTTGGAGTGGGAAACTGTATGGCTTCGGTTCGCATGTCTGTCATCGTGCTGTTGTTCGGATCATGTCTGCTCACCGCCCAGGACCGGGACTTCAGCAAAGTCCAAATGAAGGTCAGCAAGGTCTCCGGCAACGTCTATATGCTGCAGGGGGCGGGCGGCAACATCGGCGCGTCGGTCGGCGACGATGGCATTGTCATCGTGGACGACCAGTACGCCCCGCTGGCGGATAAGATCAAGGCTGCGCTCAAGGGGATCACTGACAAGCCGGTGCGCTTCGTGATCAACACCCATTACCACGAGGACCATACCGGCGGAAATGCGATCTTCCAGCAGACCGCACCCATCATTGCCCAGGACAACGTGCGCAAGCGCCTGGAAGAAGGCGGCACCGCGGGCAACTACGGCGCTGTCAGCTTCCCGGCCAAGCCGCAGCCCAAAGAAGCCCTGCCCATCATCACCTTTGACCACGACGTCACCGTCCACCTCAATGGCGAAGACATCCGCGCCCTGCACTTTCCCAGCGGGCACACCGATGGCGACAGCGTCATCTTTTTCCCCAAGTCGAACGTGGTGCACATGGGAGACGACTTCGTCACCTATGGATTTCCCTTCGTCGATCTCAGCGGCGGGGGCAGTGTCGAAGGCATGATCTCCGCGCTGGAGCAGATCATTCCCAAGCTGCCCGCCGATGTGAAGGTCATCCCCGGCCACGGGTCGCTTTCAAACCTGGATGACCTTCGCAACTTCCTTACCATGCTGAAAGAAACGAAGGCGGTAGTTGAGAACGGAATCAAGCAGGGCAAGTCACTGGATCAGTTGAAGCAAGAGAACGTGCTCGCCCCCTGGCAGAAGTGGTCGGGAGACTTCATCACCAGTGAGCAGTGGCTGGTCACGCTCTATAACGATCTGACCGGGAAGAAAACCGGGGAGTTCATCAAGCACAACTGACGGCGGTAGGGATCCTTCGCTGCGCTCAGGATGACCGCCCGCGGCTCAGACGCCGCGGTATGCGCGGTCACTTCTGCGTCATCACCAGTTCGCCATCCTCCACCTTGATGCCGCCCACGTTGTCGGGCAGCTTCAGACGATCGCGCTGCTCGGCCAGCTTTTTCTGCAGGGCGTCATTGACCAGCGACACCGGGATGCTCAAGTCGCCCACCTTGAACTCGGTGGGATCGAACGTGGCGTAGCCGTCTTTCGATCCCAGGTGGCCTGCGAGGGTAACCACCACGTCTTTACCGCCAACGCTAGCCACAAACTGGCCTCGGGCAATGTCGCCGTCAAAGTTCACCTGGTAGTCCTTGATATCGGGCTGGCCCGGGGCGACGACCGCGTCGGGCGAGGACAAAGAACCATCCGAGCCGGATTGCCCAGCAAGCGCCGTGGGCAGGGCCCCGGCGGCTTGGGCGATCGCCGCGCTCACCTCGTCAGAGGTGACGTGGACTTCGGCAGGAGGCTGACTGGGGTCTCTGGGCTGATCGAGTTGCTGCACCTTCTGCTGAAACGACTGGGCATTGGCCGCGGCGACCGCCGGCGGCTGCGGCGTCGCTACCGGCTGTGGCCGCTTCAACACTAGGACGATGGCGATAAGAGAAGCGCCTAGCGTGGCAATGCTGATAATACGGTCGATTTTCATGGGCCAATCTCGGGGCGGGGGATGCGCTTGTCTATGGTATCGGGCCGGGGAACCCGATTCACATGACGGAAGTTGCTGGCCGGTGGGAGGGTCCGGCTCGTCTAATGCAACTTTTTCGCCAGCAACTCATTGACCAGCTGAGGATTGGCCTGCCCCTTGGACGCTTTCATCACCTGGCCCACGAAGAATCCCAGCACGGTCTTCTTGCCACCGCGATACTGCTCGAGCTGCTTGGGATTCGCCGCGATCACTTCATCAATGATTTTCTCAATCGCCGACGTGTCGGTGATCTGCTGCGGCTTTTCTTTCTCGTACACCGCCGGGAAGTCCTGGTTGCGCTCGAAGCAGAGGTCGTAAAGGTCTTTTAACATCTTGCCCGAGATTGCCCCGCTCTCCACCAGATCGGCTGACATGGCCACACCCTTCATCGAAATCGGAGATTGCTCGATCTCCAGGCCCTTGGCCTTCAGGCGCCCCATGAGTTCGCTCTGCACCAGGTTGGCGACACGCTTCGGGCTCTTCGCCGCCTTGGCCGCAGCTTCAAACTGGTCGGCTAGCGCCTGGGTCGAGGTCAACACCTGCACGTCATACTCGGTAATGCCGTAATCCGCCACCATGCGCTTTCGCCGCGCCTCGGGCAACTCAGGCAGCGTCGCGCGAATCTCCGCCTGCCACTTCTCATCCACCACCAGCGGCAGCAGGTCGGGCTCGGGAAAGTAGCGGTAGTCGTGCGCCTGCTCCTTGGAGCGCATGCCGTAGGTCTTGCCTTCGGTCGCGTTGTACAGGCGGGTCTCCTGCGTAATCTTGCCACCGGACTCGATCACCCCAATATGACGCTCGATCTCGTACTCCAGCGCCTCGCGGATGAAGCGGAACGAATTGACGTTCTTGACCTCGGTCTTGGTGCCAAACTCCTTCTGCCCGCGCGGACGCACGCTCACGTTGGCATCGCAGCGCAGCGAGCCCTCCTCCATGTTGCAGTCGCTCACCCCGGTGTAGAGGATGATTTCCTTCAATCGCGTCAGATACTCGTAAGCCTCGTCCGGCGAGGCAATGTCGGGCTCGCTGACGATCTCGATCAGCGGCACGCCGCTGCGGTTCAGATCGACTGCGGTCGTCTCCTCAGAGTCCGGAAAGCCCTCATGCAGGCTCTTGCCCGCGTCTTCCTCTAAGTGCACCCGGGTGATGCCGATCTTCTTCTTGCCGGTGGCCACCGAAATCTCAATCCAGCCGAACTCGGCCAACGGTTTGTCGTACTGCGAAATCTGGTAGCCCTTGGGCAGGTCGGGATAAAAGTAATTCTTGCGCGCGAAGATCGAAGTCTCGTTGATGCGGCAATTCAGCGCCATCGCCGCCCGTATCGCGAACTCCACCGCCCTGCGGTTCAGCACCGGGAGCGCTCCCGGCAATCCCAGGCAGACCGGGCAGACGTTGGTATTAGGCGGATCGCCGAACCGCGTCGAACACGAACAGAAGATCTTCGACTCGGTCAGCAGCTGGACGTGCACCTCCAGGCCGATGACCGGCTCATACCGGGCGCGGGCCGCCACCGAGGTGTCCGAGGTCGTGGCCATAAACCATGATTATAGTCGGGCCCGCGTGCCGTCCGGCTTGGTGGCCGACTCATTGCCTTTGCGGGGTAACGCCCGCGATTCAGTTGGGCTTGGCTGGCGCGCTGAGGTATTTCTCCAGTGGAACTTCAAAATACATCAGTTCGTTCCCTTTGGCATCCCGCACTCCCAGCAGGTAGAAGTGGGCACCCGCCAGAGGCGTGGAGATTCCCGACACGTCAAAGAACATGAAGCCGGCCTGAGTGGCGTGCGGCTCCACTGCGAGGGCGCCGAATTGCGCACTCTGAACTTCTTCCTGCGCCTGCTTGCTGACCGCGCCTTTCACCTTCTTTGTGGGAAAAGGTATAGGCGTCGGCCGGCCCGCGCTGGCCGAGGGATGCGAGAGCCGGCGATAGATATCATCCGGAGTGGCAGGAGGTATCTTGCTCCGGTCCGCGGTGATCAGCTCCGGCCTCATGTCAGTCAGCGAGACTGGCTGGTCGCCGTCGTTGGTCACCACCACAAACAAGGGCATGAAACCCAGATCGTTGTAGTGCACCGAGAAGATATTGGCCTTGTCGGCCATGTCGTACGGGTCTACAGCGACAGTGACTTTTTCCATGGGATGCTCGTCGCGCGCCGGGTAGGTCTTGGCGGGCTGCGCCGTCGGCATCACAAACTCCTTGGACGCCAGGCAAACCACGGAGCTTAAAGCAGCAATCCCCACAATGGCGGTAACCAGCAATAAACGTTGGCTGAGCATGTTCTCGATTATAGGATGCGGACTGCGCCAGCGGTGGTGCCTGGGTGCGGCCTTGGGAATCAACGGTTAGAATGTCCCTTCCCTCATGTACTGGATTTATAGCGCGCTGCTGGCGGGCTGGCTGCTGGTGAGCCTTCCCTACTGGCTGCTGCAGATGACGCGCCACGGCAAGTACCGCGCCGGACTGCGGGAACGCCTGGGGAAGGTGCCGGCGAGGCTGGCGCAAACGCCCACGCAGGAGACGATCTGGGTGCATGCGGTCTCGGTTGGCGAGGTGCTCGCGGTAAGCGGGCTGGTTGGCGAGATTCGGCGGCACTTTCCGCAGTATCGAGTGGTGGTTTCCACTACGACGGACACCGGCCAGCAGCTGGCCCGCAAGCGCTTCGGGGAGGAAAACGTCTTCTACTTCCCGTTGGATTTTGCATTCGCCATACGGCCCTATCTGGAGGCCTTGCGGCCGCAGCTGGTGGTCATCGCGGAAACCGAATTCTGGCCGAACTTCCTGCGTCTCGCACACCGCAGCGGCGCCCGCCTCGCCGTGGTAAATGCCCGCATCTCGGACCGCTCCTGGCCCGGGTACCGCCGGATGCGGCGACTCTTGACGCCAGTCTTAGGGCAAGTGGATCTTTTTCTGGCGCAGACCAATTCGGACGGCCAGCGGCTGACTGAGATAGGAGCACCTGAGGAGCGCGTGCAGGTGAGCGGCAACTTGAAGTTTGATGTGGCGCCGCCGGCGCCGCCGCCGGTCGTCGCCGGTCTGCGAAACGGATTCGAGCAGGCTGGGGCTGGCCCCGTGATCGTCTGCGGCAGTACGGTGGATGACGAAGAGCCACTGCTGCTGCGCGCGTTCGAGAATGTGCTGGCCAGCCATCCTCGGGCGGTCATGATCCTGGCGCCGCGTCACCCTGAGCGCTTTACCGCAGTGGCTCAGTTGCTGGAACACCTCGGTGTGCAGTTCTGGCGGCGCTCATTGTGGAGCGGAGGCCCGATCAGCGGCGGAGTCCTGCTGCTCGACACCATGGGCGAACTGGCTTCTTTGTACGCTCTGGCGGACATAGCTTTTGTCGGAGGAAGCCTGGTTCCGCGCGGCGGGCACAACATCCTCGAGCCGGCACAGTACGGCGTGCCCATTCTGGTCGGAAATCATACGGAGAATTTCCGCGATATTGTGAGACTGTTTGAAGACCACCAGGCCGTGCGGGTGGTGGATCCAGCGGACCTTCCTCTGGTCTTCATGGAGCTCATTTCCAACCCAGCGCAGCGGAAAGCGCTCGGGCAGCGGGCCGCCCAAACCTTGCGCGAACAGATGGGGGCAACCGACAGGACGCTCGCCGCGCTGGAGAGATTGCTCGATCATACCGGTTCTACGGCGGTAAGCAGCATGGGCCATGGGAACCCCGGGTAGTGTGGGCCGGGTTTCTAACCCGGCGGGACGCGTCAAAGATCCGTCCCTGCAAGGAACCGTCGTTACGTAGAACCTGCAACGATGAATCCGCTGGCTGCCATCTTCGGCTTTAGCGTGCGGGCGCGCAATGCGCTCTATGACCACGGCCTTCTGCCCAGCAAGAGGCTGGAGGCGCCGGTCATCAGTGTCGGCAACCTCTCCGTGGGCGGCTCCGGCAAAACACCGTTCGTCATCCTCCTGGGACAACTGCTGAAGACCCGCGGCCTGAGATTCGATATTCTTAGCCGCGGGTACGGGCGTAAGACGCGGGGGGTGGCGGTGGTGGATCCCGGCGGCCCAGCCTGTGACTTCGGCGATGAACCGCTGCTCCTGGCGCGACGGCTGGCAGTCCCTGTGGTGGTCGGGGAAGACCGTTATCAGGCCGGGCGCACGGCGGAAGCAAGATTCGGTCCGCAGTTGCACCTGCTGGACGACGGTTTTCAGCATCGTGCCCTGGCGCGCGATTTCGACATCGTTCTCACCACTCCCGAAGATGCCCGCGACCGGTTGCTCCCCGCCGGGCGCTTGCGCGAACCGCTGACTTCCTTGCGACGGGCCGACGTTGTGGTCCTTACCAGCGGCGCTTCCCCGGAGTCCTTCCCGCTGGATGGCAAGCTGGTATGGCGCGTGCGCCGCGCCATTCTGCCCAGCCATGTTCCGCCCAGCCCGGTGGCGTTCTGCGGAATCGCCCGGCCGCAGAATTTTCTGCTGCAGCTCCGTACAGCAGGGATTGAGCCTGCGGCCGAGGCGATATTCGGTGACCACCACGCCTACACCGAGCGGGACATCCGCGACCTGTTAGAGTTGCGCCAGCGGAGCGAAGGTGGGGGCTTCGTCACCACGGAGAAAGACGCCATCAACTTGGGAGGATATCTTTCCGCGCTGGAACCCGTGGCCGTGGTTCCGGTCAAGATGGACCTGGTGGATGCCACTAACGCCGTGGATACTATGCTGCGAGTGATCGCGGAGCGCAGGCGCCCGGCATGAGAGAATCTTGAGTTCCGCTGGGCGCGGCACCCCCCGGCGCACTACCAATGACCACCCATCCCAAGGAAGCCGGACGGCTGAGGAAGATCGTCGAAGCGTTTCCGAATGTCACGGTCACCGTGATCGGAGATCTGGTGGCCGACGAGTTCGTCTTCGGGGAAATTTCGCGGGTCTCGCGGGAGGCGCCCGTGCTGATCCTCAAGCATCGTGAGCGCACCGTAGTTCCGGGCGGCGGGGCGAATGCCGTCAACAATCTGGCCGACCTGGGGGTGAATGTGCTCCCCGTGGGCGTGGTGGGCGACGATGAACCCGGCCGCCTGCTGCTCAAGACCTTCCGTCACAAACACATTCCCATCAGCGGCGTTTTGAAAGACAAGAATTACACCACGGTGACAAAGACCCGCATCCTGGCCGGTATGACCCACACGGCGCGACAACAGGTGGTGCGGGTGGATCGCGAACCGGAATCCGAGCCCAATGGCCACCTCAAGCGTGAATTGGTGTTGGCAGCGCGGGAGTACGCGCGCGCTTCTGACGCCCTGTTGGTTTCCGACTACGGCTACGGCGCCGCAACCCCGGCGATCCTGAACGCGATTCGCGAGCGCGGGCGGCTGGATCGCCTGCCGGTGATCGTGGATTCGCGTTACCGCCTGCTGCAATATTCCGGAGTCACGGCGGCTACGCCCAATGAGCCCGAGGTAGAAGAAGCCATGGGCGTCCGCATTGGGCAGGACTGGTCTCGAGTGTGCACTGCGGGCGAGCAGATCATGTCGCGCATGAAGCTGCAGTCACTGGTCATCACGCGGGGACGCGACGGCATGGTGGCTTTTGCTGCAAAGCACAAGCCGGTGGACATCCCGATCTTTGGTTCCGACGAAGTGGCGGACGTGACGGGGGCGGGGGACACCGTTATCGCCACGTTCACGGCAGCTTTGGCGGCCGGGGCCAGCACGGAAGAGGCAGCGCATTTGGCCAACTACGCCGGCGGCATCGTGGTGATGAAGCGCGGCACCGCCACGGTGAGCCAGCAGGAACTGCTGGACGCGTTGGAAAAGGCTCCGCCGGCAACCAGGTCCCATTGAGCGCCAACAAAATTTTGCGTCGCGAAGAACTGCGCCAGCGCGTGGCCGAGTGGCGGCATGCCGGTGAGCGCATCACCCTGGCCAATGGCTGCTTCGACCTTCTGCATGTGGGACATGTACGCTACCTGCATGCCGCCAAGGAATTGGGCGGGCGGCTGGTGGTGGCCATCAACTCCGATGAATCCGTACGCGCGCTGAAAGGCACCGGCCGTCCGCTGATGCCTGCGCACGAGCGGGCCGAGATAGTGTCGGCATTGGCCGATGTGGACGCAGTCGTGATTTTTCCCGAGCCGGATGTGCGCGCTCTGATCCGCGAGATCCGCCCAGACGTCCACGCCAAGGGCACCGACTATACTGCCGCCACCGTTCCTGAGCGCGATGTGGTGCTCGAATACGGAGGCCGGGTGGAGATCGTCGGCGATCCCAAGGACCATTCGGCCAGCCAGATCATCCGCTCGCGCCTGGAACGGCGTTCCTGAGCATGTCCACGCAGGCCACAACTTCAGCGCTGGAGAACAGCGCGCCCCGCCCGATTCAGCGGTTGCTGATTGTGCGCCTCAGCGCCATGGGCGATATCATTCACACCTTACCCGCGGTAAGTGCGTTGCGGCAGGCGTTTCCCCAGGCCACCATCGGATGGCTGGTCGAGGAGCGCTGGGCAGAATTGCTATGCACGTTGCCCACGCCGCACAGTGGGCCGCGCTCGCGGCAACGGCCGCTGGTAGACCGGATTCACACCGTAAACACGGCGAAGTGGCGCAAAGCCCTGCTTTCCAGCCAGACTTGGGAACAAGTCGCCGCCGGACTGAGCGAGTTGCGCTCAGTGCGCTACGAAGTCGCGGCGGACTTTCAGGGCGCCGTGCGTTCCGCCCTGCTGGCCCGCTGGTCAGGCGCGCCGGTGATCTTCGGGCTAGCCCAGCCGCGGGAAAACGCCGCCAGCATGTTCTACACACGGCAGGTGATGGCCCGAGGCACGCACATCGTGGAGCAGAATCTTTCTCTCGCGGAAGCCATTGCCGGCGGGCCGCTTGAGATGCCGCAGGTCGAACTCCCATATGACGAAGCCGTAGAGGAGGAATGCAACCGCCGCCTGCAAGGTCTCGGTGTCCGTGATTTCGTGCTGCTCAATCCTGGCGCCGGCTGGGGCGCCAAGCGCTGGCCCGCCAATCGGTATGGTGACGTGGCCCGGCAGCTGGCAGAGGATGGTTTACAGTCGCTGATTAATTTTGGCCCCGGCGAGGAGGAGTTGGCGCGGCAGGTCGAAGCAGCCGGCGCGGGTGCGGCCAAGGGCATCTCCCGTTCGCTGACCCAGTTGATCGCACTCACCCGGCGCGCGCGCCTATTCATCGGCGGAGACACCGGCCCCATGCACCTGGCCGCGGCTCTGCGCATCCCGGTAGTGGCCATATTTGGCCCCACCAATCCCGCGCGCAACGGGCCCTTCGGCACTCGTAGCCTCGTGCTGCGCAACCCGGCGAGCCCTACCACTCATACCCGCCATCCCCAGCCAGACGAGGGACTCCTCGAGATCGCGCCGGAGCATGTGGTCGCCGCTGCCCGCCAGCTCCTGAGGAGTTGCCGTGGTTAGCTGGTCCAGAATCGCGCGCCGCATCCGGGTGCCGCTGGGATTTGCCTTCGCCGCGCTGTACTTGTGGCTGGCGAAACCGACGGTGATGTCGCTGGTGATGGGCGCCGTGGTGTTGATCCCGGGTCTGGTGCTGCGCGCCCTGGCCTCCGGCCACGTGCAAAAAAACCAACAGCTCACCACCGGCGGACCTTATGCCTATACGCGCAACCCGCTTTATCTGGGTTCACTCATCCTCGCAGCTGGATTCGCACTCGCCGCCCGAAGTTGGTGGATCGCGGCGGCCATAGCGGTCTTCTTCTTCGCCATCTACCTGCCGGTAATCCGATCGGAGGAAAGATTTCTTCGCGAGCGCTTTCCCGAGTTTGCAGACTACGCGAAGGCAGTACCGAGCTTGTTGCCCCGCCTCACGCCCTTTGGTAACCGCGAGCGCGAGTTTTCCTGGGACTTGTATCGCCAGCACCGCGAGTACAATGCCACTGTCGGGGCAGTTGCGATGATGGCAGCCCTGCTGGTTAAGCTGTATTGGATTTCTAATTGACCGGGGCGAACAAGCATCCTGCGGCCCGGTCTTCAGCGTCTCACCATATTCTCAGCTGGTTCGTCTAAACAACGCATGCGCAACTTCGTCATGTCGGCTCTGGCCTATTCCCTATGTGTGGCGTGGGCCGCCGCCCTGGGACAAACGGCCACCCCGTCCTCATCGCAGGGGGCACCTACGGCGACCGTGAGTGCGGCCCCGGCCTCCCAGATCATCCCTCCGCCCCCGAACTATCAATTTCCGAGCGGCCAGAAGTATGTGTACACCGTGGAGTGGCACCTGTTCACCGCCGGCAACGCCACCGTGAGACTCGAGTCGTCAGGAACGGAGCAGCACGTGGCCGCCACCGCCGATTCCACCGGCGTGGTCAACGTTCTTTACAAGGTCCACGACCGCTTTGAGGCGTGGTTCAGCCCCCACAGCTTCTGCTCTCTCCATGTCACCAAGCACACCGAGGAAGGATCCCATAAGCGCGACACGACTATCGTCTTTGATTATGCCCGGCGCAAGAGTGTGCTGGACGAGAAGAATCTCAAGACTGCTGAATTGAAGCACGCGCAGAACGACATTCCCACTTGTGTGACCGATGTCGTCAGCGGCTTCTACTACCTGGCCTCACTGCCGCTGCAGACAGGTGACAGCTACACTTTCTCGCTGAACGACGGGGGAAAGACAGCAGACGTCACCGCAAAGGTGGAAGCCCGGGAACGGGTCAAGGTGCCGCTCGGCACGTATCAGACCATCCGGGTCAAAGCCGAAGCCATCTCCGGGCCGATGAAGGGCAAGGGCTCGGTGTTCGTCTGGTTCACCGACGATGCCAACCGCACTCCGGTGCAGATGCGCTCAAAGCTGGGATGGGGAACCCTACTATTCCGGATGCAGAGGCTGGACAAACAATGATGCGATTTCCAATTTTCAAATGCCAAGCGTCAATTTGAGAACCGGTTTGCAATTGGCATTCGCCAATTGGCAATCGTCAATTCACTTCTGCGCCAGCAACGCCCGCGCATGCGCCAGCTCCGGCCGGTCCGAGTTGGAACCAGCGCACGTTTTCACCAGTTGGGCGTAGTAGGTGCTGGCTTCCTTTGCCTTGCCGGCCATCTCCGCGGCACGGGCGGCTCCATACAATCCATCGAAGCGGTTGGGATTGAACTTCAAGTCCTTTTCATACTCGGCTAGCGCCTGCTCAGGATGCTTCATCTCGAGGAGCATGTCGGCCGCCAGTTCGCGGGCCGGAAATGCCCCGGTTTCCTCGCCTTCGGCTTCTTCCTGCTCCGCGATGGAGCGCAGGGTCTGCACACCTGAATCGCCCTTTCCTTCAGCAAAGTCCAGCCAGGCCTGGGCTTCCTTCTCTTCCAGACCAGCTACATAGGCGAGACCGGTTTTCTTGTTAGCGGCCGCGGTCTTGCGGATGGACTCAATCTCTGCAACATCCTTGCGGGCCTGTTCCAGGTTACCGCTGCGCGAGGCGCCGATGGCGCGGGCCCAATAGACGACGGAATTCGTTCCCGGCCGCGCCCCGGCAGGCGGCGTTAGAGCCGCCGCTTCCTGCCAATGATGCAACTCGATGGCATTTCTTGCGGAAAATTCTCCCAACGCCCAGGGCCGTGGATCCCCCATGCCGTACATGTCCTGCTGCGGCGGCATAGCGTTTATCTCGTCCACCAGCTTCTGCGCTTCGTCCTCGCGTCCGATCTGCAGATAGGCATAATCGAGAAAGTCCATGGCATGAAACTGATGTGCCTCTCCACCCATGTGCATGGCAGCAGTCTTGCGGGTGGCGGCGACGGAAGCCAGATTGGATTCAATGTCCTCCTGCCACAACCCCAGCCGGGCAAAGATGTGCGACGGCATGTGCAGCGCGTGCGGGGCTGCAGGCGCGATTTTCGCGTAGCGCCGCGCCGCCGGCAGCCCCAGTTCCGCGAGTTGCGGCTTGTCATAACTGTGGATCAGGTAGTGCGCCACTCCGGGATGATCGGGCTCCTCCGCGAACAGCTTCTCCAGCACTGCGGCGGCCTGCTTGCGGTGGGCGAAGGTGGTGTCGTGATCGGGTTCGGATGCCAGCAGCGACAGCGCATAGAAGGCCGCTGCCTCGCGGTCCTCGGGATAGCGCTGATACATGCGCTCCATCGCTTTGGAGTAAGCGGTCGCTCTTGTCTGGTGATCCTTCTTGGAATCCTCATAGAAGGCACCGATGGCCGCAATGTAATCCCGCTCCCGGTCGGTCTTGGGATGCAGCCCCTTGGCTTTCTTCACCTCGGCCGCGCCTTGCGCCAGAGTGTCAGCCTTCGGAGTATCCCATAGCTGATGCCAGAGGCTCATGGCGACGCCCCAATGCGCCATGGCGCAATGGGGGTCATGCTTCGCGATGTCCTCAAATTCCTTTTGCGCCTCCTCGTACCAAAAGGAGTGCAGCAGCGCCACCCCGCGTTCGAACGGCACCTGCATGGAAGCCTCACAAGAGACCGGAAAATGGACGGTCCCCAACTGGCTGGCCGTAAGGTCTTCGTGGTGATGGCCCTCGTCGGCCAGCGTGGCTAAGCCAAATGACACTACGATTGCGATCAGCAAGACGATGCGTTTCATGGAATCCCCCACCGGGAAACGAGTCTAGACCGGCAGTCCCAGCAGGGTCAATGAGTGAGAGGGCGATTTATCGCCAGTTGGGTGGTTGGGATTAGACTATCGGTCCAGATGTTCACGTGACCGAAAAGGAGGCATTCATGGCTCAAATTGACAGTCACGCAATTGGACTCACGCGCCGGCGCTGGCTCGGACTCGTCGCCACCGCCGTAGGAACCTTCGTGCGCGCAATGCCGGTTCAGTCTCAATCCCTGCCGCAACGCTGCGCGCCTCCCATTCCGCAAAACCGCGAGCCTTCAAACGGTGGATCGTGTCCGTATCCTATCCCGTGGCTCGATAAAAATGGGAATCACAATCAACCCGCAGGTCCGAACGTCGAGCTTTCGAACATCTATCACTTCAAAGGAAAGCTGGCCCGCTGCAGCGGCTTTCACGGCATAGGGGAAGACAACCAAGGCAATCGCGAGGCATGGGGAACACCGACTACGGACTACAGCTACATGGCGGGAGAGTACTGGGCGGCGCGGCAGGCGCATCAAGGCGTATTCGCCCACACCTGATTGACCCTATTCAAGGGACAGGCTGTCCCTGCGAACCAGGTTCATGATTTCCATTCGCCGATCTCGCCCGAAGGTCTTTATTGGGTCACTCCAGTGCCTGTGGGCGGACTGACGTTCAGCTCGGACGGAAAGACCGCCACATTGCAGATGACCAACGTGCCGATCATCGACCAGCCACGTTGGCCGGCAATGGATGCCGAGACCACCCCGGCGTTTCTCGACTTCAAGCTCGTCTTTACCTCCACTGACGAATCGGTCAAGTACGAAGATCCGATGCGGCAGTATCGGTTTGAAGGCTTTAAGGCGATCGCGAAATTGGAAGCGAGCGTGCGAGTGCCATCGATCAACTTCGCCTTCAAGACTGATCCGCTCGAAACGTCCAAATGCGATTTTGCCGTGATGGGGGAAGAAGTGAATGGCAAATATTACGAACCCGGCAAGAACTGAATATCTCGTTCGTATAGATCGAACGACACCTTATTGGCCACATCAAGCGTTTGCACAAGCTTGCGCTTCGGTTCGCCTTTCTACTGATCAAGCGCTGTTTTTGGGAAGCTATATCCGTCCCACAAGCTTACGACACTGGTTTTCTAGTGACGCTCCGCCATTCAACCCCTCCCGCACGGCGGCTTATGCCCCCTGCTCTATTCCCGGCAATCAGGGTGCATAACGAGTGAAGACAAGATCGGTCGCTTTGGCCTTCTGGTGGCAGGGAAAGCAGGGCTGCATGAAAGCCGCGTCGGCAGCTTTGCCGTCCTGGAAGTGACCGAATCCCCAGCCGCCGGTGGCTGCGTACTTTGTTGAGTCCTTGACCATGAACTGAATGTTGGTGGGAGCGCCGGGAACAAAAGACTGCACTTGGCCGAAGACCTTGTTGTTTTCATCCGACGGAACGTGGCGGTAATGCAGAGCAGCGATGATTGAGCCGTCGGGGTATGGGAGCCTCCCTTCGCGATAGGCTTTGATGGCAATATCGTTACCCAAAACAGCACCTAAACTATTGAGGTTGCCGGCTTCGTGGGCCGAGGAAATCCACCGCCAGTCACGGTATCCGTGGGGAATTTCCGTAACGTACGGTGCGGGCGGCGTGCCCGCGTGTCCTGGTGCCGGGACATTGAAAACGACGAGACCTACGATTGCTGCAATTGCGACCACAAGGAACGTGAAGTGTTTCATAGGTTCCTCTTTCCATTATCGGAGGCACTCCATATGTGATGCTCTACCAGGTGCAGCACAGCCGCGTGATGATCAGTACCATTTGGCACGGGGCGCAGCGGAGAAAGTCCAAGTAGCCGAATCGCGCACATCACTCGGGTGACAGAACCCCGCCCTTCCATCATCGATCATGAATCAACAGTATTTCTTACTGCAGCCGGAATCTTTCCTTCATCAGCCGCTGCAGGCGGGGCTTGTAGAGGATATCGTAGGCGAGCTCTTTATCCGGGAACATGGCCAGGGCGGCGCGTTTGGCGCCGGCCACCAGCTCGGAGGCTTCTTCCACGGTAAGATTGGCGTCCTGGCTGATGACCGACATGACCATACTGATCATCAGTTGCAGCCGCCGGATTTTTCGCGCTTCCTCCTGTGTCTCGCTTAGGCTTTCTGAATCTTTTCCGGCGCTTCCAGACCGTTCGTTCGGTTGCAGACCATCCATGGGCCCCCCAAGTCGGACACGGCCCGCAGCCCCACCGCCTGCGCCCCATCCGACCACCAGTTTAGATGTTCCACCGCCAGGCGACGTTGCGCCCCCTGACTGCCCCGATTCTGCGGGCAAATGCCGGTGAAATGCAATCGCCCATTGGTGCGGGCAATTACCGAAGTGTCCGAGAGCATTAACTTCGTGAAAGGACGCAGCTTGGGGCCATTCTGCCCGACGCCATCCCGATCCCGCCCCGGGGGAGTTAGAATCACTAAGCGCGATCCGGGCTTCGTGGCAGAGGTCCGATACGCCGTCAAGACGGGAGGAGCGATGGAAGACCGCCCTGGTTCCACCAACGAAACCGAAGAACGTCCCAATCCGAACGAGAAGCTGGTGCGCGTGTTCGACACCGAACAGGAGTCCGAGGCCCTGGTGGTGCGCGGGCTGCTGGAGTCTGCCGGCATCGACGCCGACATGACTTCCCTCGACGCCCAGCAGGACATCCTTCCCGGAGTCGGCGGCACCGTCATCCTGGTGCGCGAGGAAGATGCCGACGAGGCCCGCCGCGTGATCGAGGAATACCGGCAAACGCCAGGGGATGAGACCGCCGAAATCGACCTCAGCGATGAGCCACCTGCGGAGTGACCCGATCGCCGTCGAGATAGAACGTGACGGCCCCGTCAAGGTCGGTCCGATAGGTTCTGACCGCCGCTCCCGCCAGCCTCTCCAGCACCTCCTCGCGGGGATGCCCGTAACTGTTCCCTGCGCCCACGGAAATCACCGCAAAACGCGGCCGCACCGCGTCCAGCAGCTCGGGAATGGTTGATTTCGCACTGCCGTGATGCGCCACCTTCAGCAGATCGGCCTGCGGCTGTTCTCCCGTAATCTCCCGTTCCGCTTGTGGCTCAGCATCGCCTTCCAACAGGGCCGAGGTGTTCGCAAACGTGACTTTCATCACCAGGGAATCGTCGTTCGGCCGCAAGACCCGCGTGCCGGGATCGGCTGCAGGCGCCAGAATGCGAATGGCCGCTCCGCCGAAGGCAAAGTCATCTGCCGCCTTGCGCGGCACCACACTGACGCCCAACTCCTTCGCTTCCTGCAGCAGCCGAGTCAAGTCCGCGCTCTCCGAATCCACCGCCAGCCACAACTCCCTGGGACGGAAGTTGGCCAGAATTGCCCCCATGCCGCCGATATGGTCGGCGTGGGGGTGGGTGGCCACCACCGCGTCGAGCCGGCCAATGCCCCGCCACCACAGGTAAGGTGAAACCACGTTCTCCCCCACATCAAAGTCTGAGTGCATCCAGTGCGGCAGCCCGCCCGCGTCCACCAGCAAAGTGTGTCCATCGGGGAAAACCAGCAGAATGGAATCTCCCTGGCCCACGTCAATGGCGGTGACTTCCAGGACTCCGGTGCGAAGCTGGGGGTGCAGTGGACCTGCACAAATCCAGACAGCGCTGGCGAGCAGCGCGGCGAGGCCGGCGGTGGCAAGTAGCGCTCGGCGGCGCGCCAAAATCATGCAGACCGCGAGCGCGGCGACCGCGGACAGCACCACCAGCATTCCCGGCGTAGGCACGCGGACATCGGCCACCCGAAGTATGCCCAGCCCGTGCACGGTGCCGGAAATCACCTTCAGGGTGATGCCTGCAATCAGCGCAGGCGCTTTCGCCAGAAGCGGCGACACACAGCCCGCAGCGACCGCCGCGATCGCCGTGGGCATGAGCACCCCGGTCAGTGGCACCACCACGATATTGGCAGGCAATCCCACCACCGTGGCGCGGTGAAAGTAGTAAGCCATCGGCAGCGCCAGGCCCACCTGCATGAGCGCGGAGATGACGAGCACTTCAATGCCGGCAAGCACCGCACGCAGACCCCCCGCCAGAAGCGGCAACGGAATGCGCTTCCCCAGAAACCGCCCCAGTCGTCCCGCAATCATCCGCAGATCAAGCCGGAACTGCGCCACGCGTGGCGGGAGAGTCACATCGTAGGTAGTCGAATCCAAATAGCGCAGGCCGTGTAAGTAGGGCTGAGAGGTGCGTTCCAGGATCGGAACTCCCACCGCGGCAATCAGCAACACCGACAGAAAGGTCAGCTGAAAGCTGGCGCCAAACAAGACTCGCGGATCGGCCACCAGCAGGCTCAGCGCCGCCGCGCCAATGGCGTTGAGCATGGACTTCTCGCGATACAGCAACCTCGCGCCCAGATAGAGAGTCAGCATCAAGGTGGCCCGCCAGATGGGCGGACCAACATCGGTGAGAAAGGCGTAGGCCACGCAGAGCACCATCGTAAGCGTGCTGGCCACCAGGTCGCTGACTCGCAGCCGCCGCAACACCCAGAACGTCACAAAGGCCAGAATCCCAACGTTCATTCCAGAAACCACCAGGATGTGGTAGGTGCCGGAGCGTTGGAAATCCGTGCGAGTCGCGCGCGCGATGAAATCGTCCTCGCCGATGACCATCGCATCCACCAGCGCGGCCTGCTCCGGCGGCCACAGCGCATGAATCTTCCCGATGATGCTGCGATGGATGCGGGTTCGCCAGAGCTCCAGGCGTGAGCCGGCAAAACCCGGTAGCCGCTCTACATTTTCGGCTTTGGCCGAACCGAGCGCTGCAATGCTGTTGTCCGCCAGGTAAGCCCGGTAGTCGAACGCTCCCGGATTGCGGAAATTGCGCGGAGGATGCAGCATGCCCACAATGCGCACCCGCTCGCCATAGCGGAATAAGCGCGCAGCGCCGCTGTCGGTCGGGTCGTCAGATTCGCCTGGTAAGTCTCTGCTGTAAACGCTGATGCGCACTCCGGCGCGGACCGCAACTGACCGGTCTCCACTTTCGATGCTCTCGGTCTCCACGTCGAGCACCTGCCGCGTCCCGGGGCCTGCCTGCCGCAAAGCCCCGTCGTTGGTCACGTGCGCGGTGATGGTGACTTCCTCTCCATTGGCAAAACGCAGAATGCCTGCACCGGGATCGGTCGGCGTGCGCAACTCGATGCTCATCGCGCCCGCAAGAAACACGACACTCAGGCTCAGCAGCCCAGCCAGCCAAGGCCTTCGCCGCCGAAAGAAACCGGTAAACGCTCCAAAGGCCACCGCCGCCACCAGCCACCACACCGGCGGGCGCCACAGGTACTCACCCGCCAAGATTCCGCCGCTGAACGCGAATGCCGCCCACAGCAGAGGCTGCCGCGGGAGCCCAACCCTGCTCTCTGCGCCTCTACAGGGGTGGCCCACCCTTGTCTCTGCGCCTCTTGCAGAGGCAGGGTGGGGGGTTTGCACACCCGTTGCGCTGAATTGTGAACTCATACCCTCACGAATGAAGGCTTACCGCACCAGATGAAACACGCTTTCCAGGTGGTAGGTCTGGGGGAACAGATCAACCAGATGCGCCTGCTCTACTCGATATCCATAGTTCAGCAGGCGGCCCAGGTCGCGGGAGAGGGTAGCCGGATCGCAGGAGACATACGTCATGCGCGGCGCTCCCAGGGAGACCAGGGCGTGGACTACGCGTTCACCCAGCCCGTTCCGCGGCGGATCCACCACCACCAGATCGGGCTGCAACTTGCCGCTTACGTTTTTCAGGTACTGCTCGGACATCGCCTGAACTGCCTTCACATTTCCAGGCGCATTGTAGCGCAGATCGGCATACGAAAGCGGTGATGATTCGACCGCGATGACCCGCTCGAATTCCCGAGATAGAACTGAGGAGAACAGGCCGACCCCCGCGTAAAGATCAAGCGCGGTGCGGCCTGACCGACCCGCGGTGACGAGAGTTACCAATTCGTCGGTCAAGTGGCGGTTGACCTGGAAGAAGGAGCCGGCGCTGACCCGGTAGGAGGCGTGTTGAGTAACGTAGGTCAGTTGCGGGGTTCCGGCTCCGGCGATGGTTTCGGGACTGCGGACTTCGTTGCGGAAGACGGCTACTCCGGAGACCTCAGAAAGCAGCGCCTTCAACTCCTTCGCCTGCTCTGCGGCAACGGACGGGCTAACATCCGGGCCGCAGTAGGCTTCGACCTGCAATTGCGTGTCGTCGGAATTCGCGAAAAACTCGATTTCCTGGATTCCATCCAGGTCGGGCGAGGGTGCTTCGCCTCCGTAGGCTTGCCACAACACTGCGATTGCGCGATTGATCAGCGGCGAGCTGATCGGACATTGCTCAACCGGCAGCAGCTCGTGCGAATTGAACTTGAAGTAGCCGAGGGCGAAGTCCGGCGCAGTACGAACCTTCAGCCGTGCGCGGTTGCGATAGTTCCACTCCGGTGAGGGATGAACGTGAATTTCGCTTTCCAATTCCAGCTTGGCAATCCGCCGAAGATTTTCCTTCAGGATAGCGGTCTTGATGGTCAGTTGATGCGAGTACGCAGCGTGCTGGTAGTGGCATCCGCCGCAAAGCTGAAAGTAAGGACAACCTGGGGCGACGCGGAAAGGAGAAGCCTTCAGGATCTGCTCGGCCCGGCCGCGCGCAAATCCCGGCTTCTGCTCGGTGACGGCCACCGCAACCTCTTCACCTTCAAGCACGAAAGGAACGAAGAGGGCCTTGCCGCGCCCATGCTCGTCGGCAGGCAGCCGGGCCAGTCCGTCGCCGCCGTAAACCAGCTTTTCGATGGAGAGGGGCAAGAGGGGATTCTAAGTCATGCGCGGGACTGGGGTGCACAAGAAACCCACTCACATTGGGTACTTCCTCAATCGAACACACGATACAATTCATTCAGAGCCATCGCCGAGCATTGACGCAAAAGGCGTGAAATCGGAAGACATTTCGAGGCCGGTCGACAACCCCATCGTTGGGTGGCGAAGCCTCGCCGTTTTCGCAATTGTGGTTTTGTGTCTGGTGGCTGTTTTCGGCGGTCAATACTGGCAGGAAAGACATCAGCGCCTGCGGGAAACCTGGCCTGCGGTAAAGGGAATACCAACCGGCACGAGGGTTGTGAAAGAACCTCCGACACAGCGTTTCCCAATCACAATGTATGTTGGACAATGTTCCGTGGAATACTTCGTGCAAGGCAAACGGTACTCTGTCTGGGCTGCATCGGGGTACCTCGATCCCGATCCGAAGTTTGTGTCTGACAGGATGGGTGATTGCCCCGCGTCAGACTACGTCGTTCGCTACAACCCTCACAACCCCTCAGAAGCATACGGAGAGCGACAAGGCGGGCCCCCGTAAGATGCGCTTGCTCATATCAAGCAATCCGATAGGCCATGATCTGCTTACACTGCCCGCCCCGCCGCCGCGCCCGACGCCCACGCCCACTGAAAATTGAATCCCCCCAGGTGCCCGGTTACGTCCACCACTTCTCCGATGAAGAACAGGCCGGGGACTTTGCGGGCTTCCATGGTCTTCGCCGACAGTTCGTCGGCGTCCACACCTCCCGCGGTCACTTCAGCCTTCTCGTACCCTTCGGTGCCTGCGGGCGTGATCGTCCAGGCATGTACCTGCCGCTCGAGTTCAGCGAAAGCGGAATTCGTCCACGCTGCCGGCGCGTGGAAATCCAGCCACCGGTTGGCAAGCCGATTGGGAAGAAATGATTGGAAAGCTGATTTCACGGCCGCCAAATTTCTCGGCTGCTTCGGATCGCTAAAGCTGGCAGTGATTTCGCGCCCAGGCGCCAGGTCAATCAGGATCGGCTCCGGCTTCTTCCAATAGGAAGAAATCTGCAATATCGCCGGCCCGCTCAGCCCGCGATGCGTGATCAGCATCTTCTCCTGGAACCGCTGATCTCCGCAGGAGGCAACCACCTCGGCAGAGACCCCCGCCAGATCGCAGTAGCGCGAACGGTCTTCAGTTCCGAGCACCAGCGGCACCAGCCCCGGCGAGGGCTCGCAGATGGCCAGGCCGAATTGCCGCGCCAGGTCATATCCGAAAGCCGTCGCGCCAATCTTCGGAATGGAGAGGCCGCCGGTTGCAACCACGAGTGCTGCTGCGCGAAATTCATCGTTCTGGGTTCGAACCACGAAGTCGGTGGAGCGTTCCACCTCCAAGATTTTGATTCCCAGAAAACTGCGGACGCCCCCCGCCTCGCACTCGCTTTCTAGCATGCCCAGGATGTCCCGCGCCGAGCGGTCGCAGAAAAGCTGTCCCAGGGTCTTTTCGTGATACGGGATGCGGTGTTTCTCGACCAGCGCGATGAAGTCCGCCGGCGTGTACCTCGCCAGAGCCGACTTGGCGAAGTGCGGATTGGCAGAGAGAAAGTGCTCCGGCCGGCAAAAGATATTGGTGAAGTTGCAGCGCCCGCCACCGGAGATAAGAATCTTCTTGCCGAGCTGGTCGGCGCGCTCCAGCACGGCCACGCGTCGTCCGCGCTTGCCGGCTTCAATGGCGCACATCAGGCCGGCCGCGCCTCCGCCGAGAATCAATGCGTCGAAGTGATAAGTCAAACGAGGTCACATATAAAACAAACTCAACCGCGGCAGCCCGTACTTCTCCAGCAGCCGCTTGTGCACATACTGCTTGTGGAGTTGCTCGATCTGCGCTCCCGGCATCTTCCGCCGATAGGGGGCGAGATCGCGGTCGGCCTCTGCCCGCACGGCAACGATGTCATCGTCCGGCGTCGCCGCCAGAAGCACGGCAAAAAGTTTTTCTTCAAGCACCGTCAAGCGGCGCTCCAGGTCCTCCAACCGCGGCTGTTTGCCTTCAAGATCAGCGGCCTGTTCTCGCAGCGTGGCGGCGGTTTCCTTGGCCAGCGGCCGGGCTGAAACTCCGCTCCCCTCAGGCAGGCTGGCTGCCTCCAGCTTCTCCGCACATCGCCGCAAAAACCCGGCAATCTCTGCCGCGTCGAATCCCTTAGCCGCTTTGCTTTCGGGCTTCGCCGCTCCCACGGCCGCTTCCTTCATGTCTTCGGCTGCCGCCAGCACTTCCTGCGAGCAAAACCCCAGTCCATTCACCTTGCGCGTCTTCGCAGGGCGCTTTTCATAGTTCTCAAACGTCGCATCAATCCCACGCAGCACCGCCTCCAGCGGGATCCCGGCATCTTTCCAGGTCTCAATCAGCGCCCAATCGAGCGTGGACAACATCAGAATTGTCCCCCGGCGCCGCTGAAAGTGTTCTTCGATTTCAGTGAAGTAGTTGAAGTAGTTTTCCACGACCACTCAGCGGGATTTCGACTTGCTGCCCGGCCAGGGCTTAGATGGGGTGGCGCGCTGCGGTTTGGCGGCAGCCGCAGGTTTCCCGGCGTTGCGCTGGTAGATGATCCGCAGTCCCTCCAGCGTGAGAAATTCATCTACATTCTTGATGTACTTTGAGCCCGAGCCGATCAGCGAAGCCAGGCCGCCCGTCGCCACCACTTTCGTATCTTTGCCTAACTCCGCCAGCAGCAGCTCCAGAATTCCATCCACGAGCCCGAGATACCCATAATAAAGACCCGACTGCATGCTGCCCACGGTGGTCGTACCGATCACCCGCGCCGGCTTGCGGATGTCCACCCGCTGCAGCCGCGCCGTGCGGCCAAACAGTGCCTCGGCCGAAATCGCAATGCCGGGACAGATCACGCCGCCAATGTACTCGCCCTTGGCGGATACGCAGTCGAACGTCGTAGCGGTGCCGAAGTCCACCGACACGCACGGCCCGCCGTACTTTTCGAAGGCTGCCACGGAATTGACAATGCGGTCGGCCCCCACCTCGGCGGGATTTTCGTAGAGCACCGGCATGCCCGTCTTCACACCCGGCTCAATAAACAGCGGCTTGCAGTTGAAATAGCGTTCGCAGACCTGGCGCAGAGTGGAATCAAGCGGTGGTACCACCGAAGAAATCACGATGCCGTGAATGCCCTTGGGCTCCAGGTTGGCCATGGCAAAAAGGTTGCGGAAGAGGACGCCGTACTCGTCCACGGTCTGCGTCTGGGTGGTGGCCACGCGCCAGTTGGCCACCAGCAACTCGTAGCGCGGCGATTCGCTCTCCGCTGCGCCGCCTTCGCCGGGGTGCACCTTGGCCACCTTGGCAAAGACGCCCAGCACCGTGTTGGTGTTGCCGACATCGAGAACCAGAAGCATAGCCGTCAGCCTTCAGCTGTCATGGTTTTGGGTGGCGCAGCGCTTAAGCGCTGCGATCAACGCTGCAAGATTCCGGCTTTCGCCGCTGAGGTCGTCGGTCGCCATGACACAGACCCGCACCCCTTAAACAAACCTTACTGTCCCACTCAGCACCGGCTTAACTCCCTGCGCCGTGCGCAACAGCAGGAACCCGCGTTCATCCAACCCTTCGGTCACGCCTTCAAGGTCCGGAGTCTCCTCAATGCGCACGCGCCGCCCGCGTACCGACGACGACGCCTCCTGGAAGCGCCGCATGACCGATTCCCGCGCTCCCGGCTTCTCCAGCAAATTCCGATATTCGCGGTCGAGCGATTTTAGCAAAGCCGCGCACACCTCCACCCGCGACCACTCGGTGCCGGTAAACATCTTCAAAGAAATTGCCAGCGACTCCAGATCGGCCGGAAAAGCCGTCTGATTGACGTTGATCCCAATGCCCACCACGATATACCGCACCCGCGTGGCCTCGGCGTTCATCTCGGTCAGGATGCCGCAGACCTTCTTGCCGTCGAGCAGCGCATCGTTCGGCCATTTCAGATCAGGCTTCACCCGCGAATCAATCTCCTGGATGGCCGCGCGCACCGCCAGCCCGGCAGCGAGTGAGCAAAGCAATGCCTCCGACGGCGGCAGCGGCGGACGCAGCACCACCGAGCAGTAGATCCCGGTGGATTGCGGTGAGTGCCACTGGTTCGCGCCTCGGCCGCGGCCCGCAGTCTGCTGCTCCGCCAGAAAAATGCTGCCCTCGGGAGCGCCCTCGCGGGCGGCATCCATGGCCGCAGAATTCGTCGACCCGATCTTGTAATAATGCTGAATGTTTTTGCTGAACAGAGTGCCCTTGACCAAAGGCGCGAGCATGTCGGGCAGCAGGAGGTCAGGCACCGACTTCAACCGATAGCCGGTGGCGGGATGCCCGGCAATCTCCACCCCCAGTTTGCGCAGCTGCTGCACCAGGCGCCACACCTCTGACCGGCTGGTACCGATCTCCTGAGCGATCTTGGTGCCGCTCGCCACCACCATGGCGTTGTCCATGAGGAGACGGACAATGCGACCCAGACGGACATCGGTCGCGTGTGGCGCAGGCGCCCCCGCCCGCGAAGCGCGGATTTTGGGCTTCGGCTTGATGGGGGAATTATAGCGAGTCGTCGGTCGTCAGTCGTTGGTCGTCAGCAAAATCAAGCAGCCCGGATCATCTTGCTGTTGCGGTTCTTGCTGACGACCGAAGACCGACGACTGACGACTTTCTTCACGCAGGCACCACTCTCAAACTCATATCCGTTGCCGTCACGGAATGAGTCAGCGCGCCCACCGAGATGAAATCCACCCCGGTCTCGGCGTACGCACGGATGTTCTCCAGCACGATTCCGCCGGAGCATTCCACCGGAATCCTTCGCTCCAGCCGGGCACAGCGGGCGACCGCCTGCTTCACGTCCTCGACCGACATGTTGTCCAACAGCACAGCCTCAGCGCCGTGGGTCAGGGCCTCTTCCAGTTCGGAGAGCGACCGCACCTCGATCTCGATGGGCTGCGAGCCGCGCCGGTTGCGGTGCGCGCGCTCGAGCGCAGGAGTGATGCCCCCGGCCAGCGCGATGTGGTTGTTCTTGATCAGTACGCCGTCGGACAGATCCAGCCGATGGTTCTGCCCGCCGCCGCAGCGCACCGCGTATTTATCGAGCACGCGCAGCCCGGGAGCGGTCTTGCGCGTATCCAGCACCCGCGCCTTGGTGCCAGAAACCGCGTCCACGAACTTGCGAGTCAGGGTGGCGATCCCGCTCAGCCGCTGCAGCAGGTTTAGGATGACCCGCTCGCACGACAAAATGACCCGCGCGTTGTGCCGGATGACTGCCACCGACTGTCCCTTGTGCAGCCGAATACCGTCGAAGATCTCGGGATGGGTCGTGACCTCGTAGTGCGACGTGACCGCCCCGTCGAGCGCCGCATAGACATCGAGAATGCGGGCAATGGCGCCGATGCCAGCCAGGATGCAGTCCTGCTTGGCGATGATCGTTCCCGCCGCCCGCTGGTTCGGCTCCACGCAGGCGTAGCTGGTCGCGTCGCTGGTGGCGCGGTCCTCCAGCAGCGCGTTTTCCAGAATGGCGGTGATGCGTCGGCTGTTCCAGTCCATAAAACCAGTCGTTGGTCGTCAGTCGTTGGTCGTTCGCTTACTTCAGCTCGTCCAATTTGCTTCTTGTTTTGTCCCGCAACATTTGCAGTTCTCCGGCCCGCCTGCGCAGCCCTTCCACCACCTCGGGCGGGGCTTTGGCCAGAAACTGCTCGTTGGACAATTGGCGTTGCCCATTGGCGATGTCTTTTTCTATGCGCTCCAGCTCCTTCTGCAACCGCGCCCGCTCCGCCGCAACGTCGATCGGCTTCTCGTACACTACATGAACGTCGAACCTGGCCGTGTGCCTCGCTCCGGGCAGCTTGGCCAGCGACTCGCGCGCGAATTCGATGCTCTGCACTGTCGCCAGCCGCTCCACCGCTCCCCGGTTCTGCTCGATCAGCGTCCGGACACCCCGGTCCTCGGCAAACACCTGGATCGGCACCCGCAGCTTCTGTTCGATCTTCAACTCCGCCCGCAGATTCCGCACGCTGACGATCAGGTCCTGCAAAATCGCCATATCGGTCTCTGCCTGCAGATCCACTTGCCGCTCATTGCTCTCGGGATACGCCGCCAAGGCAATGGACTTCACCGGCGGCTTGCCATCGTAAACCGCCTGCCAGATCTCCTCGGTGATAAACGGCATCACTGGATGCAGCAACCGCAGCGCCGCCTCAAACAGGCTCACCAGATTCCGGCAAGCCACCCGCGCAGCCTCCCCCTCCTCCGCCAGCCGCGGCTTGATCAGCTCAAGATACCAGTCGCAGAACTCTCCCCAGAAAAAGTCGTAGATACTGGTCGCCGCATTGTCGAACCGGTATCCATCCAGCGACTCATGCACCTGCCGCGCCACGCGATTGAAGCGCGACAGAATCCAGCGGTCCTCCAGCGTCGCCGCCGCAAACCCCGCGACCCCGGCTTTCTCCTGGCCCGGAGCAAACCCTGCCCCCACCCGGTCCACATTCATGAACATGAACCGCGCCGCGTTCCAGATCTTGTTGGCGAACGCCCGATACCCCTCCGTGCGGCTGGGATTGAACGCAATGTCCGTCCCCGGAGACGACATTGCCGCCAAAGTAAACCGCGTCGCGTCCGTCCCGTACTTTTCGATCACCTCGATCGGGTCCACCACGTTGCCCTTGGTCTTCGACATCTTCTGCCGCTCGGCGTCGCGCACCAGCGCGTGGATGTACACCCGCCGGAACGGCACGCTGTCGTCCTTCTTCGCACCCCAGCAACTGGCCTGCTTGATCGCCGCGTCCTGCCGATGCCCCTCCATGAAGTGGCAGCCGAACATGATCATGCGCGCCACCCAGAAAAACAGAATCTCGTACGCGGTAATCAGCAGCGTGGTCGGATAAAACACCTCCTGATCGCGCGTCTTCTCCGGCCAGCCCAGCGTGGTGAACGGCAGCAGCCCTGACGAGAACCACGTATCGAGCACATCGGACTCCTGCTCCAGCGCCGTCCCGCCGCACTTCCCGCACTTCGCCGGAGCCTCGCGCGCCACCGTCATCTCCTCGCAGCCCGCGCACCGCCACGCCGGAATCCGATGCCCCCACCACAGCTGTCGCGAAATGCACCAGTCGTGGATGTTGTTCATCCAGTTCAGATAGATCTGGCTGTAATTCTCCGGAACGATAGTGACCTCGCCGCTCTCCACCACCTCGATGGCCCGCTTCGCCATGGGCGCAATCTTGATGAACCACTGTGTGGACAAACGCGGCTCCACCACGCTCGCGCACCGATCGCACTTGCCCAGCGGAACCGTGTAGTCCTTCACCGCCGCCAGCAGCCCCTGCTCCCGCAGATCGTGAACAACCTGCTCCCGCGCCGCATAGCGGTCCAGCCCGGCATACGGCCCGGCATTCTCGTTCATGTGCGCGTGCTCGTCCATCACGTCAATCTGCGGCAGGTTGTGCCGCAGCCCCGCCTGGAAGTCGTTGGGATCGTGCGCCGGAGTCACCTTCACCGCCCCCGTGCCAAACTCCGGATTCGCCAGCTCATCGGTGATAATCGGAATCTCGCGCTGCATCAGCGGCAGCATGACGCTCTTGCCATGCAGGTGCCGGTAGCGCTCATCTTTTTCATTCACCGCCACCGCCGTGTCGCCCAGCATGGTCTCCGGACGCGTCGTCGCCACCGTAATGAACTGCGTAGGGACAGCCGCCCCCGGCTGTCCGGCGGAGCGAAGCTCCGCAGTTATCACCGGATACTTGATCTCATACAATTTCCCCGCTACATCCTCATGCTTGACCTCAAGGTCGGAGATCGCCGTCCCGCAGCGCGGACACCAGTTGACGATGTACTTCCCGCGATAGATCAGCCCTCCCTCATACAGCCGGACGAACACCTCGCGCACCGCCCGCGACAGGCCGTCATCCATGGTGAAGTACAGCCGGCCCCAGTCCACCGACGCGCCCAGGCGCTTCATCTGCTCCAGGATGGCCCCGCCGTACTGCCGCTTCCACTCCCACACCCGCTCGACGAAGGCCTCGCGCCCCATGTCGCGCCGCTTCTTGCCCTCTTTGGCCAGTTGGCGCTCCACCATCATTTGGGTAGCGATGCCGGCATGGTCGGTCCCCGGCAGCCACAACGTGAGAAACCCGCGCATGCGATGCCAGCGCACCAGCACATCCATCTGCGTCTGGTTGAGCATGTGCCCCATATGCAGCCGTCCGGTGACGTTGGGAGGAGGCAGCAGCAGGGTGAACACCGGACGCGTCTCCCCCGCCGCCGGAGTCTCGACCGAAAACAGCTTCTCCCGAATCCAAAACTCCGCCCACCGCGCCTCAATGGCGCCGGGTTCGTACGACTTGGGAAGATCGTGGGGCATGGGGATGTTTGCCAGAAGCCAGCAGCTAGAAGCCAGAAGCTCTAATGTACAGGCAGGTGGAAATGGGGGTCAAACGATGGCTGGGTTGGTGTATACAGACGGCAAAATGCTCCCTCCCGCAGGGGCGGGCCGGATCGAGTCGGTCGGGTGGGGCAGGGCCCGCCCGCAGGATAGCCAGGGCCGGGGGGCGCGCGCGGGGCGGGCGGGGCTAGCCGGCATTCGTGAACGTCAAGCAGACCGGGACGGACATGAAAAGATTGGTCGGGGAGAGAGGATTTGAACCTCCGACCCCCTGGTCCCGAAGCAGCTCCGGTTGTCTATTTGGTGAATCGCTTAGCTTGGTTCTGCGTCTTGTAGCACGATTTTGGGAGGTGTCCGGCGCTATCCGGACCCAAATTGGACCCAAATTTTGGGGTCTTGCCGCCTGTTAACGTCAATCATCTAGAAATCGCCCAGACTTGTGCGTACTTACGCGGGGGCAAGTAAAGTGGTGAGCGGTCAAGAACCTATTGTGGGCACACCTGCCGGTTTTGCGGTTCGAGCGCGCAGGCAGCGGCAAATTCCTGAGATGCTTCTTGGTCTTCGCCCGTGGCCTTCAGAAGGCGGCCAAGATGGTAATGCGCTCTTGCCGAATCGGGTACCAGGCGTAGGGTTTCGCGATATTCGCTGATGGCAGCGTCGTTGTCGCCTTTATGGTCGAGAATAATCCCCATTCTGAAGTGCGCATTCGGATCCTTGGGATCCAGGCGGGACGCCTCCCGATACTCCTTCATTGCGTTGTCCAAGTCATTCCGTTCCTCGAGTGCACGTCCCAGATTGTAATGGGCCATCGCGTAGTCCGGCTTGAGGCGAAGCGCCTCGCGGTATTCCTTGATGGCGCCGTCCAGGTCGCTCTTGTCGCTTAACGCAACTCCCAGGTTGTAGTGCGCGTGCGCGAAGTCCGGCTTGAGGCGAATCGCCTCGCGGTATTCCTTGATCGCGTCGTCTAGATCGCCTGAGTCACTGAGGGCATTGCCGAGATTGTTGTGGGCCTCCGCGAAGTCCGGCTTGAGGCGAATCGCCTCGCGGTATTCCTTGATCGCGTCGTCTAGATCGCCTGAGTCACTGAGGGCATTGCCGAGATTGTTGTGGGCCTCCGCGAAGTCCGGCTTGAGGCGAATCGCCTCGCGGTATTCCTTGATGGCGCCGTCCAGGTCGCTCTTGTCGCTTAACGCAACTCCCAGGTTGTAGTGCGCGTGCGCGTAGTCCGGCTTGAGGCGAATCGCCTCGCGGTATTCCTTGATCGCGTCGTCTAGATCGCCCTTGTCTTTCAACGCAACTCCCAGGTTGTAATGGACCTCCGCATAGTCCGGCTTGAGGCGAATCGCCTCGCGGTATTCCTTGATCGCGTCGTCTA